>Ga0113563_10001140_pt1 | contig 14581 bp, 15 predicted proteins | sample Mud3Dept3metaG_FD_80117 | JGI IMG/M metagenome (GOLD analysis project Ga0113563, IMG submission 80117) | Freshwater wetland microbial communities from Ohio, USA, analyzing the effect of biotic and abiotic controls - Mud 3 Core 4 Depth 3... | ecosystem: Environmental > Aquatic > Freshwater >...
CCACGCCGAGCTGTTCGCCGCCGAACCCGCCCGGGCGACCCGGCCGGGGGACGGAGCCCCGTCGGGCCCTGAAGGCGGACGCGGGCTCGCCGTCGTCCTGCTGCTCGGTCTGGTCGGCGGGCTGATCCTCAACGCCATGCCCTGCGTGCTGCCGATCCTCTCGCTCAAGGTCTTCGGCCTGGTGCGCTCGGCCGCTGCCGGACGTCGCCACGTCCGGGTCGGCGCGCTCGCCACCGCGGCCGGCATCCTGGTCTCGTTCTGGGTCCTGGCCGGCGCCGCGATCGCCGCCAAGGCGGCCGGCTCCGCGGTCGGCTGGGGCGTGCAGTTCCAGCGCCCCGGCTTCGTCGCCTTCCTCGCCGCGGTGATCCTGCTCTTCACGCTCAACCTGTGGGGCCTGTTCGAGATCCAGCTGCCGGGCCGGCTCGCCGCCGCGGCCGGCGAGGGCGGGCGCGAGGGCGTCGCCGGACACTTCGTCTCGGGGCTGTTCGCGACCCTGATGGCGACGCCGTGCTCGGCGCCCTTCCTCGGCACCGCGGTCGGCTTCGCGCTCGCGCAGAGCGCACCGATCGTCGCCGCCGTGTTCACCGCGATCGGCCTCGGCATGGCGCTCCCCTACCTGGCGCTGGCCGCCGCGCCCGCTGCGGCGCGCCTGCTGCCGCGACCCGGGGCCTGGATGGAGACGCTCCGCGGGGTGATGGGCTTCCTGCTCGCGGGCGCGCTGGTCTGGCTGCTCTACGTGCTCGGCAACCAGGTCGCTCCCGAGCGGCTGGCGCTGGTCGAATCTGCCCTGCTCGCCACCGCGCTCGGCGTCTGGCTCGCCCACCGCGCGCGGCTCGGCTCGGTGGCGCGGCGGCTCTGGGGCGGGGCCGCGATCGCCCTGGCCGCGGCTTCGATCGCGCTCGCCGCCGGCGGCGGACCGGCCGCGCGCACGATCGAGGTGAGCGGCGACACCGGCCGCATCGCCTGGCGCGCCTGGGACCCGGCCGAGGCCGAACGGCTCGCCGCCGCCGGCACGCCGGTCTTCCTCGACGTCACCGCGGACTGGTGCGTGACCTGCAAGGTCAACGAACGCCTGATCCTGGAGACGCCCGAGGTGCGCGCGGCGCTGGCGCGCCACGGGGTGGTGCCGATGAAGGCGGACTGGACCAACCGGGACGACGCGATCGGCGACTTCCTGGCCGCCCACGGCCGCTACGGCATCCCCTTCTACATGCTGTACCGCCCGGGACGCGAGCCGCGGCTGCTGCCCGAGCTGCTGGGCAAGGAGCTCGTCCTCGCGGCGATCGAGGAGGCCGGCCGGCGCTCGCCGTGAATCGGCCCGGCCCGCCCGCCGCGCTCAGGACTCCGCGCGCGGGATGAGCAGCCAGAGCACCAGGTAGACCAGGATCCCCGGAAACGCCGCCGAGAGGATCGAGACCAGCACGTAGAGGACGCGCAGCAGCGTCGGATCGCGGTCGAAGTACTCCGCGAAGCCTCCGATCACTCCGCCCAGCATCGCGTGCCGGCGGCTGCGCCGGAGGCGGCGCTCGACGATGGCGGTCGACATGACGGCACCCCCTTCGAGCTCCTCTACGTGGCGCGCCGGGCGAAGTTCCGCCGCGCCGCCACGGCCCTCAGTCGAACTCGCGCCGCGGCGCCGCCTGCGCCGGGCCGAGCCGGCCGGCCTCGATCTCGGCCTTGAAGTAGTTCTCGCCGCGCACGGGGGCGTCGGCCAGCCGGCGCAGGAGCGCGATCTGGCCGACGTGGGTGAGCGCGTCCGCCACCGGCCCCTGGAAGAGCCGCTCGGGCGGGAATCCGAGCGGCGCGCCCGAGGCCAGCCGCGCATCGAGCGCGGCGAGGCCGTCGTGAAAGCGGCGCACGTCGTCCTCCCAGCCTCTCCTCGGCGTCTCGCGCCAGCGGTGCTCGCCGTCGGCGAGCGCCAGCGCCCAGTCGAGCAGGTCGCCGACGTGGGCGAGGATCTCGCCCGCGCAGCGGCTCTCCGGCGCGGCGCGGACCTCGCCGAACCCGGCGGGCGCTCCGCGCATCGCCTTGCCGCCCCGGTAGGCGAGCGTCGCCAGAGTGTGACGCAGCATCTCGACCTTGCCGTCCATGCGCTCTCCGGGAGCCGGCGGCGACCCGCCAGCAGGCCGCGCCGCCCATCCAGTTCGCCCTCCAATGGACCTCGACGAGGCGAGCGCGCCGCACGCCGCGGCGCGAACGCCTCACTGCCCCGCGAGCCAGCGCACGAAGCGGGCGCGCCACGGCACCTGGCGGCGCTGTTGCAGCCAGTCGCCGCGCTCGGTCTTGACCCACTCGACGTCGCTGCCCTGCACGCGGATCGTCGTGCCCTCGCCGTGATCGACGAAGTCGAGCAGCTCGGGCGCGAACCAGAGCGCCTCCTTGAGCTCGTCGAAGTAGACGCCGAGCGCCACCTCGTGGGCCGAGGCGCCGATCACGTCGACGCCGGACGAGGCCGGCATGGTGAAACCGTGGATCTCGCCGACGCGGCCGGCCAGCCTGCGCGCGACGGTCTCCGGCGCGTTCCGGATACGGACCCGGTCGGCGAACGACAGGCCCTGCCCCTGCTCCATCGACATGCTCCCTCCGGCGGAGGCGTTCCAGAACCTGGGCCGAGGTTACCAGCCCCGCCAGCGCCCTGCACCCCGCCCGCCGGCGGCTCGCCCCGGCAGCGCCGCTCAGGGCTCGGAGCCGCCGGGGCCCGGCTCGCCCGCACGGCGGCGCGCCTCGGCGCGGAGACGGTCGAGCTCGGCACGGCGCTCGGCGAGCCGCGCCTCGAGGCCGTTGCGTGTCGGCTCCCAGAAGCGCGTGCCCGCGAGCGCCTCGGGCAGGCAGCCGAGCCCGGCGACGCCGCTCTCCGTGTCGGGCGCGTAGACGTAGCCGGCACCGTAGCCGACCTCGCGCATCAGGCGTGTTGGCGCGTTGCGGATCGCCGGCGGAACCGGGTCGGCCGGGCGCCGTTCGATCGTCTCCAGGACCCTGCCCCACGCCCGGTAGACCGAGACGCTCTTGGGCGCCAGGGCCAGGGCCACCACGACCTGGGCGAGCGCCAGGTCGCCCTCGGGGCTGCCCAGGCGCTCGTACGCCTGCCAGCCGGCCAGCGCGCGCTCGAGCGCGGACGGATCGGCGAGCCCGACGTCCTCGACCGCGAAGCGCACCAGGCGGCGCGCCACGTAGTCGGCGTCCTCGCCGGCCCGCAGCATGCGCGCCAGCCAGTAGAGCGCCGCGTCCGGGTCGCTCTCGCGCAGCGACTTGTGGAGGGCGGAGATCAGGTTGAAGTGCTCCTCGCCCGCCTTGTCGTAGAGCAGCACCTTGCGCTGCGCCACGCGGATCACGTCCTCGGGCCCGAGCTGGCCCCGCCCCGACGCGACGGCGTCGGCGACCACCGTCTCGAGCAGCGACAGGGCCCGCCGGGCGTCACCGGAGGCGAGCTGGGCGATCGCGGCCACGGCCCCGGGATCGAGCTCCGTCGCCGCCCCGCCCAGGCCCCGCTCGCGGTCCCGGAGGGCACGCTCGACCAGCGTCGTGAGGTCCTCCGGCGCGAGGGGATCGAGGACCACCACGCGGCAGCGCGAGAGCAGCGCCGAGTTGAGCTCGAACGACGGATTCTCGGTGGTGGCGCCCACCAGCACGATGTCGCCGCGCTCGACGTAGGGCAGGAAGGCGTCCTGCTGCGCGCGGTTGAAGCGGTGGATCTCGTCGACGAAGAGCAGCGTGCGCCGCCCGGTGGCGGCGCGCAGGCGCTCGGCGTCGGCCATCACGCGCTTGATCTCCTGGATCCCGGAGACCACCGCCGAGAAGGGCACGAAGTGCGCCCGCGTCGAGGCGGCGATCAGCCGGGCGAGCGTGGTCTTGCCCGAGCCCGGCGGACCCCAGAAGACGAGCGAGGGGACGCGGTCGGTCTCGATCGCCTGGCGCAGGAAGCCGCCGCTCCCCACCACGCGCGCCTGCCCGACCACCTCGTCGAGCGCGCGCGGGCGCATGCGGTCGGCGAGCGGAGATCCGGCCGCGGGCCGGCTCGCCGCGGGCTCCGGGCCGTCGTCGAACAGGGTCGGGCCGCGCACGGTCGGGATTCTCCCACCGCCCCGGCTCAGGTCCCGCCCGGGGCCGGCGCGAGCCTCGCCAGGTCGAGGCGCAGGCGCCCGCCCTCGGCCAGGAAGAGGCGGTCCAGGCGCTGCACGCGCAGGCCACGGCCGAGGTCGAAGGCGAGATCCGCGGGATCGAGGCGCCCGGGCTCGCCCGCGTCGCGGAAGAGGATCACGATCCGTCCGCCGGCGCGCAACAGGTCACCCGCCGCGGCTTCGTCGCCCCAGCGGGGGCCCTCGGCGCCGAGCTCCACCACCTCGAAGGTCAGGTCCTCGACGCGCCGACCCGCTGCCACCAGGTGCGCCGCGAGCAGGCGGTCGCCGCGCACCGCGAGCCCCGCGGCGACCCAGCCCTCGATGCGCTCGATCCCGCTCGCGTCGAGGCCGGCCGCGGGCGCCACGAGCGGCCGCCCGAAGGCGGCCGAGACCGCCGCGAGCGGCGCCGGGAGGGTCGCCACCGCGGAGGTCACCAGCGCGGGCGACGTCAGCAGCCGGGCGGCGCCCGGCGCGACGGTACGCTCGCTGGGGGTGAGCGCCGCCGCGGCCTCGTAGCGCTCGATGCGCACGGTCCAGCGCTGAACACCGAAGCCGAGCGGGCGCAGCGCGAGATCGGAGTCGGCGAGGGCGAGGCGGGGGTCGACGACGCCCTCGACCGTCCAGCCGCTCCCCCACTCGGGGTGGAAGGTCTCGAGGTAGGCGAAGCGGTCGAGGTCGGCCGCCGAAGCCGCCTCCACGAAGGGAGCGAAGCCCTCGACCGTGAGCCAGCGTACGCGCGCCGTCGAGGCCTCGGGCCAGGGTCGGATCGCGTCGGCGGGCACGTCGCGGCCGCCGAGCCGCAGCGCCGGCGCCTCGCTGAACCAGACCCTGCGGCCGGTGATCGTCTCCGCTTCGAGCACCGCGTGGAGGCGGAAGGCCCGGCCGGCGGCGAGCTCGTGCGGCCCGTCGCTCGCCACCGCCTCGCCCTCGGCGAGCAGCGCCACGTGGGCGGCCAGGGCACGCGGCGCGAACGAGCCCGTGAGGCGGGGCGCGTAGCGCGCGGCGAGCAGCGCCGCGAGCGCCCCGGCGGCAATCCACCAGGCCCACCGCGCGCCGCCTTCGCGGCGGGACGCGGTGGGCTCGGAGTCCGGCGCCTCTCCTGCCCGGCGACGCCGTCGCATGGGCGTCAGTGGTGCCCGAGCTCCTCGAGCTTCGCCACCACGTCGCGGTAGTTGGAGTTGATGCCGTAGATCTCGACGAAGGTCTTGAGGGCCCGCTCGCGCTCACCCGTGGTGAGGTAGAGGTTGCCGAGATCGTAGAGGAGACCGAGGGTCGCCTCCTCGGGCAGGTCCGGCACCTCGAGACCCTTGCGGAACCACTTCACCGCCAGCTCCGGCAGCCCCTTGTCCAGGAAGCAGCCGCCGAGCAGCGAGCAACAGTCGATCAGGTACTTCGCGTCCTTGGCCGCGAGCTGGAACTCGCCGATCGCCTCGTCGATCAGGCCCATCTCGCGATAGGCGATGCCGAGGTTGAAGTGGGTGTCGTAGTCCTCCGCGGAGAGGCTCTCGGCGACCCCCTTCTTGAATCCCTCCACGATCTCCTCGAGCGAGGGCTCCTCGCGCCCGAGCGGGCCGGTGGCGGCGAGCAGCTCCTCCTTCGAGAGCTCCTCCTCGAGCTCGGCGGCGAGGTCGAAGAAGCCCTCCTCGTCCTCGAACAGCTTCTCGTCGGCGCTCGGCCGCGCCGGGGCGGCCGCGGGCGGCGGCGCCGAGAGCGGCGGCGGCGCGGGCGTCCGGGCCTTCGGCTCTTCGAGCCAGCCGAGTCCCTCGTCGGCGCCGGCCGCGGGCGGAGGGGCCTGGGCGGCGGGCGGCGGAGGGGCCGGCACCGCCGGTGGAGCCGGCGCGGGTCGGCGGGCCGGCGGTGGCGGAGGCGCCGGGAGCGTCTCGGGCACCGCCGGAGCGGCGGCCCCGGCCTTGCGCGCGGCCGGGCGCGCCTTCTTCGGCTCGCCGGTCAGGCCGACCAGGTCCTCGAGCAGGGCCGCCACCGAGTCCTTGCGCACCTTCTTCGGCGCTGGCGGCGCCACGGGCTGTCCGGCTTCGATGCGGTAGCCGGCCTTGGCGAGCTTCTGCTCGACGCCCGGCCAGAGCGTCTCGGCCTCGGCGCGCCCCGAGACCATCCCGGCCAGCTGCTGGGCGCGCGCGAGCGCCTTGTCGTGCTTGCCTTCCTCGAGCAGGAGCGCCACCAGCAGGGCCATCGCCTCGAGATGCTGCGGCTCGTGGTGGAGGATCTCGCGGATCCGGTCGTGGGCCTTCTCGCGCAGCCCGTACTTGCGGAACACCTCGGCCTCGGCGAGCAGGTCGGCCAGGCGCCGGCCCACGGGAACCTCCACCGGAGCCACTTCGTAGGCGGTGCGCTCGAGCTCTTCGAGGTCCAGTCCGACCTCGAATGGCACCGACACCGGCGGCGCGGGAGGCGCGGGCTCGGCGGGCGGCGGCGCCTCGTCGCGCGGAGCCACGGCCGGCTCGACCTCCGGCAGCACGGGCAGCTCGATTTCGAGCTCCGGCTCCGCCTCGAAGCTCCAGTCGATCTCCGGCGGAGCCGGCGCGGCGGGCGCCGGTGGCGCCGCCGCCTCCGGCGCCAGGGGTGCCTCCGCCTCGACGCCCTCGATCTCGAGCACGAACTCCTCGGCCGCGAACCAGGGCGACTCCGGCGACCGGCGCAGCATCTCCTCGGTCGGCCGCACTTCGGTCGAGGGCAGCCCTTCGTCGGGCAGCTCGACGATGAACTCGGGCTCGAGCGCCTGCTCCGGCGCCGGTGGCTCGGGCGGACGCACCTCGAGCTCGGGCGGCGGCGGCGCCACGTCGCGCACGCGCAACCCGGCGCTCGTCGTGTCCAGCTTCGCCGCCGGAGGAGCCTGGGCCGCCGCGCGCGGCTCGCGCGAGAGGCCCGCCAGGCGGGCGATGCGCTCGGCCTGCGGGTTCTTCTCCACCGCGATCGCCAGCAGCTTCGCGGCGGCTCCCACCTGCCCGGCGTCCTTGAGGCCGAGCACCGCGTCGGTGACGAACGACAGGTCGTCGGGCGCGACGGCGAGCGCCCGCCCGTAGACCTGCGCCGCCTCGTCCCAGCGCCCGTGCTTCATCATCAGCTCGGCCAGGGTCCGGTACTCGCGCAGCTCGTGCTCGCGATCGCCGAGCTGGTGGTAGATCTCCGCCAGGCGCGCGCGCGGCTTGGGGTCGTCGGCGTCGAGCTCCGCCATCTTCTCGAGGACGCCGGCGGCCGACCTGGGATCGGCGTGCTTGTGGTGGTAGTCGACCAGGACCTCGTACTGGGCGCGCGCCTCGTTGGCCAGGCCCTGCTTGTGGTAGAGGTCCGCGAGCTTCTCGTAGACGACCAGGCGCGTCGGATCGAACTTCAGGATCTTCTTGTAGATCGCGATCGCCTTGACGAAGAAGCCGTCCTCCGAATAGCGCGCCGCGAGCTGCAGGAAGAGCCGGACCGCCTCGTCGTTGCGGCTGATCCGGACGTAGAGGTCTCCGACCCTGTTGAGGAGCGCGATGTCCTTCGGATTGTCGGCCAGGAGCTTGCGGTACTCCTGGATCGCGGCGTCCACCTTGCCGCGGGCGATCAGCTTCTCCGCGACCTCGAGGACCTTCTCGCGGTTCAGCGCCATCAGGCGGCCTCCCGCCGCGGCACGACGCGCGCGAAGGTGAGGCGGTGAACCGGGCTCGGGCCGAAGCGTGCCAGCGCCCGGAGGTGCTCGGGCGCGCCGTAGCCTTTGTGCCGGGCGAACCCGTAGTGCGGGAAGTCGCGATCGAGATCGGTCAGGAGCCGGTCGCGCTCGACTTTGGCCAGGATCGAGGCGCAGGCCACGGCATAGCACCAGGCGTCGCCCTTGACCACCGGCAGGCAGGCGATCTCGAGGCCCGGCAGGGGGAGCGCGTCGGTGACCACCACGCCCGGGCGCCGGCCGAGGCGGGCCAGCGCCTCGCGGGCACCGTGGCGGGTGGCGGCGAGCACGTCGGTGGCGTCGATCTCGGCGGCGGGAATCGCGGCGATGGCCCAGGCGCGGGCGCCGAGCCGGATCTCGACCGCGAGCCGCTCGCGGGCGCGCGCGTCGAGCTTCTTGGAGTCGTCCACGCCCGCCACCCGGCGCGTCGGCTCGGGGATCACCGCGGCGACCACCACGGGCCCGGCCAGACCGCCGCGGCCGGCCTCGTCCACGCCGGCCACATCGCCGCATGCAGCGGCGCCGAGCGCCTCCTCCAGCCGGCTCATCCAGCCGAGCCGGAGGAGCTCCCCCCACAGATCCGCGATGGTGGCCAACCTCTCCTCCCCGAGCCGCCGCCTTCGCGCGACGGTCCGGTCAGTCCTCGTTGCGGACGGTCGCAACCTCGTCGCGGCGCTCTTCGATCCTCGCCGCCTTGCCGCGCAACTGCCTCAGGTAGTAGAGCTTCGCCCGGCGCACCCGGCCCCGGCGGACGACCTCGATCTTGTCCACCACCGGCGCGTGCAACGGGAAGATGCGCTCGACCCCCACCCCGGCGGAGATCTTCCGCACGGTGAACATCTCGCGCGTCCCGCCCCCCTTGCGCGAGATCACGACGCCCTGGAACGCCTGCAGGCGCTCCTTCTCGCCTTCCACGACCTTGACCTGTACGCGCACCGTGTCGCCCGGTCGGAACTCGGGGAACTCCGGACGCAGGAACGCGCGTTCGATCTCCAGCAGCTGGCTCATCACGGCACCTCAAAAAGGACTGGCAATTGTCTCAACTATCTCGACTTCCGGCAACCCCGCCGGCCCCGGCCGCGGCCCCCAGGCGGTCCAGCTCCCGGCGTTGGGCCGGCGACAGCCGGGCCTCCCCGAGCAGATCCGGGCGCTTCCGGCGCGTCGCCTCGAGCGCCGCCAGCTCGCGCCAGCGCTCGATCGCCGCGTGGTCCCCGGAGAGCAGGACCTCGGGCACCCTCAGCCCCTCGACCTCCGGCGGACGGGTGTAGTGGGGGTGATCGAGCAGACCCGAGCGGAAGCTGTCGCGCGTCACCGAGTCGGCGAGCTGGACGACTCCCGGCACCTCTCTCGACACCGCCTCGATCAGGACCATCGCGGGCAGCTCGCCGCCCGACAGCACGTAGTCGCCGATCGAGACCTCCTCGTCCACGACCAGCTCGCGCACGCGCTCGTCGAGGCCTTCGTAGCGGCCACAGAGCAGGAGCAGATCGCCCCGGCCGGCGAGCTCCCGCACCCGGGCGTCGTCCAGGCGCCGGCCCTGGGGCGAGAGCAGGACCCGCCAGGGCCGCGCCTCCCCGGCCAGGGCCCGCACGGCGCGCAGCCAGACCGGCGCCACCATGACCATGCCGCCGCCCCCGCCGTAGGGCACGTCGTCCACCGTGCGATGGCGGTCGGGCGCGAAGTCGCGCAGGTCGCGCACCGACACCTGCAGGACCCCCTTCTCGATCGCCTTGCCCACCAGCGAGGCCTGGAGGAAGCGCTCGAAGAGCTCCGGGAAGATGGTCAGGACCTGGATTCGCACGCTTCGATCAGCCCCTCGGGCAGCTCCCATTCGATCCGTCCCGCGCCGCGATCCACGCGCGCGAGATAGCGCTCGACGAACGGCAGCGGCCAGCGCCGTCCGCCCTCGCCCTCGACCACGATCAGCCAGCCGCCGCCGCCCTCCACGACGTCCACGACGACTCCCAGCTCGCCCCGCCGCCGGTCCACGCACCGGCAGCCGACCAGCTCGAAGAGGTAGTAGGCGCCCGCCGGGGGCGGCACCACCGCCGCGGCGGGCACTTCGAGCCGCGCGCCGCGCAGGGTCTCGGCCTCCTCGCGCGTCGTGACCCCCTCGAAGCGCAGGCGCACGCCGCCGGCGGCCGGCGACGACTCGCACACCCGCACGCCGCGGCGCCCGCCCGTGCGCGGCGCGAGCGCGAGCTCGGACCCCGCCGCGAAACGCGCCGGCACGTCCGACCAGGGTTCGACCACCACCGCGCCGCGCAGGCCGTGCGGGCGCAGCACGATTCCGACCAGAACCTGTTCGGGGAGATTCCGGAGGGCTTCAGTCTTCGAGGAGCTCGACGGCATAGTCGCGCCCCTCCCGCTCGCCGCGCGAGCGCGCCAGCGCGCGCAGTGCGTCGATGGTCCGTCCGCGGCGCCCGATCACCTTGCCCCGGTCCGCTTCGGCGAGGCCCAGGCACAACTCGATCGACGTGCCCGTCGCGACCTCCTCGACCCGCGCGGCCTTGGGGTCGTCGACCAGCAATCGCACCACCGCGAGCAGATCTTCGCCGGCGGCGCTCACGGCGTCAGTTCGCCGCCGCCTTGCGACCGACCAGCTGGCGCACGGTGTCCGAGAGCTGGGCGCCCTTCCCCACCCAGTACTCGACCCGCGCGCGGTCGATCTCGACCCGGGGCGGCGTCTGGCGGGGATCGTAGAAGCCGATCTCCTCGACCGCCGAGGCGCTCGTCGCGCGGCGCGAGTCGGAGACGACCACGCGGTAGAACGGCCGGTTGGTGGTCCCCATCCGGCGGAGCCGAATCTTCAGCATCGCTTCGCTTCCCTTTCGGTTACGGTTTCGATCCCGCCGGCGCGGCCTTTCCGGGGCGGGCGCTGAGGGCGGCACTCTACCACAGCGCCCGGGGTCCGTCCCCCGGCACAAGTCTCAGCGGCCGAAGGCCTTGCGCAGCCAGCCGCCGCGCAAGCCCTTCATCAACTTGCGCATCTGCAGGTACTGCTTGAGCAGCTGGTTGACCTCCTGCACGCTGGTGCCCGAGCCCCGCGCGATGCGACGCTTGCGCCCGGCGTTCAGGATCCCGGGCGCGCGCCGCTCCTGGGGGGTCATCGAGTCGATGATCGCGGCGGTGCGCACCACCCGCTTCTCGTCGACGTCGCCGAGCTTGTCGAGGCCCTTCATCGGGCCGACGCGGGGCAGCGCGTCGAGCACCCCGCGCAGGGGTCCCATCCGGCGCACCGCCTTGAGCTGGTCGCGCAGGTCCTCGAGCGTGAACTCGCTCTTGGTCAGCCGCTCGGCCAGCCGTTCCGCCTCCTGCGCGTCGACCGCCTGCTGGGCCTTCTCGATCAGGGCCAGCACGTCGCCCATGCCCAGGATGCGCGAGGCCATACGCGCCGGCGAGAAGAGCTCGAGATCCTCCGGCTTCTCGCCCACGCCGGCGAAGCGGATCGGGACCTTCGTGACCTCGCGCACCGAGAGCGCCGCGCCGCCGCGCGCGTCGCCGTCGAGCTTGGTCAGCAGCACCCCGGTCAGGGGCAGCACGCGCGCGAACTCCTGGGCGCTGCGCACGGCGTCCTGCCCGGTCATCGCGTCGGCGACGTAGAGGATCTCGTCCGGGGTCACGGCGTCGGCCACGGCCCGGATCTCGGCCATCAGCGCCTGGTCGACGTGGAGGCGTCCGGCGGTGTCGATCAGGACCACGTCGCGGCCCCGCTCGCGCGCCTCGCGCAGGGAGCGACGGGCGAGCTCCACCACCGGCTCGCCCTCGTCGGGCACCAGGACGGGCAGCTCGACGGCACGGCCGACCTGGACCAGCTGCTCGACCGCGGCCGCGCGCTGGAGGTCGGCCGCCACCAGCAGGGGGTACCTGCCGCGACCGGCCAGGCGCCGGCCGAGCTTGCCCGCCGTGGTGGTCTTGCCCGAACCCTGGAGGCCGCACAGCAGCACCACCGCCGGAGCGCCGTCGAGCCGCAGCTCGCGGGCATCCTCCCCACCCAGCGTCGCCGCCATCTCGTCGCGCACGATCGCGATCACCTGCTGGGCCGGCGACAGGCTCTCCAGCACCTTCTCGCCCAGCGCGCGCGCCTCGACGCGCGCGAGCAGCTCCTTGACCACGCGGAAGTGGACGTCCGCCTCGAGCAGCGCGAGGCGGATCTGCTTCAGCGCAGAGGAGAGGTCTTCCGGCGTGATCCGCCCCTCGCCGCGGAGTCGGCGGAAGACCTCCTGGAACTTCTCGCTCAGCCCCTCGAACATCCGGCCCGCGAGCCTACCGAAAAACCGGTGTCAGAGCACCGGTTTCTCGACGCCGACCGGTCTCCCCGCGGGCGAGCGAAGCGGAAACCGGTGCTCTGACACCGGATTTCCCGTATTGTCAGGGGCCCCATGGAGAGACGCGCGAAGATCGTCGCGACGGTCGGCCCCGCCTCGTCCGACGAGGTGGTCCTGGCCCGCCTGCTGCGGGCCGGCGCCGACGTGCTCCGGCTCAACATGTCGCACGGCGACCACCCCGGGCACCGGCGCACGATCGAGACCATCCGCCGCGTCTCCGCCGAGCTCGGCAAGCACGTCCCCGTGCTGCTCGACCTCATGGGCCCGCGCTTCCGCCTGGGCGCGCTCGCGGAGCCCCGCCTCCTGCGCCGCGGCGAGCGCGTCACGCTGGGGGCGGACCCCGGCGAGGTCGATCTCCCGGTCGACGACCCCGGGTTCCTGCGCCATCTCCAGCAGGGCGAACGGGTGCTCATCGCGGACGGGCTGGTCGCCCTGCAGGTGCTCGCCAAGTCGGCGCGCCGGGTGACCGCGCGCGTGGTCGACGGCGGCTCGGTCTCGACGCGCAAGGGCATCAACCTCCCCGACTCGAGCATCCCGTTCACGATCTCCGCCAAGGACCGCGCCGATCTCGCCTTCGCGGTCGCCGAGCGCGCCGACTACCTGGCGGGCAGCTACATCGGGCGCGCGCGCGACGTCGAGGCGCTGCGCGCGGCGGTGCGCGCGCTGGGCGACGACATCCCGCTCGTCGCCAAGCTCGAACGGGCGGTCGCGGTCGAGCACATCGACGAGATCGTGGCATCGGCGGACGCGGTGATGGTGGCGCGCGGCGACCTCGGCGTCGAGGTGCCGCTCCACCAGGTGCCGGTGCTGCAGAAGCGCATCATCGCCGCCGGACGCCGGGCGGGCAAGCCGGTGATCGTCGCCACCCAGATGCTGGAGTCGATGATCGCCCAGCCGCGGCCCACGCGCGCCGAGACCTCCGACGTCGCCAACGCGGTCTTCGACGGCGCCGACGCGCTCATGCTCTCCGGCGAGACCGCCGCCGGGCGATTCCCCGTCGAAGCCGTGCGCACCATGGCCCGGATCGTGGTCGAGGCCGAATCGTACCGGCTCAAGCAGCTCGCCGACGGCGCCCGGCCGTCCGAGCCCGCGCCCGCCGCGGACGAGCTCGCCGCATCCTCGCGACGCGATCCCGAGGCCCTGGCGGCGGGCGGCGCGATCGAGATCGCGGACGTGGTCGCCGACGCCGCGGTGCACGCGGCCTCGAAGCTGGACGGCAGCCTCATCGTGGCCTTCTCGCAGGGCGGCTTCACGGCGCGGCGGCTGGCGCGCTACCGGCCGGTGGTGCCGACCCTCGTCTTCACCACCGACGAGCGCGTCGCGCGCCGCATCCAGCTGCTCTGGGGGACGCGGCCGATCCGCCTCGAGCGCGAGGTCCAGCACCGCGACGACCTGATCGAGGTGGTCGAGCGCGAGCTGCTCATCCGTCGGCTGATCCGGCCCGGCGAGTGCATCATCCTGCTCATGGGCTATCCGATCCAGGACCGACCGCTCACCAACCTGCTGCGCATCCACCGCGTCGCGGAGCGCTCCGGCCGGCGCGCTTGATCCCGATCCGCGACGCGCAGAAGCGCCAGCGGGCGCCGCTGGCGACCTGGGGGCTCGCCGCCGCCAACGCCGCGGCCTTCGCCTGGGAGCTCTCGCTCGGTCCCGGCGCCGGCGCCGCGCTCGCGCGCGTGGCGATCTCGCCGGCCGAGGTGGTCGCGCTCTCCGAGCCGCTCGCGCTGCCGTTCCGGCTCCTCGCCTCGCTCTTCCTGCACGCGGGCTGGATCCACCTGCTCGGCAATCTCGCCTTTTTGCTCGTGTTCGGTGACGACGTCGAGGGCCGGCTGCCGCGCGCGCGCTTCCTGGCTCTCTACCTGCTCTCGGGGCTGGCCGCGTCGCTGACCCAGATCGCTGCCACGCCGCGCTCGGCGCTGCCGCTGGTCGGCGCCTCGGGCGCCATCGCCGGCGTGCTCGGCGCCTTCCTGGTGCTCTTCCCGCGCGCCCGCCTGACCGGAGTGCTCCCCGTCGGCTGCCTCGTCCTGCCCCTGCGCAGCCGCGCCTTCCTCTTCATCCCCGGCTGGTTCGCGCTCCAGCTCACCGGTGCGCTCCTGGCGCCCCCGGGCTCGGCCGCGGGCGGCGTCGCCTGGTACGCCCACCTGGCCGGGTTCGTCGCCGGCCCGATCCTGCTCCTGGTGCTGCGGCGTCGTTGAGCGCAGCGTGCGGGCGTCGCTGGCCCGCAGCGCCAGGACGAGGGCTTCGTCGTCGGCGAACTCCAGGGTGAGGCGGGACCTCGCGTCCCTCCTCAGCGCCGCCGCCAGCCGCCCCCGGAGGTCGCCCGGTTCGAGCCCCCGCGACGCGTCTTCGACCACGAGGTGCGAGACGCCCAGCGCTTCGAGCGCGTCCAGGCAGCGCGCCGAGACCGCGCCCAGCGGCGCGCGGCACTCGTGGCGGAAGTAGAGGAAGGACCGCGCCAGATAGCCGCTGTA
>Ga0113563_10001141_pt1 | contig 14575 bp, 8 predicted proteins | sample Mud3Dept3metaG_FD_80117 | JGI IMG/M metagenome (GOLD analysis project Ga0113563, IMG submission 80117) | Freshwater wetland microbial communities from Ohio, USA, analyzing the effect of biotic and abiotic controls - Mud 3 Core 4 Depth 3... | ecosystem: Environmental > Aquatic > Freshwater >...
ACATGTGATTGAAAGGGGAAAATAAGGGAGCGGATTCATGAAAGTTTTATTAGGATAAACAACTTAATTTCAAATATATTAATATTTTAACCGCACAAGAGGTTATTTTTAAATGAAATATTGTTCCGGTCAGAAAGCCGGATTAGATGAGCTATAGTTATAATTCCAGGTCATTCAACAGATCATATAAGAGGCTGCTTTCAAATCCCTTTGATAAGCCGAACCGTAAAAGCTTTCCTTTAAGATCATACTGATTTTTGGCTTTGACTGATCTGCGATGAGAGAAAATAATCTCCCTGATTGTTTTGATATATAATTCATTTTCAATTGAATCAAGAGCAATTTCTATGATCTCCGGAGCTATTTTTTTTATCCTGAGATATGCGGCAATCTTTACCTTTCCCCATTTGTTGTATCTGAACTTATCTTTGACAAATGCTTCTGCATAGCGCTTTTCATTGATAAAATTTTCTTTAATAAGGGTATTAATGATCCTGCCATTGTCAGTATCATTAACACCCCATTGCTGAAGTTTGCTCCTTATGTCAGCGATACAGTATTCGCGTTGTGAGCAAAGCATCATTGCTTTTGAAAGTGAAGCATTATAAAGCTGGTTTTCACTCATAGTGGATTCCTTTTATTATCCGGTCTTTCCCGTTTATGTCTTTAATAATCCTGACAGACGAATATCCTGCTGACTTAAGCAGAAATGAGATCTGACTTCCCAGGGCCTCATTGATCTCAAAGTAGAGACTTCCCCCCGGAGTGAGTATGGCAGATGCCAGCCTTGTTATTGCGGAATAGTAAACCAGTGGGTCGGAATCATCGACAAAGAGAGCCGTATGAGGCTCATAATCAAGCACATTTCGGGACATTAATTTTTTTTCTGATTCACGGATATATGGAGGATTGCTTAAAATGATATCCGTCCCGGAAAAGAGGCCCGGATCGATGTTAAAAATGTCAGCCCTGATGAATGATACCTGAACTTTGTTAAGACCGGCATTCTCTTTTGCTTTAAGGAGAGCTCCTTCAGAGATATCGATCCCGGTCACGGCAGAGCCAGGCAGATTCAGAGCTATGGCAATTGCGATGCAACCTGATCCTGTTCCGATATCCAGGGCCGAGCCGGTAAATCCCCTGTTTTCCTTTATTACCAGGTCGACCAGCTCCTCTGTCTCCGGACGGGGGATCATGGTATCACTGTTAAGCCTGATCATGCAGTTATAGAAATTTGTATACCCAAGGATATATTGTAATGGCTTACCGGTTTTGAGCTCCCTGCAGATACTGATTATCCGGCTGACCTGCTTCTGTGATATCCTGGTTTCAGGGAGAGCAAGATTACGCAGCCCGGAGAATTTTAAAACATTACCGAGAATAATACCAGACAATGCATTTATCTCAGGCTCAGGATAAAATCCGTTAAGATCCCCGGAAATGAAAAGCTTTATTTCCTTTATTGTTCGTATATTAACACCCATCTATCAAAAATAGCACTTTCAGGAGAATGCCGGCAGGTGATGATATAAAATTCATGCAAAGATGCCTGGACCTGGCAGGCAAGGCTGAAGGGAATACTTATCCCAATCCGCTTGTGGGATCAGTCATTGTTCACGATGGTTTAATAATCGGGGAGGGATATCACCTTAAAGCAGGAGGCCCTCATGCTGAGAGAAATGCAATTAATTCTGTCACTGATGCTGAATTACTGAAATCTTCAACATTATATGTAAACCTTGAACCTTGTTCCCACTTTGGCATTACGCCTCCTTGTTCCGGGCTTATTATCTCATCAGGAATAAAGAAAGTTGTTACAGGGACCATGGATACAAGTGATAAAGTATCAGGAAAAGGAATAGCTGAACTTACCAGAGCGGGATGCGAGGTTGTAACAGGGGTTCTTGAAGAAGAGTGTCGCCGGATAAACAGGCGTTTTTTTACATTCCATGAGAAAAAACGGCCCTATATCGTGTTGAAGTGGGCACAGAGCGCGGATGGTTTCCTGGACATAGAAAAGGATAAGGAATATGGGCGGAAACTGGTATGGATAACCGGCAAGCCGGAAAGAGCTCTTGTGCACAGGTGGAGAGCTGCCGAACAGTCTATTCTGGTGGGAGCAGGCACGATAAGGTCTGATAATCCCATACTGAATGTGAGGGAATGGGCAGGAAATAACCCGCTGAAGCTTGTATTGAGCAGTTCAGGGATTCTGGATAAAAACTCTGCTGTTTTCAAATCAGACAGGAATACTGTTGTTTTCACACATAATAGTATTGCGGAAACAGGTGATATTGTTAAAGTTATACTGAACAAGAGTAAAAGCTCAGCAGATCAGATCCTGGAGTATCTCTTCAGCTCAGGCATCCAGTCAGTGTTGGTGGAAGGAGGTGCTGAAGTGTTGAATCACTTTATTTCAGAAGGCCTGTGGGATGAGGCAAGAGTTTTTTACGGTAAAATTCCCTTTGAAAAAGGAACCAGAGCACCGATTGCAGAGGGAACAATTTTTTCGGACGCTAAATTCATGTTCAGCACCCTTGAAGTAATTTTAAATGACGGCAACAAGCCGCCCGGAAGGGTTGATAATTAGAATATATTTTCGTAGTTTTGATAATTGATAATCTCAATACTGTGAAAGCTATGAATAAGCGAGTGTTTTACCTGGCAGTTGTAATGCTATTTATATCCGTGGGAGCTTACGGGCAGAGTGCAAAAAAGTATTACAAAGCAGGAAATGTCTTTGTCAGGAATCTGAAATACGGGGAGGCAGTTAACCAGTTTACCAGTGCGATCCAGCTACAGCCGTCTGAGGCGGAATATTATTATGCAAGAGGCAGAGCATACGAGATGCTTGAAAAATACAATGATGCCAAAGCTGATTATGAAAAAACAATTGTCTTTTCTCCTAAAAATGTTGAAGCTATGATAGGTATGGGGAAGGTTTGCAACAAGATGGGACAATTTGAAGAGGCGCTTGTCTATCTGAACCATGCTTCCCGTCTTAAAAAGAGGGATGCCCTTATCTACCCTGAAAAAGTAATCACCCTGATTGGTCTGGAGAGGTTTGATCAGGCTCTCCGGGTGTCAGACACAGCTGTAATTACAAAGGATACTCCAATGAATTATTACTACAGGGGCATTATTTATACCAGGCTGAACAATGACCTTTATGCAAAGAGAGAATTTGAAAAGGCAATTACAAAGGATAAAAAGCTTGTTGAACCAAGGCTTGCTCTTGCCGAATATCTTTTGTTGCATGATGACAGTGAGGGGGCGCTCAACCAGATCAGTGAAGTATTAAAAAACGACGACAGGAACACTGCTGCCTACCTTTTGAGAAGCAGGGTCTTTAAGAAGAATTTTGATTACCCCGGTGCAATAAATGATCTTTCCAAAAACATACTGATCGATCCGGACAACCCGGACTTTTATCTCGACAGGGGTAAATGCTATCAGGAGTTCAACCAGCCTACAAATGCGATAAACGATTTCACGAAATATATCTCTCTTAATGATAAGAATCCGGATGCATTCTTTGCCAGAGCTAAATCGTATGAAGATATATTTGATTTCCCAAAAGCAATGGATGATTATAAAAGGATCACCGTCCTTTCTGAATTCAACCAGGAAGCAAGGAAATTACTGAAAGATGCACAGGACAGGCTTTATGAACTAAACAGGGAAAAAGATGCTCCCGAAATCACTGACATGAGCCCGTCTCCGGCACAGGAATTGATTGAGATACGAGGAGATGCATCAACTCTTCTTATTAGCGGGAAAATAAAGGATAAAAGTAAAATTAAGTCATTAGTAATTAATAATGAGCCAATTACTATCATTGAGAAGAATGGCGGGAATGAATTCTTTGCTAATATAAATGTTGCCGGTAAGAATTCTTTGACATTAACAGTCCTTGATGATTATGATAATGAAAAGTCTCTGACTTACTCACTTTTCAGAACTGAGATCATTCCTCCGAAAATAAATGTCATGGCGCCATACGCATCTGATGACGGCCGGATCTATCTCGATGATAATTCCGCAACTCTTTATCTTCAGGGGAAAATAACTGATGAGAGCAAGATTAAATCCATCTTCATTGAAGGAGTAACTGCAAGCTATCCGCTGGGCGATCTTAATCCGGTATTTACTGCGACTATCGATATTCTTAACAAAAGCAGAATAACAATCGAAGCCGAAGACATCTATGGAAACCGGCAGTCATCTGAGTTCAGCCTTAACAGGGAAGGGGCCACGCTTGCTGAAACAAATCCCATGGGCAAGACATGGGTGGTGTTTATTGAAAACTCTTCCTATTCAAAATTTACGCCCCTTGATGGTCCCGGTAAAGATGTCAATCTCATGAATGTAGCTTTTGCGAAATACCAGATTCATAATATCATCCATAAACAGAACATGACCAAATCTGATATGGAGAAGTTCTTTTCTATTGAACTGCGGGATCTTGTCAGAACCAATCAGGTCAAATCTTTACTTATCTGGTATGCAGGACATGGGAAGTTTATAAATGAAGTAGGGTACTGGATACCTGTTGATGCCGAACTTGATAATGAATTCTCCTATTTCAATATAAATACACTTAAGGGATCGATGGAGACATATATGAGTTATCTTACTCATACACTTGTTGTTACAGACGCATGTGAGTCAGGTCCAAGCTTTTACCAGGCAATGAGGTCGGATCCCAAAATAAGAAGTTGTGACGACTGGCAGGCAACTCAGTTTAAATCGTCCCAGGTATTTTCATCGGCCGGATATGAGCTCGCTGTTGATGACTCACAGTTCACAAGAACTTTTGCATCAGCATTATCCAACAATCCAAATGCCTGCATACCGATAGAAGAAATTGTTATGAAAGTAGCTACAGCAGTGGGAGACAATAACAAACAAAAACCCAAATTCGGGAAGATAACCGGGTTAAGGGATGAAGACGGCACATTCTTCTTTATTACCAAATAATGAAAATTAAATTCTGTCTGGAGTTTTTTAAGGTCATCAGGCTTATGAGTCTGATGACCTCATTTTTGATGGTGCCTTTCTTACACCTTGAAGCACAGACCTGGTTTTTTGAAAAATATGGTGTGGAGCAAGGGCTCGGTTCATCAAAAGTATACTCGGTAATTCAGGATAAAAACGATTGGATCTGGCTTGGCACGGAGAGCGGAGTATCGAGGTTCGACGGTTCAAAATTTGAAAATTTCACCTCTGCAAATGGTATGGCACCAGGGGGAGTGTACAGTCTTGCCGGGGATTCAACAGGAAGAGTCTGGTTTGGTCATCTGAATGGCGGATTGAGTCTGTTTGACGGAAACCGTTTCACGGTATTGAAATTTGATTCGATAAAGATAGATGGTGATGTGACCAGTATTAATCAGTTGGGCAAATTCATCTGGATCACAACTATCAAAAACGGTGCAATACTTACAGAATTCCCGGGTAAGGGAGATACTCTCCTTTCGGGCAGACAATTCAGCGGGAAAGATGGATTGGGAGATCAGGTTTCAGGTGTATGCATTGACAATAACGACGATTTTTACTGTCTTATACCCGGTGCTGGAATTAAAAAATTCAACAGGACTAAAAATTCCTTTGAAACCTTCCTTCCACAGGATCTTACCAGGTACTTTGACATAATCGTTATGTATCAGGACAGTAAAGGGAATTACTGGTACGGCACTCATAACGGCGGATTGTACAAATATGACGTTGACTCAGGCAGGATGAGAGTATTTGATATACGCAACGGGCTTTCAGGGAATATGGTATCATTCGTAACAGAAGATTACCGGGGAAATGTCTGGGTTGGTACCTTCGGGGGAGGTATTACTGTCTTTGAGGGAGAGAAACTGAAGGTCTACAACAAATCAAATGGTCTTGAGGCAATTTCAATACATTGTATTGTTGAGGATAAGGAGAAGAATATAATTGTCGCCGATCATGATACCGGCATAAGTATTTACAAGGGTGATCATTTCGTCACGTTTTCGGATGAAAGGATGTTGCCCGATAAAAGTGTTTTTGCAATAGAATCAGATGAATCCGGCAGGTACTGGTTTGGAACAAACTCCGGGATCTCTGTTTACAATCCTGCCCTTCAGTATAATGATATTCAGGTATTTAATGACTCCAGGAATTCAATAGGCAATAAGATACGATTCATTAAGAAGGATAAAAGCGGAAATATCTGGGTAGGCACTTACGGGAATGGTCTGTCAATGTATGATATTAAAAAAGGAAAATTCATATTCGATCCCCGTATCAACAGCTACTTTAATAAAAACGGGATTATCACTGCAATGACCTTTGACAATGAAGGCAAACTATGGATCGGAAATATGGACAGGCTGGTCGTATGGGATGATACTAAAAAAGAAATTGCTTATTTTACACAACAGTCAGGACTGGCAGGCAGTTGGATCACGGTTCTTTTCTGTGACAGGGACAATAATATATGGATCGGTTCTGAAAACAAATCTGGTCTGACCAGATATATTCCGTCAACAGGTAAATTCATTATTATAGATGCACTTGAAGGGTTTGTTCCGCAATGTATCGCACAGACTAATGATTCAAGGATCTGGGTAGGAACCACGAGCGGACTTCTTGTTCTTGAAAACGATGCCGTCACAATCAGATTCAATGAGGAAACCGGGCTGCTCTCCGGTAATATCAAACTGCTTCAGCCTGAGGGAGATAAATACCTATACATAGGGACAAATCTTGGTCTCAACAGGTATAACCTGGCTGACAGCACAATTGCTTCATTTACAAGGAGAAATGGTTTCTCGGGAATAGAAACCCGTCCGAATGCTTCATTTTGTGACAGCAGGGGAAATCTCTGGTTCGGAACAGCAGCAAATGGTGTAACAATGCTTATTCCGGGTAAAATGCCTCCGGCTGATACCAATCCGGCTGTACATATCAGCAGTCTCCAGGTTAATCTGAATCCGCGCGATATGAAGAGCGACCTGAGACTTAACTATAAAGAAAAATCCCTGTTATTCAATTATTACAGTGTGTGTCTCACTGATCCGGATGCCGTCAGATACAAGGTGATGCTTGAAGGTGCGGAATCCGACTGGAAATCTTCCACGGGTAATACAATTGAAGATTATCCGACACTCTCTCCGGGCCATTATACCTTCAGGGTTAAGGCATCAAACAGCTATGGTTACTGGAACGAGGAACCGGCAGAGTATTCCTTTACCATCAAACCGCCATTCTACCAGTCCCCCTGGTTCATAGCTGCCTGCCTTGTACTGGCAACAATTGGCATTATTTCATATATTAAGATAAGGGAACGAAACCTTATACGGGAGAAGAGAATCCTTGAGACTAAAGTTGAGGAGAGAACTGCCGAGGTGGTTCAGAAAAGCAGGGAGATCGAGGAAAAGAACAGGGATATAACTGCCAGTATCCGGTATGCTCAACGCATTCAGCACGCAATGCTGCCCAGAGAGGATACATTCAAAGATACATTTGTACTTTTCATGCCCAAAGATATTGTCAGCGGTGATTTTTACTGGATGCATGAGGAAGGTGATACCCAGTTCATTGCTGCGTGTGATTGCACCGGGCACGGGGTTCCGGGGGCATTTATGTCAATAATCGGCCACAATTCCCTTAACAAAGTAGTGAGGGAATATGGAATTTTAAAACCAGGCCCGATCCTGGATCAGCTGAATATTGAGGTTGTCAAGGCACTTATGCAGAGGAATGAAGAAACGATCAATGATGGCATGGACCTGGCCCTTATTGCGTTTGACAGGAAAAAGTTCACTCTCGAGTTTGCCGGGGCATACAATCCTTTATACGTTGTCAGAAATTGTGAATTATTTACATACAAGGGTGACAGATTCCCAATCGGGATGTCTTCTGTACAGGCAAAAAAGGTCTTCGAGAATCAGGTTATCGATATCAGACCGGGCGACATGGTATATATGTGTTCTGACGGTTATGCTGACCAGTTCGGAACATCCGGTGCGAAAAAATATAAATCGGGGAATGTTAAAAAGCTGCTGCAGAAGATATGCAGTCTGCCTGTAGAAGAGCAGCGCGATCAGCTGCTTAAGGAGATCCTGAACTGGAAAGGAAGTCTTCAGCAGGTTGACGATATACTGTTTATCGGAACCAGGATCCCCGGGAACTAGATTTTCGCAATTTTCCGCCACTCTTCATTTCCTCTGTCTTTCCTGCTTAGGGCAGTCAACACTTCCTCCGGGGTGCTGACCACTTCCCAGATCCCCTTATGCTCTGCTCTCAGGAAGTTATTATCGATCATATGGTCAATGAAATCCAGCAATGAGTTGTAATATCCGAGAGTGTTGAGTATTATGATCGGTCCGTCAAAAAGACTCAGTTGTTTCAGGGTAATTGCCTCAGTTAGCTCCTCCAGGGTTCCCATTCCACCGGGCAAGGCAATAATGGCATCGGCCATTTCAAACATCCTCCTCTTTCTCTCGCTCATATCCCTGGTGGTTATGGTCTCATTCACTCCGTGATGACCCCACCCTTCCTCTTTCATAAATGAGGGGATTACGCCAGTGATCCTGCCTCCGTTTTCAAGCACGGCATCAGCAAGCTTCTTCATAAGGCCTATACCGCCACCGCCGAAAACAACATCTATCCCGGCTTTTGCCAGTAAAGAGCCAAGGCCGGCAGCAGCGGCTCCATATCCACTGTTAACCCTGCTGCTTGATGCTGCAAAAACACAAACTGTCATAATAGCGGTTAAAAAAAGCCGTCACAGTCTGCTGTACGGCTATTGTAATTAGCTGGAAAAATCAAAGCAAAGGATTAAGCTTGTTTATAAAGTTGTTTTTTGGTACTGCCCCGACCTGCTTGTCGGCAATTTTACCCTCCTTGAAGAACAGAACTGTAGGGATGTTCCTTATTCCATATTTCACAGTGGTCTGCGGACTGCTATCCACATCACATTTCGCTACTACCACCTTGCCCTCATACTCCTTTGAGATATCTTCAACTATAGGAGCGATCATCCTGCAGGGACCGCACCACTCAGCCCAGAAATCAACAATAACGGGTTTATCGGATTTGATCACAACATCCTCAAAATTCCCGTCATTTACTTCAATTGCCATATAATTCAGTTTAAAAATTAGATCAGATAAAATTGATGGCGGCAAATATAGCTAATTAACTTTAAATTCAATACCGGGGTGATCCTCAAGGTAAGAAATAAATTCATTGTTCAGCCTTACCCGCTGAGTCCGTGAAAACATAGGAAGCGAGATCCTGTCATCAGGATCAAGAAAAAGAAACCGGAGCTCCGTTTCTCCCTTATTTTCACGAATAAGATCTTTGAGCTCATTTATCATTTCATTGTTGATATTCTCAGGATTGATTTTAAGCGTAACGGTTTTTATAAGTTCATCCTTGACACTTGAAAGCAGATTGATCTTCTTTATGCTGAACTCGAGCTCATCATCCCTGTATTTTCGTTTCTGGACCCTGCCTTTTACCAGCAGGTAATAACCCATAATAAAGAATTTGCTGTTATCCAGGTAATCTTTGTCAAACATCATAAACCTGAACGAATCAGAGTAATCCTGAAGAGTGATCGATCCGTATGGCTTGCCATTCTTACCTATCCCGTTTTTAGTATCGGTCACCATTCCTGCCACAACAACATCCCTGTCGAGGTAATCCTTCAGATTCTGAAGATCCGCAAGTGTTGCGGTGGTAAATGTATTGATCTCAAGTTTGAAATCATCGAGCGGATGTGATGAAAGATATATCCCGATCACTTCTTTCTCCCTGTTTAGCTTTTCCAGCTTGGGCCAGTCGGGACAGGCTGAAGGTTCAGGCTTTATCAGGTCGAATCCGCCCGATTCTCCGAAAAGTGTCTGACTGCTTGATTGCCTGATTGTTTTGGCATTGTTCCCGTACCGGATGAGGCTTTCGATAAAGCTTGACCCCCTGGTGTCGAGAGCAAAATACTGTGCCCTGATAATGTTTTCAAAACAGTCTAATGCACCCGCAACAGCCATTGCCTCCAGGTTCTTCTTGTTCAGCGAGTTAAGATTGACCCTTTCGACGAGATCGTAGATATCCTTGTATAAGCCTCCTCTTTCCCTCTCTTCAATAAGCTGAATCACAGCGCTTTCGCCAACACCTTTAATAGCTCCAAGTCCAAAACGGATGTTCCCGTCCTTGTTAACGGTAAACTTCACATTGCTTTCGTTGACATCCGGGCCAAGTACCTCCATACCCATCCGGCGGGTCTCATCCATGAAAGTCGTGATCTTTTTGATATCACTGATATTTCGGCTCAGCACTGCAGCCATAAACTCAGCCGGGTAATTTGCTTTGAGGTAACCGGTCTGGTATGCTATGAGGGCATAGCATGTGGAGTGTGATTTGTTGAATGCATATTGTGCAAAAGCTTCCCAGTCGGACCAGATACCATTAGCAATAGTTTCATCGTATCCTTTTTGCCTGCATCCTTCAAGGAATTTGAGCTTCAGCTCATCCATTATCGATTTCTTCTTTTTCCCCATCGACTTGCGAAGAGTATCCGCCTCTCCTCTGGACAATCCACCGAGCTCCTGGGAGAGAAGCATGACCTGCTCCTGGTAAACCGTGATACCATATGTGTCATTAAGGAACTTCTCCATTGCAGGCAAAGTATAATCGATCCTGCCCCCGTGTTTTCTCTTGATGAACTCCCGGATATTTTCCATCGGGCCCGGTCTGTAGAGGGCATTCATGGCTATAAGGTCCTCAAACCTGTTAGGCTTAAGATCCCTCAGGTATCTTTTCATCCCGGTTGATTCAAACTGGAAGATCCCGGTTGTATCACCGTTGCTGAATAATTCGAAAGTTATTTTGTCGTCAGGAGGTAGAGATTCAATATTTATTTCAACACCTTTCGATTTCCTTATATTTTCAATGGCATCCTTGATTATTGAGAGTGTTTTCAAGCCGAGGAAATCCATCTTGAGAAGGCCGACTGATTCAACATGGATCCCTTCATACTGGGTCACATATAGTTCAGCATCTTTTGCTGTACACAAAGGGATATAGTTATCAAGAGAATCCTTGCCGATAATAATTCCGCAGGCATGTACCCCGGTCTGCCTTACAGAACCTTCGAGCACTTCAGCATACTTGAGGGTTGTTGCGATCAGCTTATTCGACGATTCCCTTTCTCTGGCGAGTTCAGGCACCTCATTGTATGCCTGAGTGAGGGTCACACCCGGTCGTTCAGGGACCAGCTTGGCAAGTCTGTCGGCATCAGGCAGCGGAAGTTTCTGCACCCTTGCAACGTCCCTTATTGCCATTTTGGCCGCCATTGAACCGAAGGTAATAATATGCGCAACCTTATCATGGCCATATTTATCAACCACGTATTTCAGGACCGATTCCCTTCCGTCCTCATCGAAATCGATGTCGATATCAGGCAGGGAGATACGGTCGGGATTAAGGAACCGTTCAAAAAGCAAACCGTACTTTATGGGATCTATATCAGTGATCCTCAGGCAGTATGCTACTGCCGATCCTGCTGCAGAACCTCTTCCGGGGCCGACTGATACGCCCATTTTTCTTGCGGCATTCAGGAAATCCTGAACAATAAGGAAATACCCGGGGAAACCCATTTTCGCAATTGTCTCAAGCTCAAAATCGATCCTGTCAGTCTGTTCCTGCGTAAGAGTACCCCATCGCTCCTTTGCACCCTGATAGGTCAGGTAATTGAGGTATTCATCCTTATCATTATATCCTTCAGGCAGTTCAAATTCCGGCATGACCGGGTCATGATCGAGCTTGTATTTTTCGATCTTGGCAACAACTTCAGCAACATTATCAACGGCTTCAGGGATATCACTGAAGATACTTCTCATCTCATCTTCACTTTTGACATATTCCTGTTTTGAGTACCTTAACCTGTCGGGATCATCGATATCCTTTACAGTATTTATACAGATAAGCCTGTCATGTGCTTCAGCGTCCCCGGCATCTATAAAATGCACATCGTTGGTTGCAATGAGTTTGACATTATATTTCGCCGCAAGCTTCTTCATGCCCTCAATGGCTTTTTGCTGAAGAGGGAAGACACTCATATCGGCATTCGGATCATTTGTCTCATGCCGTTGCACCTCCAGATAGAAATCATCACCGAAAATATCAAGGTAACTTTTAAGTGCAGCTTCAGCGCCGGCCATGCTTCCATTCAGTATTTCATCCGGTATTTCTCCGGCAAGGCAGGCCGAGCTGGCAATAAGTCCTTCACTGTGCTTTGCAAGCAGTTCCTTATCGATCCGCGGCTTGTAATAGAAACCTTTGATCCATGCCGTTGAGACAAGCTTTATCAGGTTTCTGTAGCCGGTAAGATTTTTTACGAGAAGTATAAGGTGATCTCCCGAACGGTCTTCCTTACCGGTAACATCTGCTATCGATCTCTTGGCAACATATATCTCACAGCCGATCACCGGCTTTATTCCCTTTTTTGTGGCTGTATTATGAAATTCCTTGACGCCAAACATATTGCCGTGATCGGTTATTGCAACAGCCTCCATCCCAAGCGATTTCACCCTTTCGATAAGCAAAGGTATGCTTGATGCCCCGTCGAGTATAGAGTATTGAGTATGAACGTGTAAGTGTGAAAAAACAGCCATAGAAAAGGTGATTTAATTATGTTTGGTCGGTACACAAAAATACTCAAAAATGAGTTAAAATCAGTCAGGTGTTTATAACTGCAGAAATATTATCCATTCACCCGGAAATACCAAATGTAAATCTGATCGTACAATCCGTAAATTCAACTGATTAAATATCAACCCTGTAGTTTACTTTTATTTTGATTGTGGCCAGATCACAATCATGGACAGTAAAAGGAACTAGCCATTCCTGAATATTTTATTATTAACCTAAACTAAAAGTCATGAGAAAATTTCTCTTGCTATTTGTAGTTTTTTGCGGGATTTTGCTTTCAGCAAGCGCTCAGCAAAAGACTATTACAGGTACTGTTACCGGTGTCAGTGACGGACAACCGGTAATCGGAGGTACAGTTATGATAATTGGAACGACAATTGGTACAACAACCGGTATTGATGGTAAATACCAGATTTTAGCATCTGAAGGAGCCATACTTGAATTCCGGTGTGTTGGTATGAAGACCAAAAAAGTAAATGTAGGTTCATCAAACGTTATTGATGTTCAGCTTGATTTTGATCTTCTTGGAATTGATGAAGTAATTGTAGTTGCTTATGGAACTCAGAAACGCGAAGCCAAGACAGGATCAGTAAGTGTCGTAAACAACGACATGATAAGAGATATCCCTGAAGCCAGCCTGGATAAAATGCTAAGCGGAAAGGTTGCAGGTATTGTGGTTTCCTCCTCATCGGGTCAGCCAGGCAGTAATTCAGATGTGAGAATCAGGGGCACCAGCACAATACTGGCAGGTAGTCAGCCCCTTTATGTGATTGACGGCATACCGGTTATGGATTATACTACCGAAGGAGACGGCAGCTATCTCCTGACCAATACCGGTAACACACTGACTTCAATCAATCCTGGAGACATTGAGACAATTTCAGTATTGAAAGATGCTGCTGCAGCAAGTATTTATGGCTCGCGTGCAGCCAATGGCGTTATCCTGATTACAACGAAGTCGGGTAAAGAAGGCAGATCGAAAGTTAGCTTCCGTACCTCAGCAGGTATTGATGTACTGGCAAACGATAATCATTATGGTGCAATGAGTGCATCTGAGTTCCTGCAGTTTTCCAGGGATGCTGTTATTAATGCCGGACTTGATCCTGATGATCCATCCGGAGGTAATTATTATTTCCCGGAATCGCTTATGGATAGCACAATAACAGACTGGTATAAGGAGTTGACCCGCACCGGCAAAATATACAAAGCTGAACTCAGCCTTGATGGAGGAAATGAAAGAATAAATCATTTCTTCTCCGGAGGATATGAATCCAATGAGGGTGTATTTTACGGAGTGAAATACGAAAAATTCCAGGTCAGGTCAAATATTGACTATAAGATCAACGAAAAGCTTAAGTTTGGAACACGTATAACCGGTACTCATTCTGATACAAAGGACGTTCCGATGCAATACATGGCTTTTGCCAATCCATTGTTTGGATCTATCATGTTATCGCCTTTTAGCCGGTTGAAAAACGATGACGGGACATATAATCTTATTATGCCTGAGAACGGGAACACTAATCCTATGGCAACTGCTATGTATGATGATAACTGGGAGAAGCAGAACAAATTCAACGGTAATCTTTATGTGGAGTGGAAGATTCTGAAAGATCTTACATTAAAGACCACAAACAACTACGAACTGGCTGAAGGTGAGGGAAGAAGATACTGGGATCCCAGAGCCAACTATGGTTTTGAAAAAGGTTATGCTCAGGCAGGGAAAACCCAGTTCCTGCAGGTAACCACATCAAACACCTTAAACTACCAGAAGGTCTTTGGAGAGCATAATCTCCAGGCTGTTGGCGGGCAGGAAGCGACAAAATATTCAGACAATTTTTATTTTGTTATATCCCCCGAGGTTGATCCTGCCATACCTTAC
>Ga0113563_10001142_pt1 | contig 14574 bp, 13 predicted proteins | sample Mud3Dept3metaG_FD_80117 | JGI IMG/M metagenome (GOLD analysis project Ga0113563, IMG submission 80117) | Freshwater wetland microbial communities from Ohio, USA, analyzing the effect of biotic and abiotic controls - Mud 3 Core 4 Depth 3... | ecosystem: Environmental > Aquatic > Freshwater >...
GAAAAGCTATGGGATTCCCCTGAAAGGCAGAAAGTGACCGAGGTGATGATTAAGGGAGCGGTAAGCAAACTGGCTGCTCTTTGCCGGACAGGAGAGGTCGAAGGGATGATTTCCATCGGTGGCATGACCAGCACGGTGATGGCCTCCAGTATCATGAGAGAGATTCCCTATAGCATTCCCAAACTCATCGTCTCCAGTGCTGCCTCGATGCCAGGCTCCAACCGCTTCTTTGGTCCTACGGGGATAACCATGATGCATTCCCTGGTGGATGTCGGTGGCCTGAATAGCCTGCTCAAAGCTCAGCTCAGTAGAGCAGCTGGCGCCATCTGCGGCATGGTGAAAGATGAGATTTCTCAACCCAGCCCTGGAGAACACAAGCCGAGGGTCGCCATGTCTGTCTATGGATATGTGGAAAACTGTGCGCGGTACATCAACGAAGCGTTGACAGGAAAATACGAGCTGATCCGCTTCCACGCCACGGGCATGCCTGAGATCACCATGGAGAAACTCGTCGAGGAAGGCTTCTTCAGCGGCGTCATCGACTTAGTGCCCTCTAGTATCACGAATGAGAAATTTAGTGGTTCACGAATCTCTTGGAAAAGAAGGTTAGAGGTGGCCGGGGAAAAGGGTATTCCTCAGGTAATAGCCCCAGCTGGGGTGAACACCATTTCCCGGGTCGGATTTACCCCTGAAGAATTAGCTCCTGAGCTCAAGATACGTAAACATTATTTTATGGAAGAACTACGGGTAACCGTGTGGTTGAATACGAAGGAATTAGGGGATATGGCCTCGATCTACGCTGAGAAGCTCAACAAGGCAGTGGGACCGACCAAGTTCCTCATCCCCAAACGAGGTTGGATCTCTATTGAAAAAGAAGGTAGCAACTTCTATGACCCGCAGAACACTCAGACCTTTGTCGACAAGCTTAAAGAGAAGTTGAAACCAGAGATTGAAGTAAGAGAGGTGGACGCCAATATCGATGACCCGATTTTTGCCCAGGCAATCGTAAATGCTTTTGAGGAAGTAATGAGGCTGAAGTGAAGGATTCCAAAGCGAAGACGATCAGGAAGGACTTCGGGCACTCGCCGAGAAACGAAAGCCAGAATGCAAGGGATGATAAAAAAAGGGGGAAAAAGGGATTGAATGCCACAAAAGATAAACGTGGGCCTTCGCGAAAAATCTCCCTTCGGACCCCTGACGACATCCTGAAGCGCGACCTGGAGACTCTGAAGCAAGAGGCCTTCGAAATGGGTGCGTCCATGGTCGAAATAATTCCTGCCGAGTGGGTGGAGATAGACGAGAGAGTGAGGCTGAAATGCTCCGTTCCCCTGTGCCCGTATTACGACAAAAACCCTTATTGCCCGCCTCAGGGGCCTTCCACGGACCACATGCGAAAAGCCGTCAGTCGATACACTTGGGCCCTCCTATTTGCACTGGATGTCATCCCTCCTGAGGAATTTGCTGATCGCTCTATAGAACGCGAAGCTGTCATCAAATGGGGGAAAAAATGCCTTGAGATCACAAGCAGGATTGAGGCGCTCGCATTCAGCAGGGGCTACTACCTTGCAATGGGATTTGGGCAAGCCAGTTGCTTAAAAGTACTCTGCGGCCAGGACCGGTGCCTTGTCCTTGGAGGTGGCAAGTGCCCTTACCCGCTCCAGTCCCGTCCCTCAATGGAAAGTTCGGGAATCGATGTCTTCCGGCTCGTTACGAAGGTCGGATGGGAGATATATCCGATTTACAGAAGTGTTGATCCAAAAGCAGTCCCGAGGGCTTTATCTGTAGGGATCGTCTTCATCTACTGAGGCACCTTTCCTCGCGACCCTTGGCAGGGGAGAAACGGATGCCTTGACAGGCTGGATACACCCGATCGGGAAAGTCGATGATTGATCGGCAGAGCCGAATGATAACAGTTAAAGCTGATCCACAGCCGATTCTTGTAGATCTTGCTAGAGCAGCTCTGCTCGTGGTGGATATGCAGAATGCTTTTGCACACAAAGGGGGTTATTTCGATCTGGTCGGCCTAGACATAACCCCTATCCGACGAATTATTGAACCTTGCAGGACGGTCATCAATGCTGCCCACGCCACGGGCATCAGGATCATCTATCTTCAGATGGGATGCAGCCCAGATCTCTCCGACAAGGGGCCACCTGACTCACCGAGTTCGATGAAATCCCGGGTTTTGTCTATGATGAAGGAGCACCCTGAATGGAAAGACAAGTTTTACATCTATGGTACCTGGGGGGCGGAGATCATCGAAGAACTGGAGCCTCATGAAGGGGATATCGTCGTTAAGAAACAGAAGCACGATGGGTTCATCGGAACAAACCTGGACATCATTCTAAGAACTCTCGGGGCCAAGTATCTGTTCTTTGTCGGAGCAGCCACGAACATATGTGTGGAATCGACACTCAGGCATGCCTTTTCTCTGGACTATTTTCCCGTTCTTATATCAGATGCCGTGAGCCCGATGGGCTCGAATATCACGCAAGATGCTACCATTCTCAACGTTCAGTCCACGTTTGGATGGGTGGCGAATGTGGAAGACCTATTATGTGCAATACGCTCTATCGAGAACGAAAGGAGGTGACATAAATATTTCCAGTTAGTGGAGAGGATGAAGACTTCTTTGACATCGGTTGTTGAAGGGAGGGGGTAGAACCCATCTCCTAGTGAAAGGAGAGAGAAAATGAATGATACTATGAAATACTTAAAAGTCATCGCTTGCTTAAGTTTACTGATAGTGCTCATTCTCCCATCTGTTGGCTATCCTCAGGCCAAGGACAAAATCCGTATCGGTAATGCCATCGCTCTTTCGGGTCCCTATGTGGCTGGGGCGGTAATGACGCAGGCAAACCCCTATGACATGTGGGTCAAGGAGGTCAATGCGAAAGGTGGAATCTTTGTTAAGGAGTATAACAAAAAACTGCCCGTGGAGATGATCAGGTACGACGACAAAAGTGACGTAGGAACCGCCGTGAAGCTGGTCGAAAAGCTGATCTTGGATGACAAGGTTGACCTTCTGCTGCCCCCTTGGAGTACGGGGATGAACTTTGCCATCGCCCCCATTATCACCAAATACGAATACCCTGTACTCGGGGTCACGGTTGACTCCATGAAGATTAAGGAAATAGCGCCCACCATCCCCTACTTTTTTGTACACCTGAACCAGCCTCCGGTAAAGGCGGAAGCCATCGTGCCGCTTTGCAAGGAATTGGGAGTCAAGACCGCCGTGGTGATCCATCACTCGGATTTGCACGGCATAGAATTTGCCGGCTATGTGGCACCCCAGTTAAGCGTCAATGGAATCGACGTCGTCATGTACAAGTCCTATCCAATGGGTGCCAAGGATCTTTCCCCGCTGCTGAAAAAGATTAAGGCCGCAAAACCCGATGCGTTTTTTGCATTCTCCTACCCTGATGAAACCTTCCTTCTTGCCGGGCAGTCCAAGGCGATTGGATTTAATCCAAAGCTCTTTTACACCAGCATTGGCACGGCCTTCGCAGCCTATCGGGATGCGTTTGGTGCCAAAACGGTGGAGGGTGTAATGGGGACGGGCGCCTGGAACCCGAAAGTCCCTTATCCCGGAGCGAAGGAATTCTGGGACAGGATGGTCCAGTTTGCCGGCGCAGGAAAGGTTGACTGGTACGGGAACGCCTTCTGTTACTCCTCGATGCAGGTTCTGGAGCAGGCCATAGAGAAGGCCGGGACACTTGACAGAAAGAAGATAAGGGATGTCATTGCCACCAGCACATTTCAGACAGTGATCGGCCCGGTAAGATACGAGAATCAGATTAACGTTCAATCACCCGGCGAAGTAGGACAGTGGCAGAATGGAGGGTTTGAGATTGTAGCGGCTAAAGAAAAGCGGACCGCAAAACCTATCTATCCTAAACCCCCGTGGCCAAAGTAGGCATTCTCCAATCCCCCCAACCCCCTTTGCTAAAAGGGGCGAGGGGGGATTGATGAGATTGCGAGTCTCTCCGGGCAGCCTGCAGAGTTTAGTTCCTGAAGTGAGAAAGGTATTCCTGTGTTTTCAACCATCTTGGATGTCGTCATTGGCGGTCTAATCATGGGAGGCATCTACGCCCTGATCGCCGTGGGGCTCGGCCTTCAGTATGGCGTTGGACGAGTACTGAACGTTTCTCATGGCGAGTTCATTATGATCGGTGCCTTTGCCACTTGGTCGTTATACACATTATTGGGGATTAGCCCTTTGCTCTCTCTTGTCATTTGCGGTCCTGTTCTGTTCATGATCGGTTTTTTAATTCACAGAACTCTCTTTCAATATTTGAGAGATCAATCAGAATCGATAGGCGCTTTTGCGGATAGCTCCCTCTTAGCCTCCTTTGGTCTCCTCTTCATTATTCAGAATGTGGCATTACTAATATGGAAGGCTGACATAAGAGGGTACTCCTACTTGGATTCCTCAATCAGTATTTTTGACGCCATATTCGCGGTCAATCGCTTAGTCGCCCTTTTGTTTGCTGTCGTCATCAGCTCGGTCTTCTATATCTTTCTAACACGCACACGCCTGGGAAAGGCGATTAGGGCCGCCGCGGAAGACCCCGTGACAGCCCAGGTGATGGGGGTAAACATTCATCGAGTGTTGGCGATCTGCTTTGGTCTGGGGGCGTTGATGGCTGGTTTTGCAGGTCCTCTGATCAGCATGATATACGAGATTCAACCAACGATGGGCCTCGAGTATACCATCATTGCCATTATCGTTGTCGTCCTGGGTGGACTAGGAAGTATCACCGGCAGTTTAATCGGCGGTTTTATTCTGGGACTTATCGGCAGCATCGTGACCTATTTCGACGCAGGTTTATCGTTGGTTGCCTACTATGTTATCTTTATACTGCTGCTCCTGATCAGGCCGACAGGTATTTTGGGAAAATAGAGAAATGGACCGTGTCCGAGTGACCACTCAAAGACTCTTTCCCTTTGGAACAATTTTCTTAATCCTCATCCTATTAGCAACTCTCCCTCTTTATGTCCAGCCTTATCTTGTGATATTACTGACCACCATCCTCATGTATGTCATCATTACGGTAAGCTGGACAATCTTCTCCGGACCTACCCGCTACATTTCTCTCGCATCCGCCGCCTTCTTCGGGGTCGGCGTCTATACCTCGGCTTTACTAGGGAAAGCATTCCCCCTGCCTGTTGTTATTGTTGCAGGCAGTCTATTCAGTTTCATACTTGCCCTTTGTATTGGCCTTCTCACCTTGAGGCTAAGAGGCATGTATTTCATCATATTCACTTTCTCGATCACCGAACTCATGAGACACTTCCTCCTATGGTGGGAGACGACCATGACGGGGACGGTTGGCAGATGGGTCGTCATCGTGGACCACACGGTTGTCTATTACGTCATGCTCGTCATTTTCGTCTTGGTGTTGCTTGCTGCTCACCTCATTAGACACTCCAGATTCGGGTTAGCCCTGAGAAGTATCGGGGAACAGGAGGAGGCGGCAACTCACATCGGTATCAATGCAACTTTAGTGAAGACGATTACCTTCGCCATCAGCGCCTTCTTCATGGGAGCTACGGGGGCGATCATGGCGACAAAATGGAAGTATATTGACCCAAAAATTGCCTTTGATCCCCTTCTTTCTTTTATGCCTGTCCTCATGGCTATCTTTGGCGGTACGGGACAACTTTTTGGTCCTGTCTTCGGAGCCGCCGTTTTTGCCTACTTAGAAGAAGTACTGACAACGAAGTTCCCCTACTATTATATGCTCCTTTTCGGCAGTATCTTGATCGTCGTTATCTTGTTCCTGCCTCATGGTATGGTAGGCCTGGTACAAAACTTGCGGAAACGAGGGGTGAAGCGGCAGAATGCGAATCCTTGAAGGGAAAAATGTCACGAAACATTTTGGCGGGCTAGCCGCTGTGCATCAGGTCGACTTCAACATCCATCAAGGCGAGGTCGTAGGACTGATTGGTCCGAACGGGGCGGGTAAAACAACCCTTTTCAATTTGATCTCCGGTTCCCTTCCGACGACAGGAGGAGAGATAACATATAAAGGTAAAAGAATAACCGGGCTGAAGCCACATCAGATCTGCAAGAGGGGAGTCGCCAGAACCTTTCAATCCGCTAAACTCTTCTCCGGAATGACCGTCTTTGAGAATGCACTCGCAGCATCATTATTCGGGACCAAAAGGGTTATATCTGTTCCCGATGCCGAGAAGGAGGCGGCGGAATTACTGGAGTTTGTCGAGTTGTCAACGGTGAGAGAGATGCTCGCCAAAGACCTGCCGATCGCTGATCGGAAGCGTCTTGAAGTTGCTCGAGCGTTGGCTACTAAGCCAGATCTACTGATGTTCGACGAGGTGATGGCGGGGTTGAATCCTACCGAGATCGCTCAGGCGATGGAGCTGATCACAGAGATTCGGAAAAAGGGGATAACCATTTTCATGATCGAACATGTGATGAAGGCCATTATGAACGTTTGCGATCGAATCATCGTGCTCCATCATGGCAGTAAGATTGCGGAAGGAACGCCCGGGGAGATTGCTACCAGCCGGACCGTTATTGAAGTCTATTTGGGAGAATAAGCCCCGTTCGAAAAGACGGGACATTGACTTTGCCCTTTCTTTGAATCATTGAAGTGTTGGGAATATTATCTTCGCCTGAGTGCGACTTTCTAACGGGGTAAACCCATGCTGGCAGTCAACCATATCGATGCTTTCTACGGAAGGGTCCAGGCCCTGTGGGATGTTTCTTTAAGAATCGATGAGCGAGAAATAGTCGCCTTGGTGGGTGGTAACGGAGCTGGTAAGACGACGCTTCTCAACATCATATTCAGCCTGCTCCGTCCAGCCTCGGGTACGGTGGAGTTCCTGGGGAAGCGGATCAATGGCCTGGCGCCTCACCGGATCGGGGAATTAGGTATCTCCTATGTCCCCGAAGGGGGCAGGCCTTTCAGGGAAATGACCGTACGTGAGAACCTGGAGATGGGCGCCTATATTCATGAAGCCTGGAAACAGAAGGAAGAGACGCTCAGCCAGGTTTATAACATGTTTCCAAGGTTGAAAGAAAGACAGAAACAGTTAGTCGGAACGCTGAGTGGTGGCGAGCTCCAAATGGTAGCCATAGGGCGGGGTTTAATGTCAAGACCAAAGCTGTGCGTTTTTGATGAGCCCTCCTATGGCTTGGCGCCACTCCTGGTAAAAGAAATCTTTCGTATCGTACAGGGACTTCGTGAACGGGGGATTGCCATCTTGCTGATTGAGCAGAATGTCCGGCAAACCCTGGAGATAGCGGACAGGGCTTACGTGCTCGAAAACGGCAGGATCGTCTCGGAAGGGAAAAGTGGAGAGCTTCTGCAAGACGATCATATCAAGAAGGCCTATTTGGGTTTATAGTGGCAGGCTGGCTAAGAGTTACTCTGGGGGAACAAGAGAGTAGAGAATGGAGAAGGATAGCGCTGTACTCAGGTTAGATAAGATTTTTAAGAGTTTTGGTGGGCTACAAGTTTTATCAGAGGTGGACCTGGCCCTGGAGGAGGAGGAGATCGTCGGGATTATCGGACCTAATGGTGCGGGTAAGTCTACCCTGTTCAATGTGATCACCTCGATCTACAAACCAAATAGTGGTGAGGTGTACCTGCGAGGGCGGAGAATTACTGGTCTTGCTCCCCACAAAATATGTCGCATAGGAATTGCAAGGACTTTTCAACTCATCAGAACTTTTCTTGGCATGACCGTATTAGAAAATGTCATGGTGGGTTCTATTTATGGACATGAGCATAAGGGTAAAGAGGCTCGGAAAAGAGCCTTAGAGGCTTTAGACCTTGTGGAATTGTCTGATAAGAAAGACATTATTGCGGCGCATATCACTCTTTCAGACCGGCGTCTTTTGGAGGTGGCGAGGGCCTTGGCTTCCATGCCGGTGGTGACATTGTTGGATGAGCCGATGGCCGGTCTCAATCCTTCTGAGATCGAAAAGATACTTCAGGTGATCAAGAGGGCAAGGGATGAGAGAAAGATCTCCATCTTGTGGATCGAACACAAAGTCGACGCCGTCTTTGGTATTTGTGATCGCGTGGCGGTATTGAATTACGGCCTGAAGATTGCCGATGGGAAACCAGATGAAATAGCGAATAACAAGAAGGTGATCGAGGCTTATCTCGGGGAATCTTATGCTTGAAGTGATTGATTTGGATGTCCACTATGGCGATGCTCAAGCCCTCTGGGGCATCCGTTTCCACGTCAGGGAATCGGATGTTTATTCTATCATCGGTTCCAACGGTGCCGGGAAATCAACGGTCCTGAAGACGCTTGCAGGTTTGCTACGTCCTTCTTCTGGGCGAGTGGAGTTTTTCGGGTCCCGTGTGGATGGAGAGGATCCCAACGTCATGGTGGATCTCGGGATCTCCCTTGTGCCTGAGGGCAGAGAGCTGTTTTCGCAGCTCACGGTTCTGGAGAACCTGGAATTGGGCGCTTTCACGAAACGGGCCAGACCTTTCATGAAGGAAACCTTCGAATGGGTAGCCCATCTCTTTCCGATCATTAGAGAGCGGGAAAACCAGCTTGCCGGGAAGATGAGTGGAGGAGAGCAGCAAATGATAGCAATAGGAAGGGGATTAATGTCAAAGCCGAAGCTTCTGATGCTTGATGAACCCTCCTTGGGACTAGCCCCCCTTATTGTAAAAACCATTTTTGAAACCATTACCCAATTGAACGCACAAAAGGTAACCATTCTGCTTGTGGAGCAAAACATCCATCAGGCATTAAAGATTGCTCATCAAGCTTTCGTCCTGAAGACTGGCAGAATTACTTTAATGGGCAAAGGAGATGAACTTTTGTCTGACCCAGAAATTCAGAAAGCCTATATGGGCACGCTGAAGTAAAGGAGGTGTAAGATGTCATTTCCAAAACCGTTTAATCTGGATGGAAAGATAGCCCTTGTAACGGGAGCGGCAGGTGGCTTAGGGGTGATTTTTGCTGAAGCAATGGCCGAGGCAGGTGCGGATGTCGTTTGTGCTGACATCAATGCTGAAGGCCTCCAAAGGACCGTTAAGAAAATTGAGGAAATCGGCAAAAAAGGGTTGGCCATCATATGCGATGTGTCGAAAGAAGAAGATGTTATGAGAATGATGAAGGTCACACGAGACACTTTCACCCGGTTAGACATACTTTTTAATAACGCCGGGATCGCCGAGGAAGTGCCCAAACCATTGCATGAATACAAAACAGAGGAATGGAACCGCATCTTGTCAGTGGATCTCCAGGGTGTCTTTTTTTGTGCGAGAGAGGCCCTTAAGATAATGGTGAAGCAAAAGAGCGGAAAGATTATTAATATTGCATCGATTTGGGGGTTGGCGGGGTCCTCCAGCATTATGCCGATACCGGCTTATAATGCTGCTAAAGGGGCGGTCGTCAATCTGACCCGTGAACTTGGACTTGAATATGCAGCCTTAGGGATCAACGTAAATGCTATCTGTCCAGGTTTTTACCGGACCAACTTGGGGGGCGGTTCCGATGATCCGAATTTCGTTAAGGCGGTTAAGGAATTTGTCCCTATGGGGAGGATAGCAGAGCCAGAGGATTTAAAGGGGACCGCAATTTATCTTGCCTCTGAGGCTTCTGACTATATGTGCGGTCAAACGATTGTAACAGACGGCGGAATTTTGGCAAAATAGAAGACCGAAGGAGTTGACTACAGGGCAAAGGAAATGAGCTCTTGACCAACTTAGAAGTTTAGAAGGCCTCTATAAGGACACTGGAATAAAATTCATGTTGGACTACCTGTCTGGGACCCTCCTATTACAGCTTTCTATAAACGGGATCCTCTTTGGGACAATGTATGGCATAGCAGCCATCGGGCTTAGCCTCATTTTTGGAACCATGCAGATTATATTTCTCGCCCAAGGGACAATGATCATTTTGGCAGCCTTTTTCTGTTTTTGGATGTTTTCACTCTATTCCATAGATCCCTATCTCTCTCTCCTCATCCTCATTCCCGCCTCTCTGATTTTCGGGCGAGGAGTTTATGAAGTCGTTTTCAGAAAAGTAGCGGGTTCCAAAATTACCTCACTTTTGATTGCCTTCGGGTTGATGGCACTTTTAGAACATCTCATGACTGTCCTGTGGACAGCCAATACCAGGGCGGTCAGGACGAGCTATACGGCATATAGTATCACAGCATTTGGTTTGAAGATCTCCTTTACCCGGCTTATTGCATTTTTTATGGCTCTGCTTTCGGCTCTAGGTGTAACCTTCTTTCTGAAGAAGACGCTTATAGGAAAAGCTGTAAGGGCGGCTTCGGAGAAACTTGTGGCGTGCAGGCTCGTGGGCATCATTCCACAGCAGGTAAACGGGATTACTTTTGCGATCGGCATTGGCCTCGCCACAATTGCGGGAATCGCTACGGCAACCACTTACCCTTTCGATCCCTATTCCGGTTTTATCTTCAGCCTGAAGGCCATGGTCGCACTGGCCCTTGGTGGTCTTGGCAGTGTCTGGGGGGCCTTTTTAGGGGGTGTGATTCTGGGCCTCTTAGAGAGCTTTGGATCTTTCTTTATAAGCGGCGGTTGGGCCGATGCAATATCCTATGGCGTATTCTTAGGGGTTTTGATGTTCAGGCCTGAGGGCCTCTTTGGGCGATCTTCCGATAAAGCAGGAGAGGGTGCAGTTTCCTTAGCATCCAATGTTGCACCGTCTCAAGTCATGACTGGATATTTGGATATATCACCAAAAGTACGCAAAGCCCTTCCTCCTTTGATACTACTGGCGTTCTGTGTTGTCCCCTTTGCCTTCGATACGGAGAAGTCGTACGTTATTTATTTCCTTTTCCTTGCATTTATCTACATTGCCCTTAGCCAGGCATGGAACTTAATTGCCGGGTATACGGGACAGGTCTCCCTTGGGCATCATGCCTTTTTCGCAATCGGTGCCTATGTGACAGGGATGATATGGATCCATAAACTGACAGGAACAGGATATTATTTCGATCCGGTGACCATGTTTCTCAGCGGACTTGGATCGGCGATTTTTGCAGTGCTGATCGGCATTCCTCTTCTTTCAAAACTTCGAGGAGATTACTTCGCTCTTGGAACCCTTGGACTGGGAGAAATCCTCAGAGTCCTCTTTATCAAGGGTGGAAGTTTCACAGGCGGAGCGGTGGGACTCATGCTCCCCTCAGGTGTTTATACTTCCATGAAGCCCTATTATTTTACCAGCCTATTCTTGGCTTTGTTCGCGACAGGAATAACGTATTTCATGGTCAGATCACGGATAGGCCTCGCTCTGAAAGCAATTAATCAAGACGAAATTGCAGCGCAGGCCAACGGCATTCATATCTTAAAGTATAAGGTCTTGGCCTTTGCTGTGGGTGCCTTTTTAGCAGGGCTTTGCGGCAGTCTCCAAGGGTATTACCTTTTTCATATTCACCCCGAAGGATTTTTAAACCTGAACTGGACACTCTATCCTATCCTCATGTGCGTATTAGGAGGGATTGGAACAATCGTAGGCCCTATCCTAGGAGCTGTGTTCTTAACAGGGGTGTTCTCCCTGGCAAACATCTATTTACCTGGGATTCACCCCATTTTCTCAGGTGCTCTAATCATTCTTGTGATGCTGTTTTTGCCCAATGGGGTGATCCGTCTTAGAATCCGAAGGAAACACATCGGTTAATGGAGAAAGGGGGTGATAGCTTCCAAGGGATAATGGTTTAAGGTGCGGTTGAGGTGTTTGTGGTCTTTAGACAGACTGATCAGTGTTAGAAAAGAAGGGAGGTTCTAAAATGACCAAAAAGAGGACGTTTGGATGGTTAGGGCTATTCGTTTTTATTCTTGCCGGATGCCTCGTGTTGTTCAGTGAGGCTTTTGCCCAAGAGAGGAAAGAGATCCTCATTGGTGCTCCCCTTTCACTCAGTGGGATCCTGGCCATGGATGGGATTGAACAGCAATGGGCTTATGAGCAATCGGCGAATGATATCAACAAGACTGGGGGTATTTTTGTTAAGGAATTTAATAAAAAGCTCCCGATAAAGCTTGTGGTTGCAGACGATGAGAGTGACTCCGGTAAAGCAGCTGCCGCAGTGGAAAAACTCATCAAGATTAACAATGTTGACTTGCTTCTCTCAACACATTCTACTCCTTTGGTTCTCCCGACCTGTGTGACTGCCGAGAAATATAAAAAACTTTATCACGCCACCACCATATGGCCCCCCTTATGGGCAGAACAGAAATTCAAATGGTCCACCGCGTTTTTCTTTACACCGATGCAGGGGAGCGAGGTTCCATTTCTAATATTTAAATCCTTGCCTGAATCTGAGAGACCGAAGAACATCGCCCTCTTGATGGAGGACTCCATCGACGGACAGGCTTTTGGTGGAACTTTCAGGGAGAATGCAAAAAAATATGGGTACACGTATGCTCTGGATGAGCCCTGGGCGGTGGGCGCAAAAGACTATTCATCCCAGATCCTGAAAGCAAAGGCCAAGAAAGTCGATGCCATGTTCATTTTTGGGTCCCCTCAGGATAGTATTACGTTGGTGAGGCAGATAAAAGAAAATGGGCTGAATGTGAAATATATCCATGGATGGAAAGGGACCTGGACCTCAGAGTTCTGGAGCGCTCTGGGCAAGGATGCGCAATATGTCATGCTGGATGGATTCTGGTCGGAATCCTATCCCTACCCCGGCGCCAAGGAACTTGGAGAAAGATATGCCAAGAAGTTTAATAAGCGGTCTGTCAGTACCGGGCTCTATTATGCGCTTGCACAGATCCTTTGGCAGGCCATCGAGAAGGCTGGCTCTTTAGATTCAGCCAAGGTCAAACAGGCGATTGCCGGAACCGAGTTTAAGGGAACGGTGATGGGCAATGTGAAATACGATAAGGACGGGTTAGCCCTTTGCGAAAGCACAGGTAATCAGTGGTGGGACGGGAAACAGATGTTAGTGTACCCCTTTGTCAAAGGCGCCTGGAAGGTTAGAATGGCACCGCCGTGGGATAAGAGGTAACCTTTTTAATGATTCGCTCATCGGGGAGATCAGGCAAACCGATCTCCCCGATGCGGACCTAAAGATGACGTTCAACGGCAGATCCGTAAGGAGGATTACAATGAAGTTAAAAAACAAAGTTGCCATTATTACAGGAGCTGCCCGGGGCATTGGGGCAGCCTTTGCTGTGGGTTTTGCAAAAGAAGGGGCGAAAATCGTCGTCGGTGACATCTTAGACGGGAAAGAGACGGTCGACGCCGTGGAGAAATCAGGGAGTAAGGCGATCTTTGTGAAGACCGATGTTAGCAAACAGGATCAATGTGACGTATTAGCTAAGGCGGCTATAGATCGCTTCGGTTCAATCGACATTTTGGTGAATAACGCAGGGTTGTTTGCCAATATCATCCTGAGACCCTTTACCGAAATATCAACGGAAGAGTGGATGCGCGTTATGGAGGTGAACACGGCGGGCCCGTTCCATTGTACCAAGGCTGTTTTTCCTTACATGAAAGAAAAGGGAGGGAAGATCATCAATCTTTCTTCGGCATCCATTTTTGAAGGTGTTCCGGGGATGCCTCATTATGTCGCCTCAAAAGGGGCGATTATGGCCTTTACCCGCTCCATGGCTCGGGAGTTGGGCCCTCACAACATTAATGTAAACTCAATCGCTCCGGGCTTTACCCATTCTCCAGGCGGGGATGAATTCGACAGAAACAAAGCTCTGCCTATCGGGCTTCTTGACGAAATTCAACTCCCCCTCAGATCCCTGAAAAGGGCAGCCTATCCGGAAGATATTATCGGAACGGCGATTTTTCTGGCCAGCAATGATAGCAACTTCATCACGGGACAGTTGATCGTACACGATGGTGGGATGTCTTTTCATTAAATGGATTGAACGTCTCTCACGGAGCCAGACATCATGGAGGGGCAAGGGAGGATTCATCTCATTCTTTCCTGAATCTTAGAAAGAAGATGTTTTAATATCAATCTTTATGGGACCCCATTGGTTTAGAACGCTCCGATTTTGTTTTAAAATGACGAAGGATCTTCACCCGAGCAGATTCAGTATGTCGAGAGATTTTCGATTTCGTGGCGGACTTAAGGGATGAAAATGAATCAGAAGAGAGAATCAACATTTTCATAGGTCTTCATAAAATGGAACGACAGGGCTTCGCCCTCAATAAATTTAGGGTTTGAAAGGAGGATCATCATCCCGTGAGTCACAAGATCGAATTTGTCGATCAAACGTTACGAGATGCGCAACAGAGTCTGTGGGGTTTCACGATGAGGACCGATCACATGACCCCGATTGCGGAAATGATGGATAGAGTTGGGTACAGAGCCATCGCGACCGTAGGAAGTCAGGCATTTACTGTGCAGGTGCGCAATCTCAACGAGGATCCCTGGGAGAGGATCAGGATTCTCTCCCAGCTGATCACAAAAACCCCTCTTCGGGGGTCCTACCAGATCGGAAGTCTCTCCTCCTTCGATCTGAGTACGCCGCGTGATATCATTGCGCTCTGGATAAAGCGATCCGTTGCCAATGGGATAAAAAGTTTCTGGATTTGCGATTATCAGTATGAAATGGAGAAATTCTGTTACTTCGCGCGCATCGCCAA
>Ga0113563_10001143_pt1 | contig 14573 bp, 8 predicted proteins | sample Mud3Dept3metaG_FD_80117 | JGI IMG/M metagenome (GOLD analysis project Ga0113563, IMG submission 80117) | Freshwater wetland microbial communities from Ohio, USA, analyzing the effect of biotic and abiotic controls - Mud 3 Core 4 Depth 3... | ecosystem: Environmental > Aquatic > Freshwater >...
CTGTTCGACGACAAGCCGACCGCGAAGCGCGCGCTCTACGTCCTGCGCACCGCCGCGACCGGCCGCGCCGTGATGGCGACCGGTCAGATCATCACGGACGTCGCGCGCCTCGCCGAGTTCGTGCCGCCCGAGATCGACGAGCTGATCGCGATCAAGCGCCTCGCCGAGAAGCAGCAGCTCGCGCCCGAGCAGGTCGTTGTCTGGCGCCCGCGCCTGGTCGCCGCGATCGAGGCGGTCGACCGCGCGTGGCCGACGTCGGTGTTGCCGACCGATGCGCCGCCCGAGGCCGTCGCGGCGCTCGACGCGTGGCTGCGCGAGGTCCGGCGCCGTCACTGGTGAGGCCGGCTGTGGCCGAACTGGAGCAGACGCACACGTGGTCCGATGTCGTTCATCGAGATGTGACGCGGTGCGATCGGGCGGCGTGCTAGCGTGGGCGGTCATGGTCCGATGGGTCGTCGTGTCGCTCGTGTTCGCAGCCAGCTGCGGGCGGGGCGGCTTCGACCCCATCCACAACATGGGACCCGACTCCGGTGTCGGGCCCCCGAGTGATGCGGCGTTGAGTGCGATCGCCCAGCGCGCCTACCTCAAGGCATCCAACTCCGGTCTCAACGACTTCTTTGGCAACAGCGTCGCGCTGTCCGCCGACGGCTCGACGCTCGCGGTCGGAGCGTATCGCGAGGACGGTGGCAGCACCGGCATCAACGGGAACCAGGCTGACAAGTCGGGACTCGATGCCGGGGCGGTCTACGTGTTTACCCGCGACGGTGGTAGCTGGACCCAGCAAGCCTACGTCAAGGCGTCCAACGCGGATCCGGACGAGTACTTCGGCACGAGCGTCGCGCTGTCCACCGATGGGTCGACGCTCGCGGTCGGAGCGAAGGGCGAGTACAGCGGTGCAATCGGCATCGGCGGTAACCAGAACGACAACAGCGCCGTGGGTGCGGGCGCGGTCTACGTGTTCACGCGCGCCGGAACCACGTGGACCCAACAGGCCTACCTCAAGGCGTCCAACACCAACACGAATGACTCGTTCGGAGCCAGCGTCGCGCTGTCCGGAGACGGCTTCACGCTCGCCGTCGGAGCACCGATGGAGTCGAGCTCCGCCACCGGCATCGGCGGTATCCAGGCCGACAACTCCGCCGTGTCTGCCGGCGCGGTCTACGTGTTCACGCGCGCCGGAACCACATGGACCCAGCAGGCGTACGTCAAGGCGTCCAATACCGGTGCCGATGATGGGTTCGGCAAGACCGTCGCGCTCTCTGGCGACGGCTCGACGCTGGCCGTCGCGACCTGGCTCGAGGACAGCGCCGCGGTCGGCATCAACGGCACCCAGGCCGACAACTCCGCTCTGAACTCCGGCGCGGTCTACGTGTTCACACGAGGTGGCACGAGCTGGAGCCAGGAGGCGTACCTCAAGGCGTCCAACACCGAGACGATGATGTTTGCCGGCGACGCGTTCGGCTATCACATCGCGCTGTCCGGCGACGGGGCGACGCTCGCGGTCGGGGCGACTGGGGAGGATGGCGCCGCGACCGGGGTCGGCGGCGACCAGGCGGACAACACCGCCTCCGGTGCCGGTGCGGTCTACGTGTTCGGTCGTGTGGGCACGACCTGGAACCAGGAAGCCTACGTCAAGGCGTCCAATACCGCTGCCGGTCAGGCGTTCGGCAGCAGCGTCGCGCTCTCCGCCGATGGTTCGACGCTCGCCGTCGGTGCGATCAGCGAGGACAGCTCCGCGACGGGTATCGGCGGCGACCAGGCCAACAGTGCGGCCGTGGATTCCGGCGCGGTCTACGTGTTCACGCGCGCCGGCACGTGGAGTCAACAGGCCTACGTCAAGGCGTCCAACACCCGGGCGAGCAACTGGTTCGGCTACAGCGTCGCGGTGGCCGGAGACGGTTCGACGCTCGCCGTCGGGGCGTATCTCGAGGCCAGCGCGGGCACGGGGATCGACGGCAACCAGGCCGACAGCTCGCTGCCCAATGCCGGCGCCTGCTACCTCTACCAGTAGGTGAGCTGCGAGCTCGCGGGCGCCGATCAAGGCCGGCGATCGCGTGTTCGATCAGACGTTCGATCGGATCATCGGCGCGCTCTGACCTCGAAGACCGTCGCCGGGCCGTGCTCGCTCGCGATAGGATACGGGTTCGCAGACCGGGGTCCCCAGGCAGTCGATGAACACGTCCACGGTACGCGGAGCGAGCTGGATCGCGGCGATGGCGTTCGTCGTGGCGCCGCCCGTGCACGCGAGCCCGTCCCCCGGCGACGGACCCGAGTCGATGGCGCGGTACTCCGCGGTGCCCGAGAAGCCCGGCGCGATCCGCGCAGCGTTCGATCGACCCGCGATCACGACGCCGGCGGCCGGCGGGCGCGTCTCCGCCGGAACCCTGAGTGGCAAGACCGTCTACGTCTCGGCCGGGCATGGCTGGAACTTCAGCGTGGATGCGTGGCGGACCCAGCGTGGCAACACCTTCGATCTCGTCGAGGACTTCATCACGGTCGAGGGCGTCAACCAGTACCTGATCCCGTACCTCCACGCGATGGGCGCGTACGTGGTGCCGATCCGCGAGGCCGATCTCAATCCGAACCTGGTGGTGGTGGACGATCCGGAAGTAGCGATCGAGGGCTCGATCGCCGAGCTCGCCGAAGACGTCGGGTGGGGCCCCCTCCCGGTCGTGCTCACCGGGGATCAGAACCCGTTCGCTCTCGGGCACGCTCGCAGCATGTCGGCGAGCGAGATCGAGACCGGGCGCGTGGTCTATGCGACGGAGGTCGCCGCATCGGGCTACTACAACGTCTACGTCTCGTACGTCCAGGGCGCCGATCGCGTGTCCGATGCGCACGTGATCGTCCGCCACGCGGGTGGCACGTCGCATTTGCGCGTCGATCAGCGACGCCACGGCTCGACGTGGGTGCTGCTCGGACGCTGGTACTTCGCGGCCGGCGCGGACCTCGATCACTCCTCGGTCGCGTTCGCCAACGAGAGTGCCGAGGCCGGTCGCGTGATCTCGTTCGATGCGGTTCGCCTCGGCGGCGGGATGGCGCCCCACGAGCGCGGCGGGGCGACGACCGGGCGGGCGGCCTACGAGTCGGCCGCCCGCTACTCGACGCAGCTGCTCGGCGCACCGCCGACGGTCTGGGACTACGTCGGCGTCGACGACGCGAGTCGGGACGTGGTCGCGCGGCCGCGGTTCGCGGCGTGGGATCACGAGGCCGGCGAGGACGCGATCTACCTGGCCTGGCATACCAATGCGCCGAGCCCGTCGCGCGGGACCTTGTCGATCGCCTACGGCAACACGTACCCGTGTTGTTCGTCGCTCGCCGACTTCGCCGGGACCGCCGGATCGCTCGAGCTGCTCGATGCCGTCCACGACGAGCTGATCGCGGACCTGCGCGCCGTCTGGGATCCGACGTGGCGCGATGCCGGCAAGGTGACCGCGTCGCTCGGCGAGCTGCGGCCGACGCACAACGACGAGATGCCCGCGATCCTGGTCGAGGTCGCGTTCCACTCCACGGAGCTCGACGCCAATGCGCTGCGCGAGCCACGGTTCAGGAACCTCTCCGCGCGTGCGATGGCGCAGGGCATCGCCCGCTACTTCGCGGCGAAGGACCAGCGCGCGCTCGTGCTCCCTCCGGATCCGCCGGCGGCGGTGCGGGTCGAGAACGTCGGCGGCGGTGCGCTGCGCGTGTCGTGGCGACCGCCGCTGGCGGACGTCGCGGGCGGCGACGCGCCGACCGGATACCGCGTGTTCGTCAGCGACAACGGCTACGGCTTCGATGACGGGACCGAGGTGGCCGGGGAGAGCCTCCTGCTCGAGACGCTACCTCGTGGTGCGCTCCGGTTCGTGCGCGTGGTCGCGATCAATGCGGGCGGCGCGTCGCTGCCGACCGAGGTCGTCGGCGCGCGGCTCGCGGTCGCCGGTCAGGCCAAGGCCTTGCTGGTCGGAGGCGTGGATCGACTCGATGGGGCTCAGATGGTGCGGGACGCGGCGCCGCTCGTCGGCACCGTCGATCGCATGTGGCTCGATCGCATGAACAATGGCACCTACGCGGCTCGCCACGCCACCGCGCTGGCCGCGGCCGGGTTCGCGTTCGATGGCGCGAGCGACGAGGCGATCGAGCAGGACGATCTCGATCTGGCCGCGTACCGCGCGATCGATTGGTTCGTCGGCGAGGACGCGGCCGGCGACGATCCGCTGCCGGCGGCATCGCGCGCGGCGCTCGGGCGATTCTTCCTCGGCGGCGGCAGCCTGCTGCTGAACGGCTCCGAGGTGATCCGGACGCTCCAGGATCCCGGCACGGCCGAGACCCAGGCCTTCGCGACGAGCTCCTTGCACGTGTCGCTCGCCAGCGACGACGCCGGGACCTACGACGTCACGCCCGTCGACGGCGTGTTCGCGAGCCTCTCCCCGTTCTCGTTTCGGGACGACGGTCCGCTCGGCTACGATCCCGACGGCCCCGACGTGCTCGCGCCCGCCAGCGGCGCCACGACGGTCCTTGCCTACGCGACCGGCGGTCCGGCCGCGATCGCCTGGAACGACGGAGGATCGCGCGGCATCGTGCTCGGGTTCCCGATCGAGACGATCGTCGACGACGCCACGCGACGCGATCTACTGGCCGCGGCGCTCACCTCGTTCGGCATCGAGCCCGAACCGCCGGAAGAGGACGCGGGCTGCGGCTGCGCGAGTGGAACCGGCGGCAGCGGATCCGCGCTGCTCGTGATCGGTGTCGTCGCCGGCCTGGGCCGACGACGTCGTCGTGTCGTGGCCGCCGCGGTCCGCTACGGCTTGTAGGAGAACCGCGCGGTGACCTTGGCCCGGCCGCCGGTGCCGATCTTGACGGTCATCGACTTCTCGCCGAGTGTCGGGTGCCACGCCTCGAGCGTGTAGGTGCCGGGCAGAAGGCCCGTGATCTCGAACGTGCCGTTCTCGGGGGTCACCGCGAAGTACGGGTGGTCGTGGACCACTGCGTACGCATGCATCCACGGGTGGATGTCACAGGTCACGTCGATCACCGCGCCCGCCGTCGGCGTCGAGTCGAGCGTGTAGTCCGGATCCTTGGGCGGGTGCGGCTTGTTCCACAGGTTCTTGGCGCCGATGACGCCATGCACGTTGTGGAACGTGCCGTCGCTGTTGCGCACCGCGAGCTTCTGGCCGGCGACCACGCCGACGACGCGTGGCGAGTACATGCAGTCCTTCTGATCGAGCAGCGCGGGCGCGGTCGGGGCGGCGTGCTTGCCCATCGTGCCGTTCTTGATCCGGACCACGACGTCCTTGAGCTTGCCCTTGGTGACGATCACATCCTCGGCGTCGCGCTTGGTCTTGGCGCAGTACGGGTCGGTGTCGCGACGCAGGGTCGCGCGCTCGGGAGGCTCGCCCTCGAAGATCACCGTGCCCTTGATCGCTCCGACGGCCGGCTTCTTGGGCTGGGCGTGGGCCGCCGTGGCGGCACCGACGAGGAACAGGACGAGGAGGGTGCGCATGCGAGCCTTTCGACGACGAAGCGAGCGAGTTGTTCACCAGCGGGGCCCGAACGCTGGCCCCGGCGCAAGTGTATGCTCCGAGTGTGGCCGAGCTACCCGTGAAGGTGGGTGATCTCGCGGCAGTGCCGCCTGCGCTGCGCTACCGGATCCATGACGTGCTGGCGCGGATCCCGCCGGCCGGGGTGGCGCTCGAAGGGGTGCCGCTCGAGCGGCTCGCGCGGGTGATCGAGGACGGCGAGGCGTGGTTCGGCGCCGATCCGTCGCTCGCCGACGTCGGCTACTGGATGATCGAGCCGCGTCACGGCGTGGAGCTGCGGCGGCGCGGCTGCATCTGGCTGACGCGGTTCCCGTCGGCGGACACGGCGAAGCGACTCGCGAAGCTGGTCGCCGACCCGGCGACGCCGGCGCCCGTGCGCGAGCAGGCGACGTGGACGCTCGGCTACCGCCAGATCCGCGCGCTGCACCCGAGCACGCAGTGGACGACCGATGCGGTGCAGATCGCCGACGAGGCGCTCGGCAAGCTCGCCGATGCGATGACGACCGCGGGCAAGATCACGAGCGAGCAGCTGCCGCAGGCGCTGCGCCACGTGCAGTCGGACATGGTCGCCGCGCTGATCGCGAAGGCGCCCGGGCTGTGGGGCGATGCGATCGAGTGCTTCGCGACGCCGCCGCTCGCGCGCGTGCTGACCGTGTCGATCGGTGACATCCCGGCGCAGCACCGGCTGCGCGTGCTGCGGCTGATCGGCGCGACGCTCGGCGACGAGGCGGTGACGCTGCTCGTGTCGCGCGCGGCGGACGCGCCGGTCGACGAGCAGCTCGAGATGCTGTTCCTCGCGATCGGGATCGGCGGCGAGAAGTACCTGCCGCGGCTCGAGGATGCGCTCAAGGGGATGAACTTCGTCGACCTGTTGCGCCAGCGCGCGAAGTGGCACCTCGCGCATCGGGGCATCGTCCCGACGGTGCGCGGCCTCCGCGTCGCGCGCTCGACCGCCGTGATCCCCGCCGCGGAGCGCGCGGCGAAGTGCCGGCAGGCCGCCGACGATCTCGGCGCGCTGACGAAGTTCGCCCGCCATCCCGAGGCGTACCTCTACGCGATGTGGGGCTGGATGGTCCGCGGTGCGAACGATCCGACGCGCGCGCGCGAGCTGGTCACCGCGCACCCGGAGTCGCAGCACCTCGTGCGCGAGCTCTACCTCGAGGACCTCGCGCGGCGCGGCCGCGTCAAGCAGGTGACGGCCGCGGCCCAGACGCTCCACGGCGCGGACCTCGGCGCGCTGGAGCTCGCGATGTATGGCCGGCCACTCGCGGCGCTCGAGCTCGCGGCGACCGCGCGCCTGCAGACGCCCGAGCTCGTCTGCGCGCGCGCGCTCGGGTGCTATCGCGCGGGCCGCCCGGATCTCACCGATCGGATCCTCGCCGAGGATCTCCCACCGTCGGAGATCACGGCCGAAGACGCGCTGGCGCCGTTCCCGGGTCCGCACGAGCAGTGGATGATCGTGAACGCGCCGGACAGCCGACCGGCGATCGCCGCGCTCGCGAAGGGCCGCGCCGGCGTGATCGCGCTCGCGCACGCCGCCCCGGAGGATGCCGAGCCCGATCAGCCATCGCTCGACGCGATCGCCGCGATCGTGCGTCGACTCGGTCGTGGGCTCCCCGGTTCGACCGTGTATCTCGCGGGCGAGTTCAAGTACATGAACCGCGACGCGATCGCTGCGGCCGTCGAGAAGGCGGGCGCGAGGCTCGTCAGCGGACCGTTCCCCGGCACCGACTACTACGTGCACGGTGACTGGTGCCTCGTGCAGACGATCGCGCAGCTCGAGCGCCAGGGTGCCCGCCGCCTGCGCAAGGGCGAGATCGAAGGCATCTAGTGCCAGCGCTGCGCAAACCTCATCGCGTCGCCTTCCTCGTCCCCGACGTGACCGTCGAGGGCGCCGACGTCGTGCACGAGCACGAGGCCGCGCTGTTGTTCTGGACCGCGTGTATCGAGGTCTGCCAGCGCCACCCGGGCCTCGCGGTCTACGATCCGGACTCGACGCCGCTGTACCCGCAGGAGGGTCACTTCACGCCGCAGCACGCGGCGATCGGCGCGACGCCGGAGGATCCGTTCTTCGGGCCGACGCGTCGCGACGAGCTCGTGTGGCTCGAGCTCTCCGTGCCCAAGGCCGGCGCCGTGCGTTTGCACACGCTCGCGCGCGACGGCACGCGGCAGTCGTTCGATGCGCTCGGCAAGAACCTCGGCGAGCAGATCAACCAGGTGCTCGGAGCCTGGCTGACCGCGCGCGGGCTCGGGGCGCTGCCGCAGCGGTTCGAGGCGGTCACCGCCGAGGAGGTGGTCGCCGTCGTCCGCATGATCGCGCCGGTGCTCGTCGAGCAGGCGCGCGCCCGTACGCTGCCGGTGTCGACCGCGCCGACGTGGTCGCTGACCGTCGTCGATTCCGCCCCCGATGCGAATGCCACCGCCGAGGAGTTCGGCGATCGCGGCGAGACCGCCTCCGACGAGGACGACGACGATGCCGGCGCCGATGCCGAGCTGACCGCCGCGCCGGCCAAGCCCCGCACGAACGTCGCGCGGCCGCTCGCGAACCGGCTCCCCGCCGCACTCAAGTTGTCGGCGCTGCGCCTGCTCCAGCTCGCGCTGCGCGAGGACCTCGACGATCTGATCCTCGCCGTGTCCCCGGATCATCCTCAGGCCCTGTTCGCGAAGTTCCGCGCCGGCGTCGCACAGGGCCCGGACTTCACGCTGCTGCGCCGGGTGATCGCCGCGGCGCCGTGCTGGGCCAATCCGTACGCCGAGCTCGTCCGGGCCGAGCACACCGAAGAGGATCCGGGCGCGAAGCCGGTCGCTCCGACCGAGCTCGAGTCGATCGCGGGCGCGGGGATCGCGGCGCTGTGCCGGCCCGCGCACCTCGACGTGATCGAGACGGTCGCCTCGCTCCTCGATGACTCCGGGCTCGTCGACGAGGGCGTGCGGCTGCTCGAGCGCGCGCTGGTCACTCACCACGACGAGTCGCGCGCGCACATCGCGCTGCTCGACCTGTTGCGCGAGACCGATCGCGAGGGCGCGTGGCTCGCGCAGGCGTTCCGCAGCGGCCGGATCCACGGCTGCCCGATGGAGCCGTCGCTGCCGTGGTACCCCGATCAGATCCAGATCGATCTGTTCGTCGCGGACGCGATGATGCGGGTCGGCCGGCTCGACGAGGCGATCGCGCTGCGCGGCAACCGGCTCGAGGGCCGCGAGGCGGCGTGGCCGCGCCACACGCGGATCCTCGGCACCTGGAAGAAAGACCCGCGGTTCGTCGCGTGGTGCTACGGCCGCGAAGGCTACTTCCGCGGCGATCCGGCGCGCACCGTCGAGGGCTTCGGCCGGATCGAGCCCAAGCACGACGTCGATGTCTCGGTGTTCCTCGATGCGCTGGTCTCGATGGGCCGCGAGGACGAGGTGCTGCTCGCCTGGGCGCAGTACGGCCTCGGCGACGAGCACTGTGGTCCGGCGGCGCGGCTGGCGGCGGCGCGCGCGCTGATGGCGGCGGGCGAGTGGCGGCGGGGTCTCGACGAGCTCTGGCGGGTCGAGCTGACCGAGCCCGGCCGCGACGAGCACGTCGCGATCGCCCGGTGTGGCCTGCTGCTGTCGGGGATGCCGCTCGAGGTCGCGGAGCTCGCCCTCGGCGAGCGCGTCGCGATCGGCGCGAGCTCGCTCGCGCGCCGGATGGCCCGCGACATCGCCGACTTCGTGCCCGGTGCGGTCAAGAGCTCGGTGATCTCTCGTGCGCTCGGCAAGCCGTCGAACGTCGCGTTCGATCCGGCGACGATGTCGGGGTTCGCTGCGGACACTCGCAGCCGCAAGGCGATCGACACGCTGTTCGGCGAGCTCGGCGCGCTCGAGCGCACGGACAAGAGCCCGTTCGCCGAGGCCGATCTGCTCGCCCGCGCCGACAAGCTGGTCAATCGCTGGCTCGAGGTCGTGTTCACCGAGGCGAGCGAAGAAGATCCCGCCGCGCTCGCCCAGGCCGCCGCGTACGCCGCGGCGCAGGCACTCGGCCGATACCTCGCGGCGACGACGCAGCCCGCGAACCCGATCGCCGGCGCGCTCCGCACCGTGGCCGGCGAGGCGCTCGCGCTGGTGCGCAAGCACCGTCAGGCCCTCGGTGATCGCGAGGCGCGCGCGCTGCTCACCGCGGTCGATCCGATCCTGCGCCGCGTCGATCGCTGGATCGGCAGCACGTGGCTCGCCACGGTCGAGCGCAGCTGTGCGATCGACGAGCGCTCCGGCGGCGACGTCGCCGGATTCGCGCGCGACGCCGCCACGGTCGCCGCGCGCATCCTCGGTCCCGAGGAATCCGCGGTGCTCGCCGCGTCGATCGCGCGCCTCCACCGCGAGCGACCGGATCGGTGGGCCGCCGCGGTCACCGCGCAGGCATCGCAGCTCGCGCTCCATACCGGCTACCTCGGTGCCGAGGAGTGGGCCGACGCGACCGTCGTGCAGCTCGCGGCGAAGGAGATCGAGGTCGACGACGCGATCGATACGCTGCACACCGCGTGCTACCTCGTCGAGGGCGCCAGCGCGGGACCGTGCGTCCACGCGGCGCGCGTGCTCCTCGATGCGGGGCGTGGTCCCGCCGCGCTCGCGGTGCTGACCGCCGGCCTGCGCGCGGCGACGCCGGCGTGGCGCGACCGCCAACTCGCCTCGCTCGCCGACGGCTGGAGCCGGATCAAGCTCGACATCCCGCTCGCGTTCGAGAAGGTCGCGGCGGCGATGTTCGATGCGCTGCAGAAGGGCGATCCGCCGCGCGCGGAGAAGCTCGGGCGGTGGGCCGTCGCGATCGATCCCACCAACGGCGAGGCGCATCGCAACCTCGGCCTCGCCCTCGCGCAGCAGGGCAAGATCGCCGACGCGCTGGTCCACCTCGTGCGCGGCACGCGCGAGCAGGCGACGCAGATCCTGTCCGGTGTCCTCTACCAGACCGGCAAGCTCCCCGAGGCGATGGCCGTGCTCGACTACGCGAGCCGCTGGTACGTGCGCGCGGATCAGTGGCTGACCTACGGCGGCATCGCGTACGCCGCGATGGACAACCCGCGCACCGTCAAGGCGTACGCTCTCGCGTACCAGCTCGATCCCGAGGCGTTCGACGCGACCCAGCTCAACGCGTACGCCGGCGTCCTCGACGAGGTCGGCGACTACACGATGTGCGAGAAGGTCGCGAACCACCTGCTGCGCGTCGCCGGCGACGACGTGATGTGGAAGACCAACGCGTGGAACCACCTGGCGTGCGGGTACATCGGGCAGGCGCGCTACATCGAGGCGGAGAAGGTCGCGCAGGATGCGGTCACGCAGAACCCGCTCCCCGACAACGCCGCCGGGTTCGCCGCGACGCTCGAGCGCGCGAAGACCAAGACCAAGACCACGCCGCCCGAGCTCGGACCGGTCGGCAAGCCGCGCGAGCCCGCGTTCATGCTGCTCGAGGCCGGCGACTTCGCCGCCGCCTCGGCGCTCGTCACCGATCCCAGCTGGCGCGTTCGCCGTGCCGCGCTCGAGGCGACGCGGTTTCGCTTCGCCTCCGAGAACGATCTCGAGGTCGCGCCGCGTGCGCTCGCGGCGGCGATGGCCGCGCTCGCGGACACCGTCGGGCTCACCGATCGCGAGCCGATGCTCCTGCGCTCGCTCGCGATGCTGGTCCGCGAGCAGGCGTACTTCGCCCGGGATCCGGTGCCTCAGCTCGGCGATCGGATGACGCGCGACGCGTTCTACAAGGAGTTCCGCGCGCGCGGTGGCGTCGTGCTCGGCGAGCCGACGCCGCCCCCCCCGGTGTTCAAGGATCGCGTCATCGTCCCCGGCGGCAAGATCGAGCGGGTCAGCGACTACGTCGCGCTGCTCCGCGATCTCGCCGCGCTGACGCCCGCCGAGGCGCTCGCCCAGTTCGATCTCGACGAGGCGGGGTACCTCGAGGTCGCGGGTGCGTGGGCCGCCGCCATGGAGACCGATCCGACGGTCGCGAAGTCGATCGCCGCCGGGCTCGCGAAGCGCTGAGCGCTACTTCGAAGCGTGCGTCGCGGCGCACTGGCCGCGCTCGCAGGTCCCGATCGAGAGATCGATCCGGCGGCCGCCCTTGTCGAGCGTGTGGCCCACGGCGTGGACACGGGAGGACGCGACACCGGCCTTGATCAAGTAGCCGCGGACCTGCGCGGCGCGGCGCTCGGCGAGGGCGAGGTCGAGCGAGTCGGAGTAACCGTGGACGGTGATCATCATCTGCTGGCCGCTCTGCACCCAGGTCTTCGCCATGCGCTGGAGCAGATCCCGGTCCGCGCTGTAGACGCGGGACGAGGCCGGCGCGAACTCGATCAACTTGTGGAACCACAGCTCGTGCGACTCCCGCGACATGGCGTCGGCGAACGTTGCGGCGAGGTCGGCCTGGGCGGTTGGCTCGGGCGAGATGTCGGCGAGCGCGGGGGATGCGGACGCCAGCACGGCCGCCACGAGGTAGGAGCGGAGGTTGAGCATTACTCCCTGGTTCGGCAGGCCGCGCGAAGCGTGTAGGTAAGCGTCAGGACGACGTCAGACCACCGTCGACGACGACCACCGAACCGGTCGTGAACGAGGCGGCATCGGACAGAAGGTAGACCGCGGCACCTGCGATCTCCGCGGGCTGGGCGTGGCGCGCGAGCGGCGTGCGGTTGACGACGTGGTCGCGCAGCATCGGGTTGCCGACGATCGCCGCGGCGAACTTCGTCTCGACCAGGCCCGGGGCGATCGCGTTGACCCGGATCTGCGACCCGCCGAGCTCGAACGCGAGCGTCTGCGTCATGCTGATCACGGCGGCCTTGGTCGCGCCGTAGACGCCCTGCATCGGCGCCGCGCGGATCCCGGCGACACTCGCGATGTTGACGATCGATCCCCCGCCGCCGCGCGCGCGCGCGTGCTTGACCAGGGCCCTCGCTCCGTAGAGGTAGCCGCGGACGTTGACCTCGAAGGTCTTGTCGATCGCGGCATCCGGCGTGTCGATCATCGGACCGAAGTACGGGTTGGTGGCGGCGTTGTTGACCCAGCCGTCGACGCGCCCCAGCTTCTCGACCGCCCGGGCCATCATCGCGTCGACCTCCTCGGCCTTGCCGGTGTGGCAGGCGAGGGCGAGCGCGCGCTCCCCGAGCGAGCTCGCGACCCGATCGAGATCCGCTTGCTTGCGCGACGCGAGCACGACGCGCGCACCGGCGTCGACGCACGCGCGGGCGATCGCCTCGCCGATACCGCGGCTCGCTCCGGTGACGACGATGACCTTGTTGTCGAGCATGGGAGGACGCTAGCACCGCCACGCAGACGCCGCGGTCCGGTATGATCCCCGGATGAGGGGGGCGTCGTTCGTCTGCACCGTCGCGATCGTCGCGATCGTCGCGGCGGTGGGGTGCTACCAGGCTCCCCGCGATGCACCGTGCACGGTGAGCTGTGCCGGGCAGACCGCGACCTGTCCCAGCGGGCTCGTGTGCCAGGGCGGGATCTGCGCCTCGCCAGGCGGAGGCTGCGGCGGGGATGCCGGCGTCGACGTGGACGCGCCGAACGATGTCGGCATGTACTGCTACGGCCACGCCGAGGGCCCACTCCAGGTGTGCCGATCGCAGCCACCGAGCCGCGACGAGACGATTCCGGACGGCACCGAATACGAGTTTGTCACCGGCGGAGCCGGCCAGACCGGGTGCACCGTGGTTGCGACGCCGACGGGCGAGATCTGCCTCGTCGAGTACAACTCGCTGACGATCCCGACGACCACGCGCCTCGTCGGCAACGGCTCGCGTCCGCTCGTGTTCCTCGTCGCCGGTCATCTCAAGGTCGACGGCGTGATCAGTGTGGGAGAGGAACCGGGCAACCTGCTCTCGCGCGCAGGAGCCGCCTCGAATGCGTGCGGAACCCCCGGCACGCCCGCGGTCACGATGGGTGCCGGCGGCGGCGCGGGCGGGTCATTCGGGGGGCCGGGCGGCGGAGGTGGAACCGGCAACGGAGGAGATGCCCAGGGTGGGAGCGCCGCCGCCGAGCCGTCCCTGGATCGAATCCGCGGTGGATGCCCCGGGCAGGGAGGTGCGGGAAACCCGGTCGACAACGGGGGGCGCGCAGGGGGCGCCGTCTACTTCATCGTCGGCACGATGACCGTGACCGCGACTGGTTCGATCAACGCGTCGGGAGGACCCGGGGGCGGCGGGACTTCGGGCGGCGGGGGCGGCGGCGGGGGCGCGGGCGGGTTGATCGGGATCGACGTCGCTCAAGGCGGCGGGCTGATGTTGTCCGGGACTGTGTTCGCCAATGGCGGAGCAGGTGGCGGCGGTGCGAGCGTCGCGGGCCCCGGGATGGCAGGCACGTACTCGACAGGACCGATCGCTCGTGGGCTGGGCGGCAGCCCCGGGGTGGGGGGAGGCTCAGGCGGTGCCGGAACCGGGGGGCTCGTGCTCGACGGGAGCATGGGCGCGCCGGGTGGGGCCGCGGCCTCGGGTGGCGGCGGCGGTGGTGGTGCGGGCCACGTCTTGATCTATCCAGCCACCGAGAATCCGGGCCCCGTCAGCTCGATCGCGCCACCGCCGACCAGCCCAGCGCTGTGAACCCGGCGAACGGCCGAGCGCTCGGCGCGCCGGGCTGCGACGTCGGGGTCAGAACTGGCCGGCCAGCAGCATGCCGGTGGCGCCGTCGCCGGCCATCGGCGCGATCGTCAGGCTGCCGACGATGTCGTTGCGGACGAGCACGCGCTTCTTCGTGGTCAGGCCGTAGTACAGCATGATGGCGCCCGCGGCCTGCGCGCCGCCGAAGCCGGCGAGGAACACCTTGCCCGTCGCGCTCTGGGTGTTGAGCATCTGGAGGAACGGGCCGGCGACCGGGATCCACATCGCCGCGACCTCGTTCTCGCCGCTGCCCTTGACGTCCTCGCCGATCGCGGCGGTCAGGAGCGAGATGCCGTAGGTCACGCCGAACGTGACACCGCCGCCGATCAGCAGCCCCTTGCGCGGGCGCATCACGGCGGTGTAGCCGAGCGGGATCGGCCGGCCGGGATCGAAGTCGGTGATCTCGTCGGGGCCGGACATCGCGACGCTCTGGGGAACGTACGTGGTCTGCGTCGTCTGC
>Ga0113563_10001145_pt1 | contig 14564 bp, 33 predicted proteins | sample Mud3Dept3metaG_FD_80117 | JGI IMG/M metagenome (GOLD analysis project Ga0113563, IMG submission 80117) | Freshwater wetland microbial communities from Ohio, USA, analyzing the effect of biotic and abiotic controls - Mud 3 Core 4 Depth 3... | ecosystem: Environmental > Aquatic > Freshwater >...
ATATGGGTATGGATATATGTATAGGTATTGGTATTGATATAGGTATGATAATGAGTATAGGTATAGGTACATATATGATAATGAGTATGGATATATGTATAGGTATATGCATAGGTATATATAGTATAATAAACATAAGAATACTTGCTAGGGAATTATCATCACTCCTTGTTTCCCTAGCGTACCCTATCGGAGTGAAAGAGGGAAAATATGGTAACTAAACAAATAACAATCGTAAGAAAAGACCTTTGTGAAACATTAGAGAATATGAAAGCTAAACTTCAGGCTGAAGCTGATCAAGTCAAACTCGGTACTACAGTAAGCTATGCTGATCTTATTGACATGTTGCTTGCAGATTATAAGAGTCATATTGAAGTAGTAGTGAACCAGGAGGGAAGGTTTGAGGGTTCTAAATCTCTCGCAGGACAAACAATAAGCTACAGGGTGAAGTGAATGACCACACAACTAGAGAGTATTGATCAGATACTCTCTAATCTCAAAGCTGATCCTGATTTCTATAATCATGGGGTGTCGCAGGAAGAACACGAAAGAATCGAAGATAGGAGAGATACATAATATGATATATAAAACGTTTACAATTCAATTTCCAAATAATATGGGGGCTATAGCCGATATTTTTGAAAATGATATTAATCAAGTAATTCTGCAAAAATTACAAAAAATAATAGGACATATCGAAGAGGATAAATGAGCGATGATCAAGAATGCCCTGAAGAGTACCCTAGAAAAGAGAATATTGAATTTCAATACTTTTCTATCCAGGAGATTCTCTCGCTTCCTAAATCGCAAAGATTGAGGATAGCAAGGGGAATATGGAGTAACATATAAGTATCATGAACAATAAAATACCTATGATAAGACAGGGTGTCACTCCCCTTATACAAAGATAATCCCATAGAAACCTTTTTCCTGTCTTATCGGTTTTAAAAAAAAATGAGTATAATTATATACCCATATTTGAAACAGTCCATTCATACGTAACATTAGGAATAAATGTTACGTCTCTTGTCGGTTCATACCAATTTCTCATTTGAATTTCAGTCTGAAAAACTTTTTCTATAGATAAATCTGGTCTTCTACATTCAAATTTGTGTACTGGCAAGAATTTCTCTGTACATGTAATATCCCCATATTGTTCATCTGCACTAATTATATTAGGCAAGATAAATAATATAATGGCGATTACAGTTATAATATATTTCGATTTCATTTTCACCTCCTAACATGCGAATAACGTTCCGTCTGCATGAACGCAAACACTTCTATCACCGACACCAGAAAGATTTTTTATTATTACTTCACCAGTTCCTTTTATCCATACTTTATCAGCATAACTACCGTTATTTATAGTTGTACCAAATACAAGTTCTGTTTCTTGATTTGTTGCATTCCAAGTCGAAGGAACGTACATAAGAATTTTGGCTCTAGAACCAGTAAAACCAGTACCATTATAACCAGCACCAAAAAAACTAAATATTTGTTGTCCTGCTTGAACTGCTCCCGGGTGTGTAAAATTATTTCCTATTACATTTGCTCCAAAATACGTCCCCAAAACAGAAACTGTGCGAAACGCAACTTGATTTCGTTCCAGTTCTAAGACGGTATTTGCATCCCAAAACAATGGAGCATATAATCCAGAAGGTATAGTGAAGAAGGATTTTGCAGATATATTATTTGAATTATTTAAATATCCGGTCATATTATCCCCTGTCTTGTTTACTTTTTGATTGAACAGGCCAGTAATATCCTGTTGTGTCGCAGGAATAATAAGCCTTGAATCTGTAAGATCATCAAACTCAAGAACCAAATCAGGAAGATTTCCCGTGCCTGTTTGATTTGCCCATACTTCAATATGCATCCGGTCAGTCAGGTTCGTGTTGATGTCCATAGATATGAAGTCCATATCTGCTTCTGTTTCTGCTCCTGCGAGGATTTCAGTACTTAATTCAGAAGTCCCATGTAAATGGGCATTCCCCAAAGGATCGATCATATAGCATTTGAAAAACAATCGTATAACATGTGTTCCCCCCTTTCCAGTTTTGTACGCATCAGCATGAAATTGATGTGCTCCAGAGGGTATAAGATGCACGTTGATTCCATCGCTTGTCCAATTCCCTAAGAACGTATTCCCATTTGGAAGATTAAGGTAAGTAATGTTTCTTTCTGGAGATGTTGGGGTTATTGTCCTGTTCATTACTTTTGACGTATAGGCAATTCCTGTTACTGTATCATTATGTAAATAGAATGTTATACTTGATCCTGCAAAGGAGGTTGTATTATTATAATAATTATTACCTCCCCCTGTTGAAGTTCCAGCTAAACTATATGCTGCAATACCAATCAGTAGCCCTATAACAGCTATCCCTAGAATCTTTTTTTCTTCAGTTGTAAACATAAAATCACTTCTTATATATATACTTCTTTTTCTTTTTAGGAGTCATCAAATCATGCTCTACTTTTTCATGAGTTATAATTGCAGGCACTAACCTTTTTGGTACTCTTTTGGAGACCAGGATATTGCCTCTTGGAGTATGGGCTCCTAATAATTCATCATGTGGAGTTCTATGAACTAATTGGGTAATTTCTCTTGCTTTTTTCTTTCCGTGTTTTTCCCTGGCAGCTATATTTGCCCTTGCGTGTGCTTTTCTCCATTTCTTTGATACACGTCCTTTCTTTGTGAAAACCGGATAAAATTTATTAATTATTCTTTTCACAGATATTATTTTTTGGCTCATGCAGAAAACACCTTGAAGATTCTATATACCAGGAAAAACACAGCGCATAAGGGCATTATTATGAACATAAAAATATCTGCCAAGGGATCACCAGTATAAGGCATAGCCCCGAAAATAGACAATATAGGGGATAATAGATAAATCCCTATTATCCCAATAATGAAAACTACCAAAAGCTTTAAAACCAGTTTTTCTAGTGGATCGTCCATGTTACACCCACTGAGAAACAAGGTCTTTGATTGCCCTTATACTTATATAACTAAGCATAATTATAATTGGGGTTAGAATTATACTTGTAATAATCGCTATGTTTGCATCATCAAAGGGAGCAGGAAGATCACCTATTAATCCCGAAATCCAGGAGTCTGAATCAGTTGTAGTTTGTGCTGACACATTAGACGTTCCTGTGTATGTCTGCTCTTCAACAGGATTTTGATAGTATAAGCCCATAAATGCCCCTAAAACCCCTAAGAATATCAAAGCAAACAAAACTATCTTGACTTCTGATTGTGTTAAGGCAGTCATTACTGGCCACCCCCTGTATTGCTATTCTTCGCATATTCCCAGGATGCTGCAACAAGCACAATGAGGATTGTAGCAAAAGTGATCCATAAAGGCATCCACCCAATGAAAGAAGTGACTGCTAGCCCTAGAAAACCACCCATAGCCATAGGTACAGTCGGATTGTTATTTCCTCTTCCTGCTATGATTCCTATTGCCACCATACAACCTATTGTTAGGATAAAAGCCCAAAAAGTATTATTTTGCAGCAAACTTACTATTTCGTTTGAAGTGATTGGTTGATTAGGGTTAGATGGAGTAGTACCCCCGGGTTGATTTCCCCCTATCCCCGCTAAGGTTCCCTTTTCATTCAAAACATTAAATGAATCTGTGCTTAATGTCGCATCGACACCAGTTTCTAACGTCTTTTCGATTAGATCAACTGTGTATGTTCCATTCTTCCAGGGAGTTGATGATTGAAAGTGAAAGGTCTCCGATGCTGTACAGGTATACAATGCAGATGGATACAAGACAATATCTATCAAAGTCGGAGTATCTGGACATGTTACCTTAATCGGATATGTCCCCACATACGTTCCATTCGGATCAGTCAAATCAATTCTATGAGAATATAATAATGTATCTTCCCCAATAACAGGAATATCGAATTTTGTATAATCAACTGAGAAATTAAGACCATATTCTATTTTGAATTGGGAATTATTATAATATATTGGATAGATTGATTGAACGAAAGACGTGGCATATGTTAATTCTGGTTGTGTTGTTGTTGTTTTTAATGTACCAGGCTCAAAGAAATTAAAGACATTATATGTGTTTGTTGTTCCATCAACATACAACGCATATACTGAGTTAGAACCTAAGTGTACACTAGAGTAATTATCCCATTCCCCGCTCCTGTTACCCACTACCCACGGGACGGCATGTATATTTGCTTTGTTAAAAACAACCTGAATACCAGGATTTGCCATAAGTGCAGATATTTCACTTGCATAAATATAATTTTCACTTTCAAAAGAACTAATTAGGTTAGTCACACCGCCACAATAAGCATTTGAGGTCAGATATTCCCACCCAATTGATGAATTTACAAAATCAAAAGAACATCCTGCGCTATTCGATCTTGAACCCAAAGCCGTCACTGTACCATTTATTTCAAAGAACGCTACCCCCTTACCATCTGTAAATTTTGTACCAGGAACCGCAGTATAATCATAATCTGTTTGAACTATTCTCCCATCCAATGGAAAATGTTTTACGAAATTACCATCAACAAAATATATATTTCCATTTACTTCACTGAAAGAATATATATTAGCACTAGTTATTATACTTGTAGAAGTTCCAGACGGGTTAACGATTTGATCATATGTGTCATTTGCTTCATATGTTGCCGTGCTGCTTCTGGTATTCCTCATTTTCAAGCCGTCACCATCGGAATAATATATATTCCCATCAGACGCTACCATTGCATAGCGTATATTATTATTTCCTTTTGTGATAAGGAGATTTGCACCAGATTGCCCGGTAGCATAACCAAGAGGTTCCACAATAGAAATACCATAAGGCTCTGCTAGTAAATATACATTTTTTACGGATGTTATATTAAACGCTAATTGCTCATTATCAAAATACCCATTACCATTACCAATTGCTCCTATAGTGCCAGTCAGATTATAAAATGGAATGGCTGACGCAGAAATCACAAAAAGGTTTCCTGCTACTACTAAAATCATCATAATTGAAATGAATCGCATGGTAAAATGTGATACTTTAGGGGATTGAGTATTTAATTTTGATATACTATAAATTATAATCCCTGTTCCAGCGATCTTGATCAATAGAAATAAATATGGATTCAAAACAATTTCATCCATAAAAGGATTTTGTTCTATATGTCCCTGAGATATAGCGTAATTCGTTGTAAGGAAGTCACCGATCATCAAAACAGAAAGCGCTATTGCAAAATAAAAAACTTCTTTCTTCATGATCTACACCCCACAGAATAGCCTAATTACAGGCTGGTGCTTAGGATCATATTCCACTTCAATGACCTGATCAGTATCAGACTTCGGTACAATTACTTTTTCGCTTACTCTGGTCTTGGCTATTCTTATTTTTGCGTTGGTTGATATTATTCTCATTGAAATCACATCTTAAATTCCGGTAAATCCTGTAAAATATGTTAATGATAATATAATTAAAAGGCACGAAGGGATAACTGCCCATTCATGCATAGCACGAACTAACCAGAAATGTTCTGATTCTGGTTTGATATGTACAAATAGATTAAATAATACATATATAAAAAAGTAAATTGAACACAATAATACCGCAAGCATCCATTTATATTGTAAATCCCCGACAATATCCTGCATGTCTATTATGGTTTGAGTAGGTATATACGGTTCTTCAATATACATTATTTTTCCTCAAGTATCTCTTTCCTCATATATACTGATTTACCAATAGCGAAAGCTGCGATCAATCCAAAAATAAGCCTAAAAATAAAAAGTATGTCTGTGTCGGTAATTAAGGGGAATAAAGATATAAATTTTAATCCTATGATCACAGAAATAACCCCGAAAATGATTAGTAAAAATCCTTCATCAAAAAGCCATAAAAAAACAAGAAAAAGTATGGTTAAAATCAAAACCATAAATATTTCTTGATCCATTTTAGTTTATAAAAATTATTAAGGGGTTATTCGATACCCCTGAAACGTGTTTACATCTGGATTTTGTACCCAGCTCTTGCCAGTATCAGAATTATGAAGGCAACTGCGATGATAATAACCATTACACTCTGGAATAAGAGCGTAGAAGTTGCATCCCATCCCGTATAGTTTGCATTCACAATAAGACTGACCGCGCTCACACCCAATGAAGCAATGAGTATCACTTCAATTGATAAACCGACTGAACCGCCTGCTTTAACCATTTTATAATCACCTTTGTCCTAATTGGAATTACTATTCCAATATATTATCTTATACTATTTATTCCTTTGTATCCTCACGAACAATTTCAGTCATAGTCATCCTCATTGGTGTGGCATTCCGTACATGCTGCACGATTAAAGGTATATCTTCCTCTTTAATTTTCTCGATTTCAATACCTACAGTCACTTTTTTAAGGACTGCATCAAATTTTGTGAATCTTGCTTCAAATTCCATAATATAACTTTTATTTTATTATCTGGTAATTACTTTTGTCTTTCGTTTTCTTTTCAACTTTCAGGCCGATAGCTCTTTGAAGAGTACTATAAGCAGAAAATAATTTATTTAGATTTATAATTGGGTTAGACATATGCGTAAATGTCTTTCCGCCATCGAAATGTAGGGCTATCATTTCCATAGGCAACCCCGTATTATCAGGGGTCCATTGAGTCATATCCCTAACACGGATTACAGGAACTATCCATTCTGTAGCCATATCACGCAAATCTTTTGGAAACATAATTTCACGTTGAGCAGTTGAAATAATATCAAGATTGAGTTTCCTTCCTGCATTAGCAACCTCACTTACGAAGTCCGCTTCTTTGCAATTGAAATGAGATATAGTGGCTCTTATATCATCCAGCAGGACAGTACAATTATCAAGGTCCTGAAAATCAGACATTGTATTTATTTTTGCTTTCCATTCTGCTTTAGGCTTTCCAAGATTATGCCAGATAAGATTTAAGTTCGCTGCTACACATTCCCCGTAATATGCTTTTTCTGCAAGTAGGTGCATACCCATTAAGGTTTTTCCACTCCCAAGATATTGGACTATCCTAGACCTGTTCCCCATATAATACCTAATTGGAAACTCTGATCTTTCTATGATGTATTTTGAATCATCAGTATAATCCTCTTTCCAAAATTCATAATATAGCTGATTCAAATCCATTCTACCAAGAGGATCAATTACTTCATCAATGCTTCCGGTTATCAGGGTTATGCTGCTCATTGGTATTTCTGTTGTACCTGCTGTTTATCTTGCTTTCTTAATCCCAGCCATGTAGCTGTTTTTTGCATAGCATCATCCAGCTTTCCAGAATTTGCCTGTAATGCCCGAATATGCTTTTCTGATTGAGATCCATTTCGGGAAAGATTCAGCCTTTTCTTAGCAAGCATATCAATCTGAGCAAGATTAATAGGAGTTCTAATAATTACAGACTCACCGTCTTTATTTTTGCCTGGTTCTTCAAAAAAAGCCCAATTTCGCAAGGATGCCAAAGCCATAGCATAAGAAACGTCCTTGAAATGTTCTGCTTCAAACGATGAAATAGTCCCCTTAACATCCAATTCAACAGGATTATCAAGTTGATCTCGTTCTCGTTCATCGATATGAACAAAAGTGGCAACATCAGAAGGAACCTGCCCCTGTTCCTCCACATGTTTTATCGTTGCCCTATAATCTCTTTTCTGCAGTTCTACAATTGCCCTTTCTGCAATCCTCTCAAAAGCTTTTTCAACCTTTGGATCAATCACTTCTATCTCTACCATTATGGTACCCCCTGGACACCCGGGACATTTACCTGTTGAACCTGCGTTAATATGATTTGCATTGTTGCGGAAATGTCTTTTGTTTTGAAAAATACCAATACTCCAACACCCAACGCAGCAAGAAGAGTAAAGATTGAAAGTATGTAAATAAATCCAATTTTCTTATCCAATTCGTTTGATCCTGCAATTCTCCCGATAGAATAATACATGTTTGCAACTTGCAATTCATGAAAACTATCCTCAGCGTCTTCTTCTCCTACCTGCAGAACTTCTGTTATGGATTGTTTTTTGTCTACATCCCATATAAATATATCACCATAAATATTGTTTTTTGGTACACGGTAAGCCCTTGTTTCAGTCCTAATAAGTCCTATTCCGTCCCATACCGCCCAAAAGGTACGAGTACCAATCACTTTTGAAAGAAGCACAACCTGGATAAACTCTTTGTTCCCATTCCAGAACTTTGATGGTTTCCGGTCTCTGATAGACCACTTTGGCAATTCTGATACAAGTTCATCAGGAGTACTTACGGTTTGTGCTTTTTGAGTTAGTCTCTTATTCATTGCTCTTATATTGAGAAATCTCAATACAACAAAAAAAATAATAACACAGACAACCGCACCGCCTATTAAGATTATTTGTCTTTCCATTATTTCAACCCCATAGATACTTTTAGTTTTCGTATTTTTTCGGTAAATTCATTAATCAGAGGAATACTTTTTTTTTCAAAATCTTTCAACGTCTTATCTAATTTCTGAATATCCCCACCATATTCTTCAAACTTTTTTATATATTGTTTTTCAAGTTTCTTGTATTTATGTATACTTGAAAAAAGATGGCTTTTTCCTGATTTCAATTCAGACATTTTTACTCCGATCTCGTAGAGTTCCTGCGATTGAAGTTTTGAAAATTTATGTTCCTCTTTCACTGCTTCAAATTGAAACATCAAGCCTATATTATCAAATGAAATCATACGTACAACTTTGTTTCAAAGATATTTATACTTTTCTCAAATACAAAAGTATATATACTTATTCTATAAAGTTAACTTCTACCTCATCATCATACCGTAGAATTGTAGTATAAAGATCAGGCTCATCATTGATATAATAAGTCTGTACTGCTCCCGAATTTCGTATAATTGTGAAAGTTCCTTCATCAAGATCAACGTCCACTGACCCAACATCCTCAAAACTCATAAAGATCGCTCCAAAACCAGATATTTCCTCTCTGTAGTAGTCATTTTTCTTCTCACTTTACCATGATCTTCTAATCGTTGTTTATATATCTCTAACGATATAGAATCTTTTGTTTCGGGTTTTTTTACAAAAGTTTTCACATCATCTTTTTTGATTTCATTGTTCTTTTTGAAATAGTCTCCAAAAGGGAAAAATTGACTTATAGGCTCTTCTCGTATAATCCGGTATGTTCCATCGTCTCCAATAGAGTTCTCATCAGGGGCGACATATGAACCAACTCCAACAACATAATACCAGTCTGTTCGAAGTTCTCCAATCTGAACATCATTTTCTTTCAAGACCTGATTAGGGAAAATCCCTTCATTCCAAAAATAATATTGGAATCCTCCGTTTCTAGTCTTGATCTTAAGTGTTGTATTCTTTGATTCCAAATCATCAAGGAAGCCCTGGGATGCAAGAAGTTTCTTTCCTGATACATCTAAGTCCAAAAACATCAAACCCCCTGAAATCGCATATATACCAACATTTGAACCCCACTGAAGTCTTGTCAATGCTTCGGCATAAGATAATCGGTATGATAAATTACCTTTTAATACGGTTCCTCCTGGCACTTCGGGGTTCTTTTTTCCTGAACGAATGGGAAAGAACCAAAGTTTTTCTCTTTTTTCACGGGGGATTAAAGAATATAATGTTTTGAAACCTTTTGGATTAGTAAGGCTCATCATTCACTTCCTATTATTTCATTACATTTTTGAACTTCTATCATATCCCTCCGCATAGCTGCATTGAATCTTATATCAGTGAAATCCCTTGCCCTTTGTGCGAATCCCCTGAGATACCCATGTTTTCTAAGTTGATTATATCTGATTGACCTGGTTTCTTTATCAATATCACACATTTTCAAACTCCTTTACTTATTAGGTATATACTATATACGTTATACATTAATACTATATTGGTATACAGTACGTTAACAGTATACGTTTTTCGATAATCGTTTTACGTGCTTATTTTTTATAATACGGTTCATTTGGGGCTTCAGCTTCGAAAATAACCAAGGATCACCCAAGATAATCAATTTACTCAGTTCTTGAAAGTCTAACAACCTCGAAACTAGCTCACTTTCTGAAAGATTTGACGTTTGAGACTCCAAAAAAGCCTCAAAATCACTGAAAATTTCGCGAAGATTGCTCAGATTTGAGGGTTTTCTTGATGAAATCACTCGATTTTTGACCAAAATAGCCTCTATTTTGTTAGAAATTTTCAAGGATTCTTTCAAATTTGGCGAAATTGCATATTCATGAGAATAATCCCGTGCTAGGTTTCTGAAGAACTCTGAAACCGTGATTTCATTCTCTCTCGCTATCGCTTCGTACTTTTCTTTTTCTTTCAGTGTGACTCGAAATGCTACTATTTCCCCTGCCACGTCCTCAAAATTCACATTGTCCTTTGTTTTCACTCTTTTATAATGCATATCATATCCTATGTATAAGACTATTTATATTTATTGGTTAAGTTGTTCGTCATAACACTAACAAATAATAAGTTAGTATTGCTACGAACTTATAATTCTTGCTTCTTCAAAGTTCTCGCATGGTTCTAACTTTCGCCTACATTTTCCATTCCAGAAATTATCACACCTTATACATCCCGGCATAATCTACACCTCACCAGAATACACGTCCTGAGCAATACCAAACAAAGACAACGCTTTTTTAATTGCATCTGCCTGTGCTGATTTATAGTCGTCACCCTTACAAAGATATTCTTTTGTGTCTTTTTTAAATGCGATGTCCTTTTGACCTGTTGCAGCTTTTGTTATTATTTTGCCCCCTACCTCTGCTGAAAGTTCCACATTACATATGATTTCAGTTGAAGTTTCAATCCAAGATATTACCCTCACCGACCAAGCAAACTCAAAAGCCATGTTCGCAGCCTTGATCATATATGAAATAGGAACATATTTATATTTCTGTCCTGCTCGGCCTTTTCGTTCTTCAATTTGCCGACTATCTGTATTTTGCAGCATAATCAATCTTTGAGGTACTGAAAACCCGGCCCACTTTTCAAAAAGCAAGCCCGTTATTATATCAGGAATATAAGCAACAGAACTTGCCCCGGGGCCATCTTTTTGAACTGTATTATTTTCCGGCAGATAAGCAGATAATTGCAGTGATGGGGGCTTTTGCAGAACTTGTGAAGGTCTCTGTGGTTCTGCAAAAGCTCCAATCACTGAAACAATCTGTTTATCAGCTATTGGCATATTATATACTTTTTCCTGATCCCGATTAATCTGAAACGAAATAATTTTACCTGCTGAAAGTTCTATCCCTTCTAATAAATCTTTCGTCACGTATGTTGGTAGTTTTGCGTTCCTTTCCACTAATTGTGCGAGCTTGCAGACGCTTCTAAATTCCTCTTCTTTCACTTTTTCCATATTACCACCCCCATTTCAAAGAAACATACATCGTTATTCCCCCTATCAATGCCCCGACAATTAACCCCCACACATAGTTCTTTACCTGATCTAGCTTTTCATTTTCGATCATTTATTCACCTCTAAAATAATATTCCTGAGTTTTGTTATTTTTTCTTCATTTTCCTTGATCTTTTCCAACAATTCCCTATCAATCGTATCAAGACCCACCACAATTACATAGAATTTTTGTGGTCTTCCTCGGTTTGCTACTTGAATAGTTCTTTCACCAATCCAGCCTCGTTCCAAAAGATTCTTTGTGCCAATTGAAATACCAGGTTGCTGGACATCTAATTCTTTTTCAAGTCTTCTTGCGCTCATTTCTCCCTTATCCATCAGTGCAGATATTATTCTTGTTTCAATTCTTGATATCCCTAACAATTGAAATATAGAAGACAACTCTTCTATATTCTGACTATATTTCATTTTCCCGCTCCTGACTTCTCTTTGATTATTTCATCAATCGTTTCGATCCTTTCCATACAGGTTTTTCTCAATTCCTGCAATTCAAAGACATTTTTTCCATTATAGAATGTTTTATCTATCATTTCGTTTCCTCTTTGTCATTATATGACTATGATATCAGGGTTGCCTCTCAAACACAAAAGAAAAACTGAAAGCTGTTAATCCTTTATCGGTTGTGTCTAAGTCCCTGATACGGTACTAAGTACCTATTCCCGATCATGTGGCTGACGAGCTGCATGATCCAGGAGGTACAATCTTAAGATATACCACATACTATATAAAGTTTACTATAATAAGATTCTATAATATACGAACATTCGTATAAATACGAACACGTTGGTTAAAAAAAAATACTATTTTTTTTGAGTAATAATAACATGATTAATACCAATTTGTTTGGTGGTATGTGGTATACTAAAATGTGATCCACATTCAAAACACACATACCCATGTGTTGATGACTGAATATTAATATCTCCACACTCAGGGCATTTCATTTTTCATCCTTGTATTTATTAATTGTTTCCAATACAAAAACTAATATATCTTTTTGACCTTCATAATATTTTATATCAAGGTTTGTTTTTTCAATATCCTTTCTTTTTGTGTTTATTACATCGTTTATAGAAGAAATTTCCCCTGAAATCATATCTTTTAATCTTTGTTCGTTCATTGTGCCATCACCTCATACTCTTTATCCCTTATCATACAAGAAACATTTACACCCAAAACCTTAATCGTTACTTTAAATCTTCACCTGCAATCAGGTTTCCCAATTGCTTTTTGCTTAATCCAACATACATATTTTGGCTCATTTCAACCTTTTATTTATTATCCACCCTAAACAACTCATAATCTATGCGTGGAAAATGTTTTCTCATCATCTTTTCAATCTCGTTCATAATTCCTGTTGGGTCTACTTCATCTTTAAGATTTATTCCAATCGTTTTCATTATTCCCTCCACGCATATCCTTGATACCAGATAGCAACTATTTCTTTTTTCTTGTCAAGTAAGTTTGATATTTCTAATTCAACAGCATCCATTTCTTCATTAAGCATTTGTTGTATTGAAATCATACCCACAACCAGACAAATACACGGTTATACATTTTTCTTACATCACGGCAAGCCCTACCATTATATTTTAGCGTGCAGTTGCAACATAGCGTCAGATCGTCATATAATCGTTCTGTTTCATCCCTATAACATCCTTTTGGAATCATATATAACCTCTTATTTTTCTGTTTATGCGCCCCTTGATAGCGTCATGCCTCGCATTTGTAATGCGGGGTTCATTGTGACTTCGGGGAGCAACTGCAACGATGGCGATAGTTTCACGCATCTATTATAGCTCCCCATTGTGATGCCATAGCATCCGCAATTCCTTGAAAGGTCTTACTTCTTATCTCAGCTCTTTGCGGGCCCGGCGAACAATAATGAATCCGTTGCTGTTGGGCTTTTGGTAGTTTAAGCATTTCTTCACGTACATTATTTGTTTCCTTTAATTTAGGCAATCCTTTTAACCATAGGCATGTTGCCTTTCTTTCAGTATGTCCGAACATCCACGGCTGTATAATTTGAGTGTATTTTGGGAGGGTTGCGTATTTGTGCGGAATAGGATTTTCAAGGCAAATATGTTCAATGTCAAGATTCCACAGTTGTTTAAAAAATAATGAAGCATCAAACATTTTATACCATCTTGTATCGTCCTTATACAACCAGCACACCCCTGAATTAGTGAGATAAGTACAATCAGGATGTCCTATTACTGCTTTTGGCTTTCCACCGATGATATTCCAATTATTTATAATGTCAAAAATATCTCCTTGATAGTGTTGTCCTGGAATCTTTGTAGGTTTTAGATCGCAACTCCATGCGTCATATCCAATTCGTTTAAATGCTTCTCTAACGGTTGCGGATTCTTCACACATGATTAATATTTTTGTTTTCATGCGTCCTCTTATTAGCGTGATGCCTCGGATTTCAATCCAAGGTCGTAGTCACTTCGGGAATTTTTCCTCAAAAACCTCAATTATTATTTCTTCCATATTTCCTCAATGCACAAATTCCGTATGCGTGGTTCATTTATTAGTTCTGCTTTTCGGTTTATTGCTTGCTCTTTAGTCACATACTTTTCATATTGTTCTTGATTTCTGTCGCATTCAATAACAGTATATTTTAATTTGAATTTATATGTATATGTGTACTCGTTTAAATCTACCATTCATACCACTATATGTCCTGTTTGCATCATATGATTCTCTGCCTTCTTCTCCGCTTCGTTTTCTTCAAGATCATAAATTTGTTTCCCACAGTTCTTACACTGGAAAAAATAATATTTTATATCACCCATGATCTCACCAGAAAGCAGTTATTCCCTGGTATATATTACCCTTTGCAATTGTTGGTATTGGGTGGTCACTCTGCAGCCTGGCAAGTGTTTCTTTATCCCCAGTTGAATAGTTCATCGACTTAGTGTTTTCGTATATTCTGCTTGACATTATATTACCTCATACTATCATTCTCCTAATCATATATATACCTATGCATATACCTATACATATATCCATACTCATTATCATATATGTACCTATACCTATACTCATTATCATACCTATATCAATACCAATACCTATACATATATCCATACCCATAT
>Ga0113563_10001146_pt1 | contig 14561 bp, 29 predicted proteins | sample Mud3Dept3metaG_FD_80117 | JGI IMG/M metagenome (GOLD analysis project Ga0113563, IMG submission 80117) | Freshwater wetland microbial communities from Ohio, USA, analyzing the effect of biotic and abiotic controls - Mud 3 Core 4 Depth 3... | ecosystem: Environmental > Aquatic > Freshwater >...
ATACGGACTTCACGCCGTTCTCGTTGAAGGACTGAGCCGTCGAAGCGCCAGACGACTGCGCTGCGCGAGAATCCCGTTGGTCTCTCTGGTTTCTTTGGTTTGTTTGGTTCATTTGGTTCATTTGGTTTTCCGATCAGACAGCTCAATGAACGAGACAAACTCAATAAGCCAAACAAACGAAATGAACCAGTTTGGTTTCTCCCTACGGCGCGGGGAGTCCCTACAACCCCAGCAGTCCCACGAATCCCTACGGCCGCGGCAGGCTTATTAGTCAGGTAGCTGGGAATTTCTCCAGCTTGAAATCAGGAGGCACACCAATGCGCAAGCGAATCATCGCTCAAGTTCAGAAAGAAACCGCATCTCCTGACCATGATTGGTTGAATGTGGAGGGGCTTGCGGAAGTGGAAATCACCTCAGAGGACGCCGCTTATCCAATCGAATCCGCCTTACTCCCCGGTCGCACCTCGGGGTGGCGTGCCGCAGGGCCCGGAAAACAAACGATCCGGCTTCTCTTCAACCATCCGCAACGCCTGCGGCGGATCTGGATGAATTTCTTGGAGCCCGGAACTGAACGCACGCAAGAGTATGTCTTGCGTTGGTCGCCGGATAACGGGCAGTCGTTCCGGGAAATCGTGCGGCAGCAGTGGAACTTCAGCCCCCAAGGGACCACGAGCGAGACGGAAGATCATCATGTCGAGCTCCCGGCGGTTACGGTACTCGAGTTGAGCATCATTCCGGACATCAGTGGAGGGAATGGCCTCGCTTCGTTGGCGCAGTTGCGGCTTGCCTAACTCTGGGCTCAACTGGACCACCGAACAGGGTTACCGCTGCCTCCCGAGTTCCTCGCGTCTGGAAAATGATATGGAGAAAACAAAACGGCGCCCTGGAAAAGACTGAGGGTCACAGGTCTTGCATTCACCATTTCGCGGCGCGTGGCGGCCGGCTCCTTCCCTTCCCTCAACAAGGCTCGATACGCTTCCGCCGATCAATAGAACCATTTCCCCACGCCCCGCCTTGCGGTTTGTTCCTTCCCAATTTACACTGAGCTCCCTGCGAGGCCCTGATGCCCTTCTCGATTCAGCTCCACCGTCGCTCCCCTGTCCAGTGTTCTGTCAGGTACCACGTGGGTCAATTTTTCACGCAGCCGCTGGTCTACAGTTCGGGTGCTTGTGCACTGATCACTCTCCTCTTACTGAGTGTTGGACCCGTGTATGCGGAATGGGTAGCCATTGAGGACCACTATCAATCACCAGGACTACAGACGGTGTACTTCGATCCAGACACCATACACAGAAACGGGCATCTGGTGGCGATATGGCAATTGACTGACTATAGGTCGGTGCAAGGGCATGTGGGGTTGGGGCCCTTCGGAGTGGACCCCAGTCGATTTGTGTCGACGAAGACCCACAAGCAATTCGATTGCGTAGAAAAGCGGCTCCGATTGCTGGCGTACATGGAGTTCTTACAACATATGGGTACCGGCAGACGGAATGATGGATACGTAGACAAAGACAACTGGCTACCAATTGAACCAGAGAGTATCAACCAAGCTCTATGGAATGTGGCCTGTGGGAAGTCGTGACGCCGCCTATGAGTGAGCAGCGCCCCACACGCGACAGCATGTCTATCGAAGAAGCGACCGTCTCCAACATGTGGGAGATCGCTGCAATTCACGCGAGAAAATCGACTGACCGGAACGGCGTGAGCGAAGAAGAGGACTGACCGACGGAGTCGTTTGAACCCATTCAACAGAAGGAATTCAAGCATCTCACGGGTGAGATCGGCGCGCTGGGGCGGAAGTTGGTCGAGTCGGGGTGAAGCCGAGACCGGGTAATCGACTATGTGAGGCAACTACTCAATGAGTCGATGGACACCGCATCTGAAGATCCCACCTCCAGCCGCAAGGAGGGCCAACCATGCGCGAGCAACCCGGCACGCAGGAAGAGCTGCCACCGGAGATTCGAGAGTTTATGATCGACAAGCTGGCCGAAATCTTGGTCTGGGATTACCGCAAGACCCCGGCCTCGTTATTCCTACAGACGGAGCGCCATCACAGAAGCGAGGTCAACCATGACACGAGTGGTGTGGTACGCACGGTATTCATTCGAAGGGCAGCGGGTGGCGAAGGGGACGACGCAGTAACCATGCATCGGCGTTATCGTTTTGAACGAACGATGGGTAGTACGCTCCACATGGCTGGGCGTTTCAGAACAAGAATTTTGAATGGACAAGGCTTGCGAAACTCTGTAACGGGGCTCTTGTGGTTGATCGGAGTGGCAGGGTGTGGTGCAGTACTGACCAGCATTCCAGCTCTGGACAGTCCCGATGGGCGTATCTTCGCTCAACGTTGCGGAGGCTGCCATGAGGGGGCCCCTGTACGAGGCCACGGAGTGCCAGATCCCCGGCGCCGGACGATGGCAGAATGGCAGGAGGTCTTGCCCCAGATGGATCGGCTTATGCACGAACGAGGGCTCGCGCCCCTGACTCAACAGGATCGTGAGGCGATCATCCGTTACCTCCGCCACCATGCCAAGTCCTAGGTCGCGGCCTTGAGGCATCGCTAGTTCGGTTCCATGATACTGAGGCGACCGTGTGGTCCTTCAGCAAAGCAGGCTGCTTCTATTTCAGTACTCTACGCGAATGCCTCCCATTACCAGCAACGGCACGCCGAGCGTTTTCACTGATCCTGTTTGCGTGGCGATGTACCGCCGGTTTGTCAGGTTCTCGCCGTTCAAGAACATGCGAATCCCCTTAGCGATCGGCTTGTGAATCGATGCGTCGATCACGACAAAGTCCGCGATCGGTTGCCTGTTCTCATCGTCGGCATATTGTCGTGACAGGTAACGGCCCTGGAGCGTGGAACGACTAAACGGGGCCCTTCTCCTTTTCAGGCATCGCCTGCCGGTCGTTAGTGCTGATCTCCACACGAGGAGCGGCAGAGGGAAAAGAGCGGTGCCAGCCACCAACTCTCTCTGGGAATGGCACCCCTGGTGGACCCACTGCGGCCGTCGAGCGAGCACATTCTGATCGTGCGCGCTCCGGGAGCAAGGGATCAGCAGGGGTGTCATTAAGCTGACCCCAATCACTGTGAGTAGCTATTTATGTGGAGGCATGCTAGAGTGTTAATGTTTCGTGGCGGCGGGCCTCGCGTGAAACATCAAATTGAACGGCCCATTACGGATGTTGTTGTTACCGAGAATCTGATCGGAAGTCTGACCTGAGTCGCTTCGTTGTTTGCGTCTTCGGCCCTCTCCTTCCCCTCGTGAAGCTTTTCTCGCGTTCCCCACAATATCAATTTTCAGAAGGAGGACCCCCATGGGTTCAAAACTTTATGTTGGCGGGTTGCCCTATGCGGCAACTGAATCACAGTTAACCACCTTGTTCGCAGCACACGGGACTGTTGAGTCCGCGCGTGTGATCACCGACAAGTTTACGGGGCAGTCGCGAGGCTTTGGCTTCGTCGAAATGGCCACGCAGGAAGAAGCTAAGGCGGCGATTACCGGCTTGAACGGCACAGAGATGGACGGACGTCCGTTGACTGTGAACGAAGCCAAGCCACAGGAACCCCGCACCGGCGGTGGTGGTGGCGGCAGGGATTTCGGCAATCGCAGCCGGTTCTAAGCACGACGCTACCCAACGAGCGGGGTGTCTCATCCGAGGCGCCCCGCCTTCACCCCGAGGATCACCCATGCCACAGTCTCAGCAGCCAGCATCGCCCCGTAAAAAGGCCACCATTAAGTATTCGACCACGGTCCTGTTCGGTCTCGTGGCTTGTGGCGCGCTGATTGGAGTCCCGGCCTTTGCCTACAAGTATGGGTTCACCTGGCTGGACTGGACCATGTTCGCCGTGCTGTATGTCGTGACCGGCTTGGGCATTACCGTTGGCTATCACCGTCTGCTGGCGCACCGCAGTTTCGATTGCCTTCGTTGGGTGAAGGCAGGTTTTCTCATCGCCGGTGGATGGGCGCTGGAAAACTCGGCGCTGAAGTGGGCCGCGGACCATATTCGTCACCATGCGAACTGCGACCGGGAGGCCGATCCGTACAACGCCCAGCGGGGATTCTGGTACAGCCACTGCGGATGGCTGTTCATCAAGGATACCCATGCGGATGACAAATACGCGTCGCGTTTGCGACAAGACCCCCTCGTAATGTGGCAGCACCGCTACTACCTGCCCATCGTCCTCTCAGGTTTGGCGCTCCCGTTCGTGGTGGGATTTCTGTACAACGGCTGGATCGGGGGACTGGGGTGTTTCCTGCTTGCCGGTGTCGGACGAACCTTTGCCGTACTCAATTCGACGTTTTGCATTAACTCTGTCTGCCATCTCTGGGGACGCCAACCACATGGTCAGGCTGATTCCAGCCGGGATAGCTGGTTGGTCTCGCTCCTGACCTTTGGCGAAGGCTACCATAACTATCACCATAGCTATCAAAGCGATTACCGCAACGGCCCACGCTGGTACAACTTCGATCCGTCGAAATGGCTGATTTTCACGCTCTCCCTTCTCGGCCTGACCAACTCGTTACGTACGGCCTCCACCGACAACAAGTAAGCCGGAAAACGGGGTCATTCTACATTTTCCTTCGCACCAGACCCGCTTGCGCTGATCTCCAGGCGGGGAGTGGGCTGGTCAAGGGAAAGGTTGAGGCTGAGGTTAAGGCTCAGTAAAGAGGTTCGCGATGCTGGTTGTCGTCCTCCTTCCCCTGCCGCTGCTCTTCTCTATCACTGTTGCGTTAGCCGATCCCGGCTTCTCTGACAAGTACGAGCGCGACTACAACATCTTCAATCCGATCAATCAGTACCGGATTGACAATCCGCTGAATCCCATCAACGAAGTAAATCCTAATAACCCCCGTAATCCGATCAATCGCTCCAACCCCAACACTCCGTTCGTCCCACTCAACCGTCCGTATGGATCGGGTCGCTGATTCCGGTCTTCTCTTTTCTTGATGCCATAGCGCGTCGTGTTTATCATGGTAGTCACGGGAGAGGCGCACCGCTCGTGCCAGTAAGACCGTCACTCAAGCCGCTTCTTCCTCTCCGGCACGCCGGCCCTGCCTTCTGCCTCACATTTTCTGAGAGATTGATGGGCAATGGCGGTCCGGTCATTGCCCATCAATGAGGCCAACCACCCGCTCCCCAAACCCGCCAGCTTGCGAACTGAGGACTCACATGGTAGGTGGTACAAAAACTCCCGGCTGGTCACTCTTTTTCGCATAGACTAAGGCGATTATGCCGTACTCCTCGTCAATGCTCCGCCTCTACAGATTTACTGCGTGGATCAACGAAATCAGGACGTTTATTGCGTGGATCAATCCTATCAGGAAGGCAGTAGAATGCTTTCTCCCAACTGCCGTCGGGCACCTCGGCAGATAGCTTGTCAGGAAATAGCGTTTTCAAATTTGTGAAGTGGGGAGTACTCTCCGCGTCCTTAGCGGCTTCTTTCCAGAGGCGCTCTCGCAGATCGACACACTGAGCGCGTTTCTCAAAGGCCGAATGGATCTCCCACGTTACTTCGTCATGGATCCTGCCCTCACTCGTACTACTTAGGCGGTTTTTAGTCCAAGCCACCCAGCTGCAGTCGGCTAGGGCCTCGCCGACTGATATGGTCATTAGAGAAACAATGATACAAGCACCTGCTAACTTCTTCATAGCTCGATCCTCCTTCAGATTCACGCGACCAACTCTCCCACCCTCACCTTCAGCGCCTTCGCCAGCCTGTCGAGCGAGGACCGCTTGCGTTATTCCTCGTTCGGCGCGTAATTGTTTGAGACGTTTGGCAAGGCGGTTTGTCATGTCGCATGATATTTCCTAAAGAGCATACATCTCAAGTCTCTTGTTGAGGCGGCATGGGCGGACGCATCTGCAAGTCATGTGACCTGCCTGGGCAAATTCGGTCCAGGGTGACTGTTAGACTGGACTGCAACCAGGGATGTAATGGAAATGGCATGGTGCCAGCATGGAGTCTGAAGAAGGTGAGAATTTGAAAAAGCGAGCAATCCTGTGTCATGCCACGGCCGGCGGGCTCGCCCCTCAGACCTTCGACGTACTGCACGAGTACGCCTCAGGTCCTCAGGGCTCTGCGCGCCGGTCTCACGACGCGGCTTGGCGATTTCGCCACGAACAGTCATGAATAATGCGGGCTAAGAGCTGCTTTCTCAGGGTGTACGGCTCCTTTTAGTATATTAAGGATAGCGCCAAGGGTATGCGCTCGCATCAGTTTGGCAAGCAATTCCTCGACACCGACCATGACCAACCTGAGGGTTCCACAGCCGAGATTCATGGCTATTCCGTTGGATTCGATCGTCGCTCAATCGGGGTGAGCAATGGGTTTGGGATTATCGAAATGGCGCAGTGGGTGGTGAAGGGGCAACGCATGTGCCCCCTGCACCGTGTTGTTCCTCGTCGTATCTGTCCTCATACACACGCCAATCCACAACTCCAAGTGCGTGCTCGCCGATCTGCATGATTTTCCAACGCCTGATGATCTGGCCCGCTCGGCATGAGGGTTGCTTATGCAGTCGTCGGGGCCCACGCGCCACGGTGAAGGAAAGACCTCATGGACATTGCTCCGTTCATCATGCTCTTCCTCTTCGCCCTGTCTGCGTTGATGGTGGTGGGCTTTGTCTTCTACCTCTTTGTGTCCGGCGCGCTCCATAGCGTCCACCTGAGACCGTTCCGATTTGCCTTATATATCCTCTTGCTCATTACTGCGATGACGGGCGGGATCAAGCTTATCCAGCAATCCGTCGAACCCTGTGAGACAACAGTGCTCGAAGCAGACCAGGAATTACCGCAGGTCGCACGCCCCACCCAGTGTTAAGGTTCCTTCTTCAATCGGGTCACGCCACCACACAACCGTCTGAATTGTACAGGTCAGCGACGGCTTGCTGATGTGTTCCTCCAGACTCACGGCCAGGACAAGTACGGACACACATTGGTCGATGAAATTTTGCGGGATGGAACTCAGCGCAACGGCCGAGCAACTCATGGCCTTGCCCGGGATTGGCGACGCCTACTCTGAAAAGATCATCAAGTGGAGGCCCTACGCCAGAAGGATGAGGGGTAGCAGCTCGCACGGGAGCCAACGCATCAAGGCCAAGCTCGATATTTAAAGATCCGGCCTGGCACTCTAGATTCCAAGAGTGTTCCTCTTACCGCTCCGGTGCCACCATCGCTGCGGGACGCTTGGGTTGCCGCCGATCGCGAGTGTCCTGGTCAATCCGTTTCATGGCATCCAATTGACTGGCCATGATCTCAATCTGCCGGTCCCGTTCTGTGAGGGACCGCTCCCGTTCACGGAGTCGTTTCTGTAAGGCTTGGATCGTCGCCTGATCTTTATCTCTTTCGAGGACCGCGAGATCTTTGTCTTTTGGTTCCGTCGTTTGCTCCTGACGGGTAATGAGCCGTCGGCCCGGCACTTCTCCAACTCGTTTGGCTCGGTCACTGAACAAACTCCGCACACGCTCATTGGCCCCATCGAGCTCACGCTCTAAGGTCTCCCAGATAAAGTCTTCGGTGACCTTCGGTACTCCAGCACTCTGGATGGTGAGGAAGTTCAGGCCGCTGTCACTGGCCTGCATCAGGTCAATCCAGGACGTGCTCATGGCGGCTAAGCGGGTGTTCGGGGCCTCTGACCTGACTTGTTGGAAGGATGCCACTGCCCGCTCTCGACTTTGAAAGAGCGCGATCAGTCCCTGCGTGTAATGGTCTTGCGGACAGGATTTACGTGTGGGACAACTCTCGACTCGCGAGAATTGCTCGTGGGCCAAGGCTTCAATCAATGTGGCATCTGTGGAATCCGCATGTAAGAAGGGGGCGTATGGAGAGGGCGGCATGATGGTCGCACAGCCTGCCAGTACCCCTAGTCCTAGAACGCCCGCGGCCTGAATGGTCCGAATCATGTTCCTCATCGCACGGGTTCGCCAGCTGATTTTGTGGGGGACGCACGCATCAATGCTACTCCTGTAAGGTGGTTCGTTAGATGGCGTCCCGCAGATTAACCACGGATTCAATGAATTGCCTGACACGGGCTTCAACCTCCGAGCTCATGTCCACAACATGCACCCCAAACTCGCGCTTTTTCACCCATTGCACTACTGCCGTTTCAATTTCTATAGGGATGTGGTGGTTAGGGAAACTCACTCGGAGAGCGAGGCTCATGCCGACTTTGATAGGCTGAGATTTAAAGGCCCTTATATGCCAGCCATCGACTGAGAAATCTTGAATCACACCCGTTCCAATCAAGCCTTCGCCCATGTAATCCACGAAACAGGTGATCGGCATGCGACTGTGAGTGCGAAATTGGAATGTTCCGCTCATTTCGGAAAGTTTCCTCTTAGGTGCCTATTTAACACCATGTGGTCAGAGACGGCCAGAAAAGGTGTGTTTTGGGACGCACAGTAGAGGGCAAATATTGAGAGGGGCGAAGAAAGGCCTATGGGCTGATCCTGCTCCCGTCCCGCCCTGGGTGTACCGGAAAGGCCGACGGGGACAGGCGCTCGACTTGTCGGACTTCGTACTGTTGGAGAGTGAGGGAACGGCGGAGCCACGGCCCACCAAATTTCTCAACGTCTTGTGAATCTTCCATTGAGTCCACCTCCGCCTCGGTTGCGCCGAGGTTGCATGTCGTCGCTTCGGCCAACGCATGAACTGCTCCTTTGTTGAGTCCGGGAACCAAGTGTCCATAGAGGTCAACCGTGACTTGAATCGACGAGTGCCCCACTTGTTCCTTCACCTATGCTAAGTTTTCGTCCCCCCCCTTCTGAACTACTTCCTTTGGGTCTATCGGGTTCGTTGAACCACCGCTAACCTCATCTCAGTTGACACAAACACCAGTCGCTACACCAAAGGAGGGCAATATGAAGTATGTCCATGATGAGGGGGTTATGCAGGAAGAGCGGTCGGTCGGAAGTGACGGGATGGTCCCGGTCCGCTGGGCGGTCTCGTATGCCTCGTTAGGCAGTAGGCATTTTCTCAGCCAGGGAACGATTCTCGATGTTACGGCATCAGGGTTCCATGTCACCGGCACGATACCAGTAGAGGTCGGGATGCGGCTTCATCTGTGGGGCGGTCCTCCAGCGAAGCCAGGACCGTTTGATATCAGAGCGACCGTGGTGTGGGTTAAGGGGCACGAGTTCGGATTGGACTTCCACTCTCTGAGAGTTGAGGACCAGCAGTGGCTCACGGGATTTCTGGCGGAGACACACAGTCAGTCGTTGCTCCCTCAGGCAGCGTAGGGCGTATCGGGAGCTAATCTATCTGCATGTGCACTGAGATAAGACGAGATGTGAACTTCCTTTAGGTCAAGTCCCAGCCCGTAGTTACCGTTGCCCTTAGAGAGAGCGGGCTAACAGGAATCGCAAGGAGGGATCATGACCACTCTGTTTGCCATGGTTGGAGCAGGCTCCGCCCTTATGTTTCTGGGACTTCTCACGCTGGCGCCGCTTGGTTGGATTGTGATCCTCCTTGCAGCATCGATGGGGGCCCGTTAGGGGGTATTTCATGACATGCAGACGCTGCCAGGGCGAGGTGGGTGAAGCACAATTCCTTGACCTTGAATTGACTCAAGACATCATGTGGATGAGGGGATGGAGGTGTTCCGACTGCGGGCATGCCATCGACCCATCGAGGGAAGCGAGCCGCCGGTTGCGGGCCTCAAACCAGCGAGCCTGGGCACATATCTGGAAGCCTGAGGAATGGCCGACTAATTGAGAGTGTCAGGGCATCGACAGGTTAGGCTCACCGACAAACTCCAGTTCCTGAAGGTGGCCCACGTTGTGAAAGCAGAACGATTACAACGGGAACACGAATATCGGGAACGGGATGAGGCTGAACGGCGACAGCGGGCCGAGGAGGAGCGAAGAAAGAAAGAAGAGGCTCGAAGGAACGACCTGATTAAAGAAGCTGAGACGTGGGCGCAGGCCCGAAACATTCGGACCTATGTGATTGCATTCAAGGCGAAGTTCATTGCTCGATACGGTGACATCCAGGCTGGGTCCCAGGTGGATCAGTGGATGAGCTGGGCACATCGGCACGCAGACACCCTGGACCCATTGACCTGGATCGAGGCTACCTCATCAACAGCCTGATTCCGCTATCTATCGGCGAGCGCCGGCGACTTTCGCTCGTGTTGGAATGAGATGAGCCGAAGTTCCCAGGTCTTCCCGCGGACATGCGCCGCGATCGAAGCCGGAAGTTGTGTCCCGTCAGTTTCCAACCGACTGATGTACGCAAGGCATTTAGCCCGGGCCTCGTTTGACAACGTGTTGAGAAATGCCTCAATCGGCTTGTCGCCCTCGAATGTTTCGTAGCAGCAGTAAGCTTGCCATCCTCAACGAAATCCCTGAGATCGGCAAGCGTCAACACGTAGTTTTTCTGGGACCTTTCGTACTATATACGCCAATCCAATATTTGAAATACACTCTCCCCGGTGAGGCTCGCTGGACCCTGTATAAAGCGGCATGCCTAAGGAGCGTGTCCGTGGGTGCTCATGTCCAACAGGAGATGAGAGGAGTAGTATGGTGTCGATCCTGCGGCGCATATGGTCGTTCGTTGCGTCGATGTACACGGGAACCACGACGCAGGATCCCGACAAGGGGGACACGGAGCAGCCGCCACCGGGCATGTACCTCGAACGCCGCTATGAAATACGTCTCGCGTCGACGAAGTATTGCAGACTCAGCCTCATGCACTCGGTGAATCCTGGCTCCATGGTGTTTCAAGAGTGGAATAGTGTCACGGTCAACCAGAGCGCGTCTGGTATGATGCTGTGGGCGGATTCCGTACTTCCCCCGGGGAAACTGATGGAAGTCGTGATTAATGATACTTCGCACGTACACTCCGTATCGCTGGTCGAAGTGCAGTGGTCGATACTGGTACGGTACACGTCAGAAGGGCAGCTCCATCTCGTTGGCTGCCGCAAGACGTTCCCTTCTTTCCGATACGTCGCGTTCTAAGCCTATCCCACACCGCGTCATCACCTCAATCTGTCCGGAATCCCGTAAGAGAACAGGAGTGCAGAAACGAATCCGATAGCTCTCCCTCTGCAACGACGATCCGCAGGGGTGTTCCATTCCTAGCGCGATCATCCCCCTCTTTGGGAGTAGTGCCATCGGGGATTACGGTACGGCTCCTGCTCCGCTATGCTGTCACTTAGACAGCAACTCGTCATCCATGGCCGGTAAAGGAGTTAGCCCCATGAACAAGCCGAACAAGAGGTTTGCGCTCCGGATCTATTCTCGGTTCCCGGTGCAGATCTCGATGATGTATCTAGGCCAGTACTCCGCTGGCCAAGGGATTGTGCAGGAGTTATCCCGGGTAGGGTGTCGGATCCTGGGGAGTGATCGCGTAGTCGCTGGTGAAACCGTGAGCGTGCGGATCTCCATCCCTACTTACCCGAGTCCGCTGGTCATCGAGCAGGCGACCGTGCAATGGGTCAAGGGGTTGGAGTTTGGACTGGTATTCGAACACCTTCACCCACGGGAGACACACAGACTGCAGCGTCTGCTGGACGCAATTCTTGGCAGTAGAAGCTATAGAGACCTGCCTGCGGAGTCACCGAATGTTAAGACGCGACTACCGGCCGCATAGTCCAGGGGACACGAGACATAGAGTGAAGACTGCCCCCCCGCCAGAGCAGTTTAGGGGCGAGTGTAGGAGAATTCTTGGCGTGACGCGTCGTCAGGGATAGAAACGCCTCGTCTAGGGCTCAATCTTGATCTCGGACTCAATGACAAGCTTCAGGGCTTCCTGCTCATCTAGCTGGAGGGCCTCCTTGATGCGTCGGCGTGCCTTCTCCTCCAGCCATTCAACAATCCCTGTATGGGTGGGCCTCGTTTCGCCAGTGTCGACCAACCGGTAAATAGTCATCTCCGCATTGGGATTTGTCTTGTCTGTCGCATACACCACCATAGCCCCTGGCCTGACTCCCCATTGGTCATCCGGTCCTTTGAAAAGTCGTGCCACTAATTTGATGGGTTTCCTGGCCTCAATCATCGTTTTATACATCTGTTCGCTCCCTCGGAAGGATGACCACACATGTTACACTGCCTCTACATGACGTACTGTGCGAAGGGATAGTCAGCAGACTATTCGGAATGCGTGTTCGATTTGTGATCACTTCGTCGAGTCACTGCTGCTCAGTCTGACTGATCCGAAAGAAGGCCGGTCCGAATGACTGGCCGCTCACCCACTGCACGCTCGCCGCCTCGATCATGAGCGGAGTTGAAACGGGGTCATTCTGAATTCCTTGAAGCACGTTTTTCGGCCCGGCATGGGGCCGGGTGCGAGACGTTCGGCAGGTCAGATGAAGGCCGGGAGTCTACGCGGTCAGCCATCGGACGGTGATCAGGTGCTCGACAGCATGAAATTCTGGATCGCTCGTGAGGACCGTTCCCGACAGGCGGCGGGCCGTCGCGATGCAGAATGCATCCGCATAGGAGACCGCATGCTCACTCTTGATCTCCGCCGCCTCTCGAACCAGGAGTAGATCTACCGGGACCAATTCGATGGGCAATTGTTCCAGGAGATGAAGGGCTTCAGCGGCCCGGGTTGCGCCCACCTTGCGTTTGACGATGTAGAAGAACTCGCCCCAATTGACCCAGTTCAAGAGGGCCTTGGCTCCGGCCCGCTGCTGCTCATACAGGGCTGCGCGCACCTTTTCCCAACCGGGTTCTTTATGAAAGAGGCTGACCAGCGCGAAGCTATCGAGGACGAGCTTTTTGCTCACGGCGCGCCTCCTCTCGATGCTCGCGACGAAGGTCGTCCGTCAGGGAGAACTTGCCCGTGAGAAAGCCCGTGGCCGCCGCAATGGGATCGTCAGCCGCCGGCGCAATGACCAGCCGGCCACCCTCTTCGAACAACTGGACCTTGCCCCCGGCCTTGAACCCAAGCTTGCGACGGAGTTGTCGGGGAATCAGGATCTGACCCTTTGATGAGATTTGGGAGACAGGCATAGAAACGTCCTCCATTTCTTGATCAGTATACCGAACTCATGAAATGTGGTCAATTTATCATTCGTTGCCACACAACCCGCTGCATCCGGAGACAGGTATCACTCCGACGCGCCCTATGTGTTTCGACTCGCCCCCTTTTCTTCGTCCTATAACTCAGCACTCAGAACGCAGGACTCAGCACTTCTTTTCCCCGGTGGGGGGCGTGATTTACGGGAGGGAAACGGGTGAGCTCCCCAAACACGTTCGACCGGGAACGTAGAAAAGGTCTGCGCTCTATTGAGAGGTGTCAGTATGAACGACACGGCACCAGCCATGAAGGCCCGTTATCGGGCCATGCTGATGCAACGGTCCGGGAAAGAGCGGCTGATGATGGGGTGCGCCATGCGCGTCACCGCTAAGATATTACAGATGGCAGGTCAAGAGGTTCGGGGCTCGGCACCCCTCATTTCCGGTTCTAATGAGGCTACCTCAATGATCCGCAGGGGCGTGGTTCTCCACATCTTTGCTGGTTGCTGACGGTCTATCGGGAGAGAGTTGGACGTGCTGCTATTATCTCTTATTCAGGCGGGTCATCATTGCCCCCAAACCCATTACGATTCCCAGGAATACCAGGAGTCCTGCCGTTAACCAACCAAGGACACAGGTAAAATCCTCGCCGCAGCTATCAAACATAAATTGCCAAAACCTGATCATTTCAGTTTTAGCCGGGCTATTTAAGATCATCGCATCCACTCCCTGGTCATCATTTTACTAGCATTATAACATCTCTGTATTGGCCGCGCGCAACAGAGGGGTGAGCCATGGCGATCTCCTCCGCATCCTCCCGATGCCTGGTACTTGACAAGCGTCTATGGACTAGTGAACAATGGGCAGTCTTACCCCTCATGCTGGTCAGCGTCGTCACCATAGGCTGACTTGTGTTGCGGCGTGGCGGCGATAACCGGCGCACAGCAAACTCGCGCTGGAAGATCCACGAGCATTGCCGAAGCGCTTGCCCGTTGCGAGAGATAGACGGGCGGTTGTTGCGGATGGTGGGTATTCACAGTGTAGCGAGGTTGTAGATCACCTGCCGAGCTCACCGGAAATTTTGACGAGTCATTTGCTGCTGGAGAGACCTGTCATGTGCGGTCGTGTGCTTCGAGTCGTTGGGGTAACCCTGTACCCGCTACTACAGAGGCAACCCTTGTCCACCTCATCGACTCACATATCGCAGTGCCATCCAAGAACGCCTGCATGTGTGCGCCCAAGACGAAGAAGGCGCAGCGATGGCTTCGACCAGCAGTGGCAACCGAGTAATGAGGCCGGTCTGGTATCAGTCAAAGTCGGGCGCGGCCCGCCCCTGGCCGCCCAGGGCGCTCGTGTTTAGGACGGTTCACTCAATTCACAGTCAGCAGTCACATATTAAACGGAGGGTTACGCATGACGAAGCATAGAATCGTTACACTCGCAGTGGTTGGGCTCTTCCTCTCCATGTCATTCCTGGCCTCTCCTGTGATGGCGGAGGAGAAGGATGGCCTCACGATGAAGCACGGGAAGGTCCAGAAGTTACAGGAAGGGAAGGATATTGGCCCGATGGATCGGACGACGACGATGGCCAATGGCACG
>Ga0113563_10001147_pt1 | contig 14559 bp, 8 predicted proteins | sample Mud3Dept3metaG_FD_80117 | JGI IMG/M metagenome (GOLD analysis project Ga0113563, IMG submission 80117) | Freshwater wetland microbial communities from Ohio, USA, analyzing the effect of biotic and abiotic controls - Mud 3 Core 4 Depth 3... | ecosystem: Environmental > Aquatic > Freshwater >...
CGATTTGGTAAACGGACTAATAAAACTAATGGATACTCCTGACAGTTTCCTTGGTCCGGTTAATCTGGGAAACCCGGTTGAATTCACAATCAAATCACTTGCTGAAAAGGTTATTCATATGACAGGGGCCAAGTCAAAGATTGTTTATTTACCCTTGCCCACTGATGATCCGAAACAGCGCAGACCGGATATTTCACTCGCTAAGAAGGAACTCAACTGGCAACCAACGGTTAGCCTCGAAGAGGGGTTGGCTAAGACTATTGAGTATTTCAGAGCTGTTTTGAAGGGATGAGTGGGAGAAAGGGAGAGGGGGAGAAGAAGAGATTTAAATGCTCCATTTTTCTGGGTGATTAATCATATTTACTATTTTCCCGATTATATTTTCATAGTCATTATTAAGGTTAGAGTGACTCTCCTTGGATATATAACCGCATTCGAGAGAATAATCCAACCAAACCTGAGTCTCAGCAGATTCGGCTTCTGAATCTGAGAGTTTTGCAACAAATGCTTTCTCATATCTTCTTTTTCTAAATGCCTCTGCAATATTAGCAGACACCGAACGAGAACTTCTTCTGATTTGCGATGTCAAAGAAAATACTTCATCTTTTGGAAATGTTTTAGTAATATTGAAAATCTCCATTGATGTTTTAAATGCTATCTGATAGACATTAAGCTCTTTATGAGATCTAAGAATTTCCATACGTTTTTGTTTTAGCACGAGACTAACAAATTTAATAAATTTATTTCACACACTTCTCCACTTCTCCCATTCTCCCCCTCTCCCTTTCCTTGCTATACATATAAAATCCCAAACCAGTATAGAACTTCGATAATTTCCTGATATCTTTGAACTATGATCGACCGCTCCACTATAGAACGTATCCTCGATGCTGCTCAGATAATTGAAGTGGTGCAGGAGTTCGTTCCACTGAAGAAACGTGGTGTAAATTACCTTGGACTATGTCCTTTTCATAATGAGAAAACACCTTCATTTACGGTCTCCCCATCGAAAGAGATCTTTAAATGTTTTGGTTGTGGCAAAGTGGGCAACTCCGTAAACTTTGTGATGGAACATGAACACCTCACCTACCCGGAGGCACTGAAATATCTTGCCAAAAAATACCATATAGAGGTTGTCGAAAAAGAACTTACCCGGGAAGAACTTGAAAAACAGAACGAAAGAGAAAGCCTGCTAGTTGTTTCGGCATATGCCGCAAGACAGTTCTCCGAAAACCTTTTCCGGAGCGATGAGGGGATGAGCGTCGGAATAACATATTTCAAAGAGAGGGGATTTCGACAGGATACACTCAAAAAATTTGAGGTTGGCTACAGCTTTGAGAAACGCGATGCCTTCTCAAAAAAGGCAATTGATGACGGTTATAAAACCGACTTTCTTGTCAAAACAGGACTTTCAATTCAACATGAAGACCGTTTCTACGACAGGTTCAGTGGAAGAGTTATGTTCCCCATTCATTCACTATCGGGACAGGTTCTGGGGTTCGGTGGAAGGGTACTAAAGACAGATGCCAAAACAGCAAAATATCTTAATTCACCTGAGTCTGAGATCTACCATAAGAGCCGGATCCTTTACGGAATGTACCAGGCACGGAAAAGCATAACTCAGGAGGACAGGTGTTACCTTGTTGAGGGATATACTGATGTGATGTCGCTTCATGAGGCAAATATTGAAAATGTGGTTGCCTCATCAGGTACTTCGCTTACGCAGGAACAGATAAGGCTGATAAAAAGATTCACTCCGAACATTACTATTCTGTACGACGGCGATGCTGCCGGGATAAAAGCTTCTCTCCGTGGTATCGACATGGTTCTGGAAGAGGGTTTGAATGTAAAGATCGTACTACTTCCCGATGGCGAGGATCCCGACTCGTACTCCAAAAAGGTCACCAATGAAGATTTTCTGAAATTTCTTAAAGAAAATGAAACCGACTTCATCCGATTCAAGACACTGCTTCTTCTTTCCGAAGCAAATAACGACCCGGTACTGAAAGCAAATCTAATTAAGGATATCGTTAAATCAATTGCTGTAATACCTGAGGCAATTACCAGAACGGTATATATAAAGGAGTGCAGCACAGTACTTGAAGTCCCGGAGCCGATTCTCTATAATGAAGTAAACAAACTTCAGCGGCAGAAAAATTTTCAGGACAGGAATAAATATCCGGGACCTGAAGATCTTCCGGTCCTGCCGACGGTAATTACAAAGCAGATACAACAGGGACCTGTTCCTATTTATTCTGAAAGAGAAATAATAAGATTATTACTGAAATTTGGAACTTTTGAATTTGAAAGGACAATAAATAAAGAAGATGGCCGGGAAGAGGTATTGAGTGTTTCGGATTTTATCGTCAGGGAGATCACCGGCGACGGATTGCTATTTAACGACAGAGTTTGCGGAAAGATATTTGCCGATTTCAGGTTCCATACCGAACATGGACTTATGACCGGCGACAAGCAGTTTGTGAAACATGAAGATCCGGAGATCTCAAGCCTTTCAGCTGACCTTCTGGCCGACTCGCACGAGCTCATCAGGATATGGAAGGATAAGCAGACTTTTGTCGAGACAGAAGAGATGAAGCTTAAGGATATTGTGGGCGATGTGGTTCTCAAATTCAAAAGCGACAAAATCATAATTTTAAGAAAAGAGATCATGTCGCAGCTCGAAGAGGCTGTTAAGTCAAACGATATCGAAAAAGTCCTGATCCTCCAGAAAAGATATGCAAATCTGAGTGTTGCCCTGGGGGCTATATCGCGAAAGCTTGGTAACAGGATTTTGCTATAATTCTGAAAGCATAATTAAGTGTAGGTCCTTGCGAGGAGCGAAGCGACGAAGCAATCCCTAAAACATTTTTAGAATCAACCTGTTTTTTCTCTTCATTGTCGTTCCCATATTTATTAGTATTTTTGATATTATTAAACCATGAAGATATGAGACATCTCCTCTCCATCCTTATAATCATTCTTTTCATCTTTATGCCTTCCTGTAAACCAAAAGAAAAGGAGAAAGACGCTTTCATTCCTGTTTTTTCAACATATAGAAACGATTCTACGGGGTCAATGGAACCCATAGTTAAGAATGAAATATTTTATGGAGTGCTTACTCCTGTGGAGATCTGCAATATATTCAACAGGCTGGGAGTCCCAAACAGAAATACAATCCTTAATCCCACCGCAAACAGAAACCAGTATCTGAGTAGTTCAAAAGCTTCAATAAACACAGGTATTTACGGAGTTGACTTTGGTTATTTAAAGATATTCGGGTTGGGCCAGGAGATGATAGATTATATGGTTACCATCCGCGATATGAGCAATAAACTCGGCATCCCCGACAGTTACCTCACAGAACCGGTCAGAAGGATACAGGGCGATATGGCTGAACCAGATACAATAATGTACCTGATGAATGATGCGTTTAACAAGATGGAAGCACACCTCCGTGAAAGCGGAAGGGAAAGCACTGCCGGATTAATGGTCCTGGGGGGCTGGGTCGAAGCGCTGTATATTGCAACACAACTCGTTTACGATCCTAAAAAACCCGATCCTGAAGTAGTACAAAAAATAGCTGAACAGAAATATACCCTTACAACTCTTCTCAGCTTTCTGAAAAATTATTATGATGATCCTGTGGTTGTTTACTATTCAAAGAAACTAAAATATCTGAAGAACTATTTTGATTCTTTCGATATCTATTTCAAGAAAGGCGATCTCGAGATTGATACCACCAAACAGGTTTTCCGTTCATCAGGTAGTGAAATGACTGTTACTGTAGAAACACTAAATAAGATAAGGGATTACGTCAGTCAGTTAAGAACGGAGATGGTAACGCCATAGAATGTATGATGTTTTATGTATTATAGACGATGGAGCGATTCTTCCATTGCTGGCACCGTCCCGATAGCCATGCCATTGCTGGCGCCAATTTGTAATTGGTGCCAACGATAAGGCACGGATTGCAAATCCGCGCCATCGCAGTCCCTACGTGATCCCGATAGCTATCGGGACCTTTGTGTTCTTTGTGGTTAATGGATTTCTAATCAAATTTCATAAATATGAAAGCTGCAAAACTTATTTCATTCTTTATTGCGGTCTTAATTGTAACCTCTTGCGGACCTGGTGAGAAAAAGCCTGTCAGACTCATTATGAACAGACAGGAAACTATTCCGGTTAATATCCCCATTGACAAGGGTTTCAGCGAATATATTTCAGCATACACCTCCGGAATTATTCCCGCAAATTCAGCCATAGAGATCCGCTTCACAACTGAGTTTGCAGCAAAAACTAATAAATCGGCAACAGGACTCTTTGAATTTGATCCCGTAATTAAAGGAAAAACAGAATGGAAAGATGATGTTACTCTTGTCTTTACTCCTTCACGACTGCTCGATGCAGGTAAAATATATACAGGAAGACTAAATCTGAATAAGCTTGCAGTAGTTAAAGAGCGGCTAATTGGCTTCCCGCTTCGTATCCAAACCTTAAAAAAAGAGTTCAGGGTGACAATGGGAGCCCTGGAATGTGCATCTCCGGATGGAAATAGCTACCTCCTTCATGGACAGATAACAACATCTGATTTTATCGATCCATCTGAAACGGAAAACTACGTAATTGCAAAGATTGGCAGGAAGAAGCTGGAATTTCAATGGGACCATTCTGAAAACCTGATACATAAATTTACAGTAACAGGCATAGAAAGGAATGAAAAAGAGCAGGATCTGATCCTTTCATGGGATGGTTCATCATCTGGTGTAAAACAGAAGGGCTCATCATCAACAATAGTCCCTCCGACTAATGAATTCAAAATTCTTGACGTGATATCCATACCTGGAGAAAGTCAACGAATAGATCTGGTTTTTTCCGATCCTGTAGATGCTACGCAGGAAATGACCGGACTAATAAATTTTTCGCAACAGACCGAAATAACTGTCAGTATAAATTCAAATATTGTTACTGTCTTCCCTGGCATAAGATTGCAGGGGGAGGTAGATCTTAATGTTGAATCTTCACTGAAAAACAACAAAGGGACAATTCTTGGTTCTTCATTTCTGAAACAGCTTGATTTCACATCAGTTTATCCGGGAATTTCACTGGAGGGAAACGGCGTAATAATTCCTTCTTCTCAAAATCTTATTTTCCCCTTTAAAGCTGCAAACCTGAATGCTGTGGACCTGAAGATCGTCAGAATATTCGAAAATAACCTTCCCTACTTTCTTCAGGAAGCCGATATAAACAGTGGTTATTCCGTAAAGAGATTCGGTCGTCCGGTCTACTCGGGGAAAGTCGACCTTGTGATAGGTTCAGGGATGAATACCGGGACCTGGAATCTTTATACAATTGACCTTGCAGATTATATTGATATTGAACCCGGAGTCCTTTATAAGGTATCTCTTGGAATGAGAAGATCTTATTCACTCTATCCGTGCAGTGAAAGTGAAGAGGTAAGTAACTATGAGGAGCGGCTTCAGCTGTCGGAAGAGCAGAGCCGGGAAGCATGGGATGATCCGGAGAATTATTATGATGAAGGTGAGGATCAGGTCTACTATTCATCCGGATTCCACTGGCAAGACCGGAATAACCCATGTAAAGAGGCATATTTTAGCCCCGATAAAAGGATTACAAGAAACATTCTCGCTTCAAACCTTGGTCTGATAGCAAAAAAAGGTGAAGACAATATTCTTCACGTGTTTGTGAATGACATTATATCATCAATGCCGGTGGGTGAGGTCGATGTTGATGTTTACGACTACCAGATGCAGCTTATAGTTTCCGGAAAAACAAATCAGGACGGTTCTGTTGCTCTTTTCTGCAACAGAAAGCCCTTCCTTGTAATTGCTAAAAAAGACAAGGACAGGAACTACCTGAAAACAAACGATGGTTCATCTCTTTCACTGAGTTCATTCGATGTTTCGGGAAACAAACCCGAGAATGGGATAAAGGCATTTGTTTACGGTGAGAGAGATGTCTGGAGGCCGGGTGATTCAATATTTCTCTCGATCTTTATAAAAGATATGAAGAGCGATCTGCCTGCAGGGCATCCTGTACAGTTCGAACTTTTTAATCCGCTTGACCAGAGAGTCGACAATCAGGTGCAGAAACCTGATGGCAATAATCTTCTCGTCTTCACAACGAAAACAGCAGAAGATGCTCTTACAGGGAATTACAAAGCAGTTTTCAGAATTGGAGGGGCAACCTTTACGAAGCGTGTGCGGATTGAAACAGTTAAACCGAACCGGCTGAAAATCAATCTGGATTTCAAGGGAGAAATACTTGGCGGCTCCGAAGCGGCTTCCAGAGGCACTCTGAATGTTAAATGGCTGAACGGTTCGGTAGCTGGAAATATGAAATCTTCGGTTGAGTATATCCTGAAACATACCAAAACCGAATTTGAAAAGTACGGACAATATACATTTGATGATCCTGTTAGTGAATTCTATTCCGAAACCGTAAATATTTTCGACAAACAAATAGATGAAAACGGTAACGCAACAGTCCTTTTCAATCCCGGAAAAGAATTAAATGCCCCCGGAATGCTGAATGCTGTATTTACTGCCAAAGCCATGGAACCCGGCGGCGATGAGAGCATCACCCAGACCACATATAAATATGCACCATACCCGGTATTTGTGGGGATCAACCTTCCCGGACTGAAAGGTAAAAGCAGGATGCTCTTTACTGATGCTGATAATGAAATTAAAGTGGCAACGGTTGATGAAAAAGGGAAACCGGTCAGGTCGGAAGTTGATATAACCATCTATAAAATCTCCTACAGATGGTGGTGGGAGTCAGATCAGGAAAACCTTGGATACTATATCTCAAATGATATGTACAAACCAGTATTGAGAGAGACAATTACTACTTCAGGAGGAGAAGCATCATTTACTTTCAATATTGATAAGAAGGATTGGGGGCGGTATCTGATCAGGGCAACAACAGCTGCCGGACATTCGACCGGGAAGATACTTCTGATTGACTGGCCATGGGAATATGGAATGAAAGGAAATACTGAGGGTGCCACACTTCTTGCAATAAATACCGATAAAGAAAAATATTATCCGGGAGATGAAATCAGTCTCTCATTCCCTGCCCCGGAAAATGCAAGGGCAATTATCACTCTTGAAAATTCAACCGGAGTGCTCGAAGAAGTGAGGGTCAACACCCAGAAAGGAAATACTGAGGTTAAAATAAGGGTAAAACCTGAAATGGCTCCTAACGTTTATGCTTACGTGACAGTAATCCAGCCGCATGCCCAGACAATAAACGATATGCCTATAAGGCTTTATGGTATTGTCCCTGTTATGGTTGAAGATCCCGCAACAAGACTGTCACCCGGAATCGAGATGGCCGATGAAATAAGGTCGCAGAAACCATTCCTGGTAAAGGTTAGCGAGGCAAACAAAAAACAAATGACTTATACACTTGCAGTTGTTGATGAGGGTCTTCTGGATCTCACAGGATTCCGGACACCTGATCCATGGAACTACTTCTATGCCCGTGAAGCTCTTGGAATCCAGACCTGGGATCTGTACGACTTTGTACTTGGAGCATTTGGTGGAACTCTCGACAGAATATTTGCTGTCGGTGGTGATGAAGCCCTGTTGGATAAAGCGGCAAATAAAGCTCAACGATTTATACCAGTAGTGAAATTTCTTGGACCATTTACCCTGGGCCCCGATAAAACCAATACACATGCAATTACACTTCCTCAATATACCGGTTCAGTAAGGGTAATGGTTATTGCCGGAAGCGACAGGGCATTCGGAATTGCAGAGAAATCAGTATTTGTTAAGGATCCTCTTATGATGCTTGTTACAGCACCAAGGGTTGTGAGTCCCGGAGAAACTGTTGCCCTTCCTGTAACGCTTTTTATTCAGAAAGAGGGAATTAATTCTGTCACAGTAAAAGTCGAAAGTAATGACCTGATTAATGTTGAAGAGAGAAGCAGGAATATCCCTGTAAGTTCTACAGGTGAAAAAGATACCGGATTCACTTTTACAGTAGGTGAAAAAACCGGTATTGCGAAAATCAGTGTTACTGCCTCCGGAGGAGGGGAGACAGCAACCTATAATATGGAACTTGAAATAAGGAGTCCTAACCCTCCTGAGACACGTGCTGAATTAAAGGTTCTGAAACAGGGTGAAAAATGGGAAACAAGTTTCACTCCTTTTGGCATTGAGGGATCCAATAGTGCCAGGCTTGAGGTCTCTTCACTTCCCTCAATAAATCTCGAAAAAAGACTCGATTATCTTCTTGAATATCCTCACGGATGTTCAGAACAGATTACTTCCACTGCATTCCCGCAACTGTACCTTAAGGATCTTAAGGGGAATGATGTTGATCTACTGAAGTCAGTCTCATCAAATATTAAAGCAGCAATAAACCTGATTGTATCGCGACAAATGGCTAACGGCGGTATTGCCCTCTGGCCGGGATCGTACCAGGCCGATAACTGGGTGACCTCTTATGCAGGACATTTTATGACTGAAGCCGAAAGAATGGGTTACAGCATACCTTCAGGTTTTAAACAGAAGTGGATTAATTATCAGAAGAAAACAGTTCAGGATTGGCACAACGATCCCCTTTACAGACACACACGGAACGATCAGGCTTACAGACTGTTCTCCCTGGCACTGGCAGGTCAGCCTGAGAAGGGAGCTATGAACAGGTTAAGGGAGTCAAAAGATCTGCCTCAGCTCTCCCGCTGGTTACTGGCAGCAACTTATGCCACAACAGGTCGTCCGGAGGCGGCAGGCGAACTTCTTGATGTCAGAAATACTACAACAGAATCTGAATTCCAGAATTATTATTATGGAAGTCAGATGCGTGATAAAGCAATTATTCTTTATACTCTTGCACTTCTGAAAAATGAAGAACAGGCACTTCCTCTGCTAATTGAGATCTGTGAAAAATTTAACAATACTGAGTGGTACAGTACACAATCAATAGCATGGGGGCTGCTCTCTTATATGAAATGGACAGACATGATACCGGGTGATAAAAATAACCAGGCGAAAGTCAGTATAACATTGAATGGTGATAAATCTGATCAGACTATCATCTCAAAACAGATCAGGAGCAGTGAAATTAAAATGAAGAACGGGAACAATACCCTTTCTGTTGTAAATATTTCAGAGAAACCTGTTTATGTAAATCTCAGCAGAAAAGGGGTCCCGCTTATCCCGGATAACTCAGGCGAAGCGAAAGGACTTAATATGAAGGTTGACTATTTTGATATGAACCTGAAACCAGTTGTTCATTTAAATCTTAAGCAGGGGACTGATTTCATGATGGTGGTGAAGGTCACAAACAATACTTTCTCAAAAGTGGAAAATATTGCTCTCACTCAGATGGTACCATCAGGCTGGGAGATAAGGAATTCGAGATTATTTGAATCTAACTTTGGGATTAAAGAAGGCACTTTCACTTATCGCGATATCAGAGATGACAGGGTAAATACCTATTTCATGCTGGCTCAGGGTGAAACAAAAAGCTTTGTTATGATTCTGAATGCTGCATATAAGGGTGAATTTTACCAGCCTTCTGTATGGTGCGAAGCGATGTACACACCAAATTGCTATGCAAGAATTCCGGGAAATAAAGTAAGAGTAACCGGCGAAAAAGTTGAATAAAAAATTCAGAATATTTCTGATAGCAGCCAGTGTAATTATTGCTCCGGTTTTGCTTTCACCGTTGCCAAAGTTCAGCTCTCCATTATCTACTGTTGTGGAGGCTAATGACGGAAGTCTGCTTGGTGCAAGGATAGCTGATGATGGTCAATGGCGTTTCCCTTCGTCTGAGAAGATACCGGACAAATTCGAAAAAGCCCTCCTCACATTTGAGGACAGATGGTTCTGGTTTCATCCTGGAATTAATCCTGTATCTGTTATCAGAGCTGCAATAAATAATTTCAAAGCTGGGGAGATTGTCAGTGGGGGAAGTACTATTTCAATGCAGGTTGCCAGAATCGCAAGAGGGAACAGGTCAAGGACTTATGGTGAAAAATTAATTGAGATCCTTTCAGCTTTAAAACTGGAATTATTACAATCTAAAAAGAATATCCTTAAGATGTATGCTGCCAATGCCCCCTTCGGAGGAAACACTGTCGGTCTTGAAGCAGCAGCCTGGAGATACACAGGGAAATCCTCATCATCACTTTCATGGGCTGAAGCAGCAGCACTGGCAATACTTCCAAATTCACCCGGACTTGTTTATCCGGGAAGAAACCAGGATGTTCTGAAGAAAAGAAGGGATGACCTCCTGAGGAGATTATTTGAAAGGAATTTTTTTGATACACTTACATTAGTCCTGGCAATTGATGAGCCGGTTCCCGGCCAGCCATTAACTCTTCCTTCAAAAGCACCTCATCTTACAGATCATTTTTTTATTACTGACAGGGGGAGGACGATTAAGACTACCGTCGATCCGGTTTTGCAGGAGAGAGCTACAGAGATAATTAATACTCACCAGAAAAACCTTTCTGCAAATTATATCTATAATTCTGCATGCATAATTTTAGAAGTTGAATCGGGAAAAGTGCTTGCCTATGTTGGTAACAGTACCCTTGAGGAAACCAGGTTACATGGAGGAGATGTTGATATCATAGGTTCATTGCGCAGTACGGGAAGCATTCTGAAACCTTTTCTTTATGCTGGTATGCAGCAGTCGGGCGATATCCTTCCAAACAGCCTTGTCGGTGATGTGCCAACCAGATTCCCCGGATTCTCACCAAAGAATTTCGATCAGCAATACAGAGGGGCTGTCAGTGCAGGTTCTGCACTGTCCCAGTCGCTAAACATTCCTGCAGTTAAAATGCTTCAGAAATATGATTCCGGACGGTTTCTTGATCTTCTTAAAAAGATTGGATTCACAACATTTACTAAGCCTGCAGACTACTATGGCCTCTCTATAATCCTGGGAGGAGGAGAGACATCACTCTGGGAACTCACAGGTGCTTATGCATCTCTGTCAAGGGTGCTTAACAGATATCTCAACGAAAAGAAATTCTACAAAGAAGATTACCACCCACCAGTTATAATAAGTGTTGCTGATACACTTAAAACCATAGACCCGGCTCCTCCTCTGTCAGCTTCATCAATATGGCTTACCTACGAGGCACTTCAGAATGTGAACAGGCCTGAAAGCGAAACGGGCTGGCAGTATTTCTCCTCCTCCCCCAATGTCGCATGGAAAACAGGTACCAGCTTTGGTTTCAGGGATGGATGGGCAGTCGGCACCTCACCTCAGTTTGTCATTGGGGTATGGGTTGGCAATGCTGACGGAGAAGGCAGGCCAGGTCTGACAGGCATAACAGCCGCTGCACCTATACTTTTCGATCTTCTTAATCTGACAGGATCTGGTCCCTGGTTTGAAATACCACTTGAGGACTTAACTATGGTCGGTGTATGTGCCCAAAGCGGATACAGGGCATCTCCCGATTGTCAGAAAATTGTTGAGATCCCTGCAGGAATAAACGGACTTCGAAGCGAGGCATGTCCATACCACAAGATTATTCATCTGAATAAATCAGAAACACATCAGGTAACAACCGATTGTGCAGTCCCTGAAGATATTATAAATGTTTCCTGGTTTGTATTACCCCCTGCGATGGAGTATTTCTACAGGCAGAAACATCCTGAATATAAACCGTTACCACCTGTTGCGCCCGGATGTGCTCTTTCTGGAACCATCCCTGCAATGGAGTTTATCTATCCCTCAGCAGGAGTTAAGATTTTCATACCCCGCGATGAAACAGGAGCTTTAACAAGAATTATACCTGAAATAGCCCACAGAAATCCTTCAAAAAAAATCTTCTGGCATCTCGACAATACTTATATCGGTACCACAAGATATATTCATCAGATTGAATTTGTTGCAGCCTCCGGCCCTCATCTTCTCACTGCAGTTGATGAAGATGGCAATTCGATAAAGAGTTCTTTTACAATTATCTCTGCCTCATATCAGGAAGTAAATTGAAACCCATCAATTTCTACCGCAGAGGGCCTCAGAGTAGACGCAGAGTAGAGCAGAGGTTAATAGTTAAACACAAATTTCTCTGCGGTTCTCAATTATTTCCTCCGCGGTTCTCTGCGGTTAAAGGATTTCCTTAGTTTTGTATTTATGAGCGAATCAGAATCAATAGAAACATTCCCGATTGTTGACGAGGAGGGCAATACAATTGGTGAAGCGCCTCGCTCCGTATGTCACGACGGGAAAAGTATGCTCCTTCATCCTGTTGTACATCTTCACGTATTTAACAGCAAAGGAGAACTCTTTCTGCAGAAAAGATCAATGTCAAAAGATATCCAGCCCGGGAAATGGGATACTTCAGTAGGAGGCCATGTAAGTCCGGGGGAATCAGTGGAAGATGCATTAAAAAGAGAAGCGTTTGAAGAACTTAATCTTTCAGAATTTGTTCCTCTGTTTATAACCAGGTATGTCTGGGAGTCACCCAGAGAAAGGGAACTTGTAAACTCCTTTAAAACAATAACTGATGAGGTTCCCTGTGTTGAAAAGAATGAGATTGATGAAGGCAGATACTGGTCTATAAATGAAATACATGAGAATTTGGGAAAAGGAATTTTCACCCCAAATTTTGAATATGAACATAAACTGATATTTTCCACCCCTGAATCCCCCGAATGGGGACTTTAAATTGCGTTTTATTTGAAAGCCCCCCTTGGGGGGTTGGGGGTAAAAATGGTTTGAGAATTAAAGCTTTATTATATGAAAAAATTCCCGGTGACAATACTTTTTTTGACTCTTTCCCTTAGCCTCCTGGCCCAGGAAGACCTGATGAACCTTATTGATCAGAATGTAAATGATAGTATAAACATTACCTCCGCTACATTCAAATCAACTCACATTATGAATGGCCATTCAATTGAAAAAATGGCTCCCAAACAGCTCGATTTCAGGATCTCACACCGGTTTGGCAGAATCAATACAGGGGCATATGAACTGTTTGGTCTCGACCAGGCTAATATCCATTTCAGCCTTGAGTATGGTATTAACAAATGGCTTATGGCAGGGATCGGCAGGGGAACCTATGAAAAAACATTTGACGGATTTGCCAAGTTTGCCATATTGAGGCAATCGTCAGGAGCAAAGATGATGCCTGTATCACTTTCTGTTTTCTCCTCTGCAGCTTTAAAGACTCTCAAGTGGAGCGATCCTGCCCGACCATACGATTTTTCATCAAGGTTGTCTTATGTTGGACAAGTTCTTATTGCACGAAAATTCAGTCCGTCATTTTCTGCACAGATAACACCTTCATATGTGCACCGCAATTATACCACTTCAATTTCAGATCCTCATGACATTTTCGCGCTCGGAGCAGGAGGAAGAATGAAACTCTCAAAACGGATCTCCCTTAATGCCGAATATTTTATCAATCCATCGCCCGGATCATACAATGGTCAACCGGTTTACAATCCCTTAGCTCTCGGCGTTGACATTGAAACCGGGGGACATGTGTTTCAGCTCATCTTCACTAACTCTCTTGCTATGATAGAAAAAGGATTCATAGGTGAATCAACTGGCAGATGGAGTAAAGGAGATATACACTTCGGATTCAATATTTCGAGAGTATTTAATCTTAAGAAGAATTAATTTTTACCGCAGAGTTGCGCTGAGAAGGCGCGGAGGTCCGCTGAGATTTAAAGATATTGAGCTCTTTCTGCGGATCTCAATGATTTTCTCTGCGACAGCCTGAGCTTGTCGAAGGCCTCTGCGGTTAAATGATTTCCGAATTCCCGAACATTATAACCGCCTTGTTTGTTTTGCATTAAACGTATCCATAATGAAACGCGTTACTATAATATTCATTTTTTCAATTCTGTTCCTGACAGGCTTTAGTCAGAAATACATGACCAAAAACGGGTATATAGGATTCTTTTCACATACCCCCATGGAAGACATTAAGGCAGAGAACAATCAGGTTGCCGGAGTACTTGATACATCAACGGGAGATATTGTTTTTCAGGTCCTTATCAAGTCTTTCCGTTTCGAAAAGGCTCTGATGGAAGAACACTTCAACGAAAACTATATGGATTCGGAGAAATTTCCTAAATCGGTTTTCAGGGGAAAGATCACAAACATTTCAACAATTGATTTTTCAAAAAATGGCACTTACAATGTAACTGTTGATGGTGACCTTACTATACACAATGTGACAAATAAAATAAGCACTAAAGGAACTATTGAAATATTGACAGGAGGTATAAACGCCTCATCAAAATTCAATATTGTGCCTGAAGAATATAAGATCTCCATTCCGGGAGTCGTCAGAGACAAAATAAATAAATCGCTGGAGGTTACGATAATAATGCAGTATACTCCAATTTTGCCTTCCAGATAACAATATATTTCTTAAGTACTAAGTCATTTTAGTATCTTTGATATATGAAAACATCAGTTAAAGTAGCCTTGTTCGTTGTCTTTTTCATAGCTCTTGCCGGAATGCTGGGTGCCCTTTATCTGTATAATAAGAAACATGCAGACATGATTAGAGTCACTCCCGATTATGTAATATCAGCCATCCTTCTGCAA
>Ga0113563_10001148_pt1 | contig 14551 bp, 12 predicted proteins | sample Mud3Dept3metaG_FD_80117 | JGI IMG/M metagenome (GOLD analysis project Ga0113563, IMG submission 80117) | Freshwater wetland microbial communities from Ohio, USA, analyzing the effect of biotic and abiotic controls - Mud 3 Core 4 Depth 3... | ecosystem: Environmental > Aquatic > Freshwater >...
ATCCAAATTTCAGGCCTGACAGCGGCAATCCGGCCGATAAGAAGCCCATGCGTTGGCTGAAAGCGGAACTGCATTCCCATTGCGACATTGATCCGGTCGACTTCCGGATCTGTGCCTATTCGGCCGAAGACCTGATTCGGGTCGCTGCACGGCTGAAAAACGAGGTCCTGGCAATCACCTGCCACAACCTGGATGTCTGGAACCCTGGTCTCGATGAATTTGCCGCCTCTCACGGCATCACCTTGATACCGGCGATGGAGGTGGTGACTCGCGACCGCAAGCATGTATTGGTCTATAACTTCCGGACAGGCAGCGATCACCTGGACACTCTTTCCAAGATCGCCGCTCATAAGAGGCAGGACACGCTGGTTATTGCGCCGCACCCGTATTATCCGGCTCGCAGCTGCCTTCGGAGGCAGCTGGATCAAAACCTTGAATTGTTCGATGCGGTCGAGACGAGCGGGTTCTTCACGGCCCGCCTCGATTTCAACCGGCGGGCGCGCCGCATTGCCGAAAGGCACGGCAAGCCCGTCGTTGGCGCCAGCGACGCCCATCAGCTCTGGCAACTCGGCCGCACATTCACCCGGGTGCTCGCCGACCCCGAGGTTCCATCCATTCTGGCGGCTATTCGCGCCGGACGCGTGAAGGTGGAAGCAGCACCCCTGCAGTTCGGCGAAGTTGTGACCTGGTGGTGCAGCGCGCTGTGGCGTGCAGTCACGAATGCGCGGGCGCATCCTGCCGCTCTCCGATCCGCCAGGCAAGCCAAGACTCGTCATGGCGAAGCCTGACCTCTCCGGCCGGATGGCGGGCAGTGCCTGATTTTCCATTGACCTGGGGACGTCAACCACCCAAAGTCTCGCGTGCCTCCTTTGGCAACCGATCTGCGGGGCAGTCCGGATCCACGCATTCCAGTCCTTGGCCCGCAATATCCGGTCGCCTTCTTCCGCGTCCGGGACAATCCGGAATCCCCCTTCCTGTATAATTCGGGTACGAGCACTTGCCCGGGGGAGCCGGAACGAGGAGGTGCCTCACCCGGGTTTCCTTAAGGAGGATGCTTGGTGGAGCCGGTAAAACGTTCGCGACTGGTCAGGCGGGGACTGCATCTGGCGGTGTTCACCGTGCTGTACAACCTGATGGAAGGAATTATCGCCATTGCCTCCGGCGTCGTGGCGGCCTCGGTCGCACTGGTGGGGTTCGGAGTGGACTCTTTCGTCGAGACCGCCAGTGCGGTTGTGGTAGGCTGGCGTTTCTCATACGAAATGAAGCAGTTGCCGGATGCAAAGACGGAGAGGGCGGAGAAGATGGCCGCGCGCATTGCAGGGGTGCTCCTCCTGGCACTTTCCCTCTACCTCCTGGTGGATTCCGGCCGGCGATTGCTGGGCTGGGGCCGGGAGCCGGAATCCAGTGGGATCGGCATCGCTCTGACGTCGATTTCCGTACTTGTCATGCCTTTTCTGGGGCGCGCCAAGCTCAGGATCGCGCGCCAGATCGGCAGCAAAGCGCTCCGCGCCGATGCGTACGAGTCCATCGCCTGCGCCTGGCTGTCCGGAACAACCCTGGCCGGTCTGGTCCTGAACGCGGCATTCGGCTGGTGGTGGGCCGATCCGCTGGCGGCGCTCTGCCTGATCCCCCTCATCGTCCGCGAAGGGTTGGAGGGGCTGAGCGGCGAGGAGGAAGAGGAGGATCCGGGGAAAGGACAATAAGGAGGCATCTTAAAATCAGCCACAGATTGCGCTGATTTCATGGCGCGGCCAACCGGCCGCAATCAAGTATGCGGCCACTCCTGGAAGGCATGGCTTTCGCATGCCTCGCACGGCGGGCCAATGCCTGGCACAATCGGGATCGGAATCGCAATCGCTATAGGGATCGATTTCGGCATCATTGCGCTGCCGACATCCACACAGAGGCGTCCGATCATGCACTGTTTCCGATAGCAATTGCGAATGCGATCGCGATCCCGATGACGACCATTATTCCGTGGTGCTGTAAAATCCCTCCCTTTTTGGCGAGGATTTTCAGGTGAGCGGTACAGATGCGTCTGTCTGTGAGAATATGCAATCCGTGGCTGTTTTCGTCAATAAGCGGGCAGATTGTCGCTCAGGATAAAATAATGGAACGATACCGGTCTGCGGAGTGAATCAAGAGAGGGAGGGGAAACTAGACAGTGCGGAGATCCGGTGCATGACAACCGAAAACGCGGCAGAGATCGAGTTGTTGCGGCGGGCTGCGACCGGCGACGAACCGGCTTTTATGACCCTGTACCGGGGTTGGCAGGGCCGCATCTATCGATTCGCGCTGCGCACGAGCAATTCAGCCTCCATTGCCGAGGATGTTGTTCAGGAGGTATTTCTCGCTCTCATGGATGGTATGTCGCGCTTCGACCCGGCGTTGGGATCGTTCTCAAGCTACATCTACGGCATCGCCCGCAATCATGTTCTCCGGCGCACAAGCCGCGAACAGCCTTGGAAGCAGGTTTTGGATGAGTCGGAGGAAAACGAGGCGGATTTCCATGAGTTGAATGGAAATCCGTCCGATCCCCTGAGCGAACTCGCACGCCGGGAAATGGCGGATACGCTCCATGGCGCCATCGCTTCGTTGCCGATGCGCTATCGGGAGGTTGTGGTCCTGTGCGAGCTGCATGAGATGAGGTATGCGGAAGCGGGGTGTGTACTCGGGTGTTCCGAGGGTACCATCCGGTCGCGACTGCATCGCGCGCGGGCGCTGCTACTGCAAAAAATGCATGAGAGGATAAAGACAGGCTCTGCGGAACGGAAGATACAGCCTGCGAGGTGTGCGTCATGAACTGCCAGGATTTTGAAGACTTGATATTGGATCTTGCACGGAAAGGAACGGGAAGCGAGGCCTGGCGCGCAAGCGCAATGGAACATGCCGGGTCCTGCCCACTGTGCAGGCGGCGTCTTGACGACCAACTGGCGCTGACGGAAGCGCTCAGGCTGGCGGCAGAAGACAACGCCGAATCCCCTTCGCGCCTGGAAACGGCAGTGCTATCCGCGTTCCGCGAGCGACAGGGGAAATTGCTCCAACAGCAGCAGGCAGGTTCCAGAAGACGGTTTTCGTGGGCTCCGGCATGGGGAATCGCCGCCGCCCTGACGGTCGCCGTTCTGGGATTCGCGCTGTTCCGGACACTGACTCCTGCGCGGCTTACAGGGAGTCTTTCGGCGGGCAAGGAGGCGGGCGACGCGCTGCAGCCGGGAACGGGAGGGAGTGCAGGGCCCCGGGTGGAGCGGCCGTCCGTCGAAGTCTCGACAGATTTCATACAGCTCACCAGCGGCGCCGGGATTGCGTCCATGGAGAGCGGGCAACTAGTGCGCGTTTTGCTGCCGAGGAGTGCGGTGGCTGCTTACGGGCTTCCCTTCAACCGCGAGCTTGCCGACAGGCCGGTTGCCGCCCAGGTGCTGGTGGGCCAGGACGGCATGGCCCGCGCCATTCGATTCCTCGGCGAACCGGATGTCAGGAATGTATCGACGAGTTTAGGTACAGGCAAGTGAAGAAGACCGAGTCCATAACGAATAACTGGAAAGGAGATCTTAATGTTTACGAAATATTTACGCACATCGCTTCCCGCAGTACTTGTCGTCCTGGTCATCGGCACGGCCGCACTGATGCCGGCCCAGGCACAGGACCCGCAGACCGCGAAAGGGCAAGTGACGGTTACGAGGGAGGGCAGCGTGTTTCACGTTACCAGCCATGAGGGCACCCAGCCGCAGGGCGCTACGTTCACCTGGGTCGGAACGGAAATGAGTTTTGAATCGAAAGTGGTCAAAGGGATGCCGTTTTCGGCCGACACGATTACCGAATTTTCCCAGACGCTGGGCAACGGCCAGCGCATTTATCGAAAGAACACAGGCGCTATCTACCGCGATTCCGAAGGCCGCACCCGCAAGGAGCAGACAATCGAGGCCATCGGTCCGTACACTCCGTCGGGTCCCGCGAAGCAGACCATTCTTATCAACGATCCGGTGGCTTCCGTGACCTACATCCTCGATTCAGCCAATCACACTGCGATGAAGACGGTTCATGTTCAATCCGGCATGACTGTATATTTTGCGAGCGGCGCCCCTGGTGCGGCATCCGGGGTGGTTGGGGGAACTGTGAGCGGCGGCGGATTGAAAGCGGTGGATGAAAACAAAGTCATGCACATTGTGGGCACAACAACCGAGGGCGGGCACGCCACCCTCGATGTCAAAGTGCATTCCTCCGCCACCGCGCGCACTGAATCACTGGGCACGCAGCTGATAGAGGGCGTTTCTGCGGAAGGGAAGCGCACCGTCGAGACGATTCCCGCCGGCGCCATCGGCAACGACAGCCCGATTGAAATCATCTCGGAAAGCTGGTATTCCCCAGAATTGGGAATGGTGGTGAAGTCCCGGCATAACGACCCGAGAAGCGGCGAGAATTTGTATCAGCTCACCAACATACGCCGCGGGGAACCGTCTCCCGATCTGTTCCAGGTCCCTGTCGATTACACGATCAAGGAGAGCCAGATAAAGCATGAAGTGAGGGAGATCAAGAAATAGCGATTGCAGGTCGGGGGCTGCGCAACTCCCGGATTCGGGAGTCGCGCAGCTGCCCCAAGCCTTCAGTGAACCGCTCCCGACTTTTGGAATTCCTCGAGGATGCTGAGCATTTCCGAATGCGACAGGCGGTGGGAAACGTCGATAATGGTCATCGCGCCGGGATTCCGCTTCTCCACATAGCAACCCTCCCAGAGTGTCTGATTCCAGAGCGTCGCATAGAATTCGCGTATTGTCATGTCCTCGTAGCCGACCAGCATGATCTGTAATCGGGCCAGCGCCAGCGTCACTTCCTTGATTTTGTCAGCGCACTGCTTCTCGTCCAGTTTTTCCGGCCGGGGCAGGTCCACTCCGTGCTCCTGCAATCCTTCGAACAAGCTCTTTCCCGACCCCACCGACTCGAAGGCGAGGATGTCCTCCAGGTTCGTTTCCCAGACGTCGCGGGGTAAGGCGCCTGATTTCCAGAAGGAAACGTCCCCGTCGGCCATGCGCTTCAGTTCCTCCTCCATTGCACAACAACGATCAGTCCGCTCCTGATCGGCTGCCGGCCTATCGATGTGGCAGTCCAGTTTTTCCCGAAGCCTGCTCTCCCGTTTCTCACGGTGTCCTCTCGATTTTCGCCCCATGGCGGTCCCTTTCCGGGGGCCTGTTCTGCCGGAACCTGATCCGTGTCCCCCGCTACATACAACGGGAAACGGCCAAAATGAGCGAAATTATCTGCTTTGGGGTTCGGATTACCCCGTGACCGGAGGGATTCTCGGGGAGGCAGGCACGGGTTCATTCCAGAAATTCCCAGTGCAATTGTTTGGCCAGCCCGAAGAAAACTGCCACGAACTCCACCAATGATCACGAAAGCCGCGTGGTAGGGCTCGCGTCAAGGGAGACAATTATTCATTGTTCCGAGCCGGCTAAAAAGTTACTTCCGGGTCGGAGCCCATGTCTCCGGGGCTGTGGAGGACACGGGCGCCATTGCCTGCAGGCCCGATATGGTCGACTACCGCGCCAATGAGTCTTGCCTGTTGGGGCCTCACTTTGCCGGCGAGACCTTTAGCAGCACGCACCCGTGACGTGGGATTTCTTCGCCGTATTCGGCGCTGAAAACGCCGAGGTCTTTCTGCCTCCAGACGTCACGCACCACATGCTTGCCGGTAATGCCGATGTCGGACCACTTCGCCGTCACCCGCATCGGAACCTCTTCGAGGTTGAAGAGCCCGACGGCCCTGGAGCCGTCCGCCAACGGGCGTGCCCATACCTGCAGGCTGCCGTCCGGCGTCCGGAAGACAGCCTTGGCGCCTCTGCCCATGGGGTCCTGGTCGATATCCAGGACCTCGTCGTTGGTCAGCAGCCCGACAGTGAAGTCATCGGCCTGTGCCAGGTCGCAGCCGAGGATGAGCGGCGCGGCATGCAGCGCCCAGAGCGAAATGTGGCTGAGCTGTTCGGCGGGCGACAGCTTCGATTCGTGCTGCGGTTCGTAACTCCAGCCGACGACGCCGACGACAAGCATGTCGACGTCGTTCCAGTGACCCGGACCGCTATACTGGCCTATGTCGATCTCCGTCCACCGGGGATTGAAGCCGATCTGCATCGTCTGCGGCCAGTTGTCGCGGATGTCGCCCGTCGTCCGCCAGGAATTGCCTCCGATGTCGGGATCGGCGCCCCATTCCCAGACGTTGCCGTTGCCGTACTGGCAGATGCTGTAGACAATGTCCCGCGCAGCCTTGTCGAGGATAGCCCGCATCACCTGGTATGGCTTCTTAAGTCCTGGCAGGCCCGGCTCTTCCGCCCGGTAGCTGCACCAGTCGTACTTCAGGTAATCCACCCCCCAGGAGCACCACAGCCTGACATCCTGCTCCTCGTGTCCGAAGCTCCCTTCGAGACCCTGGCACGTTGTCGGGCCGGGACTGCTGTAGATGCCGAATTTCAGCCCTTTTCCGTGGATATAATCCCCGAGCGCCTTCATGTCGGGGAATTTCTTGTTGGGAATAAAGTCGCCTTTCTCGTCCCGCGTCGGACCTTCATACAGTTCATCATTCTGGCGCGGGCTTCGCTCCCATCCGTCGTCGATGCAGATATATGTCCAGCCGTGTTCGATGAGGCCCTTTTCCACAAATGCGTCCGCCGTGCGCCGCACCAGTGCCTCTGTGACGTTGCGGCCGCGCGCGTTCCAGCTGTTCCATCCCAGGGCCGGGGTCAGCGACAGCTTCCCCTCCGCCACGAATTTAAATTCTCTCCGGGCTTCGCCGGCCGAATTCCGGGCGCGCAGAGTGACCGAATAGGTCCCCCTATCCCGGATCACGCCTGTGATGATGCCGGTGGCCCGGTCCACCGCCAGGCCTTTGGGAAGGTTGTCGACGGAATAGGAAATAGGTTTTGTTCCCGTTGCCGGGATCTTGTACAGCAGCGGCCGACCCGGCGTCACGCCGGTCATTCCAGGACCATTGATTCTGGGCCTGGGCCCGGGCTTCGGCGTCAGGACGGCCCTGGCCTCCCCGGGGATTTCGACTGCCGCGGGTTTCGCGCCCGTTACTTCGAATTTCGCTTCGGCCAGATCGTAGTGTACGGGATTGCTCGTGCCGCCGCGCCCGCCGCGCGCGCCGCCGCCCGTGTTGACGATGATTGCCATGAGCTTGACGCCCCTGGTGTCGACTTCGATCGGAACGCCGTTGCTGCCGGAGGGAATGGCGCTGTTTTCATAGAGTACCCTGCCCCCCTCGGCCAGGACGCGCACGCTCATCGAGGGCGGCGCGGCTCCGCGTCCGGTTGTGCCGCGACCTCCACCGGCACGACCAGTTTGCCCGGCTCCGCCGCCGGCCCGTCCCGTTTGCGCCTCGACGCCACCTGCGGGCTGCGGGGCGGCCAGGCTTTCGTCGTCAATCCCCACGATGGCCGAAAACGATTCGCTGCCGCCGTTCAGCTGAACGTACAACACCGAATAGCCGTTGAAGCACACGCCGCGGCTGTATGCCTGCCTGTTGATGGTCAGGGTGTTGCCGTTGATGGTCTTGTCGATGGCAGGCCGGATCTGGTCGGTGACCCGGGCCTTCGAGAGATCGAGCGACGAAAGCCAGACCGCCTCTCTCGGGACAGCCCCTGCTTGAAGCCCGATCGCAAGGCAGATGGATAAGATCAAAACCAGGTGCGGAGTCCTATGGTGCCGGGGTCTTGTCACGTTCCCTCCCTGAAGCGGAAGATCGCTTTCCGTCAACATAGCATATGACGGCAGTGTCAACACCATCATCCTATAAGGGCAGCCGCACGATTGTCCATCGTTTCCCGGCCGAGTCGGCCGTCCGGGCGTGCAGGGTGCTTCGGTTGCCGGAACGGGATTGTGAGGGCAATGTTTCGTGATATCCTGCTTCGGGCAGATGCCTGCGGATGCGAGGATGAAATGGATCGAAGGCGATTTCTTAGGCTGCTCGGCTCCGGCACCGCCCTGGCAAGCTTGCCGGGGGACCGCAAAAACGGGGCTTTTGCGGGCAGCGGGTGTCCGGAAGCCGGATCTCCGCTCAAAAACTGGGCCTGGATGCGCGGCGGCATAAAATCGATGGACGAATGGCGGCGCAAGCTCGTCGAAATGCGTGCAGCCGGCATTCACGCGATTCTCATCGGCGGCAGCGCGGACTTCTACAGGACGGCGGTCCCCGTGGTGCGGCAGGAAGGCCTTGAGATCCACGCGTGGATTTTCACGATGATGCGCGGCGAACATGTCAAGACGCATCCGGACTGGTACGCCGTCAGCCGCAATGGCATTTCCACGGCCGATAAACCGCCCTACGTCGACTATTACAGGTTCTTGTGCCCTGCCCGGGACGAGGTGCGCCGGTACCTGCTCGAGCATGTCCGCGAACTCGCCGGGATTGAAGGGCTGGCGAGTGTGCACCTCGACTATATCCGCTATCCGGACGTCATTCTCCCGGTCGCGCTCTGGCCCAAATACAGGCTTGTGCAGGACAAGGAGTATCCGGAGTTCGATTTCTGCTACTGCCGGATCTGCCGCGACCGCTTCAAACGCCAGGAGGGCCTGGACCCCTTGGACCTGCCGGACCCTCCCGCTCACGCGGCGTGGCTGCAGTATCGATACGACACTATCACCGAAGTCGTCACTATGCTCGCGGATGAGGCGCATTCAGGCAAAAAGCAGGTGACCGCTGCCGTTTTCCCGACGCCGGCCATCGCCCGCGCTCTCGTGCGCCAGGACTGGGTAACCTGGAAACTGGATGCCGTGTTTCCCATGGTCTACCACTCGTTTTACAAAGAAGACATCCCATGGATCGAACGGGCCACTCGTGAGGGAGTCGACGCGCTGCGCGGCCGCATTCCTCTCTACACGGGTCTTTACGTCCCGGACCTGCCGCCGGCGGATCTCGGTCGCGCAGTGAGAGGCGCGCTCGCCGGCGGTGCCCGGGGCGTATGCCTTTTCCAGGGCAACACCCTGACGCCGGCACATTGGCAGGAGTTCTCCGGTGCGGTGAAGCAGGCTCCGCCTGCGGGAAGGATGTGATGCGACGACTGGCTGTTCGAGTGACGGCTCTCGCTGCACTGATGCTGACACTGTCCGGAACGGCCCGCCTGCAGACGCCGGCGGGGCGCGATCCGGAAGCGATGCCGTTCCGTCCTTCCCGGTACGTCTGTTACCGGACCGCGTCGGCCCTGTCCATGGACGGCACGCTGGATGAGGCCGCATGGCGTTCCGCGCCCTGGACGGACGATTTCATCGACATCGAAGGGGACACCCGGCCGCGGCCGCGTTACAGGACGCGCGCAAAAATGCTCTGGGACGACACCTGCTTCTATATGGCGTTCGACATGGAGGAACCCGACCTCTGGGGGACTTTGACCGAGCGCGATTCGATCATTTACAACGACAACGACATCGAAGTGTTCATCGATCCGGATGGGGACACCCACGACTACTACGAACTGGAAGTGAATCCACTGGGAACGGTCTTCGACCTGATGCTCCTCCGGCCGTATCGCGATGGGGGGCCGCCGATCATCGCATGGGACGTCACCGGGCTGCGCATGGCAATCCAGCACCGCGGCACGGTGAACCGCCCGGGGGATCGCGACGAGGGGTGGTCGGTCGAGATATCACTCCCCTGGAAGATATTGCGCGAGGCAGCGCCCGGCAAGCGTCCGCCCGGGGCGGGTGAGAAGTGGCGCGTCAACTTCTCGCGCGTCGAGTGGCAGCTCGAGGCGAAGGATGGCCGCTATTCCAGGAAGGTCAATCCTGCCACGGGCAAGCCGGTTCCGGCAGACAACTGGGTGTGGAGTCCGCAGGGCGCCATCGATATGCATATGCCGGAGAGGTGGGGTTTCGTGCAGTTTTCGGGGATGCAATCGGGCGCCGGCAGCGAGGCATTTGTCGAGGATCCGGACGAAGCCGTCCGATGGGCTCTCCGCAGACTCTATTACCGCCAGCGCCGATATCGGGCCGAACACGGGAAGTACGCAACCGATCTGGCTGCTTTGGATGCGGCGAACATACGGGTGGAGGGGATCGAGTTCCAGCCGGCCCTGCAGGCGATTGCGGACCTGTATCAGATCAGCGCCAAGGGCTTCGGGGGTGCCATTCTGTGGATCCGCCAGGACGGCAGAACTGGGATCACTCGCTAAACACAAGTTCCCCGCGAGGAAATAGGTATTTGGTTTTATTCCCACTGGATAGCTTCGATTTCAATCCGACTCAGGACACTGTTGGGAAACAATCACGATCTGCATATCCCGGGCGAGGCGGACGATGCGTTGCAACCGCCCGCGCCTCAGCAGGCGGTTCCACGGCAGCTCCGCGGGCCGCATGAGATGGATCTGGGTAATCTCCTATCCTAAATGAGCTGTCGGACGCGAAGTTGTCGACGATCGCCGGCGGTGGATTGCGTTACGTGGCGAGCGACGGACGGCACTTCGTCCTAAACCCCGAGACCGGTGCGGTGTCGTTCGAGAACGGCGCATCGGGTCGCACACCGCCCGAATCCTCCCTCCCGATCTCAGGGACGTACAGGTCTAGCCCATAGACACGCCTCCCGTGCATTCCTCCATCTCGCGGGCGGCCCCCAGTGTCTGAACCGCAATGAACGGTGACAGTCCCTTGACACCTGCAGCCGATGTCTGTAGAATCCGCCGCACTGTACGCCAAGGAGCTTCCTCCATGCGCGCGATTTCGATCGTCGATGACGTCTGCGATGCCTTGTCCGCTGCCCGCGGCATCACCGACGCCTGCATCCAGGCGGCGCTCCGTCTCGTGGAAGAGGCCGGGCGGAACGTGGCGTGCCGGCGGGGCTGCAGCGCGTGCTGCGAGTACTTCGTCTCGGCGACATTGGCCGAGGCGGTGCCGATCGCCCTCTGGTTGTCCGACGCGGAACGCAGGCAGCGTCGCGATGAGTTCTGGAACCAGATCGAGCGAAGGCGTGTCCGTGTTGGCACGGAAGTGGGCGTGATCGAGAAGCTGAGTGGGAGGGCTGGCGGCTGGCCTACTGAGGGGCCGGACCTTGATCGATTCCGTGCGGCGGTCGCCGCCTACCACCGCCGGCGCCTGCAATGTCCGTTCAACGCTGGCGACGGCAGTTGCGAGATTTATCCCTTGCGCCCGCTCGCCTGCCGCGTGATCTACGTGGTGGATTCGGCTGAATACTGCCGCTACGAAGCCCCGCGGGAACCAATCCGAGTCCACCACCAGGGCCTCAAGCAGGCGGTGGCGCTGGCGCATAGCATCGTCTCCTCGGCATCTTCCCAGGCAGGTCAACCGGGCGGGATGGCATTGCCGGAAGCAGTCGCTCGTGCGCTAGCCTGGCTCGAGCGCGAGACCCCCGAGAACAGGAGGAGTGGAACATGGCGAACGCGAAGCTCGTTCAGCAGGGCGACGGCAAGGCCGTCCAAACTCCGGTGGTGCTCCGAGTGACGCTCACTCGGGAGCAGAGCGCCTTGGTCGCCCGCTACACCGGGAAATACGTCAAGGAACTGGAGATGAGCCGGGAAGAACTGCAGCTGCTGACCGGCGGAACGTGGGGGTATGGGCCGATCAAATGAAACTTCTTATTTGCGGTCTCAGTGCCTTTCATTGTGCCGCCCGCTGAGCGCGAACAAGGCGCCCGATCGGTTTGCCGCGAGGTGAGCAAGGCGGGGCACTCTCGCCGGTGTTGGGGCTAATCCATACTCTCCATGCAACCTCCATGAGCAACCTCGATTACCTGTTCCTGTATCCCAGCGTCACCGAGTGCTTCGAGGGTTTCGATTACCATCTGGGCGCTGCCTATGTCCGCGCGTTCCTGCAGGAGCGAGGCGTGGCGACGATGCAGTTCCTGCACCCCGGCCATGTCACTTTGGAAAACATCGCCGACCAAATCGCCGCGCACAATCCCCGCATCATCGGTTTCACCTGCTACGATGCGAATTACTTCTTAGTCAAGCTTCTGGCAAGCCGCATCCGCAGGCATCTACCGGGCGTCCCAATTGTCTGCGGAGGCCCGACAGCCACCTTCTCCGACGAGACGATTCTATCCGACTGTCCGCAGATCGACGTGTGCGTGCGCTATTTTGGAGAAAGTGCCGCGCTCGAGTTGCTTGCCTGGGCCCGCGGCGAACGCCCGATCGGGACGATTCCCGGCATTTCGTATCGGCGGGGAGGGAGACTGGAGCGAACGGCTCCGCGCTCCCTGGTCGGGGATCTGCGCAGTGCGCGTGCCTTGTTCGACAGCCGGGAGGTCGTCCGCTCCGGATCATCCCATGTCCTGGACGTGTTGCCTGATCCGTATCTGAAGGGGATGATCCCGCCCGGGCGCTCCGCGGACGTCGGCATCGTAACTTCTCGCGGTTGCACCTTTCCCTGCACCTACTGCAGTTTCTCCACCATGTCGCAACGGCGCATTCACTTCCACTCCGATGAACGTGTGCTGGCGGTCCTGCGGTTTCTCGACCGGCGTCTATCGAAACCGGGCGGCGAAAAGACGCCTGTTCCCGTCCATGACGATAACTTCTCGCTTGACGCCGTGCGGTTTCGACGGCTACTGACCCGGATTACCGAGTCCGGCTTCCAGAACATAGTGTTCCGTGCGATGCTGCGCGCCGATTCGCTGGATGACGCGGCCTGCAACCTGCTGCGCAAGGCCGGCTTTGTGCGCCTTTCCTTTGGCCTCGAAAGCGCGGTGCCGCGCGTGCTGGGCCAAATCAGGAAAGTGCGTTCTCGCGGCGGCGAAGCGGACGATTACCGAGAGGAAAGGGCCTACCTCGGCGCGATGGAACGCGCCGTGGCCTCTGCCAGGCGTGCCGGCATCCGAACCAGCGTCAGCATCATCCTGGGCTGTCCGGGCGAGACCGAAGAGGACGGCAGGACCACCCTGGAGTTCGTCAGGCGGCTGCGGCCCGATTGGCACGTCCGGAACACGTTGGCCGTGCACGCGGGCACTGAGTTGGCGGAAACCTGTGAGCAGTTCGGCATCAGCGTACGGCCGTCCCCTGGGAGGGTTCTGCCCTTCCGCACCACTCCGGCCTACGACATCGCTCGGATTCCGAGCATTCCCGGGGACCTGCAGCTGGACGCGCCGACCGGGGACGGGTTCCAGGCGATGAGTCTGATGACTGGAAACAGCGACTTCGGCTGGGGCGAGATCCTGACGAGGCGGATCACGGGCACGGCCGCCCCGCCGGCGTCCGGCTCGCATGCGGCGGTTCCCATCATCGGTGTCCCCAGTGAGGCAATTACCTACGAGCTTCTGGAATGGTTTGCGCGGGAGATGCCCATGGCTGCCGGACTGTGGGTCCTGCATTCGGACCCCATCCAGCTTGATCGTATCGAGGAATGCCTGGCTGCTTGCGAGGTGCCCGTGCCACGTCTGAATTCGCTGCGAGAGCGGGTAGTGGACGAGTGCCTGACGGTCTGGCGAATCAATGAACTCTCGCCGACATCGCCGGACGAGAACACCAAGATCATCGAACAACGCTCCTTCCGTTCGGTCGATTGGCACTGGCTCCGCGGTCTGTGCGCGCAGGCTCGGCGAACTGTCGCGCTGGCCGTCCAGCGTCCATGCGACGTGGAAGCGCTGTGTCGATTCATCCGGCAGGGCAGAGACGATCGCGGCGCCTGGTCGCTCCCGCCTCCCGCAGTTACCTGTCAACTCTCCGTCCAGGATAGTTGCCGGTGGGGCGGAAGGACGTGCCCGGCTGCCCGCGGTGACCGCTTTCTGGCGGATGCGGAGGGACGCCTGTACCCATGCCTGCGCGGCGAGCCCGTCGGGCGCGTGGGAGAATCGCTGTCGTGTATCCGCAACCGCACTCGCGCCTGGTTCGAGGGGGAGACAGCCCGACGGGGATGTCGCTCTTGTGCCGTGAGTGATTTTTGCTCCCAGTGCCTCTTCCCCGCGCCACTGGCAGCCGACGAGTACTGCCGACTGAGAAAGGAGTGCACGGAGCTGGCACATTTTGTGGACGGCCTGCGACTACTCGGCGATCTTCGCTATATGGAGCACCCGCCTGACGATGCCTCGGGCTGTTCGATTGCCTCTCTCAATAATGTCGAAAAGGGCCTGATCGGCGAGGGGCCGGACGCAGTCGAACTCTCGCGTTGTCTGCTTCTCTCTTTGGACAGCCCCAACACGAGCTACCTCTACCAGAGTCGACGCAGAATGCTCTATCGGATCAGTGGACAGTAACGGGGATAGGTGCGCTATCAGAAATTTAATATCCTCGGTGTCAGGATTGCCGGGGCGTCTGAAAGGGCGGACGTCGATACGGTACATGCTCCGGCAAAAGAGCCGGAGCCAAAGTTCGAGTTGTTCCCCCCCGCGAGGTGACCGGTGCCCAGCAACATGGCCGATATCTCCGGTCCTGTACCTTCGTACACTTGTTTTCCGACTGCTGCGCGGCAAAAGTAGACAGGCGCACCGTTACGTTTGGTCCTGGCGTCGAGGAAGTGTAGCGAACACGCCATATATGGATTAGGCAGCGTAAACCGTTCCTGTGGAGGATGCAAACCGTGGGGCTGTCTCACCGTCAACAAATTTTTCAAAAACTGAGAGGTCGAT
>Ga0113563_10001149_pt1 | contig 14549 bp, 13 predicted proteins | sample Mud3Dept3metaG_FD_80117 | JGI IMG/M metagenome (GOLD analysis project Ga0113563, IMG submission 80117) | Freshwater wetland microbial communities from Ohio, USA, analyzing the effect of biotic and abiotic controls - Mud 3 Core 4 Depth 3... | ecosystem: Environmental > Aquatic > Freshwater >...
GAGCTCTTCAGGGTCATTATCTCTTTCCTGGTATCTTTCCCTTCCCCTCCCACGAACTGGTGGCGGCGGTCCGACGAGGCCGGGGGACTGGTTATTCTGCTCCAGGGGAGCCATTCTCTGGATTCCATTCTCACTTGGATGGGCAAAATGCCCCAACGGGTCTTCACCTCTTCCTCCCGGAGAAACCCTCAGTGGGAAGGAGAGGACGAGGCAGATATTCTCTTTTCTTTCGACCGGGGAGAATCGGCCTCCGTTCATCTTTCCCTGAGCACTTCTCCGGCCTTCCATGAGGCCTTGCTGGTAGGAACCAGGGGAGTCATCCGGCTGATCGAATACCCCACCGGCAAGCCCTTCGGGTTCGGGTACCACCTGGAATTGAACGGCAAAAGGATTCTCTCCGGGGATCAGGTTCCCTCCAACTACACCCTCCAGCTCAAAGAATTTGTGAGCGCCCTCCGCGAGGGCCGCACCCCGATGGCATCCGGGGAGGAAGTCTTGAAGACCCAGCTCCTCCTGGATGCGGCGCGCCAATCCGAGCGGGAAAAGAAACCCGTTTATCTTTCTCCTTGATAGCCAAAACGGAAAACGGTACATTAAGCGAAAGTGAAAGAAGGGGTGTTTGGGAGTCTCGGACCCCCCTTTCCCACCGGAAATACGCCCAGGAGGAGACCCATGAAGAAAAACATCCTTGCCTTGTATGCTCTGACCATCGTCCTGCTGGCCCTCGGCACGGCCCTCGCAGCCCCCAAGGACACCGTGATCATCGCCCAGGGAGTGGACCCAGGCACCCTGGACCCACATAATCACCAGGAAACACCGGCTTTCAACGTCTGTCTCAACATTTTCGACACCCTGCTTATCCGGGACGACAACCTAAAAATTCAGCCCCTCCTGGCTGCGTCATACCGGTTGATCAACGATAACACCTGGGAATTTCAGCTCCAAAAAGGGGTCAAGTTCCACAACGGCGAGGATTTCAACGCGGCCAGCGTGAAGTTCACCCTCGAACGAATGGCCGACCCGAAGAATAAGTTAAAGCAGACCTACTTTCAGGGAGTCATCGACCGCGTTGATATCTTGGATGACTACACGGTCCGGGTGATCACCCGCAAACCCTACCCCTACCTGGACGCTCAATTAGCCCATATCGGCCACATGCTGCCCCCGAAATATGCCCAGGAGAAAGATACGGCTTACTTGGCGACCCATCCAGTGGGAACGGGATCCTACCGCTTTGTGAGATGGGTGAAAGACGATCAGCTTTTGCTGGAAGCAAACGAGAACTACTGGAGGGGAAAACCCAGAATCCTGAAGGCCGTTTTCCGTCCGATTCCCGAAGCAACCACCCGGGTGGCTGGACTTCAAACCCAAGAACTGGATGTCATCGTGAACATTCCTCCCCACCTCTCCCGGCTGATGGACTGGAAGGGTCGCTCTTACGTCTCTAAAGTCCCCAGCTCCCGGGTCATTTTCGTTGCTTTTGACAACACCAAAGGAGGCCCAGTGGCGGACAAAAGAGTCCGTCGGGCCATCGCCCACGCCATCGATATGGACAACATCATCAAGAAGGTTCTGGATGGGAATGCTCTCCGTTTGGGCGTTCCTTTAACCCAGTATCATTTCGGTTTTGATCCGGCCGTCAAACCCATTCCCTACAGCCCGGAGAAAGCCAAAAAGCTCCTGGCCGATGCAGGGCATGCAAAGGGATTTGACTTTGTCCTTCATGCCCCCACGGGCCGTTACCTAAATGACAAGGAAGTGGCTGAAGCGGTCGTGGGCGATCTGCGCAAGGTCGGAATAAACGCCCGCGCCAATATCAACGAGTTTGGGACCCATATGAATATGCTTTACGCCCACAAGGGTGCCCCTGCCCACCTTCTGGGCTGGGGCGGCGCAACCTTCGACGCCGACGGGACTTTCTTCCCCCTCCTGCGAACCAAGCAGGTGCTCTCTCATTTCTCCAACGAATCCCTGGACCGCCTGATCGATCAGGGCCGGTCCATCATGGATCGGGAGAAACGCCAAAAAATCTACGCCGAAGCTTGCAGAATTTTCGAAGAAGAAGTGCCCTGGGCCTTTGCCTATCAGCAAATGGACATCTACGGAGTGAGTGAAAGGGTGAACTGGAAGTCCCGGGGCGACGAAAAACTGATCGTATTCAACATGTCCTTCAAGAAATAAGCGCCCGGTAGGAAGATCGGAAAATCAAGGGAGGCTTTTATGAGGTTTTTGAAATTCGGAATCTGGCTGGCCGTATTGCTTCTGTGCGCCAGTTCCGCCTTCGCTCAAAGGAAGGATCAAAATATTACCCGTGAGGAGATCAAAAAAATGGCTGAAACCACCGCGGTGATCGAAACCAAGTTTGGCAACCTGGAGCTTAAATTCTTTCCCGATGCGGCCCCCAACCATGTGAAGAACTTTATCGACCTGGCCAAGAAGGGCTTCTACGACGGGACTATCTTCCACCGGGTGATCCCGGGGTTCATGATCCAGGGGGGAGACCCCAACACCAAGAACCCCGACCGCTCCAAGCATGGGATGGGGGGGCCCGGCTACACGGTCAAGGCGGAATTCAGCGACAAGCCCCACAAAAGAGGGACCCTGTCCATGGCCCGGGCCGCGGACCCCAACAGTGCCGGGTCCCAGTTCTTCATCTGCGTGGCCCCGGCTTCCTTCCTGGACAAACAGTACACCGTCTTCGGGGAGGTTGTTTCCGGAATGGAGGCAGCCGACAAGATCGTCGGTGCCCCCCGGGACAAGAGTGACAACCCGAATGAGCGGCTGGAGATGAAGGTAAGAATCGTGGAAAAGCAGTGAAAGTGAAAGTGTCAGTGACTAGGGTCAGTGTCAGCAAAAATACGAATACCTACTGACACTAACCACTGACACTCTTATTTCTTCCCCTTGGCCATTTCCATAGCCCTGAGTTCTTTTCGCAGAATCTTTCCTACCCCGCTCTTGGGCAGGGAGCCGATGAACTCCACGATCTTGGGGATTTTGTACTTGGCCAGTTTTTCGCCGCAGTACTTGATCACTTCCTCTTCGGTCAGGGTCTCTCCCGGCTTCAGGACCACAAAGGCCTTGATGGTCTCTCCCCGGTAAGGGTCCGGGATTCCCACGGCGCACGCTTCGAGGATCTTCGGATGTTCGAAAAGGACTTCGTCGATCTCCCGAGGGTAGATGTTGTAACCCCCGGCGATCACCATGTCCTTCTTCCGGTCCACGATGTAGAAATACCCCTCTTCGTCCATCTTGCCGATGTCCCCGGTGTAGAGCCAGCCGTCCTTGAGGGCGTTGGCCGTTTCCTCCGGCATTTTATAATATCCGCTGGTGACCTGGGGTCCTTTGACCAGGACCTCCCCGGCCTCGCCCACGGGCATCTCCTTGGTTCCGTCCGCCAGGTCCACGATCTTGATATCCGTATCCGAAACCGGAAGGCCGATGGAGCCCACTTTGGTCTTCCCCCCGTAGGGGTTGGTGGTCGCCACCGGGCTGGTCTCGGAAAGCCCGTATCCTTCGCAGATCTGGGAACCGGTCTTGGCCTCGAAGTCCCGGATGACTTCCACGGGAAGGGGGGCGGCCCCCGAAAAACAACCCCGGATGGAAGTAAGGTCGAACTTGGAGGCCTCCGGATGGTTCAGCACCCCCACGTACATCGTGGGAACGGCGGGGAAGAAATTGATCCGGTATTTGTGGATGGCCTCCAGGATGGCCTGCGGCTCCGGACGGGGAATGAGAACGTCCGTCCAGGCCATCCAGACGCAGATGTTCATACAGCAGGTCAGTCCGAAGGAATGAAAGATGGGCAGGACTCCCAGATGAGTGATTTCGCCTTTGTTGAGACCGGGAAACCAGGCCACAATCTGCTGGACATTCTTGGAAAGATTGGCGTGGGTCAGCATGACCCCCTTGCTGACCCCGGTCGTTCCGCCGGTGTACTGCAGGCAGGCCAGCCCCTCAAAATTGATGGGAACCTTCGGGTCCGTGGCCGGGTATTTCTTCAGGAGGTCCATCCACTCATGGACATTGGGAGTAGGAGGGATGCTGCGGTGCTTGTCCTTGGCCACGATGGGCAGGAGCTGCTTCTTGGGAAATTTGAGATGGTCGCGGATGTGAGCGACCACTAGGTTCTTGATCTTGGTTTTCGGCCGGAGGGCAATCATCCTCGGGCAAATGAGGTCGATGGCCACCAGGAAGGCGGACTCGGAATTGTTGAACTGATATTCCAGCTCCACATCCGTATACAGGGGGTTGTTCATCACCACCACGGCCCCGGCTCTCCAGGCCCCGTAGGTGGCCGCCACCAGCTGGGGCATGTTGGGCATAAGCATAGCGACTTTGTCCCCCGGTTTCACCCCCCTATCGATGAGCGCGTTGGCGAAGCGATTGGCCATCTCATCCAGCTGCCGGTAAGAGATCTTGGAGTCCACAAAGATGAGTGCAGTTTTGTCTGGAAATTCCCGGGCGGTACGCGCCAGGGCTACGGGCATGGGGGTGGATTCATAATTGATCTGGCGGGGAATGCCTTTGGCGTAGGATTTGTACCACAGTCTTTCCATTCGCTCCCTCCTTCCGGGGCATGAATTCCAATGGGGACAGAGTCCGGCGGAAACCGCTCGTTTCCGGTCATGTTCCGACTTTTCCTCAGTCTTTATAGAACAAAGGGATAGATTATTTCAAGGAAAAAAGGGGCCTGAACGGTTAAAAAATGAAAACCTACCCAATCCGAGAAATTCTCCCGGAAGTGAAAATTTTATTGATATCTGCGGGGATTAATATTAAAATTCTTGATGTTCCCGGGTCGGACGGAAATGAGAAGGAAAAAAGCGAATTCCATTTGCCTTTCCGGGGAGTTGAAAATCTTTCCACTAGGATAGGAAAAAGCCATGAGGATCAATACGTTTTACTATATCAAAAACCTGATCACCGATATTCACGTGGCGTCGGTAACCCCAACCTCCCGTTTTGGGGTTGAAAAAGTCATAGAAAAGGTCTCCTTCCCGAGCAGCAAGCTGATTCTGGAATATGGTCCGGGGACGGGAAATTTTACCACTACCCTCCTGAAAAACATGCCCGAAAATTCAAGATTGATCGCCATCGAGAAAAACCCTGATTTCTGCCATTTATTGAATAAGACGATCCACGATCCCCGCCTGACCGTCTTCCAAGATTCCGCCGAGAACGTCCTCGACATCCTCAAGGCCTGTAACGGAGCGGGCGAACTGAAGGCCGACTGCATCATCTCCGGAATTCCCTTTTCCCTGCTCTCCCAAAAGAAAAAAATGCAAATCCTGAAGAACACTCATTCGGCGCTGAAAAAAGGGGGGAAATTTCTTGCCTACCAGGCCTTTTTCCAGTTTCCCGAAATTCTGAAGATCCCCTTGGAAGAGCTCTTCGGCGGGGTACAATCCCAGTACTACATATTTTCGCTCCCGCCGCTTCTCATTCTGGAAACGACCAAAGAGAATTAACCGAAACCCGCGGTTGGTGCCCGTTCCCTCCTACCCGAACCCTCCCCTTCGGAGGGGGGAAGGGTGGGGGAGATGTCTTCGGTATTTTTTCTGCAACCTTCGGGTCTTCTTTTTTCCGATAGAAGTTAAAAATGGCGGACCCCTTCATCATCCAATCCAGCCCAAAAGAAATCCGGGAGGAAAAGGAAAAAGCCCGGGCCCTGCGCAAGACCCGCTGGTGGCAGCAGCGCCTGGCCCGTGGGGTTTGCCACTACTGTGGAAGGAAATTCTCCCCCTCCGACCTGACTCTGGATCATATCGTCCCGCTCATCCGGGGGGGAAAGACAAGGCGGGGAAATGTGGTCCCCGCCTGCAAGGAATGCAATAGTCAAAAGAAGTATCTCCTCCCCGTGGAATGGGAGGAGTATTTGCAGAACATGGCAAAGAAGAATTCGGAGTAGGGGCACCCCGCGCTTCGCGGGACTGCGTGCCCGTCCGGAGTTCGGAGCAAGAAATCCTTCTTCGTTTTTTTTCACTCCGAACTATGAACTCCAAACTTATAAGGCCGGCTGCAGGACTTGAAGTTGGGTCTTCACCACCATCCCCTTTACATCCTCCCGGTATTTGAGCATATGGGGAGCGCCCAGATGGGCTTCCAGGGATTTCCCGTCCTGCCATTTTTCCAACATCACCACCACATTCCCCCGCAGCGGGATCTGGGCTTTTATCCCGGTCGGAGTATCGATGGCCGGCCCGTATTCAATGCAGCCTTTCTCCGCCCGGACCTCCGGGACCAGTTGGCCAACCCTCTTCAAGAAATCGTCCCGCTTCCCTTCGGCAAGTTCGATTGTGGCGACTACATAGATCATGGATTTCGTCTCCTTTCAGTTTTCGGAACCTCCCCCCTCCTCATTTTGCAGCTGTGAATGGAAGGCGGAATTTTCCGATGATCACGGATCTTCTTCCTTTTCTCAATTTAATGTGGGAAAGAATCGGTGTCAACCCAATTTGATGATCTCGTAAAAAGTCTCTTGAAGCGTCACCCCGGCGAAAGCCGGAGCCCATCCCGCCAAGGGCGGGATTGAAATACCTAGACGAATTTTATCGAAATTCGACTTTTTACGAGAGCATCAAATTGGGAGCCGGACAGGAAAAAGGATATGGTTGGAGGGGGCTCACCATCGGGATTTACATCCCTATATATTTCGAGTATAGAAAAAAGAAATTTCAAAATCGAAGGACCGCTCCATGAAGATCTTCGTCATCGTCGGAATGCCCGCCTCCGGCAAAAATATCGCCCGCCAGTACGCGGAATCGAAAGGTCTTCCCTATTTTGCCACTGGAGACCTCGTCCGGCGGGAAGTCTCCCGCCGGATGCTTGAGCCCAGCGCGGAGAATACGGCCCAGATTTCCACTGAGCTCCGGGGAAAGGACGGCCAGGGAGTAACCCGGCTGGCCCTTTCGGCCGCCCTGGAAGACGGAAGTCCGGTCGTCTTCCTGGAAGGGATGCGTTCTTGGCCGGAAATCGAATTGATTCGCCAGCACGCCGACGCTGTCGTGGTGGCTTTTCTCGCTCCCCGGGATGTCCGCCTTCGGAGGATTTTGTCCCGGGGCCGGGCGGATGATTTGCCGGAACATTTCCATGACCGGGATCTCCGGGAGATTTCTTACGGGACGGCCGTTCCCATTTCGTTGGCCGATGATTATGTGCTGAACATGGGAGGGATCAAGGAGGCTCTCCGGGCGATGGATGAAATTGTGAAGGGGCGAACCTCCGGGGCATAGATTTTGGCCGGGGGGTCCGTCGCGGAAAGGATTAAAGAACCTTCGGCAGTCGGGTGCTCTGAACAAAATCCTGAATTTCGGAAAAATACTGCTTCAGGTCGGCAAACATGATGGTGTTATGATCGGCGTTGGGAAGAATGACCAGTTTCTTCTTCGAAGAATTCAGGTAATGGTGCAGGTCCTTGGCTTCCTGCAGAGGGACCAGCACGTCCAATTCGCCGTGCAGGATCAGGGCGGGGACGTCAATCTGCCGGATCATGGCCAGACGTTCCTGTTCGATGAGGCCCAGCATTCGACCCCGAACGGGGAGCTTCAGATGTTTGATGAGGCGGGTGACGCTTGCAAAACCGCTCTCCACGATCAACCCATTCATCTCCTCCGGATAATGGTAGGCCAGTTCAACGGCGGAAAGACTTCCCATCGACCTCCCCATCACCCAAAGGTCTCTGGAATAGCCTTTCCGGGATAGCTCTTCCCGGGCAGCCTTGAAAACAAGATGGCTGTCGTGGAAAAGATGGGTAAAACTCGGAGACCCTCCGCTGGCCCCGTAGCCCCGGTAGTCGGCCACGGCCAGGTTGATTTCCCTCTGGTGGTAAAAGGGAGCGATCTCGTCATAATCGCTGGCCACCTCCCCGTTTCCGTGGAAAAAGAGGACCCAGGGCCATCCCGGGTGGCCGGTATAAAACCGGCAGGCCACAGAAATTTCTTTTTCCACGGGCACCAGAAGGTCAAAAGCCCCTTCCGGACAGGGGGTCGTATCCCCCCGGGGATAGAACAGGAAAGATAATAAAGGAGACTGATCAATCTGGGAATAGTCGGCCATAAATCCTCCGCTCATGCTGAAACGTCGAGCAAGCCCGCGGAAACCTAAGGGGATTCCCCTCCCGAATCAGGACTTCAGCTTCTGGAGATATTGGTCGCGGAGGTTCGGATCATTCAGGTCCAAAATTCCCCAGATGAACTTTCCCTTTAAGAAGATGTCCACCTCTCCGTGGTATTTGTCTTTGAGTCGATAGGTTCCGTCGGACGGGTTCTGGCCTTCACTCCCCGTTTGTTTAAGGTACTTTTCCATCATCGCCCGGCAGTCTTCCTGGTCTTTTCCCTGGATGACGAAGATCTTGAACTTCTTGCCGGAAGCTTCGTAGTCGGCCGTGTAGCCGGAATGGAAAAAAGAGTACCCCAGGAAGTTCTTGGAGATGAACTTTTCGCTGTTCTTTTTCTTTCCTTCCCCGGGGAAAGAGGAGAGGATCGGGGGCAGAGAAGTCTTTTCCCCCAGAACCTCCGCCACCATCTTGGCAAAGGGCATCAGAACCTTCTCATCATCCTCCCCGGTGTTAAACCCGTTGATCTTCACGTAGTACGGACCGGTCAAAAAGTTCATGACGTTGGGCTCATAATAGCCCTGCGCCCCAAGGTCCAGGAACTTGGCGTTGGCCAGCCGCTCCTGGCTGTAGATCCCGAATGCCTGGATGGGGTCTTTGTGGCGGTACACTTCCACGGTCACCCCGGTTTTTTTCTCCCCCTTGTATTCGGCCACCTGCAAATCCTGGAACTCATAGGAGAGGTAAAGGTCCGCGGCCCCGTTGATGTACTCGTAGAGCGTCTTCGGCGAGAAAACCTGGGTCTTTCCGTCCTGTCGCCATCCGATCATTTCCGGGAAAGAGAGCGTCTTTCCTTCGAGGATCGGCGCCCCCAAAGAGAGGGCAAGCCCGAGGACAAAGGACAGGGAGCAAAACAACTGGAAGCCACGCTTGAATTCGGCTCTTTTCATCTTCCTCACTTCCTTTTCCCCTTGTTAGGCAATGAATTCCGGGGGAACCTCTCGGAGCCGGACCACGTTTTGAATCCGCTCGGAAACATTCCACCGGTTCAAGCACTTGACCGGGCATGAACCGCAGTCTCCGCAAAGGCCCGCAGGGAGGCTGAGGGAAGACAGGAGGTCCTGGGCTTCCACCAGATTCCGGTACCCGTAGAGATACATGTAGGCTCTCATCAAGTCGGGGATGGGAAGCTGCTTCACGCACTGGCCCAGACATTTTTCGCATCCCTGGCAGTACAGGGGCGACTGGAGAGCTGCGCGGCGGAGGGTATCTTTCTCTAATTTCGAAAGGGAAGGTTCGCTCAGGACCTTTAAGTCTATTTCCAGCTGATCAAAGGTGGTGAACCCCGCAATAATGGTATGAACATTGGGGTCCTGCAGCGCCCACTTCAAGGCCATCGGGGCATCGATCTGAGGGTTATGGTAGGACCCTCCCAAGTTCCCCCCGATGGTTTTCATGGCGATGACTCCCAAGCCCGCTTCCGCCGCCCGGGCAATGGCCTTTTTGACCTCCTCGGCATGCTTCTGCCTGAAATTGTAGGCTGGAAGAACCACGTCGTAGACCTTGGAGTCTACCGCGGACTTGATCACCTCGGGTTCATTCCGATGGGTGGTGATGCCGATGAAACGGATCTTGCCGGCCTTCTTGGCCTTTACCAGCGCGTTCAGGATCGGTTCGTAGAGGGCCGATTCCCTTACCCATACGTTGTGGTGGTGGTAGATATCCACATAATCCAACCCCAAACTCTTGAGGCTGGTGTCGATCTTCTTGGCGTAGGCCTCTTCCGTGGCCTCTTCCGTGTAAAGGCCGGTGACCTGGTTGTTGGGAAGGCGGGCCTTGGTGGCGATGGCGAAGGAATCCCGGGGACGGCCTTTGAGCACCTCCCCGAGCATGGTTTCGTTCGTGCCCCTCTGGTAGGTTTGAGCGGTGTCCAGGAAGTACAGGTTGTTGTCCAAAGCGGCGCGAACCAGGGAGGGATTGCTGGTGTTCATGACCCCCATGGTGATGACCGGAAGCTTGATCCCGGTCTTGCCCAGGGCTCGGTAGGTGACCTTCTCTTCTTTCTTTTCCCGTCCTTTCTCCGGAGAGCTTTTTTCATTCGAGCTTAAATAAACGAACCCCCCCAGCCCCGCTGCCGAAGTCTTCAAAAAATCCCTTCTCCCCATTTCTTTCGAGCCCACTTGTAAACCCTCCATTCCTTTTATAACATGAGCCGGCCCCTCCGACCGGCAAACTCCCTCCTTGAAAAGAGAAAGCCCGTGCTCAATCCAGCAAAACGGAGAATCCCCCCTCCTTCTCTTGCCATTTCATGAAATCCGGTGGTTCAGGCAGGTATCCCAGAATAGATTATCGAATAATTTATCATCCCCGCCCTTTTCCTTCAAGAATTTATTTCGGGATTTATTCCTGAGCGGCCGCCTGTGGGACAAATTGGGCGGGAATTTCGAATTGAAAAAAAGAATCAGGATTGGCGGGTTCTTCGAGAACCCCTCCTTGGGATGTTCAACAGATCCTTAAGACCTTCGCTCCCCGGACCTTCCTTTCCTTCAATTCCACCAAAGCCTGGTTGGCCTCTTCCAGGACAAACTCCTCGAACTCCGGTTTGATGGGGATTCGGGCGGCCAGGTCCAAGAATTCCCGGATGTCTCTCCGGGCGACGTTGGCGACGCTTTTGATCTCTTTTTCCATCCACAGGTGAAGGGGGTAATCGGTACAGCGGAGAACTTCCTTGTCTCCCTCCTCCTTCCGGATGGCGTTGATCACCAGCCGTCCTCCCGGTTCGAGATTTTTCAAGGCCTCCAGGATTGGCTTCCAGGCAGGAGTTGTATCGATGATGCAGTCGAGTTTTTCCGGTGAATTCTCTGAAGGGTCTCCGGCCCATGCGGCCCCCAATTCCTGGGCGAAGGCCCTTTCTCTTTCGCTCCGGGCGAAGACAACAACCTTGGAGGCGGGAAACCGGTGGCGGGCCATCTTCAACACCAGGTGGGCCGAGGCTCCGAAACCGGTCAGGCCCAGGATCTGCCCATCCCTGAGGCCGGTCAGGCGCAGGGAGCGATATCCGATTGCTCCCGCACAGAGGAGAGGGGCGGCCTCTGAATCCGAAAAGACGGGAGGGATTCGGTAGACAAAATCTTCGGGAACGCTCATGTACTGCGCGTAGCCCCCGTTGGCATCCCTTCCTGTTGCCCGGAAATCAGGGCAGAGGTTCTCATCCCCCCCGCGGCAGAACTTGCAGGTGCCGCAGGCCGAGTAAATCCAGCCCACTCCCACACGGTCTCCCGATTTGAAAGAATCCGCCCCGGGCCCGGTGGCCTCCACTCTGCCCACTACCTGATGGCCGAGGACGACCGGGAGGCGCGGCGGGGGCGTTCTTCCCTCCACCTCATCCAATTCCGTATGGCAGACCCCGCAGGCCGATACCCGGATGAGCAGCTCCTTCCTGCCGGGTGCGGGAACCGGCAGGTCCGCGAATTTCAGCGGAGTCCTATTCCTCTCCACTCTGCCGATTTCTTCCAGGATCATGGCTTTCATAAAGGCCTCGGCGGTAACAGCGGTGCGGGTGCAGGGGCACGATGTCCCGCGAGACGCGGGATGCCCCTACGGCTTCAAGGAACTCTATTCTCTTCATACAAACATGCTTGTATGAATGAGGCGCTAAGCGGCTAAAAGCCCAGTACTCTCTGCACCAAAATCAGGTCTTCCCTTTCCTTCCATCCCATCACCTTCCAGAATTTTTGCCCCTCGGGATTGTTAGAAAAGAGGAAAACGTTGCATTTCAGGATCTTCAACTCCCGCAGGGAAGAAAGGCATCTCTCCACCAACGCCCTGGCGATTCCATTCCTGCGGTAATCCCGGGCCACCGCCAGATGATGAAGAAAGCCCCTCCGGCCGTCATGCCCGCAGAGAACCGCCCCGATCATCTCCCGGTCCTTGTTCCGCGCCACCCAGCTCAGTCCGGGATTGCGCCGCAAATAAAAAGAGAGGGAGGTATAGGAATCCGATTCGCTCAAGCCGATTCCTTCCATCCCCTGCCAGAACTGGATCACTTCTGCCAGGTCGCCCTTCTCCATGGGCTGAAACCGGCAATCGGAAATCTGTCCGGGGGCCCTCATTTTTTCTCCTGAATGGAAATCAACTCCACTTCAAAGATCAAAGTGGTATGGGGGCCGATAACCTGCCCGGCCCCGCGTTCCGCGTAGGCCAGGTTCGGAGGGATAAACAGCTGCCATTTCGCCCCTTCCTCCATGAGCTGCAAAGCCTCCGTCCATCCCGGGATCACTCCGCCCACCGGAAAAGTGGCCGGCTTTCCCCGTTTGTAGGAGCTGTCAAACTCGGTCCCGTCGATCAGCGTCCCCTTATAATGAGTCGTTACGGTATCGGTGGCCGCGGGCTTCTTTCCGGTTCCCGCCTTGATCACCTTGTATTGCAGCCCGCTGGGCAGGGTTTTAATCCCCTCTTTCTTCTTATTTTCCGCCAGGAAGGCCTCCCCCTGCTTTTTATTCTTCTCCCCGGCTACCTTCTGGGCTGCCTCCTGTTTGGCCCTCATCTCCTTCTCAAAGGAGGCCATGACTTCCCGGGCCTCCTGTTCGCTTAAAAGCGGCTTGGCTCCGGAAACCCCGTCCTTGATCCCCCTGGCCACCAGATCCGGGTCGATGTCGACCGATTGCTTCTTGAAATTCATCCCGATGTCCATGCCGATGATATAGCTGATCTTCTCTTTCTGGTCCTTGAGGCTCGGCTTGTCCTGTGCCCCGGCCGAACCGCACGCCAGGACGAATAAAGCAGTCACCAACAGTCTAAGAATCATTCTCACTCCTTTCTCGCTTCCGATTCGCTGCACCAAAATTTCTGGGAATAAAAAACCCCGCTCCGGAATCAGAAACGGGGTTTGGTCACCCTCCATGAAAAGCCCTCGACTCTCTGAATGGGCAATAAGGCTTCTATTTTTTTATACCACCAAACCTCCGAAACATCAATCGAAAGGTCCCTTTTCGGCCGGGCCCGAGTCCGAAACTCTTCTACAAAGGCTGCACCGGGAGTCGGAACACCACTGGCAGAAATAGCAGTCCGGGCAGGAGTGCTTCTTCGCCCCGCTGGCCTTAGGGCAATAGAACAACCCCTGGGGGGTTACCGAAAAAAGATTTCCATCCTGATCGATGAATTCCTTTTTCTGAGAGGAACCCTTTATCTTGTCCTTTGCCGGGTGCTTCCTGTTCTTTGCTTCCCTTTCATGCCTGTTCTGCAGTTCCACTCTCCTCCCGTAAACCAAATCGAAAGGGGAGGAAAGCGAATCATCCGCCCCTCCCCTTTTGCTTGGTTTCTTTATCAATTGAGACACTTAATACACTTTAGCACACTGAAAACACTTTTCTCTTACATCTCCCCCGGCTTGCGGGTGCACCCGGTTTCCGGCAAAGGAACGGTGGATTTCTCAATCGGCACCATGTAGGGTTCCCCCATATAGGGGAAGGGGTAAAATTCATTGGTGGCTTTGACAACCTCCCCCACCGGAAGAGGCATCATCACTTGGTGATCTTCCGCCCGCATGACCATGGGCCCGATGATGCTCTCCCATTTCATCCCTTCCCAGGTCTTGATCACCGCAGGGACATCCGTTGTCCCGGCTTTCTTGATGGCCTCCATCAGGAATTTCGCCCCATTGTATGCTTTGCCGATGTTGATGGCCGGCCATTTCTCTACTTCCATGAACTTGGGTTTCTTGCTCCAGGCCTGGAGGAACGCTTTGTTGGCGGGGGTGCGGACCGTCTCCATGTAGGCCTCGCAGCCCCAGCTTCCGATGGCTGTTTCTTTCACCACGTTCAAAACCTGGGAGGGGTCATTCAAGTAGTAACAGATAAAAGGAGCTTTCATCCCCATGTCCCGGGCCTGTTTGATGAGGTTCACCAGGTCAACCCCCCAGTTCCCGGTAAAGACCACTTCCGGCTTGGCGGCGATGATCTTGGTGATATAGGGGCCGAAATCTTTATTGGCGATCGGATGGTATTCTTCCCCTACAATCTGCGCATTGGGCATGGCCTGTTTTACCCGGCGGATGAAGCCCTTGGCGGCATCGTGGCCGAAGGCATAATCCATGTTAATGGTGTAGAACTTGCGGAAGGGCTTTGTTGCCAGGAAATTGGCGATCGCCAAAGAGCGCATTTCGGTATTGGGCGAAACCCGAAAAGTATAGGGACTGCAGAACTTTCCGGTCACCTCGTCCCCTTCAGCGCCGTAGCTGAAGAAAATCACCTTCTCTTTGGCTGCAACCTGCTGCAGGGCCAGAGCGACATGGGTTCCCGTTCCGGTGGCGATAAACTTGACACCGTCCATGACGTTCTTGGTTGCCTTGCGCACGGCAATATCCGGTTTCAGCTGGCTGTCTTCCTCGATGATCTCCACCTTTCGGCCGAGGAGTCCTCCGCTCTCGTTGATCTCTTCCGCCAGGAACCGGATGGCGGCGGCATAGGTGTCGCCGGTCCGGGTGAAGGGGCCC
>Ga0113563_10001150_pt1 | contig 14548 bp, 7 predicted proteins | sample Mud3Dept3metaG_FD_80117 | JGI IMG/M metagenome (GOLD analysis project Ga0113563, IMG submission 80117) | Freshwater wetland microbial communities from Ohio, USA, analyzing the effect of biotic and abiotic controls - Mud 3 Core 4 Depth 3... | ecosystem: Environmental > Aquatic > Freshwater >...
AACTTTGGTGGGTGGTTACCATTACCCAAATCTATTATGCCTTTATAGTACCCATATTCCAGGCATACGTCAGACAAATAATGGTTATACTGGGAAAATCAGTTGCTTTGACCACACCTGGACGCAGTAAATTGACCATCCCTGGCTGGTGTTAAGTTCATGTTGTTAAGCTACATATATTAATTGTAATTGAATCGGCCAAATATGATCAGGACCTCCGGTTTTTCCAATAAGCAATAAAACTTATCTTTATTAAAAAAAAAGCAATGGATAAACGTTCATTCCTCAAGAGTGCCGGGCTCCTTGGTCTTGGAAGTATGATCGAGCCGGGCAGCCTGGCTAAGCTGATAGCGTCTGTCGCAGAAGTTCCTTCTGCAGAATTAGCGGAAAATGAGGATTTCTGGAGGCAGGTAAGAGCCGGATACCTTCTGAATCCTGATTATATCAACCTGGAAAATGGTTATTATTGTTTTCTCCCTCTCAGGACACTCGATAGTTTTATAAAGCATGTACGGGAGATTAATTACCAGGGATCCTATTACATGCGGACTGTCCAGTTTGAAAATAAAAATACTATGGCTGCCAGGCTTGCGGCACTTGCAGGATGTTCTGTGGATGAACTGATAATCACCAGGAATACCACTGAATCTCTCGATATTATTATAGCCGGAATTGACTGGAAACCAGGCGATGAGGCTATTATGGCAGAACAGGATTATCCCTCGATGCTAAATATGTTCAAACAGGTTGCAGCCAGATATGGAGTAGTAAATAAGGTAGTTTCCGTTCCGAATCATCCTGAATCAGATGCAGAGATTGTAAATCTTTATGCAAATGCCATTAATGAAAAAACAAGATTGCTGATGGTATGCCATATGATAAATATTACAGGACAGATACTTCCTGTCAGGGAGATCTGTGATATGGCTCATGGCAAGGGTGTACAGGTGATGGTTGACGGAGCGCATGCCTTCGGCCATTTCGGGTTCACCATACCTGAACTGAATTGCGATTATTACGGAAGTAGTCTCCATAAATGGCTGAGTGTTCCTCTCGGATCCGGCATACTGTATGTAAAAAAGGAGAACATAAGAAATATATGGCCTTTAATTGCCTCAGGCGAAACAAATCCCGACAGTATCCTGAGACTTAATCAGATTGGAACACATCCTGTTCATACCGACCTTACAGTATCTGATGCTATCGATTTTTATAATATGCTGGGTGCAGAACGGAAGGAAACAAGACTAAGATACCTCCAGCACTACTGGACCGATAAGGTCAGGAATATGCCCCACATAATTCTTAATACACCTGCAGATCCAAAGAGATCGTGTGCAATTGCAAATGTTGGAGTAAAGGGTATTAAGCCAGGTGAGCTTGGTGATATTCTGTTTAAAAAATACAAAATCTACTGTGCCCCGATCGATGGAGCAGGAGTGCATGGGTGCAGGATAACCCCCAATGTCTATACATCCCCGGAAGAACTTGATGTCCTGGTAAAAGCGCTGACAGAACTGGATTGATCAATCAATTATACTTGCCGGGTAATCAACAGTTGATTTGGTCCTGGAAATTGTAATAAATATGTCTTCAGGAAGCTGCCTCATTACTTCAGGAACCGTTTTCTTGAACTCCGGCAGCCTGAACAGAAGCAGCTCTACATTATGACCAGGGGATATCTCTTTATGTTGAGGTAAAGTACTTCCTCCGACCAGCACAATGTCAACTTGGAGTATAAAAATAAACTATTTTGTAGCTCGGAATTTGAAGTATGTCAAATCCTATAATATATAATTCGCAGTTTTTCAACAATATATCATTAGTGCTATCAGTTGGAAAAGTATCTTTAAAAACTAATGGTTCTTCTATTTTTAGTGATGCATATTCTTTTTTAATCTCTTCTTTTGAAGACCAGTTTCCTATTGAAAGGGACAGTGAATCTAACCATTTATTTATTTTGGGAACAAGTTCCATAATGTCCAATACCGATGTTTTATCAGGATAAACAATCGCATAAACACCTTCTGTTAGATTATCGTAATTTGGTGTTGTGTGATAGATGCGGAGTGAATTAATATCCGGGCTGTTCACAATCAATTTAATATTTTCATTATTTATCTCAGACACTTTGTATTGTCCCAGATCCTTAATATTTTTAAATGAATCACCCCACAATTTTTTTTGTTTTTCAAAAGAAAAAGCCCCTATCTCTTTAAAAATAAAACCTCCTGTTCCGTCCAATGAAGCATGTTCTGCCCCGGGATAGTAACTAAAGGCACCCTCTTCGGGAATATAATATTTCTCAAATTTGATTTTTACATAGTTTTCAATTATTGTCTTTGCTTTTTGTTTTTCTTCGCCCGAAGCATCTTTCCATAAATATCGTAATAGCATCATTATTCCTTTAGTCATTTTCAAATTCCATTCATGCAATTCGACCATTTCACCATCTGCAGGAACAGGCCTACTCAATACCTTAAGCGTTGACTCAATAAATTTATGTCCATGCTTCAAAGGAAAGTCTTCATAAATGTCATTCCCGTTTCTATCTACATATGTTTTGATAATCGATGCCGTATTTGTTAAATCCAGGTTCAATAGCTGTCCGTTATTTCTCGATTTTGGCCCCCAAAAACCAGTTGTACTATCCTGATTATTGTAAAACCAGGTAAGCAAAGCTGCTTTAAATTCAGGAGTGAAGCTATATAAATTATTTTTGACAATAACACCTTCAGCATTCCAGGAATTAAGTAAACTTCTGGCAAAAGTATAGGATGTCTGCGGGAACTTTGAACCAATCCAACCAATGTAGGATACATCGTCTAAAAAGGAATACAACTTCCCGGGAGTATTGATTGCATCGAGATATTTCAAAGGGTATTTAAGTTGCAGAGGAGTCCCGGTTTCCTGTGCCAATGCATCAAGATGTGCAATGATATTCTCGGTAGGTTCATTAAAGGTGCAGTATGGAAATGAATCATCCATAAATGCACCCGTTCCCGGATTCTGAAGATTAAGATAAAATTCCATCTCTTCTTCTTTACTCTTAAATTCAGGTATTTTGATTAAATTCTCTCTGTTTTGCAGTTGCTTATGAAAATCAGAAAGTCCTGACAGTGCTGTAAAATAGGAGCCCTTATCCAGCAGGTATGCAAAACCCAGCATCTTAAATTCGAAATCAGCCATGTAATAGCCTTCTTCCTGAAGAGTTTTATTCATTCTGAATAGCTCCTTTACCTGAGTTTGAACCCGGTTTTTTAAAATAAATCCTAAGACGATTATAAGAGATAACAGAATGATTACTGTTATAAGAATTATTTTTTTTCGTTTCACAGGCAAAACCTTATTCTTTTTAATTATCAAAAATAGAGACTTATCAGGATAATTGCGTATACTCGTTTATGTGAGCTATATTATTAATATTACATAATGTTAACTTATAAATATTTAATTGGAAACAAACAGTAAATTAAAAACATATTGAATAAAGCATAAGCTCCAATTTGTAGTAATCAGGATACAAATTTTCCCGTTTTTCCCCTGATTTTCACATTGAGGCAGAAATTAGCCGTTCATTCCGCATTACACTTACACAATGTTTGTAAATATTATTTCGCTTCCAGGAATTTTATCAAATACTCAGAGTAATAAGGTTCCTGTGTACACCAAAAAATATAGTCGATTCCTATTTCATTGCTTCCAAAATCATAAATCTCCTTAACAGTTACCTGTTGTTGTGTCTTAGGATTAGTTACTTCATAGTTACCCCACTGGACAGCAATTCCTGTTTTGATTTGATTTGAATATTTTTTCAGAAATTTATAGCTATGATTCATTTGAGCCGTTCTATAGATTTTGATATCAGGCCCTCCCATTCCGATTTTATTCTCTGCAGCAGACCGGTATAAACTTTCCAGGTAACCATTATCTTCCCGGGGCAACCATTCTCCAGGCATAAAGTTAGCGTATTGTATAACAACTGAATTCGGAAATGCCTCCTTTACTATTTTCATTTGTTTTAATATTGCCTCCCTGTAAATCCCGGGTGTAAATCCATCAGGAAATAATTTTCCGGAGTTCCCGAATCCAACAGCAGTTTCCGGCAAGTTAATACCTTCTATTTTACCATCGAATTGTTTTCCAAGTTCGTATAATAACTTGTGAAATCTTTGTGCAACAGCTGTATCCCACCTTCTGGCAACATAGCCATCCTGACTAATAATATTGTCATTATCATCTGTCAGGTACTGAATGGCTACACCACCATTATACTCCGGCTGTTCAAGAAGATATTGCGGGACATTAACTCTGATAGTATCAAATGTTACATCCTGGATCTGAATAAAAAGCTTTTTCCCATGCCTCTCCAGGAAATCAAAGTCACTACGGATACTGCCAAAATCATAATAATCCTTAACAGGTTCTAGTTCTTTCCAGGTATACTTGAGTTGTGCACCAACAAATTCTTCTGTGTATAAAAAAGAGTCTTCCTGAATTCTGTCCCGGTCCAGGTTAAAAAAAACAAAATTACTGACACTCTTTTGTCCTATGTTATGGCTTGAAAATAAGATAAATATGATGATGCTGTAAATTGCTTTCATAATATCTGCTGACTCTTCTATAAGGGTTGGAACTGTTACCTTTATCCTCACAGTAAGTTAAGCTTAAATACTTAACTTTAGTATATAATGAAAAAAAGATTTATTAACTTTATGAAGATTGGATAAAACAACCCTTAAAAAATTTTCTCGGGATAACGCAATTAAGAATCTAAATAAATAGCTTTTGGCATATTGATTTAATTATGAAAAAAGCATCATCATAACATAATTTGAAACAATTAAAAATCATGAAACCTCCATGTTTTAAAAACGCAAATAAGCATGAATATAATTTATAAACATAGAGGTTCCATACGACCTTTAAAATCAAAATTATATACGTATGAAAAAAATCTTTAACTCAGGGGAACATCGTTATCCTCATGTAAAAAAATCACCGATAGAACTAATAATTTCTATCATGATTCTCATGTTAAGCTTTACAAATATTTTCGCGACACAAAGCTTAAATAATGACCTCCAGCAACAAATTACAGTCACAGGAACGGTAACTGATGATGCACAAGGCGACCCTTTACCGGGTGTGAATATTGTTGTTAAAGGAACAACCATTGGTGCTTTATCCGATGTAACCGGAAGATACTCAATTACTGTATCTGACCCGAATTCTGTTCTGGTATTTACATTTATAGGATATAATACACAGGAAATCTCATTAGCCGGGCAAAGGATCGCAGATGTAAAAATGGTTCAGAGTATTGAAGCTTTGCAGGAGGTTGTGGTTGTAGGGTATGGGACAACGAAAAAGGTTAATGTAATTGGCTCTGTGGCGCAAGTGACTTCTGAAACTATTGAAAACAGACCTGTTTCCAGTGTGTCAAATGTATTAACAGGCCAAATGACTGGTGTTACTGTTATTCAACGTTCAGGGAAACCAGGATTTGACGGGGGAGAGATAAGAATTCGAGGTGTTGGTTCATTTGGGGCCACACCTTCAGCATTGATCCTGATTGACGGGATCCCGGGTTCAATGGATGAAATTAATATTAATGATATCGAATCAATATCGGTATTAAAAGATGCTTCATCGGCTGCAATTTATGGAGCCCGTGCAGCTAATGGTGTAATTCTCATTACTACAAAGAAAGGGAAAGAGGGTACTGTTGTAAGTTATAATGGATATTATGGGATTTCAACTCCAACGGAATTTCCCGATCTGGCCGAGTCGTGGGAATATGCCGAAGAGTATAATGTAGCAGTTGGCTTAGAAGCCTTTTCTGCTGAAGATATTGCAAAATATAAATCGCAGAGCGATCCTGACCACTTTCCGAATACTGATTTCCTTGGACACACTTTTTCGAGAAAGGGTATCCAGACCGGTCATGATCTGTCGATCACCGGAGGACGAAATTCAAACCGTCACTTCCTTTCTGCCGGGTATCTTTATGACCGGGGACTGGTTATTAAAAATGACTATAAACGCTATAACTTCAGGCTTAACCTTGAAAATGACCTTAGTAATAAACTAACACTTACAACAAGGATTGCAGGTTCCTGGGAGGAAGCAAATGAACCCACTACCACTGCAAATAAAAGTTATGAAACAGTAGAAGAGATAATACAGACAGCATTAAGGTTTCCTGCTATTTATTTAGGACAGGCTTCAAATGGTGACTTTGGCGAAGGACCGGAATCAGGAGGAACAGCCTATTCGTGGTTAGCTTCAAAAAGTTATATCAGGCGGCCTACTACAAAGGCTGGATTAAATTTAAGGCTTGACTGGAAACCGGTCAGGGACCTGGTTATATCCGCTTTAGGAGGTTACAATTTTGCTATTGCCGAAACCAGAAATTACCGGGCATCACAGAGGTTAACCCCCACTATAAATTTACCGACAGCTACGCTGGAACAAATAAAAAATAGTTCCGCTTTTAAAACAATGCAATTTCTTGCAGAATATTCCAGAGTGTTTAAAGGTCATGATCTTAACGTTCTGGGTGGCTACTCATTTGAACATCAAATAAATGAAAATTTTGACGGAAAACGGATAGATTTTCCCAGCAACGATTATACTGTAATGAGCATGGGTGGAGTAAATAGTCAATTAGTTGATGGAAATGATACGGAATGGGCGATACAATCATTCTTTAGCCGGGTCCGGTATAATTACAACCAAAAATACTTATTCGAATTTACTTTGCGGCATGATGGTTCCTCCCGGTTCCCCCCCGATGAAAAATACGCTACATTCCCTTCACTGGCAGCAGGATGGCGGGTTTCTCAGGAAAACTTTTTCAAGGAAGCGGTGCCCTGGGTATCTAACCTGAAACTAAAAGCTTCGTGGGGCACACTCGGTAACCAGAATATCGGTAACTATCCGTATCAGTCAACCCTGGCGAGTGGAAGAGACTATCCGTTTGGAACAGGGATATCAACAGGTGCTGCTTACAGAACCTACAGGGATCCTAAAATCCATTGGGAATCTACTGAAGTTAAAGATCTCGGTATTGAATCTGGTTTTTTTGATGGAAAAATTATACTTAATGTAACATATTTTGACAGGTTCACCCGTGATATCCTTTATACACCAGGCTCAAGTGTAAGTGCTGTTCTCGGAGTTGGTATCAGTGAAACCAATACAGGAGAAGTAAAAAATTCCGGATGGGAATTTGAACTTGGTCATCAGAATACTCTTAACGATTTTAATTACAGTATAATGGGAAATTTTTCCATTATTAAAAACGAAGTGGTTACACTTGGATTGGGAAATGTTAATCAACCCAACGGGATGGTTGGAAACGGCAGTACACTGTTTATTGGGTATCCAATGCAAATGTATTACGGTTATAAATCGGATGGAGTTTTTACTTCAGTAGATGATATTGCCGAGTGGGCTGATCAATCGAAAGTAACACCCGGTCCGGAACCGGGTGATATCAGATATATGGATCTCAGCGGCCCCGAAGGTGTACCTGACGGAAAAGTCGATGCCAACTACGACCGGACGTATATTGGTTCGCAAATTCCCAAATATACGTTTGGATTAAATCTTTCTGCACAATATAAACAATTTGATTTTTCTGCATTTATTCAGGGAGTTGCCGGAGTTTCCGGCCTTCTGGAAAATTATGTCGGGTTTGCATTCAGGAATCTGGGGACCATTCAGCAATGGCAGATGGATGGCCGTTTCGATCCGGACAATCCTGAACGGTATCCTGATTATCCCCGGCTGGAGATTATTACAAATGTTGGTACGCCCAACACAGTATCTTCTGATTTCTGGATTCTTAACGCTTCTTACGTACGGTTAAAAAATCTCCAGGTGGGATATACCCTGCCCAAAAGAATTTTAGATGCAGTCCGAATGAGTACTCTACGCGTTTACCTGAGTGCCGAGAATCTTTTTTCATTAAACAGTTACAGGCAAGGCTGGGATCCTGAGATAAATACAGGAGGTGCTTATTATCCTATACTGTCAACTTTTACATTCGGAGTAAATGTTAAGTTCTAATTTCATAAAAAACACTTTATAAAATGAAAACACATAGAAAAGTAAACAATATGATTGCAGGTTCTTTACTCCTCCTGATACTGATTGGTATAAGTTCCTGCAGTAAAGAACTTGAACAATATCCTAATAATCAGTTCGCCAAGGAAACCTTCTGGACAAATGAATCCAATGCAATGATTGCACTGACAGGTGTTTATCGTGGAAATATTGTTTTTAATGGAACGCAGGTAAATCCCAGCGACTGGTGGTGCTATGCCGGACTGATTTTATTTGAACATGCGACTGATAATGCTTTCGACCGGAGAGGGAAAAATGCAGCTCAAAACCGTTTGACAAATGGAACCTTATTACCGGATAATGCTATTCTTGGGACTCTCTGGAATGGTTCATATATCAGGATAGCTATTTGTAACGATTTCCTTGAAAATATAGAACCTGTTGAAATGGACGAGACAACAAAAAAACGTATGATTGCTGAAGTCCGTTTTATCCGTGCCGCACAATATTTTTATTTATCTCAATTCTGGGGAGCTGTGCCACTGGTAACCAAAACCCTGACACCCAATGAAGCCAATGAACAGACCAAAACTCCAAAAGCTGATATAGTAAGTTTTGTTATTGATGAATTAACTGAAGCTGCTGTTGATCTCCCGCGTTGCAAAGATATACCCGGTTCGGAATTTGGACGTGCACCAAAACAGGTCGCACTTGCATTCCTTGGCAGAATCTATATGGCAGAAAAGAGATTTACAGAAGCTTCAGGTGTGTACAAACAAATCATTGATTTTGGAGATAATATTATAGATCCCGATTATGAAAGTATCTTCAATACATCAAATGAAACAAGTGCAGAAATTATTTTCAGTGTTCAGTATGCTGCTGAACTTGCTGCAAATGGATTGACCCAGCATGCATTGCCTGCCAACAAATCGGGTTGGCACCTGGTAAATCCACTGGAAAACCTGGCAATCGAATACGATTTTTCCGATGGAACGCCGTTCTCTTACAGTGATCCGCGTTTTAACTCACATAACATGGGTGAAAACCGTGATCCTCGTTTTGCTGCCAGTTTCTTATACGATGGCCGCGTTTTTGGAGGGAATGTTTACGATTGTCACCCTGACCATGCATCATCCATCGATCAGTTGACTTATTCAAAACAGGCCACTCGCACAGGCTACGGCCTGCGTAAATTTTTCGACGAGGATTTTTCAGGGAGTTTATTAACCGGTTACGGTGGGAACATACCCATTATACGTTATGCAGAAGTATTGCTGAGTTACCTTGAGGCTGAACTTGAAGGAGGAAAACCAATTACTCAGGAACTGCTTGACATGACTATTAATAAAATAAGGCAAAGAGAATCCGTCCAGATGCCAGTAATTAACGTAACTGATCCTGCCCTGCTGCGCCCTATTCTTCGTAAAGAAAGAAGAATTGAACTCGCACTGGAAGGTATTCGGTATTGGGACCTTTTACGCTGGGGAATGTTAGGTGAAGTAATGCAAGGTGATTTCTGGGGAGCCTCTTTCCCGGATGCAATTAAAACCGGTTCAAAAACGGATCCAACAGGCAATAAAAGATGGTGGGTTGATAATAAAGCATTCAGAACAGGACAAGATGAAGTCTGGCCGATTCCTCAATCAGAACAGGATATCAATCCTAATTTGAGAGACTAAAATTTAACGCGTTGTGCAGTTAACCATCTTCTCTGGCTGCATGTACTCATCCCCGTACGTGTGATTGAAAGGGGAAATAAGGGAGTGAGTTCATGAAAGTTTTATTGGGATAAATAATTGATTTTCAAAACCATCATGTTATGAAAAAAACAATAAAAAACCTCAACATGGCTATTATATTAATAGTCATAACATTGACATCATCATGCATCCATAACAAAAAAGATTCCGGTACCGGAAAAACACCGGATGATATGGCTTCTGAATCAACCCAAAATGCGCTTCCTCTCGAACCTGTAGATATGCAGAGGGTAATGCAGATAACAGCAATGCTTCCGGATAAACCTCGCGGTTTTGGTGAAAACTATCATAACCGTGAAGCATGGGACAATCTCAGTAATGATCCGGATTACCAGAAGGTGATCAAATCTGCTGAGGATCTGCTTGATAAGCCATTCCCTGCCTGGAAAGATGATGCTTACCTTACTTATTTTACTGCCGGTACAAGACCGGAAGGAGAGAAAATGTTGCGTGATCGCTCCGGATGGCTGGCACCGCTTGTTGTAGCTGAATGTCTTGAAAACAAAGGTCGTTTTGTACCGACCATTGAAATGGTTCTGAAGGAACTCATCCGCCAGAAATCGTGGACACTGCCGGCACATGACAGTAAAAAACAAAATTTTGAAGGTCGTAATTATACTGTAGATCTGAATGTTGCAGGTTTCGGGCACAGTGTTGCACAGGCCCTCTATTTGCTGGATGACAAACTTAGCCCTGCAATGCGTAAGGATGTTCTGAATGCTCTTTACACAAGAATGTTCAATCCTGTTCTGAGAACAATTGAAACAAAAAATGGCGATCACTGGTGGCTGACCACCACAAATAACTGGAATGCTGTCTGCCTGGCAGGTGTTACAGGTGCAGCCCTGGCTGCCATCCCAGAAAAAGAAGAACGTGCCAGATTTGTGGCCATTGGAGAAAGATATTCTAAAAACAGTGTAGCCGGTTTTTTAAACGATGGTTATTGTTCAGAGGGATTAGGGTATTTCTCTTATGGATTCGGTCATTATATTATTCTTCGTGAAGAGATTTTACAGGCCACAAACGAGGCAATAGACCTGTTTTCAGATGATAAAATAAAAAGGATAGCAGCTTATGCTCCAAATATGGAAATAATGAATGATATTTATCCGAGTATAGCAGATTGCCGTGTCGGAGTAAAAGCTCCTTCTGATATTTTATGGTATTGCAGCAGGAATCTGGGCTTAGGGCTGGCTAAATATGATGAGCTTCAGGTTAAAGGATCTCCGGGTAATCTGGTCAGCGGATTAATGTATGCTTTCCCAAATTCTGCTTCTCAGAGCAAGGCGGTATCAGGTGATACTCAACTGGCGCCCGGTATCCGGTCATATTTTAATTATGCAGGAGTTTTAATAGTACGTCCGCCGGAGGGATCCCGCGGTATTATCGCTGCTGCGCTTAAAGGCGGGAACAATGCTGAACACCATAACCATAACGATGTCGGTTCCTATACAATTGTCGTGGGCGATGAATTGCTGATGGGTGATCCCGGAGGTCCATTCATGTATCGCAGCAATACATTCGGGCCGGAAAGATATACTGCCTACAAGAATTTAGCCTCCTATGGACATCCTGTACCATTGGTAGCAGGAGAACAGCAATTTGCAGGAAGGGAGGCACAGGCGAAAGTTTTGCAAACAAGCTTTTCAGATAAGAAGGACGTGTTTGTCATGGACATATCATCGGCTTATAATGTGCCCGATCTAAAGCTGATAAGAAGCTTTACTTACGACCGTCGGGATTTGGGAAAACTGATCGTAAGGGATGAATTTTCGTTCAATAAAGATGAAATTTTTGAAACGGCGCTGATAACACGTGCAAAATGCAAGCAGATCGGTAAAAATAAACTGGAATTCTCGGGGGAAAAAAATAAAATGATCGCAACAATCCATGCTCCGGGAGAATATGAGATCAGTTATGAGGCCATTCAACAGGATTACCCTGAATTTACGAGGATTGCTATACGATTAAAAAATCCGGTAAAATCAGGTATCGTCGAAATCGAATTTAAACCGGTCATATAGTTAAATCTTTTGCGCGCAGAACCGGAAAAACCATGAATCCTGACCATAGTCAGCCGGATAAACTGACCAATAAAATGCTTATACAGGTGATACCTTTTTTTTATGATTATTGTTATTTTTCAACCACATCCATAGCAATTTTCTCCCATTCCCAAAGCCATTCAGGATGATATCTGACCGTCGAAATATCTTTCATTATTATTTCTATGTGACTAAAACCTCTGGTCTTTTTGATTATATTTTCAAGAGTCGATCTTGCGTTTTCAGTATCAAAATTATCCTCTGCAAATATTGCAGGACTTGGTTTAATACTCAGAACATATTTATCACCTGCTTCACGTATAATAGTATCTAAATTTGCCCATGGACTGACTGAGATTTTTCTGAGATTTGGTATTTTTTTCAGGATACTGAATTTATTATCCAGCGGTTCACAACATCCATAATATGTTGCGCCCCATTTTTCCAACCATCGTAATTCATGTCTGAGTGCAAATTCCCAATGCATCTCGGGTGATACCTGAGTGAAGATTTGTGCGTTGGAACATCCCCACATATTGTGTGGTTTAATATTATATGGATCATATTTTTCTCCCGGTAAGGTACTGATATATCCATACCCTCCCGAGCCCACACGGGTATTGTTATTATCAAGCGCTAACAAATTCATTTCAATAAACTGGTCCAGTTCAACGATCCATGCATCCACCATCCTTTCAACAGCGGCGTTTACCATATCCGGTCTCATTACAAGATCGACCATTGCCTCCTCAATGCCCCACCACCTTATTAAATAATCCCATGGTGTAAACCAGATGTGTGTCTGTCCTACTTTCTTTACAGGGATAATATCTTTATAAAGATCAATCATCGTTTCATAAACAACTTCGGTTGTTTTTTCGTAATGAGTAACAAGGGGCATTTTAATTTTATCGAGATCTCCCGGATTTTTGATCTGGATATTAAAATGTCGTGAATAGATGTCGCTGTTTGTATCCGTTTTTACGATATCCACATCTTCAATTATCCCGAAATCAGTACTATGAATTGCAAGCGGACATTCCAGGTAATCATTGATCACCATATCTCCCGGCATATGTTTCCATTGATAGATTGTCCGCCTCAACTTCTGTTCAAGTTCCTGAGCCCATGGATTGATTGTCTGGTTTGTCAGCTCATCATTTACATTCATTTCGTGCCATGGTATTTCGTTTATCCAGACCATCGGTCGTACTGACTTTAAATCATTCAGCGATGTCCATAAACGAATCTTTTCCTGATTGATCGGCTGAGAAGCAATCTTAGAGATTTCTAAACCAAGCTTTCGTAAAATCGTTTTTTCATGGCCGGTCAAATTGATCTCTTCCGCTATAAATGGCCGTGTATAACTACCTGGATCATGTAACATTTACTACCTCCTTAATAATCGGGTGTCTCGGAAAAATTGAATACCTGACCCGGTTTTGTGTTTAAGGTCACAAGCCCTTCCTGATTTATGTCAGCCTTATTACCGTTGACATAAATTGTTTTCCATGGGCTAAGAAGCTGGAGTTGTTTTTCGGCTGTGCTTTCTATGGTTGCTGATGCCACACGACCGTCAGTAAATTCTGCTGAAACGACAAAACCACCCTGGGCACGAAGGCAGGAGAATTTTGCATCCTTCTTGTCTGGCCAGCATGGGAACAGGCGGATTTTATTCTGAACGCTCTGCAGCAGAAATTCGTTGATAAGACCGGCAATGCCAATCATTTCCCCCATAAATGTACCATGAACGTGGCCTTGCCATTTAAACAATCCATTAGGTAACTCACGTGACATAAACCATTTTTTCGAATCTTCCACGGCCTCATTCATCGACAGGCGTGCTTTTGCTATGTTAAAAATAACATTCGAGTTATTGAAATTATGACGCGTGTGCATAATAGTCCGCCTGAAAAGTTCTTTTTCAGGTTCCGGAGAAAACCATGTCACCTGGTCGCATGGAAAAACCGGAGCAGCAGGAACTGTTATATTATGCACCGGAACCTCATTGTATTTACAACCTTCCCAATCTACAACGACAGGTTCTCCGCTTTCATCCATTGTGACAGGATAGTCGGCAAGCAGCGCTTTGTATTCACGGCATTTCATGACAAGATCCTGATCCACCTGCAGTTCTGTGGCAGCCTGAATCAAAGCATTGAACGTGTAATGAACATATCCAATATCAAAAGGGCAGTTAAATATTCCAACCTGTCCGTGTTCAGGACTATATGAGGGTCCCAGGAGAATCTTGTTCTTTTCGTCTTTTCTGCATTTCTCCATGAAAGAAGTATAAAAAAGGGCACTTTCACGTATGAAGGGATAAATCCTGGTTTTGAGGTAGAGGGAATCCGGATCGCAAAGATGTTTTTGCCATACATTTTGTACATTCATTCCAACGTCGCCAATAGTCAGCCCCCAGGGATTAAATGAGAGCTGTCGCTTATTTTTGCTTTGGCAATCAGCCGGATCAGGTTCATGAAGGAACGATGAAATGGGGCAATATATTCCTTCACAATCATATGTTTCTTTGGCCAGGAATCTGAATCTTGGAATCATATCATGTAAATAAGATATCCATGGATCTGCCAGTTCAGATTGATTTGACGCCGGTAGCGGCCAGAAAGCCTGCCATGAATTGTAGTTGTGATGGTAGTCGGAATGCCA
>Ga0113563_10001151_pt1 | contig 14547 bp, 14 predicted proteins | sample Mud3Dept3metaG_FD_80117 | JGI IMG/M metagenome (GOLD analysis project Ga0113563, IMG submission 80117) | Freshwater wetland microbial communities from Ohio, USA, analyzing the effect of biotic and abiotic controls - Mud 3 Core 4 Depth 3... | ecosystem: Environmental > Aquatic > Freshwater >...
ACCACATGAAAGGTCAGGTTAGTGAAGACCTGCCTGGCAAGCTGCTGGACGGATGCTACCGGGATTAATGCATCAAGGCTACCATGGTAGATAATCGTAGGGATTGCTATGGGCATTGGAGGTGAGTCGGCAAATTCAGGCAAGATCAAAGCTGGGGCGAGAAGCACCAGTCTGGTGACTTGAAGTGGGTGCTGGCTGGCGAAAAGGGCTGCCATTAAGCCGCCGTAGCTGGAGCCGATAATTTTCCACCCGGATTTCCGCCCGAGGATTTTTTCCAGGGCTTGCATGCGTTCGGAGAGAGACCCCTGGAAATCTGGGATGAGCATGCCCGGGAAAAGGTTGCGCAGGAGAGTGGCTTTACTACCCTGGCTAGTCCCTTCCAGACCATGGATAAAAATCAATCGGCTCTGGTTAATCACAAGCGCCTCCAATGAAATGTTAGATGAGATCTGGTTGGTAATGAGGATACCACAAGTTCGAATACCAAAGAAAACCCCTGGTTAGAAGTTCTGGATGATGCTTATAATTGTATAATTATTGAAGAGGACATTCATAACTGTCAGGGTTCTTGGCGGAGAGCATTCAATGAAAAAATTCTATTCACTTCTGCTAATCATCACACTCACGGCCTGTTCGGCAATACCGGGATTGAAGCCTACCGAGGCAATCTCTGAGCCCACGCTGGCTCCACCAAGCGAAACGCCAACACGAAGACCGACCAAAACACCTACTCCACAACCAACAGCGACATTTACTAACACGCCTCAGCCAACGGATACACCAATGCCCTTAACTTCACCAACTGCCACCAGCGAGCTGGAAGGGTTATCCGAATTTGAGAAGAATTGCCTGGAGTGGGGGGTAGTGAATTATTTGATCACGGGTGATAAGAGCGCCAGAGTCTATATTACCTATACCGATAGCGCTGGTGAATCCAACCACCAGGCGATATACCTGCCAAAGTGTATTCGGTATAGCACCTATCCTGGTGGACAGAACTTGTTTATTGAGGCAAAAGGGTATAGTCCAGGGGTGCCAGTCAGTATAAAATGCCAGATTTATTACAAGGGTAAGCTAGTGACTGAGTCATCCATCAGTAACGCAGGAGATATTGCTCGATGCCGAGCGGTTGCTAAGTGACATTTATTTCGCTGGCATAGGCAGCTTTGAGATTTAGATCAACCCTGTCACGCTTTCATAACACGGCGAAAATATAGCTGATATTTATCCGCGTTGCCATAAAGGCACTCACCAGAACAAGCGGTAATGAGTTCCCACCCTTCCTGGCTTAGCTGCGCAATGTACTCGTGAATAAGCGGTGCGCCCATCCAGTTTCGTAACTCAACGCCATTCGTAAAACGAAGTCGCCAGCCTTTATACTCCTGGAATGAGACGACGCGGTATTCCCAAGAGCGAGAGGAGACGGCTCGTTTCTCGGGAGTTGCCGGGCGAGATGATTTCTTGGTCTCCCTTTTTTGAGGCAAGGGTAGATTAGTGACTGGGGGGGTGATACCACCCAGGACTTCAGCTAATACATCAGGCGTCTGTTTACGTTGCGCCATCTTTCAAGATCCTTTCGGTGAGTTTTAAGTAGTCCTCAGCGCCTGGAGAACCTGGCGCGTATTCGAAGATAGTTTGACCATATCCAGGAGCCTCTGATAGGCGTACGTTATATCGGATCGGTGAGCAGAGCTGATCTCCGAAATGATCTTTAAGTTGCTCGAGGATTTCTCCCGATTTTCTGACACGTCTATCGAAGAAGGTTGGGAGCACATAGCGAATGGCAAGCTGGGAGCGATATTTTTGTATGGAGGCAATACTTTGGGCGAATTCCATCAGTCCTTGTAAAGTCATCACTTCCAGCGATACGGGAGATAAGACGAAATCGGCATAAAAGAGGACGTTTACCGTCAAGGCATCCCAACCAGGTGCGGTATCCAGGATGACGAAATCGAAACGGTCGCTGGCAACTGCCAGAGCTTCGGACAAGGTTTGCTCACCGCCGTAATCTTGACGGGTGATCAAACGTTTGACACCAGCCATATTGCGTCCTCCAGCGAGCAGCCATAACTTTGAACGAGCTTGAAAGCTTGCATCATCTAGTTTTGCTTCGCCTGAGACCAACTCAGCCAGACCAAGCTTTGGTTGGCATCCCAAGGCTCTGGCGACCTGCCCCTGGGTATCCACGTCGATCAATAAGACGGATACGCCGGCCCTGGCAAGACCGGCAGCTAGATTAACGGCGGTTGTCGTTTTTCCCACCCCACCTTTAGATAAGGCAATTGCAATCTTGTTCACTCCAGATCGCCTTCCTATTTTAATGAATCAGACTGGTAGAACTATGATCGTTTTATTGTGTCTATAAGACTACAACTTAATCTTATCATGAACTTGGACGGAGGCATATATTATAATGTCCTGAGGCAGGTAGCCCTTTCCCAATGCCTGGGAAATTAGCTTACTACTATGTTCTAGAAAATGCGGGTAAGAAATGAAGATTACGGCAAAAACACTGACCGCGATAGGTTCTGAAAGGAAAATCCCTTTGCAAGAGATTGGTATCCCTGCGGTACTCATCTTTCACGGCCGGGAAACGGCTGGTGCTGCGAAAGTGATTAACCGGCCTATTCGTGACCGGTATCCAAGCTCTTCGCAACTAACGGTTGCCAGTGTTGTAGACATGCATAGTGTGCCGCGGCTTCTACGGGGAATGGCCGAGGGGATAATGCTACAGGCATACCAAGAAGCCAGCAACGAGCTGCCGGACGACATGCCTGTAGAGGATTACATGCTTCTCTTACCGGATTGGGATGGGGGGGTGACCAGATCAGTAGGATTGCGCGACACAAACAGAAAAGCTGGAATCGCTGTTTTAGATTCTCAAGGCAATATCTTAGGGGTCTACCAGGCTGAAGCCGACCCAGAAGCCTGGGAGGACCTGGCTGAGACTGCTCTCGATTTACTGGTACCGGAGATGCATGAAAGGAATTGAATCAAAAACCCGCCGATTTTCAGCGGGTTTTTGGTCGGTTATAGGATGATAACGTCTTTGGCTTGTAGGCCTTTCGGACCTTGCTCGACCGAGAACTCCACACGCTGGCCTTCTTGCAGGCTGCGGTAGCCCTCTGAGCGAATGGCTGTGTAATGGACAAAGACATCTGAGCCATTTTCCTGGGCGAGGAAACCATAGCCCTTGCCATTATTGAACCATTTGACCGTACCGATTTTTCTTTCTGACATTGTGTAAACTCCTTACAAAATACTGTGTTCTAGGCTGCCAGTTTGCTTCATCGGAACGGGCAATTAAAAGCGACCCAGCTGAATGAGCCCAGGTCGTCGAAAGTACCTTCCAACGAAATCCAAACTACATCCTCCAAAGCAGCAATATAATGCAGAAATCTAATTGCGTCAAGGTTTATTTTGACGTGCTAATAAACGAGCATAGCGAGCGTTAATGAGAATGCAACCGCGGTTGCCCTCCTGGCGTAAAAAACCACGCTTTGATGGGTCTCCGCTGGTAGATTGCTGGCAGCTCCAACACCAGCGGGCGGAAGCGGTGTACCAATTGTTCTCGGTTTTGCGGCGTATCTCTTCACATAACCGAAGAGTGATATCCAGTGGAATGGGAGATAGATTTTCATTTGCGCTCATCGTTTTCCCTTCTTTCTAGACAGCCTGTTGGATTAAATCAACAAGCTGGCGGACGATTTCTTCGTTGGTTCCGTGGATGAATTCGCGTTTTCGCTGGCGTGAAGGAGCTTCTGCCAAGCCGGAAACCCAAGTAGGGGAACCCACCTGACCGATATGCTCTGGATCTGCTTGCAGAACGGTAGCATTCCAGACAGTTACCTGACCTTCACTAAAAGCCCGGGATTTCAGCTGATAATCCATGAAGCGTGGTTCGTTGCTGGCAGTCTTAACTGAGACCACGCAGGGCAAGGGAACTTCCAGGATCTCATACCCCCCTTTCAGAGCTCGCCGTCCTTGGGCTAATCTATGTTCTAGATCGACGTCTATCTCGGTAAGCAGTGTGAGTTGGGCGATACCCAGCCATTCTGCAAGACCAGATGGCACCTGCCCGGTGGCGCCATCTGCGGACTCTTCGCCACAGAAGATCAGGTCTACTCCACCAAGTTTGCGGATGCCTTGCGCCAGGGTGTAGGTGGTTGCCAGAGTGTCTGCTCCAGCAAAGAGGCGGTCACTGAGTAAGTAAATATGATCGGCTCCCATTGCCATAGCCACGCGTAAAAAGGGCTCGAAGGCGGGTGGTCCCATTGAGAGCAGGTTCACCCGAGCGTGGTATCGATCTTTAAGGTAGAGTGCCATCTCCATCGCGTTCATATCCGGTGGATTAATCTCCGACCTGACGCCGCTGCGCACCAAGAGACGGGTTGCTGGATCTACTCGTATTTCTTCCGATTTTGGAACCACTTTAACGCAGACGACGATGTTCAATTCAGGCATCGGCTTCCTCTATCAGATTTTAAGGGCTTGTGAATCCTTTTGGGTCTCACGAATGGTCTCGATCAGATGGGGCAAAATTTGGCTTATATCTCCAATAACACAGTAATCGGAGGCCTCAAAAATTGGCGCCTCTGGGTCAGAGTTAATAGCAATCACAGTCGTCGCTTTTTCTATGCCAACGAGAAAATGAAATGCGCCACTGATGCCACAACAAAGCGCTAGCTTTGGACTGCATACGACGCCGGTTTGCCCAATCTGCCGCTCACGGTCGATGAAGCCATCGTCTACGGGTGGTCTGGTAGCGCCGATTTCACCACCTAGCAAGCCTGCAAGCTCTTGTAGGATCTGGAAATTGCCTTCCATACCGCGCCCGCCAGCAACGATCACGGGGTTGTGCGTGAGATCTACACCCTTTCCGATGACGCGCTCAATGATCCGGGTTTGGATAAACCCTGGGCTGAGGTCGATTGGGATGTGAACAATACGCCCCTGGCGGCGGTAATCGGGTTCCAGTGGAGCAAAGACCCCAGGACGAACAGTAGCCATTTGCGGGCGGTGAGTGCGCATTTCGATCAGGGCGAGGATGCCTCCACCGAAGCCAGATACTTCACTAACCAAGACACCATCTGGCATGCTTAACTTCAAACCCGTGCAATCTGCGTTCAAACCGGTTCGCAGGCGCACAGCGAGGCTGCCTGCCAGATCGCGCCCGTTGGGTGTAGCACCAAGCAGAAAGACACCGGGTTTACCCTGGATTAGGGCTTGATAGGCGAGTGGAGCATAAGCGTCAATGGTAAAGTACTCAAGCAAAGGGTGATCTGCAAGCCACACTTCATCGGCTCCGTATGTAAAAGCACTCTTAGCTAATTCGAAAACTTCCCTACCAAGCAAAAGACCGGTGAGTGACCATCCTAACTGGTTGGCTAGCTCCCGGCCTTTCCCAAGCAATTCCAGGGACACATTTTCGAATATACCAGCCTCATGCTCCAGGTAAACCCAAATGGATTTATTTTCTTCGTCGATGCTATATTTTGAAGCCACCATGGCTTAATTTCCAATAGCTAAAGCTGCAATTTCGGCGATGTCCATGATTTGCATGGTCTTAATGCGGGCGGCTTTGAGGCTGTCCTCCAGACAAACCAGGCAGAAGGGGCAAGCTGTGGCTAACAAGCTGGCACCTGTTTCGGCTGCTTGGCGAGCACGCAAGTCGGAGAAACGCTCACCAGATGGTGTCTCCAGCCACATGCGCCCTCCCCCGCCTCCGCAGCATAAACCGTCTGCACCTGAATCTCGCATTTCGACCAGCTCTATCCCAGGGATAGCAGCTAGCAAGCTGCGCGGAGCTTCATATTCACCGTTGTGACGACCCAGGTAACAGGGGTCCTGGAAGGTCACTCGTAAGGTGTCACGCGATCCAGTGTCAATTGTCAATGGTAGGTGAGCGAATTTGAGACGACCTTCCCGTAATAGCTGATCTAAATATTGGGTATAGTGGAGGGGCAAGATAGCATCTAGCCCTACAATCGAAGGGTAGTGGTTTTTGAAGACGTCGTAGCAGTGCGGTGAGATTGTAACGAGCTTTGATACGCCCCTATTTCGGAAAACCTGGAAGGTTTGTTGGGCAATTTCCTGAAAATAGGGGAGATGACCGACACTGAGCACAGCCTCGCCACAGCATGGCTCGTCATCGCCGAGAAATCCAAAGGGCACTCCAGCGATGCGCAGCACATTTATCAGGGCTTTAGCATTTTTCTGCGCCCGGCGGTCGAAGGAAGAAGTGCAACCGATATAAAGCAGGATTTCGTGTTGTTCTGGATTGAAGGTTGGGATTTCCAGGTTTTTTGCCCACGAGGAGCGTTGGGAGGGTGGCTGGGACCAGGGATTGTTATTCCAAAATTCAGACCATAACACAGAGGGTAACCCTTTTTGTGCATGGCGCTGTTCCCAGGCGATACTGCGCAAGGCAAGGAATACCCTGGGAATATTCACCCCACGTGGGCAGTGCACCTGGCACTGGCCACAGGTGGTGCACAGCCAGAGGTTGTCATCACCATCACGGAAGCCAATCTGCGCCTGGCGAATAAATGTGCGCACCGAGAGTGGCTCGTTGCGTACAGCACCCCACGGGCAGGTGGCGGTGCAGGAGCCGCACTGGTAGCACAGCGCAGCAGCACCATCGGTTAATTCCAGCAGTCGCTCCCACAATTGATCGTTTAGGATAATCGGCGCGTTATCTTTCATTTGAATTAATAGAGTACCTTCTCTATCTACACTAAACCCATAACTATGATTGGTTTCAAGCTGGATTAACCAGCTCATCTGCATATTGCCTGACCACATCATCCATTTCTGCCATTTTTTGAGCAAACTCCTTACCTTCCGCGGCTGAAATCCAGCGCAACTGCAGGCGTTCGGATTTGATTCCCTGGCGTGAAAACTTGCGTTGCCAGTGTTGGAAGCGTTTCAAGGTCAGTCGGTTGGCATAGTTGTAGTGGCAGTCAGAACCTGTCTCGGTCAGGCGGCAGCCTGAGATAAGAACTGCGCCAGCGCCTTTCTCAAAGGCGCGAGTAACAAATTTCTCCTCGAAACGGGCGGAGCACATGGTGCGGATGATGCGCGCCGAGGGCGGATATTGGCGCTTTTCGATACCCGCCAGGTCTGCCCCGGCGTATGAACACCAGTTACAGGTGAAGACCAGGCATTTCTCCTCGGGTTTTTCCGCCAGTGCGGCGTCGATCTGCGCCAGGATCTGCTCCTTGGTGAAGTAAGGCATCTCGATGGCATCGAAATTACACTCGGCAGCGCAAGTGCCACAGCCCACACAAGCCGCAGCCAGGATGCGCACTGTGCCAGATTCTCCAACCGCGCCGATCTGCTCGATGGCGCCGAATGGGCAAACTTTTACGCAACGCATGCACCCCCGGCACAGTTCAGGATTTAATTGCGCGGTGAGGGGTTCCTTTTCGATCACGCCGCGCGAGAGCAGAGCACCCGTTTTACCGGCTGCTGCCAGGGCTTGCGCCATTGACTCGCGCACATCTTTGGCGCCCTGCGAGGTTCCAGCGAGGAATACTCCCTGCACGGCGGTCTGCACCGGTCCCAATTTGGGATGCAGCTCCATATAAAAGCCGTCTTCGCTGCGGGCGAGTTTTAATTGTTCGGAGAGGTTGTCGTCCGCTGAAGACAGACCGATTGTAAGCACGAGCAAATCGGTTGGGATCAAAATCTCAGCGCTGAGCAGATGGTCAAACAAGCCAACATACCCATCATGAAGATGAATGGCTTCCTGGGGGAGTTTATCCGGGTCGTATTGGAAGAATTGCACCCCAGCCCGCATGGCTTGTTCGTAGAGCTCTTCCGCCTGACGGCTGTAAGTACGGATTTCTTTGTACAGCACGCGTACTTTCTTTCCCATCTGGCGCAAGCGGAGCGCCTGACCGATCATAGAGGTACAACAGTAACGCGCGCAGCCCATATTCCCCTGACGTGAACCAATACAGGCAATGAAGGTGATATGCTCTGCGCTGGGAATGCCGGTTTTCAAAATAAGTTCCAGGTCAAGGTTGGTGATGACTTCTGGATGTGCCTTTGCAGATGCCCCTTTGGAAGCAGCAAACGTGGTTCTAAGATGGTTATCCGAATTAATGAAATTTAGATAACCGAACTCGCTCGGCTGATAAGGTTTGGCTCCAGTAGCTACCAAAACGCTGCCCACCTCCAGGTCTTTCCCGTTGCTGAGGTGGGCAGCGAAGTTACCGACGATTCCCGTGATTGTTTCTACAGTAGATCCCAGGTAGACATGTACCCCGCTCTGTACCACTTCACGTGCTTTAAAATCTACTAGCCGGCTGGCGAGCATGCCGCCTGGGGCAATCTCATGCAGCCGGTGTAGCATTCCCCCGAGCCGCCAGTCTTTCTCGACGAGATGGGTTTCAAATCCCTGGTGGGCCAGGGCGGTGGCCGCCGTCATGCCGGCGATTCCACCACCTACCACCAGGACACTCTGGCGAAGTGGAAGATGGGATACCTCCAACGGTACCAGATGACGCGCCTTTTCCACTGCCATCCATACCATATCCATAGCTTTAATCGTTGCAGCTTGTGGCTCGCGTTTATGCACCCAGGAATCCATATTGCGGATGTTGGACATCTCCAAAAGATATGGATTCAGACCAGCACGTAGGAGCACACCACGGAAGATCGCCTCATGCGTCTTTGGTGAACAGGCTGCTACAACGACGCGGTTAATGCCTTCGCGTAAGATAGCTTCTTCAATCTCATGTTGTGTGTTACCGGCGCAAGAGAACATTTGATTTTGTGCATAGACCACACCGGGTAAGTTTCTGGCGAACTCTACAACTTGCTTTACGTTAATTACACCGGCAATGTTGCTACCACAATGGCAGACGAAAACGCCTATGCGGGGCGTCTCAATATCTTCCCTAGGCTCAATTTTTTGCGGCTCTGACCAGTGACGAGTGGTGAGATGTGCCAGCGCCAGGGCGGCGGCGCCGCTGCCCTCTGAGACGCTATCTGGGATATCCTTCGGTCCCGAAACGCACCCAGCAGCATAAACTCCAGTACGGGTGGTGATTACAAGCCCTCCTTGTGTCTCCTGGGCTCGTAAGAATCCATCCTCGTCAAGTTCGATATCCAAGCGCCTGGCCAGATCGGCTAAACCGGATGGTGGCGTTACAGCGTTGGCCAGGACAACCATGTCGTATTCGGTTGCGATGCGCTTTAACTGGAAAGTATCTTCATAAGTTACTTTTATACGCCCGTCTCCATTGTGGGCGATGGATGCCGGGTGGCTGCGGATGAAACGGACGCCTTCTTGCCGGGTGCGTCCCCAGAAACCATCGAAACCCTTTCCGTAAGCGCGCAGGTCCATATACATTACGGAGACATCCTTAATCCCATGGTCGATGGCTTGGTAGGCATGTTTGAGGGAATACATGCAGCAGAAACGCGAACAATAGCGGAAGTGACGCTGGTCGCGGGAGCCAACGCACAAAACGAAGAGGATATTTTCTGGATGCCGGCCATCCGAAGGACAGATGATTTCACCGCCAGTCGGACCAGCAGAGTTAATTAATCGTTCGAATTCCAACGCGGTCAGGATATCGAGGTGGCTGCCATAACCGTATTCGCTGAGTAAATGCGGATCAAGCATATCGTAACCGACCGCAACGATCACAGAGCCAACCTTGCGAGTGAGTGTCTGCTCGGGAGGTACTAAGAAGTCGATAGCTTTCGGTGGACAGACCTGGAGGCAATGGTTGCAGGGCAGGTAGTTGGGTGGAGTATTCAGACAATGCTGGATATCGATGGTATACGCGCCGGGGACGGATTGGGGGATTGGGGTGTAGATGGCCTTACGAGTTGCCATACCTGAGTCGTACTCGTTAGGCAAAACCACCGGGCAAGCGTTGGTGCATTCGCCACAGCGTGTGCACGCATCGGTGACATAGCGCGCTTTCTGCCGGATCTGAACTTGAAAATCCCCTGGCGAACCTTCCAGGGTTTCAACCTCTGCCAGTGAGAGAATCTCGATGTTGGGGTGCAGGTTGACTTCCGACATTTTTGGCGCTTCAATGCAAATTGAGCAATCGAGGGTCGGAAAATTCTTATCCAATACGGCCATGATGCCACCGATGGTGGCCTCGCGCTCTACCAGGATAACGCGCGCCCCGGCATCTGCCAGGTCTAATGAGGCTTGAATACCAGCAATTCCACCGCCAATAACGAGAACCGAATCGCTCATGTTTTATCCTGTTCTAACCTGTACTTTCATCGTGCCGTGCTCATAGCCTTTGGTAAAAGCTTCCATGTTTAATGGTACAGTCTTAGATCGCACTGAAGTCTGGATGGCTTTTTCCACCGCTTGACGGCTGACCAGACCGCTAACCGAAGTAAAGAAACCGACGGTGATTACGTTGGCTACCATGCGGCGTCCCATTTCTTCAGCAAAACGTGTTGCGGGTACGCCAAGCGCTTGATCTTCCTCGCCAGGAATCACCAGGTCTTCATCGATAAGAATTAATGCTCCAGCCTTTGCTGTTGACCGGAAGCGAGTGTAGCCTTCTTGGGAGATAGCTACCAGGACATCCGGGTGTTGGACGAAAGGATAATCGATTGGCTCGTCGGATACAACCAGGTTTGCGCTGGATGCCCCTCCACGCGCCTCTGGCCCATAGGCCTGGGTCATCACGGCTTCCAGCCCATCATAAAGCGAGAACGCCTTACCCAAAATATATCCTGCTAATACTACTCCTTGGCCGCCAAAGCCGGCGATACGTATTTCAGTGCGCATTGTTTATTGCCCTATCTCAACAGGTTTGTATGGCGCTCTATCTCTGTCCACAAATTTTCCGACATAAATCGGTCTGTCTTCCCGTAAATCGATATCCAGCTCTTCAGCTCGGATGTCCCCATCGCGCACCAGGACGCACCGCTGGCGGTAGAGCTCCATCTCTTCTAGACCATCTTCAATATTATTTGACTTGCCGAAACCTACCGGGCAGGGGCAGAGGATTTCGATAAAAGTGAACCCTGGTTTGGTGAAGGTGTAGAGGATGTCTTCTTTGATCTGACGAACATGCAGGTTTGACCAGCGAGAGACGAAGTTGGCGCCTGAGGCGGCTAGTAAATAAGGCAAGTTGAAAGGCAGCTCTGGGTTGCCGTAAGGTGTGGTTGTTGCGAGCGCCCCGCGAGGTGTGGTGGGACCGGCTTGACCGCCGGTCATTCCGTAGTTGAAGTTGTTGATGCAGATGACTTTGAGATCAACATTGCGGCGAGCAGCATGGATCAGGTGATTGCCGCCAATTGCCACCAGATCGCCATCGCCACTGAAAACACTAACCATAAGTGAAGGATTGGCCAGTTTCAGACCCAAGGCGAAGGGGATGGCGCGCCCGTGAGTGGTGTGGTAGGAATCGATATTCATGTAACCCGCCACCCGGCCGCTGCAACCAATGCCTGAAACGACAATATGTTTCTCAATAGGGATACCGGATTCCAGGATCGCCTGCCCAAAACAGCGCATGGCAACGCCGATGCCACAACCTGGGCACCAGATGTGCGGCATACGGTCAGAGCGCAAGACCTTATCTAAAGGGTGTTGGTCGACAACACTAACGGGGCTCATTGGGCAGCCTCCTGAATTGCATGCAGGATTGGCTCGGGGGGAATCATGGCGCCACCCGCGTGGTGAATCCCTTTCACCGGGCGCCGGACCACGCGTTCAACTTCCAGGCGAATCTGGCCGAGATTCATTTCGGCGACGATAAATTCGTCTACCTGATTTGCTAATTCACCGAGAAGTCCTTCGGGAAACGGCCAAATCGAAACCAGGCGAAGCAACCCTGCCGGTATGCCCTGCTGACGTGCAAGGCGCACTGCACGCCGGGCTGAGCGCGCAGTACAACCGAAGGAGACCACAACAATACGGGCATCCTCCAGGGAATGTTCTTCGGTGCGAATGATTTGTGATGCATTGCGGCGAACTTTCTCAACCAGGCGCACTACCAAATTATGATGGGTGTCTGCAGACATATCTGGATAGCCGTGTTCGTCATGCGTCAGGCCGGTGTAATGGATGCGGTAACCTTCACCAGCGTGCACCATGGGGGGGACAAGATCTTCACCAATCACTTTGAACGGATCAAAACGACCATTGGGTGGATTTTGTGGGCGTTTACGCTCCCAGCGCTCAATCTGATCGGCGGGAGGGATGACGACGCGTTCGACCATATGGCCGACGACCTCGTCTGCAAGAAGCAAGACGGGTGTCCGGTAACGATCGGCGATGTTAAACGACAAAACGGTTAGATCAAACATCTCCTGTGGTGACCAGGGAGAATATGCGACAATCTCATAATCGCCATGCGAACCCCAACGGGCTTGCATAACATCCGATTGCCCTGGCATGGTAGGCAATCCTGTGGAGGGCGAGCCTCGCTGCACATCTACGATAACGCTAGGTAGTTCGAGCATAACCCCCAGACCGATGTTTTCCAACATCAGGCTGAGGCCTGGGCCGGAGGTGGCGGTCATGGAGCGCGCGCCAGCCGCGGAGGCACCCAGGATAGCCGACATGCTGCCTAGCTCATCTTCCATCTGGATAAAAACCCCGCCCACTTCCGGCATCCGGCGCGCTAGATGCTCGCCGATTTCGGTAGAGGGTGTGATGGGATAGCCGCCGAAGAAACGGCAGCCAGCAGCAAGCGCTCCCTCAGCGCAGGCGTGGTCGCCATGCATAAAGTGCTTGCCAGTCAAAACCGATTTTATAGTCATTGGGATTTTCCGTTCGCTGGCAAGGTGAAGATGGCAAATTCCGGGCAGACGAGGGTGCAGAACTCGCAATGAACGCAGGCTTCTTCTTTTTCAGGCGCTATCTCGGGAAAGTGGTAACCTTTTTCGTTGGTCTGGTGAGATTCCTGCAATACCCCCTGGGGGCAGAATTGGATGCAGACCTTACAACCTTTGCAGCGTCCAGGAATGAGATATACCTGGCCGCGTGGCACGTGTGCCTTATCAATATTAAGCGGCGTGCGTGCAAAGACTCTCATGGATCACCGCCTCTAGAATGTAAACCATTAAAGTGACAACTCGTTCAACAATTCACTAAACCCATTATATGACCGCCAATCTCTAATGTCAAATTAATGAATTCCGTGCATGCCAGAATTAATCGCCGAATTTAATGCCCTGGGCGAGAGGTAGATTCTTTGAGTAATTAATGGTATTCGTCTGGCGGCGCATATAGGCCTTCCAGGCATCCGAGCCCGATTCGCGCCCACCGCCGGTCTCCTTTTCTCCGCCGAAAGCGCCACCGATCTCTGCTCCGGATGTGCCTATGTTGACATTGGCGATGCCACAATCCGAGCCATTCACAGAGAGGAAGGCTTCTGCCTCGCGCAAGTTATCTGTAAAAATTGCGCTGGATAAGCCTTGGGGAACATCATTGTGCAGAGCCAGGGCATCTTCCAGGGACTCATATTCCAACAGGTATAGGATTGGAGCAAAGGTCTCCTTCTTGACGATCTCGCTCTGGCCTGGCATCTTGACAATGGTGGGTTCAACGAAATTTGGACCTATATCTGGTCGCATACGACCACCAGCCAGGATCTCACCTCCCTCAGCCTGAGCTTGTTGTAATGCGTCGAACATCTCTTCTACGGCAGCATTTTCAACCAATGGTCCCATCAACGTTCCATCTTGCAGCGGATTACCCAGACGCACCTGTTGATAAGCTGCTACCAGGCGAGTGGTCAGCTCGGGAGCGATTGTTTTGTGCATAATGATACGACGGGTAGTGGTACAACGTTGCCCGGCGGTGCCAACCGCTCCGAACAGGATGGCGCGCACAGCAAGATTCAGGTCTGCCTCTTTCGAGACGACAATGGCGTTATTGCCTCCTAATTCCAAGATAGTGCGACCGAAACGCGCAGCGACGGTCTCTGCAATATGACGTCCAATGAGGGTGGAACCGGTAAATGAGATCAAAGGAATGCGCTGGTCGTTTAACAGCCGATCGCCTACCTCGCGACCGGAACCCACCACCAGATTAAAAATCCCTTCTAATCCGTGATCAGCCATCACTTGATTGGCAATATTCTGAACGGCAATAGCGCACAAGGGCGTTAGCGAGGAGGGTTTCCATATAATTGGATCACCGCAAACCACAGCGATGGCTGCATTCCAAGACCAGACCGCCACGGGAAAATTGAAGGCGGTGATAACACCGACAATACCCAGCGGGTGCCATTGTTCGTACATACGGTGTCCTGGGCGTTCAGAATGCATGCTGAGGCCATATAGCTGGCGAGATAGACCGACGGCAAAATCGCAAATATCGATCATTTCCTGAACTTCGCCATGCCCTTCGGCGCGAATTTTACCCATTTCCAGTGTAACCAAATCTCCTAAAGGCTCTTTCAATGTGCGTAAAGCATCTCCGAGGTCTCGGATTAGCAACCCTCGTTGCGGGGCGGGAGTATTTCTCCAACGTAGGAAGGTTGCCTGGGCTGTAGAAGCGACTTTTTCATAAGTCGTGGCAGTAGCCTGAATGATGCTGGCGAT
>Ga0113563_10001156_pt1 | contig 14537 bp, 14 predicted proteins | sample Mud3Dept3metaG_FD_80117 | JGI IMG/M metagenome (GOLD analysis project Ga0113563, IMG submission 80117) | Freshwater wetland microbial communities from Ohio, USA, analyzing the effect of biotic and abiotic controls - Mud 3 Core 4 Depth 3... | ecosystem: Environmental > Aquatic > Freshwater >...
ACGCGCTACCAGATCGAGAGCCAGATCGAGTCCGCGTACTCGCACAAGGTGACTCTGCCCTCGGGTGGCAGCATCGTGATCGACCACACCGAGGCGCTGGTGTCGATCGACATCAACTCGGCGCGCAGCACCCGCGGCACGGACATCGAGACGACGGCCTGCAACACCAATCTGGAGGCTGCGGACGAGATCGCCCGCCAGATGCGCCTGCGCGACGTCGGGGGCCTGATCGTCATCGACTTCATCGACATGGAGTCGCAGAAGAACCAGCGTGCGGTCGAGGACCGGCTGCGCGACGCGGTCAAGCAGGATCGCGCCCGCATCCAGATCGGCCGCATCTCGCGCTTCGGTCTGCTCGAACTCTCGCGACAGCGCCTGCGGCCGTCGATCAGCGAGACGACCAACATCGTCTGCCCGCGCTGCAACGGCATGGGAGTGATCCGCAGCGTCGAGTCGCTGGCGCTCGCCATCCTCCGTTTGATCGGCGAGGAGGCGCGCAAGGACCGCACTTCAAAGGTGATCGCGCAGTTGCCGGTGGACGTTGCGACCTACCTGATGAACGAGAAGCGCGAGTGGCTCCACAGCATCGAGGCGCGCGGCGGGGTCGACGTGATCCTCGTGCCGAACCGGTACCTCGAAACCCCTGCCTACGAGCTGCGCCGCGTGCGCGATGACGAGGCGGACATGCCCGAGTTCTCGGTAATCAGCCACCAGATGGCCGTACAGCCGCAAGTGAACCTGGATGCGATCGCCGCCGAGGAAAAGGCGGCTCCGCCGCCACCAGTGCCGGCGGTGACGACGGTCGTGCCAAGCACGCCTGCGCCCCCTCCGGCGTCCGAACCGCTGGCCGTTGCGCCCGCTGCGCCGGCTGTCGCTGCAGTCGTCGTGCCGCAGTATGGGCCTCGCGATGGCGCGCTCGTGCGCCTGTGGCACTGGCTGTTCGGCGACAAGCGCGCGCCGGAGCCGCAGGCAAGGCCAGCGCCCGGGCGTGGCGATGCCGATCGGAACCACAATCGAGAGCGTGACCGTGACCGCGGCCGCTCCCGTGACGGGCGTCATGGCGGGCGCGACGAGCGACGCGATGGACGCCGCGATGAGCGCGGCCGGGACGAGAAACGCGCGCAACGCGACGGCGAACGTCGGCCCGAGCGCAAGGACGGCGAGCGTCGCCCGGATTCGCGCAACGATCAGCGGCCGGAACAGCGCGGCGACCAGCGTGGAGAACGCAGTCGTCGGCCCGACCAGCAGCAGGCCCAGGGTGGGCAGCGTGAGCGTCGCCCGGAGGGGCCGCCTCGTAACCAGCAGCAGGCGCAGCCGCCGCGCGACGAACAGCGTCCGGAGCAGCCGCGGGTCGAGCAGCAGCGCGCGCCCCAGCCGCCGCCGCGGACCGACATGTCGGCGGTGCCGGTAGACGGACAGCAGGCCGAGCAGGCAGAGCGGCCCGAGGGAGAGCGTGGTGAGCGAACCGGGCGTCGCTCGCGTCGAGGCGGACGGCGTCGTCGCCGCGAGCCTGGCGAGTCGGCCGGTGGCGAGCAGCGGCCAGAGAACGGGTCGTTCGACGCGGGCAGCGGCGGCCCGCAGGCGCCTGCATCGGAGTCTGCGCCGGACTTTGCGGCAGCGCGCGAGAGTGAGCCACCGCGGGCCACCCCCGCTCCGCAGCCGGGATCGTTCGACTTCGAGCGGGTGCCCGAGCGCGCGGCGGAGCGCACCCAGGCTCCCCCGGCTGCATTGCCGGTCGTGCGACCGCCGCACGAGATGCAGGAATGGACTCCGACGCCGGCGAGTGATGCGACTCGCGCGGAGCCGCGCAACGAGCCTTGATGCCGGCGAGGCGTCGTCCTAGCGGCGCCGGGCCGCTGACCGGGCAAGCAACTCGTCGAGGAGGCCTTTCGAGGCCTCTTCGACGAGGTCCAGCACGTGCTCGAATCCGACCGGCCCGCCGTAGTACGGATCCGGAACGTCGTCGATGTCAGTCGACGGCGCGAACTCGAGCATCAGCCTGATCCGTTCGCGATACTCGTCGGGGCTGCGATCCAGAAGGACCTCCCGGTTCAACTGGTCCATGGCGACCAGCAGGTCGAATCTCCCGAAGTCGGCCTCGTCAACTGTGCGTGCCCGTAGACCGCTAAGGTCGATTCCTCGCCGCTCAGCCGCGGCAATGGCACGCCGGTCCGGCGGCTCGCCGACGTGGTAGGCGTGCGTCCCGGCCGAGTCGATCTCGACCTGCAGGTGCGGCGCGCGCTCCCGGACCAGTTTGCGGAACACGCCCTCGGCAGTCGGTGATCTGCAGATGTTGCCCATGCAGACGAACAGGATCCGGGTGGTCATCGTTCACCTCGCGAGGTAGTGCATCCAGAGTATGCGGGCGGCGACCGACCGCCAGGGCGCCCAGCATTCTGCCAACTCGACCTGCTGCTCGCGCGACGGTACTTCGTGGAGTCGCTTCACGTCGCGCATTGCGATCGCCAATGCCAGGTCGCCGCGAGGCCACACGTCCGGCCGGCGCAGCGCCATCAGGAAATAGATGTCCGCGGTCCAGTGACCGATGCCAGGAACCGCGAGCAGCAACGTGCGCGCCTGTGTTTCAGTCGCGCGACTCACTACTCGCAGGTCGAGGGAGCCATCCAGCAGGCGTTGCGCGAGTTCATTGCAGTAGCGGGCCTTCTGTCGCGTCAGGCCGAACTCGCGAAGCCCGTCGATCCCCATGTGCGTCACTGCAGCCGGCGTGACATGCCCCCCAAGTGCGGTACGCAGCCGGCGGAACAGTGTGCGCGCCGATGCGATCGACACCTGCTGCTCGAGAATTATCCAGACCAGCGTTGCGAAGCCGGGCGGTCGCCCCCACAGCGGAGGGTGGCCATGCTGCTCGACGATCCGGGCAAGGTCCGGGTCACGAATGGCCAACTCCTGCGCGCCAGCCAGCAGCGTCTCCATCGTCAGGCGACGACCCGCCCCGCATGCACCTGGCTCGTCGGTCGGTCTGGGTGCGGGCAACGCTGCCATCAAGGTCGGCCTTGTCTCTCGCGCGGAAGTGTCGCGCCGCCTATGGTACCGTTCAATGCAGGCTCCATACGCAGCCTGACAAGCGCGCCAGACGCATGCAGCGGAACAGACTCGTCTACTCCACCGGCACCGGCCGCCTGTGCCCGGAATGCGGACGCACCAGCGCGGAGTGTCGCTGCAGACGCAGCAGGCCCGCCACGGCGACTCCTGCGGTGCCGCAAGGCGACGGAATCGTGCGGGTCGGGCGCGAAACCAAGGGCCGCAAGGGCAAGGGCGTCACCGTGATCAGGGGCATACCGCTTGCCGGCGATGAACTCGGCGCGCTCGCGACACGACTGAAAAAGCGCTGCGGCTGCGGCGGTACGGTGGATGGAGCCGTGATCGAGATCCAGGGCGACCACCGCGACCTGCTGGTCGAGGAACTCGGCAAGCTCGGCTACACGGTCCGTCGCTCGGGCGGTTGAGTCGCCCGCCCATGCGCATCAACAAGTACCTGGCTGAAACCGGCACGTGCTCACGGCGCGAGGCCGACCAGTGGATCGAGGCGGGCCGCATCACGGTGGACGGCACCCGGGCCGTGCTGGGCACGCAGGTCAGCGAAGGAGCCGTCGTGCTGGTGGACGGCAAGCCGCTGCCCGACAGGCCGCGCAAGGTCTACCTGGCGCTCAACAAGCCGATGGGCATTGAGTGTACGACCGATCGGGATGTGCCCGGCAACATCGTCGACTTCGTCGGGCACCGCGAACGGGTCTTTCCGATCGGGCGGCTGGACAAGGACTCCGAGGGACTCATCCTGCTGACCAACGACGGCGACATCGTGAACACGATCCTGCGCGCCGAGAACGAGCACGAAAAGGAGTACGTGGTCGCCGTGGATCGCCCTCTCACGCCCGCCTTCCTCGCCGGCATGGCGGCTGGAGTGCCGATACTCGACACCGTCACGAACCCGTGCAAGGTGACCCAGGTCGGCAGGAACACCTTCCGCATCGTGCTGACGCAGGGCCTGAACCGGCAGATCCGCCGCATGTGCGAGCACTTCGACTACACGGTGCGAGGACTGCAGCGTGTGCGGATCATGCACGTGCGCCTCGGCGACCTGCCCATCGGCAAGTGGCGCAACCTGACGGCGGAGGAACTGCGCGGCCTGGTCGCGTCGCGGACGACGCTGAGCCTGCGTCCACGCGCCAGGCGCCCGGTGAACTGACCGGATCCGGTCAATCGACGGCAGAAGCCTCGCGTCGAACCCGCTTGTGCTTCAGGTCCAGGTACAGGTTGTAACCTGCCACCCCCGCCGGAAACAGGTTCGACAGGATCCCGACCGAGTCGTTCTTGCCGAAGATGAAATACGACAGCAGCAGCAGGCTGCCGGAAATGCTCATGAACCAGAACACGGTGGGCACGACCGGCTTGCCGTGCGCACGTGAGTAGGCCATCTGCACGAACCATCGGCCGGCGAACAGCACGACGCCGGCGTAGCCGACCAGCTTCCACGGCGTGAGCGTGACGCCGAACGCGACCATGAGCACCTGGTTCACTGCCTGCCTCCTTCGCTGCCGGCGCCGCCCGCCGCCGCACGTACCCGGGCGTGTTCGAGATCCTGCTGCGTGTCGACGCCGGGACCCGGTGCCTCGACGCACCTTTCCACCGCGATACGGACGCCGTTCTGCATGGCCCTGAGCTGCTCGAGCTTCTCGCGTAGCTCGAGGCTGGACGGCGCCAGGCTCGTGATGCGTCGGAGCACGCCGACCCTGTATGCGTAGATGCCGACGTGGCGCAACGCGTCGCCGAAGTCCCGCTGGCTTGCGAACCCTGCCGGAGCGCCATCACGTGTCCAGGGGATTGGTGCACGGCTGAAGTAAAGAGCTGCGCCGTCGCTCGCAGTCACGACCTTGACCACGTTCGTGTCTATGAATTGCTCGAGCGACTCGATCGGGGTGGCGAGCGTTGCGATGCCGGCGGCGGCGTCCTTTTCAAGCAGCATGGCAACCTGGTCGATCAGCGCCGGCGGAAGGAAGGGCTCGTCGCCCTGCACGTTCACGACAATCGTGTCGTCGCTCCAGCCGAGCCCTGCTGCGACGGCCGCTACGCGGTCCGTGCCGGATGCAAGTTCCGGATCGGTCAGCACCGCAATCCCGAGACCGGGCGCGCGCGGGTCGCTCACGACTGCTGCGATGCGGGCATCGTCCGTGGCGACAAGCACCTGCGTCGCGCCACTGGCACAGGCGCGCTCGACCACGTGCTGCACCATCGGTCGGCCCGCAATGTCCAGCAGCGGCTTGCCTTGCAGCCGGGTCGAGGCGTAGCGCGCCGGGATGACGACGTGGAACACCAACGTCAGTCCTTGAGCAGCGGGTCGTCGAGCTCGAGACGCTTCGCTTCTTCCTCCAGCATCACCGGTATGTCGTCACGTACCGGATAGGCGAGCCGGTCGGCGCGGCAGACGAGGCAAGGCACGTCGCGATGCCACTGCAGCGGCCCCTTGCAGACAGGGCACGCGAGAATGTCGAGCAGTTTGCTATCCAAGTTTGACTCCTGCACCGGTGAGGCCGGTGCGCTCGAGAACCAGCGCGACCAGGTCCCGCGCCATGTCCCGCTCGATGACTACGTCCAGCTCGACGTACCACCAGTCCGGTCGTGCGTAAGACGCGCATTTTACGGCATCCTTCTCTGTCATCATCACCGTCGTCCCATCCGGGAACGGCAGGTGCCGCGGATCGAGCGTGCCGTGGTCCTCGATTGCATGGGTCTCACCGGTAATGCCCGCCGCGCTCAACGCAGCGAAAAAAGCCTGCGGATTTCCGATGCCGGCGAATGCATGCACACGGGTGCCGCGAAACGTGGCCAGTTCCCGGCGCTCGCCGGAACGGACATTGACCGCCGCGCCGATGTCGAACCGCGCTTCCACGACGAATGGCCGGCGCGGCCTGGGCGCCGCTTCCGCGGACCCGTGGCGCCGCGCCAGGATCACTGCGTCCACCGTCTCCAGCCGGCTCGCCGGTTCACGCAGCGGCCCTGCCGGCAGCATGAACCGGTTGCCAAGGCCGCGGGCCGCGTCGACGACCGCGATCTCGTAGTCGCGCGCGAGACGCAGGTGCTGCAGGCCATCGTCACAGACGACGATCCGGGCACCCTGCTCCACCGCCAGCCGCGCAGCCGCAACACGGTCGGCGCCGATCACGACGACCTGCGGGCCGCGACGAGCATGCAGCAGCGCCTCGTCACCGACGTCGGCAGGGTCGTCCGCCGCGGCCACGACGCGCGGCACCCCCGAATGACGTGCCCCGTAGCCACGCAGCACGATTCCGACCGGGTGTCCGCGCAGCTGCAGCTGCCGCCCGAGCCAGGCTGTCAGCGGCGTCTTGCCCGTGCCGCCGACCGTGAGATTCCCCACCACGACGACCGGCGCCTGCACGCGGTACGTCGGCAGCATGCCGACGCGAAAGAGCCCGCGTCGCAGCGCGACCAGCAGCCGAAAGATCAGGCTCAGCGGCCAGAGTGGCAGGCCGAGCCAGGCGGGCCCGTACCAGATCCGCTGCACGACCGGCTCGAGGCTCATTCGGTGAACTGCATGCGGTAGAGCACCGCATACTGGCCGTTCAGGGCCAGGAGCTCCTCGTGTGTGCCCGTCTCGATCACCCGCCCCCCGTCCATCACCAGGATGCGGTCGGCCTTCTCGACGGTGGACAGCCGATGTGCGATGACGAGCGTCGTGCGGTTGTGCATCAGGTGCTCGAGCTGCTCCTGGATCTGGCGCTCGAGCTCGGTGTCGAGCGCCGAGGTCGCCTCGTCGAGGATCAGGATCGGCGTGTTCCGCAGCAGCGCGCGTGCGATGGCGATGCGCTGCCTCTGGCCTCCCGAGAGCAGCACGCCCCGGTCGCCGACGATGGTCTGAAGCCCCTGCTCCATCTGGTCCGTGAACTCCGTTACGCGGGCGGCAGCCGCGGCCGCCTCGATCTGCGCGTCGCTGGCATCGAAGCCGAACGAGATGTTCTTGCTGACCGTGTCGTTGAAAAGCACGACGTCCTGGCTCACCAGGCTCATTTGGGCGCGCAGGTCATGAAGCCGGTATTCGCGCACGTCGTGGCCATCCAGCCGAACGCTACCCGACGTCACGTCGTAGAAGCGCGGCAGCAGGTTCACGATCGTCGACTTGCCGCCGCCCGACCGCCCGACGATTGCAAGCGTCTCGCCTGCACGAACGCTGAAGCTCACACCGGCGAGGACCGACTCGGCGCCGGTCGGATAGCGGAAGCTGACGTCGCGATACTCGACCTCGCCGCGGGCGCGCTCGAGCGTTCGGTCGCCACCCGCGTCTTCCTGCGGCGTGTCGATGATCTGGAAGATGCTCTGGGCGGCCGCGATGCCCTGCTGCAGCGGGCCGGCCACGTTCACGAGCCGGCGCAGCGGAGCCGTCACGAGACCGAGTGCGACCATGAACGCCGTGAACGAACCGACGGTCGTGTTCCCTGCCACGGCATCGACGGTCGCCATGTACAGCACGCCGGCCATTGCCATGGCGGCAATGGTCTGCACGACCGGATTACTGAGGCCCTTGGTGAACATCAGCCGCATGTGCGAGCGGCGGTTCTTCTCGATGACCTCCTCGAAGAGGCCGGCCTCGTATGCCTGCGCGTTGAAGACGCGCACGACGCGCGGCGCCTCGATCGCCTCCTTCGCCACGCGCGTCACGTCGCCCATCGAGTTCTGGATGCGACGGCTGTAGCGTCGAAAAAGCATGTTGATCCGCCGCACGATGAAGGCGATGAGCGGACCGACGGTCAGGCTGATCAGCGTGAGCTTGGGATTGAGGTACAGCAGGTAGCTGATGAGCCCGACGATGCTCAGGCTGTCGCGAATGAAGACCGTGAGCGAGTCCGTGGTCGCCTGGGCGACCTGCTCCGTGTTGTAGGTCAGGCGCGAAAGCAGCACGCCGGAAGCCTCATGATCGAAGTAACCGACCGGGAGATGCAGGTAGCGTGCGAAAATCTGGGAGCGTAGCGTCTTTACGATGTGGCGTCCGACGTAACCGGGACAGTACGTCTGCATGAAATCGCCGAGGCCGCGCAGCATGAACAGGCCGACCAGCGCGAGCGGCACGAGCCATACCATGCGCGGATCCTTGTCGACGAAGGTGCCGTCGAGAAAGAACTTCGCAAATGCGGCCCAGCCTGCATCGGTGGCCGCGAAGATGACCATGCCGGCGATGCCGAGCGAGAACATGCCGCGGTGCGGCCCAAGGTAGCCGACGAGCCTGCGATAGGTGTGAATCGCCCCGGCGGGCATCCGCAGTTCCGTGACCTTACTTGCCTTCAGTCTCATCGTTGACCGTTGCGATGTTGATCTGCCGGTGGCCGAGCCGCCCCGCGACGTCCATCGCGGTCACGACCGACTGGTGCACGGCGCGGGCATCCGCCCTGATCGTCACGGGCATCGCCCGGTTTCCGCCCGCGGCCTTGCCGACCGCGGTTGCCAGCGTGGCCGGACTGTTGTTGACGAGCGGCCGGCCGTTGACGCTGAAGCCGCCCTCTGCGGACACGTCGATTTCAATCGACTCGCGCTCCGCCTCGGCGTCGGGCGCTACGCCCGCCTCCGGCAGCCGGACCTTCAACCGGCCCTCGTCGATGAACTTGGTGGAGAGCATGAAGAAGATCAGCAGCAGCAGCACGACGTCGATCAGCGACGTCATGTTGAGATCGGGCTCTTCGGTGCGTCGAGGCTGGAACCTCACGCGGCGTCTTCCCGCGCCATCAGCGGCACCGAGACGGCACCACTGGTGCGGTCGATGGCCTGCACCAGCTTGATGGATTCCTTCTCCATCTGGATGACCAGCGCGTCCACCCGGCCGCGCAGGTACCGGTACGCGACCAGCGCCGGTATCGCGACGAGCAGTCCCGCCGCCGTCGTGATCAGCGCCTCGGAGATGCCGCCAGCCATGGCCGTCGGGTTGCCGACGCCCGCCAGCGTGATCGCCTTGAACGTACGGATCATGCCCGTCACGGTGCCCAGCAACCCCAGCAACGGCGAAATGGCCGCGATGGTGCCGAGCATGCCCAGGTAGCGCTCGAGGTCGTGCACGACGTGCCGGCCGGCGTCCTCGATGGCGCCGATCATGACGGCTCGATCCCGATGCCGGCTCGCGAGGCCCGCTGCAAGAACGCGACCCAGCGGCGAATGCTGCTGCAGCGCCTGGATCTGCTTGTCGGACAGCGCGCGATTCTCGACCCACTGCCAGACCTTGTCGGTCAGCTCGGCCGGCACAACTCGCTGCGAACGCAACGTCCACAGCCGCTCGAGCGTGATGGCGACGGCCAGGATGGAGCACAGGATGATCGGCACCATGACGATGCCACCGGCCTTCACGATCTCGAACATGTGGTGGCTCGTTGTCCCCTGCCGCTGCGCCCGCGGATCATACTTGAAGGGCGCCCGAGCCGCGACTTTGCGCCTGCTAGGGATCGGTCCAGATACGGCGGTCTGCGAGCCGCCACCGTACGGGCGGCTCGAGCGGCCGTCCGGGGACGACGTCGAATTCCACTGCACCTGAGTCGGACGTGAGCACCACTTCCGCGCCGGAGGCCCGCCACCGCTCGACGATTGCGGGGGCCGGGAATCCCCATCGATTTCGGTGACCCGCCGACACCACTGCCCAGCGCGGCCGGGTTGCTGCTGCGAAACCCGCGCTCGACGACGTACGGCTGCCATGATGCGGGACGACCAGGATGTCAGCCGGGCCTGGCAGCCACCGCTCGAGCAATTGCTGCTCGGCGACCTTCTCGACATCTCCAGTCAGGACGATCAGTCTCGAGGCTGCGCGTATCGCCAGCACGCAGGAGCGGTCGTTGTCGCCGGGCAGCAGTGGCTCGACCGGGTGCAGCCAGTCGAAGCGCACTCCGTCCCAGTTCCAATTCTGCCCCGCCCGACAGGGCCGGACGTGCCCGAGCGGATCGAGCGCGTGACCACTTGCCACCAGCTCGCGAACGCTGAGCAGCTGCTGCAACGACGCAGCTCCACCTGCGTGATCGCCGTCGTCGTGACTGGCCACCAGCATGTCGACCGTGCGGACGCCGCGACTTCTTAGGTATGGCTCGACGACGAGCAGTCCCGTGTCCGTACCGCTGCGGAATGCCGGGCCCGTGTCGTACACCAGCACGTGGCGACGGGTCTGCACCACGACGGCAAGCCCCTGCCCCACATCGAGAAACGCGACGCGAACTGCGCCGGGTACGGGCGGCGGCGCGCGCCAGGCACCGAGTGCGACGACCATGATCAGGCCGGCAATTCTTCCCGGCGCCGGCAGTGGCGCGAGCGCCGCGACCGCCCCGATGACCAGGGCGAGCCAACCGGCCACCGGCAAGGACGCGGTGCCCCAGGTGGCGTGCGACCAGCCCGCCGGCACCTCGATCAGGGACCATGTGAATTCGATGAGGGCGGCCACGGCTCCCAGTGCCGCCGCGCCTGCGTCGGGCGCGATCAGCGTCAGAGTCGTTGCGACGAGGATTGCCGGGACGATGACCAGCGTATAGAGCGGAATCGCGGCCGCGTTCACGGCGGCCGATACCAGCGAAAGGCTGCCGAATGCCCCCGCAAGCACCGGGACCAGCCCGATTGTCACGGCCATCTGCACGCGCGTGAACCCGGCCAGTACGCCGGGCGCGCGGACGTGCCCGGTACCGACGAACAGGATGACCGCCACGGCCACGAAGGACAGCCAGAAGCCGACGGCAAGCGGCGCCAGCGGATCGGACACGAGTACCGCGAGCGCGCCGAACGCGAGCGCGTCGGCCGCTCCGACACGCCGGCGCAGCCGCAGTGCGGCAGCGGCGAGCGCGATCATGATCACGGTACGCTGCGTCGGAACCGACCAGCCTGCCAGCAGCGCGTAGCCGAGGGCCGTGAGCGCGCCCGCCGTGACCGCGGCATCCCGCTGCGAGCCGAGCGCACCCCGCCGCTGCCTCCACCGCTGCACGCGAGCCGCAAACCACGCGGCAACCACCGCGAGCATGCCGATGTGCATGCCCGATATGGCCATCAGGTGACTGGTTCCGCTGCGGGCCAGCGCCCGCCACTGCTCCCGGCTGAGCGCATCCTGCAGCCCGACGGCGAGGCCGGCGACGATCCCGGTGGCGGGCCGAGCGCCGAGCGCAACACGGATGGCATCGTAGATCTCACCGCGCGCGACCAGAACCGGACGCTGCAGGACGTCACGCCAGCGTCGGCCGTGCCTGCTCGCCGCCCGTACGTAGCCGGTGGCGCCTATGCCTTCCCGCAGCAGGCGGGCTTCCTGGTCCATGCCGCCCGGGTTCGAGAAACCGCGCGGCCGGCGCAGGCGCACATCGAGCTCGAGCCGCTCGGCCGGCAGCGGCTGCCAAAGGGGGTCGTACCACGTGAGCTCGACGTGCGGCGGTATGCCATCCGCCGGCACGGTAGCGAGCCGGAAGCGCACGCTCCCTGAACGCAACTGCGGCACCGAGGACACTGTGCCGCGGACCGTCATCGTGCGACCCTCGAGCGACGGGTCGAGCCTCTCGTTCAACCGTGCGGAAACATCCCACCAGGCCGCTGCGAATCCCAACGCCAGCGCAAGGATGGGCCAGGCACGCAGCGTGACCGCCAGCACCGCGGCAAGCCCGACGGCCGCTGCGATTCCTTCGCCGCAGGGAAGCTCCGCCAGCACCAGCAAAGAGCAGCAGCCCGCGAGGAATGCACAAGCCGCCAGGACCATCGCCGTCTCCGCGCCGTCTGCCGCAAACGGCAGACTGCACGGCGGATCGCGGGACTGCGCCTCGCGAATCCGGCGGGTTCGTGCAGATTCAGGACTGCACCAGACGTCCGTCGCGCAGCGTGAGCACGCGTTGCATGCGGGCGGCAATCTCGGTCGCGTGCGTGACGATCACCAGGCTCGTGCCGAGCTCGCGATTGAGCTCGAGCATCAGGTCGAACACCGCGCGCGCGTTGAAGCCGTCGAGGTTACCGGTGGGCTCGTCGGCGAGCACCAGCGCTGGTCGCGTGACGAGCGCCCTGGCAACGGCGGCACGCTGACGCTCGCCACCCGACAGCTGCGCAGGCCGATGACCGAGCCGGGCACCCAGGCCGACGCGCTCCAGCAGCAGGCGCGCCTCGCGCTCGGCCTCCATGACGCGTGTCCTGCGCACCAGCAGCGGCATCGCGACATTCTCGAGCGCGGTGAATTCGGGCAGCAGGTGATGGAACTGGTAGACGAAGCCGAGCGACCGGTTGCGCAGCACGCCTCGTTCGGCGTCCGCCAGGTCTGCGAGCGACTGCCCGGTGATGCGCACGACGCCACTCGACGGCAGGTCGAGTCCGCCGAGGATCTGCAGCAGCGTCGTCTTGCCGGAGCCCGAGGCGCCGACGATCGCGAGCGTCTCGCCCCGGTCGATGCGCAGTTCCACGCCCGTCAGCACGTCGAGGCGGTGACCGGCCTCCTCAAAGTGCTTGCACACGCCGTCGCAGCTCAGGATCTCGGTGTCAGTCATGTCGCAGTGCCCTCGCCGGGTCGGTACGCGCAGCGCGCCAGGCGGGATAGAGAGTGGACAGGCAGCACAGCGCGAACGCCGTCACCGCAATCAGCGCGACGTCGGCCGGCTCGACCCGTGCAGGCAGATCGCTCATCAGGTACACGCTCGCATCCATGAAGCGCACGCCGAACACGCGCTCGAGGCCGTGGACCAGAGTCTCGAGATTAAACGAGAGCAGCACGCCGAGCGCGACCCCACCGAGCGTGCCGAGCAGCCCGATGACGGTGCCTTGTGTCGCGAAGATCGCGAGCACGCTGCCGGGACGTGCTCCGAGCGTACGCAGGATCGCGATGTCCGGCTGCTTGTCCTTCACGGCCATGACCAGCGTCGAGACGATGTTGAACGCGGCAACGGCCACGACCAGCAGCAGGATGAAGAACATCATCCGCTTGGTGAGTTCGATGGAACGAAAGAAGTTCGCGTGCTGCCGCGTCCAGTCCTCGACGAACAGGCCACCGCCGAGCGCCGTCGCCGCTGCGCGCGACACCTGCGGCGCCTGGAACGGGTCCTGCACTTCGAGCCTCAGGCCGCTCACGTTGTCGCCGAGCCTGAACAGGCGCTGGGCATCCGAAAGGTTCACCAGCGCGAGCCCATTGTCGATTTCGTACATGCCCGAGTAGAAGACGCCCGCGACGGTGAAGCGCCGCATGCGCGGCATGACCCCTGCCGGCGTCACGATGCCCTGCGCGATGGCCATCACGACGCTGTCCCCCGCGGCGACACCGAGGTGGGAGGCCAGCTCGGCGCCCAGGAGCACGCCGAAGCTGCCGGGCTCGAGCGCCGCAAGCGAGCCGCTGCGCAGCCGATTGGCGATGTCCGACACCTGCGCCTCGAAACCAGGATCGATGCCGCGGACGCTCGCGGGCCTGGCCTCGCCGCCCGGCCGGTCGGCGATCAGCAGTGCCTCGCCCTCGACGAAAGGAGCAGCCGCTGAAACACCCGGGCTGCGCAGCACCGCCTCGCGCAGTTCGGGCCAGTCGGCAACCCCGGCGCCGAACGCGCTCAGCGTCGCATGGGAGGTGATGCTGAGGATGCGGCTCCGCAACTCGCCTTCAAAGCCGTTCATCACGGAGAGCACGACGATCAGCACGGCGACGCCGATCGCCACGCCCATCATGGACATGAACGAAATGAACGACAGGAAGCGATTACCGCTCGAGCGCAGGTAGCGCCGGCCGATCTTGAGTTCGAAGGGCGCGCCGCCGGACATCACTCGTACCTCAACGCTTCGGCGGGCTCGGTCGCGGCGCCGCGCAGCGCCGGGTAGATCGTCGCGAGGACCGTGAGCAGGAACGCAATGCCGGAGATCGTGACGATCTGCCAGAGGCGCAACTCCGACGGAAGTTCGGTGATGTAGTAGACGGTCGGGTCCATCACGTGGAAGCCGAAGAGGTTCTCGAGCGCCGGTACGATGACCCCGACGTTGCTCGCCACGAGGATCCCCAGCAACGTGCCGAGCACCGTTCCGATGGAGCCGATCACGAGACCCTGCGTGAGAAATATGCCCACGATGCCGCGCGGAGCGAGCCCGAGCGTGCGCAGGATCGCGATGTCCGATCGCTTTTCGTTCACGACCATCACCAGCGCCGCGACGATATTGAACGCCGCGACGGCCACCACGAGCATCAGGATCAGGCTCATCATCGTCTTTTCGATGCGAATGGCGCGGAAATACGCCGCATGCTCCTTGCTCCAGTCGCGCACCGTGAAGCCGTCGCCCAGTGCGGCAGCGACTCCCGCGGCACGGACCGGCGCCGCCATGACGTCGTCGAACCGGAGCCTGAGGCCGGCGGGCGCCAATCCCTTGCCGGCGAGTTCCGCAGCGTCGTCCAGCGACACGAGCGCCAGCGTCGCGTCGTGATCCTGCAGCCCGACTTCAAACAGCCCGGCGACCGTGAACGTCTGCAGCGCCGGACGGCCTGCGCCGCTTATCAGATCGCGCCCCGGCACCATCACGGTGATTTCGTCGCCGACCTGCGCACCCAACTGCCACGCAAG
>Ga0113563_10001157_pt1 | contig 14531 bp, 10 predicted proteins | sample Mud3Dept3metaG_FD_80117 | JGI IMG/M metagenome (GOLD analysis project Ga0113563, IMG submission 80117) | Freshwater wetland microbial communities from Ohio, USA, analyzing the effect of biotic and abiotic controls - Mud 3 Core 4 Depth 3... | ecosystem: Environmental > Aquatic > Freshwater >...
GCGACTCCATCGGGCCACCCCGTCGCTCGTCGCCCTTGTCGCGCTCCTCGTGTGGTCCGCCGTCTGCTCGGTTCTGGCGATTGACCCCAGCATGGCCTGGCCCTACGTCAGCAACCTCGCCAAGATCGTCCTGCCCGTCGTGATTGGGCTCACGCTCGTGCAGAACATGAGCCAGCTGCGGCAACTCGCGTGGGTCCAGGTCATTGCGTACACCTACGTGTCGTGGGTGATGAACGCGTCGTACTTCTTCCAGAACTACAACCGGGCGGAGATCGACGGGTACACGGGAGGCCGGGCGTCGTTTGCGATTGGGCTCGTCACCCTGGTGAGCGTGTCGTTCTTCCTCGCCATCGGGCCCGCGAAGCGCTGGCAGCGCGTCGCCGCCGCGGCGTGCGGCATTTTGATGTTGCACACCGTGCTGCTCACGTTCTCTCGCGGGGGGCTGCTGGGGCTCTTCGCGTCGGGCATGGTGGCCCTGTGGCTCGTGCCCAAGCGCCCCCGGGTCTTTGCCGCCATCGGGGTCGTCGCGCTCGCCGGCATCCTGTTGGCCGGGCCCCGCGTCTGGGAGCGGTTCGGCACGACCTTCGCCGAGTCCGACGAACGTGACGCGTCGGCACAGAACCGCATCGGCCTGTGGCAGAACTGCCTGACGCTGATGGTGGAGTCCCCGCTGTTCGGCGTCGGGCCCAACAACTTCCCGCGCCTGGCTGTCACGAGGTTCGGGTGGGCGCCCGCCGGCCGCTTCGGCGACCGGAAAGAAGGCCACACACTCTGGCTCCAGACCGGCGCCGAAATGGGCATCCCGGGGTTCGTGTTCCTGATCAGTTACTACGGCTTCGTGTGCTGGTATCTCCTGCCGCTCGCCCGAGGGCGTCGGGGCGACCCCGACGAGAACAACCTGGCACAGATGGTGATCGTCGCGTTGGCGGGATTCGCCGTTTCGGCGCAGTTCGTCAGTCTCGAAGGGCTCGAACCACCCTACTACGTCGCGATGCTCGGCGCTGGCCTGTTGAAGTTGCACGGGAACCGGCTTGCCGCCGGCGCCGCCGATCCCGCCGCGGCGGTGCCGCCGGCCGGCGGAACGGCCCTGCCACCGCCCGTGCTGTTGCCTCCGGATGGCGCATCGGCCACGCCGTGGACGATGCCGCCCCCGCGGAGGCCTTCGTGAGCTTCCCCGTTTTCCTCCTCGGGAGTGGCCGCAGCGGCTCCACGCTGCTCCAGCGGGTGCTCAACTCCTACGACGACATCACCATCTGGGGCGAACACCGCGGTTTCCTCCTCGGCCTGTCAGACGCGTATTTCGAGATCGTCGCCCACCCCTGGAACCGCCAGCACTGGACCAGCCTCTGGCTCGAGGCCACGCCGTCCTGGGACCAGGTCCGTGAGTGGAAGGCCGGCGATCAGTGGCAGGCCTGGATGAACTGGGTCACGGTGGCCGACGTCGACGAGCAGTTCCGGCGGTTCCTGCGATCGTTCTTCCAGCACCCGTCGGGGGCCACGGTGGGTCACTTCTGGGGCTTCAAGGAGATCCGCTACGGCCGGGGCGACCGCGTGATCGAGTTCCTGGCCCGCCTGTTTCCCGATGCCCGGTTCGTCTTCCTGTCGCGCAACGGGCTCAACTCCGTCAGCAGCCAGGTCCGGACGTTCCAGCCGGCGGGAACCCGATTCCGGGCGTTGCGCGATCTCGCCAGCACGAGGCTGGTCGTGCACCGCGCCGAGCAGTGGCGCCTGCAGAACGCCACACTGCTCGAGTGGCACCGGTCCGGCACGATCCGGAGCCACTGGATCACCTACGAGGCGATGGTGCGGGACCCCGAGGCGCTGGCACCACTGCTGGCCGACCTCGGCAAGACGATCGGCCCGGCGCAGCGGGCCGTGCTCGGGAACACGGAAGGGCGTGGCGCGTTCGCCGCCGATGTCGACGTGAACGCCCGCTGGCGCGCGATGGGCCTCGTGCCGATGGCCTGCGCGGAGATCGTGCTCGGCGAGGTCAACGCCGACCTCGGTTACGAGGTCCCCGCCGGACTGCGGTGGGCGCGAGGATTGCGGTGGCTCGCGCCGGCGCTCAAGGCAGTGCGACACCGCGCTCCCTGATCACGCAGGTCAGGGCTGGGGTGGCGGCTTCGGCTGCTTCTGCCTGGCCTTCCCCTTCTTCCCCTTGCCAGCCGCGGGCGCGGCCTCCGCGGCGGGCGTCGCGGCACCCTCCGGCCCGGGGGGCGCCGGGCGCACCCGAGGCCTGGCCGCGAGGTCGGAGTCCTGCCCGGGAACCGGGGTCCCCTCGATCGCGGCGCGAACGACCCGGAGCACCTCCTCCGGGTTGGCGGCGAGCGGGGCTCCCGCGCCCTCGGCTGCGGCCGGCGCATTGCGATTCTCCACCTTCGCGTCGGCCCGGACACCCCTGGCCACGAAGCCCTTGGTTGCGGGGAACCGGTACTCCACCGCGTTTGCGAACGACCCGTTCAGCACGACGTGCGCATCCTCGATCCTGGCGTCAACAGAGGACTCGAAGCCGAACGCGCGATCGCCTTTCACGTCCCGGCTGCGATAGAACCAGGCGTGCTTCACCACGCCGCCGGCGTGCTGGTACGACTTGCTTCCGCCGGTCCGCTGTCCCAGCCCGAGCGCGACGCCCGACTCGCAGTCGAGGAAGGCGACGCGCTCGACGAGCGTGTTCTCGCTGCCGTTCCACATCAGGATCGCGGCGACCGCGTGCTGGTAGTTCGACCGCAGGGTCGTGCCGATCCGCACGAACGTGCTGCGGCGGATCACCCAGTTGTGCCCGTAGTGGATGTCGATCGCATTCGTGTAGCCGCCCTGGGGCCCCCAGGCCCGCAGTTCCTCGTCCGGGCGGTCGAGGACCAGAATCAGCTTGTCGGGGAGGTCGGCGGGGACCGGTTGGTCGAAGGTCAGGACCTGTTCGGCCGTCGTGCCCTCGGCCACCCGGCTCGCCACCACCCTTGCGGTCCAGGCGTGTCCCTTCGCCCCGGCGGTGGCCCCCACCCAGTAGTCCGGCGGGAACGGATTGCGTGGAACGGACCTGAAGAGACGCACGCGCGCCTGTGTCGGCCCGCTGCGCTCGAGGACGGACGGCCTCGCCCGCTGTGTCTTCTTGTCCACGAACGTCCGCATCTCGTATTCGAAATGGCAGTCCTCCACGAGCCCGTCGTCGACGCCGTCGACCCAGCGCTTCGCGGTGCCCTTGATGAACTGCTCGCCGCTGTTGATCAGTCGCAGCCGCCGGAACGTGATGCGATCGGCCCCCCACTCCCCCTTGAGGTGGAACAGGTGACCCCGCACGTCGCGGATCGTGAAGTTCTCGAACACGACGTCGGTGGCGTCGAAGAGCACGAAGCCGAAGCCGCTGCGCCGCTCCGAGTTCGGATCCATGCCGCCGCCCTGCAGCACCACGTCACCGGGCGAGGCGCCGAGGCCGCGCACCGTGAGCCCACGGACGGGACGGCCGTCCTTCTTCGTGGAACCCACGTTCGCCAGGGAATAGCCGTCGAACGTGTATGTGCCCGGGGCGATCTCGATCACCCGACCGGGGTCCGTGCCCGCGTCGGCGAGCGCCTTCTTCAGGGCGTCGGTCGAGGCGACCCTGACCGTGCCCGCCCCGGCGGGGGCGGTGAGGAGCAGCGCGGCGAGCGCAGCACCGAGCACGACGCGCGCGCGACGGGCGCCAGAGCACCCAGGGCCCGTCAGGGACCTGCATCCAGACGGCGGGGTGTGATGGTCCATGCCTGGCATTGTACTCGGCGCGGACCCGCGTCACGGCGTGGTCACGGCCTCCTTGACACCACCGGGATTCTCCGGTCTCATCACGCGGCAGAATCATGGACGGAGCGAACCCAGCCATTCTCGTCACCGGTGGCGCCGGTTACATCGGCTCGCACACGGTGCGACTGCTCGCGAGCCTCGGCCGGCGCGTCGTCGTGCTCGACAACCTGGTGTACGGCCACGACGCAGCCCTCGTCGACCCCGGCGTGGAACTCGTCGTCGGTGAGGTTGGCGACCGGCAGCTGGTACGGTCCCTCTTTGCGAGGCACGCGTTCGACGCGGTCGTGCACTTCGCCGGGTACACCTACGTCGGGGAGTCGGTCACCGACCCGCTGAAGTACTACGAGAACAACACGGCGGAGCCCGTCAGGTTGCTCCAGGTGATGCAGGAGCACGGGTGCAGGGTGTTCGTGTTCTCCTCGACCTGCGCCACCTACGGCCTGCCCGACGCCCTGCCGATCACCGAGGCCACGCGCCAGGCACCGATTACTCCCTACGGCCGCAGCAAGCTGATGGTGGAGTGGATCCTCGCCGACTGCGCGCACGCGTGGGGGTTGCGCAGCGCCTGCCTCCGGTACTTCAATGCGAGCGGCGCGTCGGCGGATGGGCGCATCGGTGAGGACCACCGGCCGGAGACGCACCTGATTCCGCGGGTGATGATGGCCCTCACCGGCGAGATCGAGTACGTCGAGGTCTTCGGCACCGACTACGCCACGCCAGACGGCACCTGCATCCGCGACTACATCCACGTGGACGACCTTGCGGCGGCTCACGTGCGCGCGCTCGAGCACCTGGCGGCCGGCGGGGAATCCGTCCGATGCAATCTCGGCACGGGGGTCGGGGTCTCCGTGAGGCAGGTCATCTCGGCGGTCGAGGAGGTCACCGGGAGGACGGTGCCCGTCAGGTACGGTCCGCGGCGCGAGGGCGATCCCGATTCCCTGGTCGCTGACCCGTCGCTGGCGAGGCAGCAACTCGGGTGGCAGGCAGCCCGCAGGGACGTTCGTGAGATGGTCAGGGATGCGTGGGCGTGGGTTGGCGGTCCGCAGCGCGGGAGGTTCCCCCCCAACGCGCGGCGGGGCTGATCGCAGACGCCTCAACGAGCCCCAATCCGGCGTCACATCACGCTGAGCGACCCCTCGCGGGCCGGACACGACGGCAGCTCCCTGACCCGCCGTCGTTGCCGGCCACGACTGACCAGCCTGGTCCGTTCCTGGTGCCACGTTCGTGGTGCCGAGTGCCGACGGCCACACCCTCACGTCACGCCACTGGCGGTGACGCGACCGTGTGGTCCGGCGGCCTGACGCACGACCGAGAGCCACGCACGCAGAACGGACTCCCGACCACGCCGGAGTTCCACTCAACTCGAGTGAAATCAGGGATTAGGGCGTGCACCGCGCGCCCGGCGCGGGCAGGATCCGCAGGCCGTTGACGTGGCCCGCCCCGTCAGCATCCAAGGCGACGAACACGTCGCCCCGCGCGCAGGTGAAGCGCAGGACGGCGCGACTCGTTCCGTTGCCGCCGACGGGCGCGCCGACGGTGCACGCGCCCCACACCGCGGCAAGCCTACGTAACTGGCTGCGCGCGGCGTCGGGCTGCGCGAGCCCCGCGAGCAGGGCGGCGAGGGGGGCCGGCTCCGCACCGGTGGCCGCGCGCGTGGCGTCGGCGACGACGTTGGCGGCCGCCATGAATGCCATCGCGGGCGGCAGCGTCCCGCTCACGCGCAGCGACTGCACGCGCGGCGGCATCGTTGGCGCGAGGGTCACCGCCGCCGTGATGAATCCGCGGTCGCACGCAAGCCGCCACTGGCCGCGCAGCGCGTTCTCCACCTCGATCCACGCACCCTCGTCCTGGCAGGCCCCGTGGGCGGCGCGCAGGTCGTCGAACGCCGCGCGGCGACGGGCTCGCGACAGGTCGAGGTCGAGGTTGTCGGCCGCGAGGCGCTCGAACCGCCGGTCGTCCCACGCCTCGATGAGCGCGTTCACCTCGGCCCGCGCAGTCACGAGGGCCGCCGAGGGCCGCACCGTCCGTGGCTGCAGCGCCCCGGTCCTCGCCAGCGCCTCGACGGCGGCGTCGAACGTGCTCCCCCATCCCGCATAGGTACGGTTGCCGAGCGCAATGAGTCCCACGCCGTGTTGCGGCAGCCACCGCATCAGGGATCCGTAGCCGGGCAGGCCGCCACCGTGCCCGACCAGATGCGCGACGCGGCAGTTCTGGGTGACGCTGAGGCCGTAGGCGTAGCCGTCGGCCGAGACGCGCAGCGGGGCGTCCACGGCGTCACGCCCGGTGGAGAGGCCCTCGAAGCGTGCCAACTGCTGCATTTCGCGCAGGGAGCCGCGCCGCACCGGCCCGGCGTCGGGCTCGTCGCGGGGTGGCCATGCCGACATGAGATACGCCACGTAGCGCGCGAGGTCGTCGAGCGAGGTCCACAGGCCGCCCATCGGGCCGAACGCGCCGTCGGCGAGGATCGGTTCGGCCTTCCACTGGTCGTCCTCCCACCGATAGCCGAGCGCCTTCCGCGCGTCGGGTACGGCGGCGGCCTCGAGCGTGGTCGAAGACAGGCCGAGCGGCCGCAGGATATGCCCGGCGAGATAGTCGGCGTAGGGCATCCCAGAGGCACGGCTCACGATGCGGCCGAGCAGAGCGAAGCCGTAGTTCGAGTACTCGAAGGCCGTGCCGGGCACCGTCGAGAACGGCAGCCCCGCCCGCAGCCAGGTGTCGAGCTCCGCGTCGCTCACGGCAAGCTGGCGGTCGCCCCAGGGGTTGTCCTCGGGGAATCCACCCGAGTGGCTGAGCAGCTGCCGCACCGTGATCGGAGTCGTGTCGCGCGTGGGATAGGCAAGCCCGGCCAGCTCCGGAACGAACTTCGCGGTCGGATCGTCGAGCGACAGCTTGCCCTCGTCGCGCAGCTTCAGGATCGCGAGCGCCGTGAAGCTCTTCGTCATCGACGCGATCCGGAACACCGTGCCAGCCGTGACGGGAGTCTTCGTCTCGACGACGGCGAGGCCGCCGGTGCGCGCGAAGACGAGCTGACCGTCCACCAGGACGCCGAACGCGTAGCCGGGGATGTGCGCCCGTTCGGCGTGCTCACGGACGATGCGCTCGACCTCGGGAAACGCGGCCGCGAGCTTCGTCGCACGATCGGGATCCGCGAAGGTCGGCGCGGGGACGTCCGGCCGGGCGGCGACGGCCGGCTGGGCCGCGGCCGGTGCGGGCAGCGCCACGAGCGAGCACACGACCACGAGGATGCGGGGCACGATCATGCGCCGATTCTACGGGAACCACGTCGTTCGGAGGGCGGACCTTCTGGTCTGCCCGAGCAAGCGGCCATTGGGGTCCGCCTCCAGGCACCCTCCGAGGGTGACGCGTGTCGGGGCGTCAGGCGGGACGCAAGCCCACCCGGGCGGGAGGCTGTGCGGTACAACGCCCGAGGCAGATCCAAGCGTAAGGTGTGAGGCGGCGCACGGCGCTGGGCGCTGGGCGTTGGGCGAGCCGCGGCGGGCCCGACCGCGGGGTGCGCCGCTGCGATACAGTGTCCCCGTGAAGGTGGCCTTCATCGGGACCCACGGCGTGGGCAAGACCACGCTGTGCTTCGAGCTGGCGGCGCTGCTGAAGAGAGACGCCGTCAACGTGGACATGGTGAAGGAGGTGGCGCGCCTCTCGCCGCTGCCCATCAACCAGCGCACCTCCTACGAGGCGCAGGTGTGGATCCTCGCCAACCAGATTTCCGAGGAGATCCGGTCGGCGGCGAACCACGACGTCGTGGTGTGCGACCGCAGCGTGCTCGACAACTACGCGTACCTGGCTCGGGCGTGCGGGCGGCAGCCGGGCCTCGAGCGCTTCCTTGACGAGTGGCTGCCGACCTACGACGCCTTGTTCCTGGTGCCGCACGTGGGTGAAGCCACGCCCGACGGCGTGCGCGACACCGACGAGCAGTTTGTACAGGACATCGACCACTTCATCCGGGTGCTGCTGGCCGAGCGGACGGTGCCGCACGTTGCGCTCGACACCGGCGGCCGGAGCGAGTGGGCACGCGTGGCCCACGGCGTGGTCCGCGCGCATCCCTCCTTCGCGCCGCTCGGCGCCGGCGCCGGGCGGCCGGTCACGCTGCCGCTGCTGCCATGACCACGCCACATGCCTTCGGGGTGACGCGCCGCGACCTGGGACGCCGGTTCGGCATCACCGAGGAGAGCCGCGCGAACGCGCTCGCGTCGATGCTGCGCCGGCCCGAGGACGATGCGTGGTCGTACTGGTTTCAGCTGCTCACCTCGATGGGCATGGCCACGCTGGGCCTCGTCCTCGGCAGCCCGGCCGTCGTGATCGGCGCCATGCTGGTGGCGCCGCTCATGACGCCGATCATCGAGACGGCGATGGCGCTGCTCGTTGGATCCTCGCTGCTGCTGCTGCGTTCGGCGCTGCGCGTGGTGGCGAGCGTGGTCGTGGTGGTGGCGTGTGCGGCCGCGATCACACGCGCGCTGCCGTACCAGGAACCGACCGCCGAGATCCTCGCGCGCACCGGGCCCACGCTGCTCGACCTCGGAGTGGCGGTGTGCTGTGCCCTCGCCGCGGCCTTCACCACGGCGAGGCCGTTCTCCGGGGCGGCCTCGACGGCTGCGGGCACGGCCATCGGCATCTCGCTCGTGCCGCCGCTCTGCGCAACCGGCTTCGGCGTCGGGATCGGGGACCGCGCCATCGCCGAGGGCGCCCTGCTCCTGTTCACGGCGAATCTCTCGGCCATCATGGCCTTCGCCGGGCTGTTCTTCTGGCTCGTGGGCTACGACGCGATGCCGCCCGAGGCCACCGACGACCGCGCGCTCGGGCGCGGCGCGATCGGGGGGCTCGTGCTGCCGCTTGCCCGGCGCGTGGACGCCGGCCTGTCGTCGCGCTGGCACCTGCTGTTCCGGATCGGCCCGCCGCTGGCGCTGCTTGCCGCCATCATCGTGCCGCTCGATCAGGCGTTGCAGCGCGTGGCGTGGCAGGTGCAGACGACGCGCGCCGTCCAGAGTCTCGTCCAGGCCGATCCGTTGCTCCGCGACGCGGTCAGCACGGCCACGATCGTCGAACAGGGGCGCGTCGAGTTCCGGGCGGTGATCGTGGGCAAGGAAGACGACGCGGCGCGTCTCGAACGGAACCTGACGACGCGCCTCGCCGCGGCGTCGGGACTCATCCCGACGGTGGCGGTCCGCGCGGTCACCGCCGGCGAGGCGATCGCCCGCCGGCCGGACGCGGCGGCAGGGACCGCGGCGATGACGAGCGGGCCGTCGCTGTCGGCCGTGGCGGCACGGCTCGACAGTGCGGTGAACGCCCGCTGGCCCGAGTCCGCGGCAGGTCACATCGTGGCGAGGTCCGTCGGGCTGGACGGCAAGGGGCACTTCAACCTGCGCATCGTGCACTGGGGCGCGCCACCCGGTGCGGTGGCCGAGGGGCTCCTCGAGGCGGCGCTGGCGTCCGACTTCGGCGTGCCGGTGGACGTCACCACCCTGTCGCTCCGGCGGGAACCGCACGCCGCGCCCGTACGGGACGCAGCCGCGTGGTGGCCGGAGGCGGTGGCGCTGATCGAGCGGAGCCGTGACGTGGCCGGCGTGTCGTACTGCGTCAGCGTGCCCGACGCGACCCTCCTCGGGCGCACCCCTGGTGCGCGCCCGGTGCACGAGGCGCTGCTGCGCGTCGTGGGCGGGATCGACCCGGCGCGAGTGCGCGTCCGGCCCGGCGCCGAGTGGTCACTGCTGCTGCATGAAGGGCCCTGCCCGGAATGAGGCGGCCGTGACCGCCGCGCCTCCGCTCCCGTGTAGGGCCACGCGCGTCGTGGCCGGGACTGGGCTCCACCAAGACCGGTGCCGGTTCCTGGTACTTGGTTCTTCGTGCGTGGTCCGTTCCTGGTGCCTCGTTCCTGGTGCCGAGTCCCGACGGCCACGCCCTCACGTCACGCCACCGGCGGTGACGCGACAGTGTGGTCCGGCGGCGTGACGCACGAACCGGGAACCACGCGTGCAGAACGGACCACGAACCACGAACCATGGACCAGGAACCGACGTGATTCTGTCGGATTGAGGTTAGTGCGCGGCGTGCTTGACCAGCTCGCCGGCTGACCGGGCGCGCAGCCGACCGGCCGACGGCCGGACTGAGCCGCTTCCCGCCGGGGCGGCCCGGATTTCCACCCGCCCCTCGGGGAAGAAGTCGCGGAAGCGCGGCGTCCGGGCTGCCGCAAGCCGATCAGCCACCGCGTCGGCCCGTGCCGTGTCGAAGACGATGCCCTGAAACGCCAGGTCGCCGCGGAGGCGGTAGCCGAGGGAGTGCAGGCGCCGCAAGGTGCCGAGGTACGCCCCGCGCCAGATCTCGAAGTACGGCCGGTGGTCCATCGGGTTCACCGACAGGACGCGGCGCAGGTTGTTGGCGGGCAGGAACGTGTAGAGGCTGACCTCGGGGTGCCGGCGCAGGACGAAGTGCCGTGTCGTCTCGTACCGCGTGAACGACACGGTGCGGATGTCCTGGTCCGCGTTGTAGATCACGCCGCGGTCCCTTGTGAAGCCCACCTGCTTCGAGACGTACGGCACGAGCGGATCGACGGCGAAGATGAGGCGCGCGCCGCGGTGGATCGCCTCGACGAAGTTCGAGGTCCGGGTCACCGCGCCGTCCTCGTAATAGCGGCCGTTGATGGCCGTCGGCGCAAACACCGGGTTGATGCTCATCGAGGCCTGGATGGCCTGGCTGATCGGCACCGCGTCGTGCGGGAACTCCCCGAACAGCACGTGCTCCTTGCGGTCCTGGTCGGTGGCGCCGATGAAGAGGGAGCGCCGCAGCTTCCGGAAATCGTCGGTGCAGCCGGGTTCCTTGAAGCTCTTCTCGAGCAGGGTCCGAAAGCCGTCGGTGTTGAACGGCGCGTGCACGAGGTCGCCGTATTCGAACACCAGCGACTCGAGGGAGAACGGCAGCCGGCCACGGAGCAGTTGCCGCGCCCCCTGGCCGGCGAGCCCGAGGAGTTGCCTGAACGGCGCGGTCAGGCCGCGGAAGTCGAGGTGTGAGACGTCGAGCAGGTTGAGGTCGAGGGGCGGGATCCGCCCCCCGCGCTCGCCAGCGATCCCGGCCATGAACTCGGTGACGGTGAAGCCGTTGGCCAGCATGCCCGTGACGACGCCGCCCGCGCTGATGCCGAAGTAGAGGTCGAAGTCGTTCAGCGCGCCCGGCGAACAGCAGTCTTCGAGGCACTTGAGCGCGCCGAGCTCGAAGTAGAGCCCGGTGATGCCGCCGCCCGACAGGCACAGGGCGCGCTTGCCGGCGCGGCGGTTCAGGCAGATGCGCGCCATCTCCTGGAGCACGAGGGCGGCAAAGACCCTGCGCGCGGGTAGGTGCTCGCAGGCCTGGTTCAGGTGGCACGCTGAGACGTCGCGCAGCACGCGGCCGACGCCGCGCGCACCGAGCGTGGCGATGCGCGCGTCGAGTTCGACCGCATTGGGGCCCGACAGGGGGGCGACGACCCGGTGGAATCCGTACCGCCGCTCGATGTCGCGCTCCTGGTCCATGACGTCGAGTAGGCGCAGCCCGCGGGCGAACTCGTCGCCGCGGGTCCGCGCGCCGCGGCCGTGGACAGGCTCGCGCAGGTCGAGCACGACCAGGTTGAAGAAGTCCGAGTGGAGCGCCTCGAGGGCCGTGCCGACCTCGTGGCGCACCACGAAGGTGAACTTGACCTTGTCGCACGAGACGATGGGGTGTCCGGCGGCCCGTCCGGCATCGCAGTGGGCCACCTCGGCACACGCGCGGAAGAAGCTGTCGGAGATCGACTTGCGGGCCGCGTAGTAGAGCACCCGCTTTGCCGGCCGCGCCTGCTCGAGTGTCGCAGTCATCGGGGGTCTCCCTGGTCTCGCGGGTGCGAGACGCGGGTGGCTGACCGTGAGGCCCGGGCCGGCCGGGGGGCGGGCGCGGGGTCGGCCGGGCGGCTCGACGGGATTGTACTCTGACTCTGCCGCGTCGCGGCACGGATCCCACCCCAGCAGGGCCACGACCATCGCTGGAGGGCGCCGTGCCGTCGGCGCCGTGAGAGTGGCCCGGTCTATCGCACAACCAGCCTCGTCGAGGCGGTACCGGAGCCGTGCGGTTCGAACCAGCTGACGCCCTCGGCCACGAGGTCGAGTTTGAGGGTGTAGGTGCCGGACGCCGCGGGCGCCGGGCACGTGACGGCGAGCACCACATCCCCGCCCGGTGCCACGTCGGCCGGGAGGTCGGCGCGGTGGAAGTCCCGGTTCAGCAGGCGCCCGTCCGCGTCGAGCAGCTGAACGCCGAGCCGCACGTGCCCGACGCCAGACGGGTTGCTCGCGTGCCACGGGGCGCCGCTCGTGTTGCGCGCCCGCACCCGCAGACCGACGGGGTGGCCCGGGGCCGAGCGTCCGGGCGCCTCGAGCACCGCGATCACGGCCAAGAGCCGCCGGGTGTCACGTGACGGGCTCCGGCGCTTGCGCGCCACGACGATCGGATGATCGTCCATCGCGCCCTTCAGCGTGCGCACGACGGTGGCGGCGAACGCCTCCTCGAAGAGTGGGCCCCGCTTGCCGAGGCCCAGGAGCTCCAGGACGCCGCGCCAGATCTTCTCGGCGGCGCGAAAGGGCCGCCGCCGCCGCGCCTGGCGATCCCAGGCCGCCCAGTCGCCCGGCGCCAGGCCGAGGCCCGGCAAGGTGTAGGCGAGCGGGGTGATCCGCACCTCGGCGAAGCCGGCGCGCTCGCACGCCTCGAGGACGTCGGTGACGAGGATCTCCTGCTCGAGCACCCCGAAGTCACGGACCGCGGCGAGGCTGCCCGGCCTTGCGTCGTGCCCCTTGCCCGGCTCGGAGAACACCGCCACGCCGTCCTCGTCGAGCACGCGCGCGATCTCGCCGAGCGCCCTCGGGATGTCGGGCACGTGGTGCAGGGCGTTGAGGCAGATCGCCTTGTCGAAGCTCCCGTCCGCAAACGGCAGGTGCTCCATGTCGCCGGCCACCAGCCGCCGCGGGTCGCGCAGCCGCGTGCGCCCGAGCGCGAGCATGTCGTGCGAGATGTCCACCGACACCGCGCGCAGGTTGAGCCGCTCGAGCCAGTCGGAGCACCAACAGGCGCCGGCGCCGAGATCGAGGAGCCGATCGGCCGGCGTGGGCGCGAGGCAGCGCAGCGCCACCGCGAAGTCGTGGATCAGCGCGACGCTCTCCTCGACGGTGTCGCGTCCCGGTGGCGCGAAGGGTTTGAGCCGATCCCAGTCGGCGACCCCCGTGCGCTTCAGGTAGTCCTTCTCGTGCTGCTTGCTGCCGGGGGAGTGGGGTGCCAGCGCCATGGACAGGATCGCGGCGCATGGTAGCACCGCGGGGAGCGTCGCGACAGGCCGTTGCGGATTGGTGGCTGGCCACACCGAGTCGGCCACCCGCACTGACCGAACGGCCGAACGGGTGAACGGGTGAACCCGTGAACGGATGAACGACAATGACCAGGTGCCGCCGCTCCTTCGCTACGTGTGGGCGGGCCCGGGCACCGCCATCGGCGTGATTTGGGCGGCGCTCGCGCTGCACCGCGGCCGGCTGGGCATCGTGGACGGCGTCCTCGAAGCCAGTGGGCCGTGGCTCGACTGGACGCTGCGCCGGGTGGTGCCGCTCCCGGGCGGGGCGCTCGCCATCACGCTGGGCCACGTCGTGATCGGGCGCGACGCGGGCGCGCTCGCCGTCACCCGGGCGCACGAGCGGGTCCACGTCCGCCAGTACGAGCGCTGGGGGCCGTTGTTCCTGCCCGCCTACGCCCTGGCCAGCGTCGTGGCGGTCGTGGGCGGTGGTCACCCGTATCACGACAACTGGTTCGAGCGGGAGGCGAGCCGGGCCGATGCCGCCTCGGTCGATGCCTCTGGTGCCGGCGGCTCGTCGAGCCGATAAGCCGGAGCGACAGATCCGGAGGCCCGATGCGTTCCCGCGCCCTGACCCCTGCCGCCCTCGCCCTGCTGCTCCTCGCGGCGCCCGCGCCCGCGCGCGCCGACGGCTGGATCTCGTTCTTCTACGGCACGACGATCGACGGCACCACGCCGGCCGACGTCGCCGCGCTCGAGGAGCGCAATCCGAAGGCGTACGGGGTGGCGTTCGGCAACATGCGCGGGGGCATCTTCGGCTTCGAAACGGAGATCGCCTTCTCGCCCGACTTCTTCGGCGAGTCCGACGACCGCTTCTTCGGCGACAACTCCGTGTTGACCTGGATGGGCAACTTCATGCTGGGCGTGCCGCTCGGCAACCCGACCGGGTTCAGCTTCCGGCCGTTCGCGGCGGGCGGCTTCGGGCTCATCCGGCAGCGCATCGAGTCGCCGTCGGAGGCGTTCGGCTTCGACGCCAACGCCTTCGGGTACGACGTCGGGGCCGGTGCGATGCTGTTCTTCGGCCGGAACTTCGGCATCCGGGCCGACTACCGGTACTACAAGAGCTTCGAGGCGTTCGAGATCATCGACGACATCATCGGCAGTGACCTCATCGAGGAGGAACACCTCGACTTCACGCGGGTGACCGGCTCGGTCGTGTTGCGATTCTAGAAGCGAGCCGGCGAGTGAGCGTCTGAACCGACGGCAGACACCACGACTCCGCATCCGTCCCGGTGAAGGGCGGGCTCCTGTGCCCGCCCTCACCGAGAGGGGCGCCCCTGTGTTCGCCTTGATCCATCAGAACGCGGTCGGTTCCTGGTGCCTCGTTCGTGGTGCCGAGTCCCGACGGCCACACCCTCACGTCACGCCACCGGCAGTGACGCGACCGTGTGGTCCGGCGGCGTGA
>Ga0113563_10001159_pt1 | contig 14523 bp, 13 predicted proteins | sample Mud3Dept3metaG_FD_80117 | JGI IMG/M metagenome (GOLD analysis project Ga0113563, IMG submission 80117) | Freshwater wetland microbial communities from Ohio, USA, analyzing the effect of biotic and abiotic controls - Mud 3 Core 4 Depth 3... | ecosystem: Environmental > Aquatic > Freshwater >...
CATTGTCCTCAGGGATGTCATTATGTATTCATTGAACCTGGTTTTGATATCAAGTTCCTCCCTTTCAAAAAGCAGCTTCCCTCCTTTCAGGGCTTTGATATATTTTTTCAGGTCGCGGACATTCCATTGCCGCGAATATCCGTTGAATGAGTGGGCCGATGGTCCGAGTCCAAGGTATGGTACCTGTTTCCAGTAATTTGTATTGTGAACAGAGAAATAACCCGGTTTCCCGAAATTGGATATTTCGTACTGGATAAATCCTGCTGACTCTGTCTTATCTATCAGCAGGTTAAATTCAGCCGTACTCTCCTCTTCATCAATCTCCTCCAGCAATCCTTTTTCTTTCATTTTGCCAAAGACCGTTCCCGGTTCGACAGTCAGATGATAGGCAGACAGGTGCTTGATATCAAATGCCAGGGTTTCATCGAGATTTGAAGTCCAGTTATCAATGCCCATGCCCGGGATACCATAAATAAGATCAACTGAAATATTTTCGAAGCCTGCCTTTATGCTGTTTTCGATTGCAACCTGTGCATCCTTTACGGTATGCCGCCTGTTCATCAATTTCAGATCCTCGTCCCGCCATGATTGCACTCCAAGGCTTATCCTGTTGATATTTATTTTTATCAGGTCATTCAGATAATTCTCTGTTGTATCATCGGGATTCAACTCAATTGTTATTTCATTTTCAGGTTCTATAACAAAAATCCTTCCAATGTAATCAAGGATATTCTCCAGTTCCTTTACGCTTAGCACTGATGGAGTGCCGCCTCCAATGTAAATAGTTTTTATCTTGTCTCCTGCCAGATAAGCCTGTCTTATTTCTGCTTCTTTTTTTATGGCATTGATATACGAAGAATTTTCATCCTGTGCGATGACATGGTAGAAATCGCAATAATGACAAAGCTTTTTGCAAAATGGTATATGTATGTATATCCCTGCCATTGCCGAAAAATGCAACGATTAAAAATATGAATAAAATATCATTCTATTTGCTAAATTTGTCGCAAACTGAAAAAATGATAAGGAAGAACATATTCTCAATTTCTGTCTCCCTGATTATATTGTATTTAAGCCTTTCAACACCGCAAACATTTGTAAAAATAGGTTTTTTCGATATACCATATTTAGATAAGTTTGTTCACTTCGGCCTTTATTTCGTGCTGATGGCAGTCATAATTGTTGAACACAGGGATTTCTGCACAAATACAAGGATCCTGATTCTTATTGCTTTAATTCCTTTCTTTCTGGGTATTGCGGTTGAGTTTTTACAATCAGGATTAACATCCTATCGTACCAGAGAAATCCTGGATATGATTGCTGACACTGCAGGAATAATTGCTGCTTTACTTATATGGCTTTTTATCAGACCGTATTATTATAAGGAAGGTCTTAAATAAGTATTAATTCAGATTTCCCGGCTTTTTGTACAAGTTCATGGATGGTCATGCTGCTGAAAAGCTTTATAAGATCCATTCTTACTGATGAATAAGACTCATGCAGCGCGCATGGATTTTTGTTTTTATTCGCATTAAGACAGGTATCATTATGGATAATACAACTGGTGAAAATATATTCCCCGTCAATTGTTTTTACTATATCCAGCAGTGTTATTTCTTTCGGATCTTTTAATAGGGAAAAGCCTCCGTGCGGACCTTTTAATGAAATCAGTATCTTTTGTTTTGCCAGCTGTTGAAGTATTTTTGCCAGGAATGGTGTTGGCAGATTGAGGTCTTTTGAGATCTTCTTGATTCCTGTTTTTCCGTTTCCAACGGGCTGGTTTGCAAGGTACATTACAGCCCTGATGCCATATCTGCATGAATTTGAAAGCATTTCAATACATTTTTAGCGGAATCTTATCAATTCTTCTTTTATGCCTGCCGCCTTCAAACGATGTTTCAAGAAACGTTCTTACAATAAGTTCTGCTTCCGCCTCTGAAATGAATCTCCCTGGCAGGGCACATATATTTGCATCGTTATGTGCCCTTGCAAGTCTGCTTATATCCTCATTCCAGCATAATGCGCTTCTGATTCCCTGATGTTTGTTTGCGACCATATTGATCCCATTGCCGGTTCCGCATATCGATATTCCCAGATCATATTCACCACTTGAAATTACACCTGCAAGCTGATGCCCGTAATCCGGATAATCAACATCTTCCGGAGAATAGGAACCAAAATCCTTCACATCATATTTTTCCTTAAACAGAAACTTTAACAGTTTCTGTTTAAGGAAAAACCCCGCATGATCAGAAACTATCGCAATCTTTTTCTTCTTCACATTAATGTCCTTTATTTTATTTTTAACCATTCTTTTTAGGTTGAAATTATGCGTAATTTAATAAAAAAATATTCTTTTATCCTTTTTTCGTAATATATTCATAGCTAACAATTCTGATGGTCAAATGTTTTTTATTCATTATTATTTGAGGGTTAAACTTTTACTTTTGTGCATAAACCCGTTAATTAAAATCTCTAAACTTGTTCATTCCGGTTAAATCTTCATCAATCTGTATGTTTTACACAAATCATATAAAAGTTTTAATAAAATAATGTCATGGTATGAACCCTTAATGAACATTAAAAAACATAATTTTGTTTTAAAACTGCTACTTATTTATAATTCTTAACAGCGGTTAATTAAAATGCTAACATTCTGATAATCAAAAATGGTATATTTTTTGAGCTGTTGAAAAGATGTTTGCTCGGTGATGAATATTGAAAAAACAATAAAAAAATACACAAACTTCCAACACAATTAACAGCATAACATCATTATTATAAATATTATTATTTAAAATATTAAGTTATATATATAATGTTAATAAACCGAAAAAAATAATGACGGGGAATAAAAATACAGATTATGTTTCTGAGATAAAAAGAATGAAAGCTGATAAGAATGCAATAATTCTTGCCCATTATTATCAGACCGGAGATATTCAGGATATTGCTGATTTTACAGGTGATTCACTGGCTCTTTCACAGAAAGCTGCTTCAAATGATGCTGAAATAATTCTGTTTGCGGGAGTGAAATTTATGGCAGAAACAGCCAAGATCCTTGCTCCCGGTAAAAAAATACTTCTGCCTGATATGGATGCAGTATGTTCATTGGCAGACTCATGCAAACCAGAGGATTTTAAAAGATTTATTAATAAAAATCCGGGAAGGACAGTTATTTCCTATGTAAATACAAACGTTGAAATTAAAGCACTCTCTGATATAATATGCACTTCGTCAAATGCAGTTCAAATCGTAAATTCACTTCCAGAAGAAGAAAAAGTATTGTTTGCACCGGACAGAAACCTTGGAAATTATGTCATGAATGAAACTGGACGTGATATGGTGATATGGAATGGAACATGTCATGTTCATGAAGAGTTTTCACTGGAAGCAATATTGAAATTGAAAGTTGAAAACCCGGATGCCAAAATAATTGTGCATCCTGAATGTGAACTTCCTGTAAGAATGGTTGCTGATTATATTGGTTCTACTGCCGGATTGTTGAAGTTCACAAAAACAGATCCGGGTACCAGCTATATAATAGCTACGGAACCGGGAATTATTCATCAGATGAAAAAAGAAAATCCTCATAAAAAGTATATTACGGCGCCACCGAAGGATTCAACCTGTGGTTGCAGTGAATGTAACTTCATGAAACTTATTACGATGGAAAAAATCTATAAATGCCTGAAAGATGAGAAGCCGGAGATATTAATTGACGGTAAGCTTATTTCTGATGCTCAGAAACCGATAAACAGAATGATGGAAATATCAAAAAAACTTGGACTTTAATCCATGAAAAGAATTGTTGTAATTTTTATTTTAATTTTTATTGGGATAAAAGGATTTTCTCAAACAAGCGAAATTCTGCGTGATGGGTACCAGGTTTTCAGGTATCCCAATGGAGCAATCTCCAGCGAAGGTATTATAAAAAATGGAAAGCCTGAAGGATACTGGAAAAGTTATTATGTAACCGGTGTTAAGAAATCGGAAGGGAAAAGAACAAGTTTCATGCTCGACAGTATCTGGTTATTTTATGACCAGGCAGGAGACACCACCGAGAAAATAAGCTATCTGTTCGGTAAAAAGAACGGTTATTATTACAAATACAAAAAGGAACCCGGTACCGGAGTATATCTGTGGTCAAAAGAACTCTTTGCAGGTGACAGGAAAGAGGGTACTGCATATATTTATTTTCCTGATGGAAAAATACAACAGACAATCTCATACAACGGAGGAAAGAAAGAAGGATTATCGAAGGAATTTGATAAAAACGGGACGGTAATTACGCTTATGGAATATAATAATGATTTTTTGATAAGCCGAGAAAAGATCAACAGGACAGACAACAACGGGTTGAAGCAGGGTGAGTGGAAAGATTTTTATCCAAATGGTGCCATTAAAACTGAAAAGTCTTACCGGGATGACCAATTGTATGGTTATTATAAAGAATATGATACGCGGGGAAACTTAACCCTTACCATGCTTTATGACAACGGAGCAATTGTAAAATCAAGAGTGGAAGATGAGCCTGATATTGAGACAGTTAACAGATATGATAATAATAACAGACTTATCTACAGCGGACCTTACAGGAATAAAGTTCCTGTTGGTGTTCACAGAGAATTCGGGCCAGACGGAAAAGTAAGCAATGCATTCATTTACAATGACAAAGGGTTATTGATATCTGAAGGAATTGTAGATGAGGCAGGTAGATTCAATGGAAAATGGAAAGATTTTTACCCTGATGGTAATGTTTTAGCCGAGGGAACATATACAGATAGCAGACGTTCCGGTTTATGGAAATTCTATAGTATTTCTTCAAAAGTTGAGCAAACAGGATATTATAATAACGGAAGACCCGATGGCCTGTGGAAATGGTATTACGAAAACGGAGCTGTACTAAGAGAAGAAGAATATTTTCAGGGTGAGCGGGATGGAGCATATATTGAATACTCGGCGAATGGTGAAATTATAGCGCAGGGCAATTATTCTGATGGTGAAAAAAACGGATTATGGAAACTTAAGTCTGGCGATTACATAGAAGAAGGAAATTATATAATCGGTTTGAAAGACGGACAATGGAAATCATTCTATAATAATGGCACATTGAAATTCAAGGGTAGTTATGTGCAGGGTAACCCCGATGGTGAACACCTCTACTTTTATGAGACGGGTAAAGTGAAAGAAGATCAGCATTACCGGATGGGAATAAGACAGCGGACATGGAAAAAATATGACGAGGAAGGAGCAACTTCCCTCACTATTACATATAAAGATGATATTGAAATAAGCATAAACGGCGTAAAAATAAATCTTCCTGAAAGCGATGCGAAGCTTATAAAGTAGTTACTTTGGTTTATGGAAGAAAGCTTCAATATAAGGAAGGAATCAGTTCTGGTTGCTGACCGGGAACTGGATAAACAACTCAGGCCACTCAGTTTCAGTGATTTCAAAGGACAAACACAGGTAATCGATAATCTGATAGTTTTTGTAACTGCTGCAAGACAGCGGGGTGAATCACTCGACCATGTGCTTTTGCATGGACCTCCCGGCCTTGGGAAAACGACGCTCGCCAATATTATTTCAAATGAGCTGAAAGTAAATCTCCGTCTGACTTCAGGACCGGTCCTTGATAAGCCCGGAGATCTTGCAGGACTTCTTACAAACCTGGAGGAAGGAGATGTTCTTTTTATCGATGAGATCCACCGGCTCTCACCTGTAGTTGAGGAATACCTTTATTCAGCAATGGAGGATTTCCAGATAGACATAATGATTGATAAAGGCCCAAGCGCAAGATCTGTCCAGCTTACACTAAACAAATTCACTCTTATTGGCGCCACAACCCGGTCAGGCCTTCTTACAAGCCCGCTCAGGGCCAGGTTTGGGATTAAATTCCACCTTGAATATTATGATCATGATGTTCTTACAGGAATAGTAAAACGTTCTGCCGGAATATTAAACATAAAAATTGCAGACAACGCTGCAGTAGAAATAGCTAAACGCAGCAGGGGAACACCAAGAATAGCCAATGCACTTCTCAGGAGAATTCGCGATTTTGCGCAGGTCAAAGGATCAGGGAAAATTGATATTGAAATAACAAAATACAGCCTTAATGCCCTTATCATTGACCAGTACGGTCTGGATGAGATGGACAACAGAATACTATCGGCAGTTGTGAATAAATTTAACGGGGGACCTGTAGGGATAAATACGATTGCAACAGCTGTGGGTGAGGAGAGCGGTACAATCGAAGAAGTTTATGAGCCGTTTCTGATAAAAGAAGGTTTTCTTAAAAGAACGCCACGCGGGCGTGAAGCTACGGAACTTGCATATAAACATATGGGAAAACACTACAGGAAAACGGAGAACGGAACCCTATTCTAAACACTTCCGGGTAGATTTATTCAGTAAAAAGCATTGCTGATATTTTTAGAACTCTTTGCATTCAGGATACTGATACGCTTTCTGTTAAACTCTGCAAGGGTGTCACCAGCTCCTCACGTGTCAGTTACAAATTACTAAAAAGTAGACTGAAATTGCTCAAGGAATCTGATGTCATTCTCAAAATAGAGACGTAAATCATTGACCTGATATTTTAACATAGCCGGTCTTTCGATCCCCATTCCAAAAGCAAAGCCTGTATATTTACTGCTGTCAATATCACAGGCTTCGAGAACAGCAGGATGTACCATTCCACAGCCAAGTACTTCTAACCAGCCGGTATATTTGCAAACATTGCATCCTTTACCACCGCAGATGGTGCAGCTCACATCCAGCTCTCCGGATGGCTCGGTAAAAGGGAAATACGAAGGCCTCAGGCGTATTTCTGTATGTTTACCGTACATTTCACGGGCAAAAAACAGCAGTGTTTGTTTCAGGTCAGCAAAGGATACGTTTTCATCTATGTATAATCCTTCAACCTGATGAAAGATGCAATGAGCCCTGGCAGAAATTGCTTCATTACGGAATACCCTGCCGGGTGAAATAGTTCTGATGGGAGGTTTCTGACCTTGCATAACACGCACCTGAACCGAGGAAGTGTGAGTTCGGAGCAATATATCACCGGGATTTGATTCATCAGGCGATATCCTGGAAATATAAAATGTATCCTGCATGTCCCTTGCAGGGTGCTCCGGAGCAAAGTTGAGCTTGGTAAAAACATGATCATCATCTTCAATCTCAGGACCTTCTGAAACAGTGAAACCAATCTTTTCAAAAATGTTGATTATTTCATTCCTCACTATTGAAATTGGATGGCGGGAACCCAGCTCCCAGGGATAAGAGGGCCTGGTCAGATCGCTGATGTCTGATACATCGGAATATAATTGAAGGTCAGCTTTTAAGCTATTGTATTTGTCAAGAGCGGTTTGCTTGAGCATATTAAGGCTCTGACCAATGTTTTTCTTTTCAGCTGCCGGGACATTCCTGAAATCCTCAAAGAGTTCCGGAATAAGCCCTTTTTTACTCAGATATTTAAGACGAAACGATTCAAGTTCCTCCGGATTCTTTACAGACAGGGAAGAAATTTCAGCAAGAAGACTGGTTATTTTATCCAGCATTGGGAAATGGTTTTAATAAGAAATTATTTACTGACGATCTTTAGTTTGATGATCTTTATATCAGAAACAGGTTTATCGCTGTTATCTGTTGGTACAGCCGCAATCATGTCAACCACCTCCAATCCTTCGGTCACCTCGCCAAAAACGGTATAAGTTCCGTCAAGCCTGGGTACTCCACCCAGATTTTTATAAATATTACGCTGATCTTCAGATATTTTGAAATTATCACTTGTGGTCAGGTAATTGAACATTCTCGCAGCACCCTTTTCCTGTATCTCTCCGTTAGTAAGCACTATCCCTGCCATTCTGGCACTGTCTGCAGCCTGTTTAAGAAACTTATTGAACATGGCTTGTTTGAGATTGTTGTTTATGCTCTGTTCAGCCTGATCTAGTTCCAGGTCAGTTAGCTTTGTACCCTGGACGATATAAAACTGTGTCCCGGAGGATCTCATTTCAGGATTGACATCGTTACCCTGACGTGCAGCAGCAAGCGCCCCTTTCTTGTGGAAATAGTTCCTGTTGATTTCTGCCGGGAGTGTAAAGGTATTAAGGGAATCAGCACCCTGTGGGAGCTTAAAGCTTCTTGTAGCCGGATCACCAGCCTGGATCATGAAACCATTGATCACACGATGAAAAGAGATGCCTTCATAAATCCCTGCATCCACAAGCTTTATAAAGTTATCTCTGTGGATCGGCGTACCGGCATAGAGTTTTATTTTAATATCACCAAGCGTGGTCTTCATCAGGATGATAATATTATCATTCCCGCCGGGTACTTTGCAGCAGACTGCTGCGAAAAGTGCTGAAACTGAAAGTAATCTCATGAATATTTTGTTCATGAATTTTGATATTTGGTTAATAATGGACCGTTAAGGAAAAAGCAAAGATATTTAACTTTGAACGATCCCGGAAAAAATGATATTCAAATTCAACCGATTTAATGAATTATTACAGAAGTCAAAAAAGTTAATCCTTAGAGCTATATTTGGCATCATTTATAAAAGGTGAACGAAGTCAGAACATTAGCAAAGCAGACACTCATTTATGGTTTTGGTACAATTGTTCCAAGGTTCCTGAATTACGGAATTCTGACATTTTTCTACACAAGGATCTTTGACAAAGCACAGTATGGGATTGTTACTGAGCTATATGCATGGATGGTTTTTCTATTGATTGTCCTTACCTACGGTATGGAGACCGGATTCTTCAGGTTTGCCCAGAAGAAAGAAGATTATGAAAAAATATACTCCACGTCAATACTGAGTCTCCTGGTAACATCTGCCCTGTTCATTATTCTCGTTAATATATTTATAAGGCCGGTGTCAGCAGCCCTTAACTACAGCAATCATCACGATTATATCAGGATGTTTGCATTCATTGTGGCAATTGATGCTTTTACTGCTATACCGTTTGCAAGATTAAGAAAAGAAAATAAAGCGTTCCTGTTCAGCATAATTAAGATCATGAATGTTGCCATAACAATTGCTACAGTTCTGTTTTTACTTCTGTGGGCTCCGTCAATATACGAAAATAGCCGCGGATGGTTCAGAAAGATTTATGATCCGGACTATGGAGTTGGTTATGTATTCCTTGCAAATCTTATTGGAAGTGCTTCAACATTGGTGATGTTATTGCCCTTTGTTGTCAGGATCAGGCCAATATTTGACAACCTTATATGGAAGAAAATGATTAATTACTCGTTTCCTTTGATGATAGCCGGACTTAGTGGTGCAATAAACGATACTCTTGACAAAGTGATTATGAGGAGGGTTGTGGGAGAGAAAACCGGCCTGGAGACAGTTGGCGAATACGGCGCAGGATATAAGATTGCTGTATTAATGGCTTTGTTTATTCAGATGTTCAGGTACGCAGCTGAACCATTCTTCTTTGAGAGAGCGATACACGAAAATGCCAAGGAAGCATATGCATTCGTGATGAAGTATTTTGTTTTAGCTATGCTTGTAATATACCTTTGTATAAATTTATATATATCAGGTTTTCAGCTGATAATTGGGAAGGCATTCAGAGATTCAATTATTGTGGTCCCTATTGTAAGCATGGGCTACCTTTTTTATGGAATTTATCTGAATCACAGCATCTGGTACAAATTAAACGATCTTACTAAATATGGTATCTTAATAACATTAACCGGGGCAGTAATAACTATTCTGATAAATGTGCTGTTGATTCCGGTATATGGGTATATGGCATCAGCCTGGGCGCATGTTGCTTCATATGGCAGTATGATTATAATGTCATTTATCCTGGCGGAAAAGTACTACAGAATTGAGTATAAGATGAAAGAACTGGTACCATATTTCGTTATAGTTATCGGAATCGTTATTTTTAGCAGAGTTTTTCACTATAAGAATCTAAGTAGTGAATTGGTAATTAATTCTGGTTTTTTAATTATTTTTTTATGGTTTGCACAGTATAAAGACCAGTTATTTACAGTGTTTATAAGAAAGAAAAGAAATGAAAATCAGAATAGCAAAAAGATCCAGGCATAATTTACCCGAATATTCAACAAAAGCTGCTACCGGCATGGATCTGAGAGCAAATATAGAAAAGGATATAAATCTGGAACCGGGTAAGCGGGCACTGATTCCAACAGGTCTTTATCTTGAAATACCGGTTGGATATGAGGCGCAGATCAGACCAAGAAGCAGACTTGCAATTAAGAAAAGAATTACAGTACTGAAATCATCCGGAACTATTGATGCTGATTACAGAGGCGAAGTATACATAATACTGAAAAATCTGTCAGAAGAAGAATTTGTTATAAAAGAGGGAGAAAGAATTTGCCAGATAATTGTAATGAAACACGAAAAGGCCGAATGGCAACGAGTGGAAACACTTGATGATACGAACAAAGGTGCAGGCGGTTTCGGACATACAGGAAAGAAATGACCATGAACAAAAAGATAATTAGCTTATTCCTGATAATATTATTGCTTCATAGCCTGGGTTCCTGCGGGCGTAAGATGGCACCTTCAATATCTGCCCTCTCCAGAGGAAAAGATTTTGATTCTTCCGCTTTTGAATATGTGTATGTTGAAGCAATAAAACAAAAACTTATGGGAAACAGCGGCGACGCACTGAATTACCTTGAGCAGTGTACTAAAATGAATCCAGAAAGTGATGCTGTATATTACCAGATGGCGCAAATAGTACTCAACGGAGGTGATATAAGCAGTGGAAAGATGTATGCAAAAAAAGCGCTGGAACTTGATCCTGGTAATATATGGTATATAATGATGCTTGCCGGAATATATTATCAGCAGAAAAATCTGGATAGTGCCATAATATATTATGAGAAGGCAGTGAAATATTATCCAGAAAAGGAAAATTTGAAGCTCATGCTTGGGAACCTTTATTCGGAAGATAGCAGATTCGATAAAGCAGATGCACTATTCGACAGCCTGGATAAAAAGTACGGTGTTAACGAAGCATCAACACTGGCCAATATTAAAAACATGATGAAGGCTGGAAAATACGATGAAGCCAGGGACCTTTTAATGAAGCTACTTAAGGAAAATCCGGATGAGATTCTTTACTACGGTTTACTGGCAGAGATATACAGAGGAAAAGGTGAGAACGAGAAAGCAATGGAGGTTTACGAAATACTTATTGAAAGAAATCCGGATAATCCTGATACTCAGCTGTCACTATGCGATTTCCTGATAAATGAAAAAAAATATGATGACCTGATCCCCTTGCTCAATACAATAATTCTAAATAAAAGAATAACAAGAGAAGATAAAATATCGCTTTATGCAAAAATGATAGAAACAGAAGATCTGGTAGAAAAGCAGGGTGAAAAGCTGAATCTCTCGATCATGTTGCTTGAATCTGCTTATAAGGACGATCTGATAATTAAATTACTCAGACCTGAATTATATATTAAACAAGAGAAACTAATTGATGCCTCATTAAGACTTGAAGAGATAATTGCTGAAAATCCATATCCGGAATCATATTTTGCGTGGGAGAAGCTGCTGCTGGTTTATCTGCAGGCAGGAGATTACCGGAACCTGGAAGAGAAAGGAAAAGAATGTGCAACAAGGTTCAACCGATCATTCCTTGCGAAAATGCTTTATGCAACGGCCCTTAATGAGAATAAAAAGTATGACTTAGCGCTTGAAGAAGTAAGAAAGGCAGAAATACTGGCGAATGAGAACAGGGATATGATAATGCAAGTCCTGTCCGTAAGGGCTGATATTTATTACCGCAAGGGAGATTTTGACAATGCTTTCAGGATATTTGATGAGGCAGTAAAAAAGGATAACAGCGACCTCACAATCCTTAATAATTATGCGTATTACCTGGCGGAACGAAACCTCAAACTGAAAGAAGCAGAAAGAATGGCAAAACAGGTTATTGAAACTGAAAAAGACAATAATACTTTTCTTGATACTTATGGATGGGTTCTGTATAAAAGGGGAAAAGTAAGGGAGGCGGAAAAAGTAATGCAATCTGTAATTAACAGCGGAGATAAACCAGATTCTGAATGGTATGAGCATATGGGATTCATTAAGAAAAAGAGAAAGGATTGTAAAAGTGCAATTGAAAACTGGAATATTGCATTAAAGCTGGAAAGTACAAAAACTGAACTTATAGAAGAAATAAAAAAATGTCAGGCCGGACATTAATATTTATTCTTTTAATTATGCTGTCAAGCTGTTCTGTTTCAAGGAGAGCAGGAGAGAAAGCAGATACTTCAGGATACAGTTCATTGAACCTGATTGAGAGAACTGAAGCAGGTAACATGACTAAAAAAAATTTCAATATCTCAAAAGCTGAGATCGAAATTATAAATAACGGCAAGAAGCAAAAATTACTGGCGAGCCTGAAATACAGAAATCCGGGCATATATCTGCTGAGCATAAAGAGCAGGGCAGGGATTGAAGCGGCAAGAGGTTATATTACAGAAGATACTGTGCTTATTAATGACAGGATCTATAAAAAATTATACTGTGGATCGACAGATTATCTTTCAAATAAATACGGAATTTCTACTGCGGCGTTACCGTTGATGACAGGAGATTTCTTATTTAATGATACAACATACTCTAAATCAATTAATTGTAAAAATGGTGAGGCAAAGCTAGAGGCAAATCTTAAAAATAACAAGGTATTGTATTCACTTGATTGTAAAAGAGCAAAAGTAACTGAAGCCAGTATTGTTAACGAAGAAGAAAGCGGTGTGATAAGAATGAATTTCAGCGAATTCAAAGAATCAAACGGGTTAATTTTTCCTGGTGCAATTGAAATAGAAGACTATTCAATACAAAATCAGCTAAAAATACATATCTCAGTAATTGAATTTAATATTACTGATAATGTTGAATTTATCCCTGGAAAGAATTACGAGAGAATAGTAATAAAATGAAGCTTCTGATCTTCATAAATATTATTTTACTCGCCTTTGAAGGGTTATTGTCCGGACAGACAAAAGCGGAGCTTGAAGATCAAAGAAAAAAGACTCTGGAAGAGATTTCCTATGTGGACAGGATGCTCAAAACCACCGAAAAGAAAAAAATAGAAGGAATGAATGAATTGAGGATTCTCGGTAATAAACTTAATCTAAGAGAATATGTTATAAGGAGTATGGGTGAGGAAATTGAACTGCTGAGTGAGAGAATAGAAATTAACAGAATCGCACTTGAAATGATGGAAGAAGATCTTACAGTTTTAAAAAATGATTATACACGGGCAATTGAAAATTCTTATAAATCAAAAAAGATTAATCCTGAAATAGTGTATATACTGTCTGCCAAAGACTTTAATCAAGGATATAAAAGGTTGAAATATCTTCAACAAGTTACCAAATACAGAAGGTATGAATCGGAAATAATAGCAGAGCTGAAAGACCAGATCCTGGGAACCAAGGATAGACTGGAAAAGGATCTGATAAAGATTTCAGAACTGCAAAGGACAGAAATGCAACAAAAGGATTTACTGAAGAATGAACAGACAAGAAGGCAAAGAATGGTACAATCACTTGGTAGCAAGGAAAAGCAATTGCAAAAAGAGCTAAGTGAGAAAAGAAGGATAGCAAAAAGAATAGAGGAAGAAATAGCGCGAATTATTGAGGCAGAGAGAAAAAGAGCAATTAAAACGGAAATGACACCTGAACAGAAGCTTGTAGGTGAAAATTTCTCTGACAATAAAGGAAGATTACCATGGCCAGTAGATAGAGGAATTATTACAGCGCATTTCGGAGTGTATAATCATCCGGTATTAAAATATGTTAAAGAAGAAAATGTTGGTATTGAAATAACAAGTGAAGGAAAAGTTAATGCAAGGAGTGTTTTCAAAGGTGAAGTCTCAGCTATTTCGGCTATTTCAGGTGCAAATATGACAGTAATTATAAGGCATGGTAATTACCTGTCAGTATATAGTAATCTGATAAACGTTAAAGTCAAAACAGGAGATAAGGTTGAAATAAAACAGGTAGTAGGAGAGGTTTATTCTAATCCGAAAATAGATAATAACTGTATATTGAAATTTATGATCTTTGAGCAAAAAAATGCACTGGACCCGGAACAGTGGATAACAAAAATATAGCCGGATGAGAAACAAAATGTCAGGAAATTAGTATAAAGGATTACCTTTATAAAAGAATGAAAAGAGATTTAAGAATAGAGTCAGAAATCGGTAATCTTAGAGTTGTAGAGAACGCAATTGATACACTTACAAGCGATGCAGGAATAAGTCAGGATAGTTACGGAAAAATACTCATTTCAATTCTGGAAGCAGTAAACAATGCTATTATTCATGGTAATAAATCTGATATTAATAAATTTGTGGAGATAAAATTTATCCTGGAAAGCGGGAATTTAATTGTAACTGTTACAGATGAAGGTAAAGGTTTCAGACCTTCGGAGATACCTGATCCTACTAGAAAAGAAAACATCGAATCGCTGGATGGGAGAGGTGTATTTCTGATGTCGAA
>Ga0113563_10001160_pt1 | contig 14519 bp, 11 predicted proteins | sample Mud3Dept3metaG_FD_80117 | JGI IMG/M metagenome (GOLD analysis project Ga0113563, IMG submission 80117) | Freshwater wetland microbial communities from Ohio, USA, analyzing the effect of biotic and abiotic controls - Mud 3 Core 4 Depth 3... | ecosystem: Environmental > Aquatic > Freshwater >...
AGATTCGTCAAAGACGTCACAGTTCCTGATAATACCGTCATGCAGTCTGGCGAAAGCTTCAAGAAGACCTGGCGCTTGAAAAATGTGGGTAAGTGCGCCTGGGATGAAAATTACGCCCTGGTGTTTGTCAGCGGCGATCGCCTCAGCGCGCCCCCCCAGGTTGCCTTACCCGACACCGTCAGCCCAAATCAGACGGTGGATATTTCTGTCAATATGATTGCCCCTTCCGTGGGAGGGACTTATCGCAGCGAGTGGAAACTGAGCAACGCCGATCAGAAGGTCTTTGGCGGGGGGACGAAGGGGGACCAGCCGGTGTGGGCGCAGATCGTAGTAGCCGGGACCGGCGGCAACGCCCAGACTGGCAGCGGCGCCTTGCAGTTCGATTTCGTGGGTAGCGCCTCTTCGGCGAGCTGGTACAGCGCAGCCGGCGATAGCGCCGGGTTGCCGCTGGTTTTTGGCGGGCCGCTCGATAATCCGGATGGCGCGGCGCTCATCGTAGATCAACTGCACCTGGAGACCGGCCAGACTTCTGGAAAGGTGCTGCTGACCGTGCCGAAGGACCAGCAAGATGGCTATGTCTATGGTATCTTTCCGGTCTATCAGGTGCAGGCGGGCGACCGCTTTAAAGCGCGGGTTGGCTTTGCTGACAACCCGAACGGGCAGTGCGGCGTCGGTCAAGTTATTTTCCAAATAGCTGCGCGAATTGGCGATGAGATCAACACGTTGCAAGAAATCCCGACCGCCTGTGATGGCGCTCTCACGCCAGTCGATCTGAGCTTGAGCAATTTGAGCGGCCAGAGCGTCGAGATTATTCTGACGGTGCGCGCTGACGGCTCCCCGCAGGATGATTGGGCGGTGTGGAATTCCCCACGCATTACATCTCAGTGAGATTGTGTGTTTCAAATAATTTCGTGCGCAGCACGAAATTATTTGAAACACAAATCATTTAAGGACTTCCAAGATGGCATCTAAAGCCGGCTTGGGCTGGTAATTTTCATCGAAGAGCAACGGAGCGTCTGGCTTGCCGGTATAGCCGGGTATCCAGGAAAAGCGATCGGTCAGTCCCCAGGTGAAAAAGCCGGTGCAATTCGGCGATTGCAGGCAGGCCGACATAACCCTCCGGTAGATCCCAGCCTGGTCCTGTAATTTTTCGGATAAGCTCTTATTGATGTATTGGACGCGCACGTCCATTTCGGTGATCTGCACTTGCAGCCCCAGGTCGGTCAGGCGTTTCATATTGGCGACCAGCTCGGCCTCGGGCGGCGCAACAGCTGTATCGGTGTGCATCTGCAAGCCGACGCCATTGATCGGGACGCCCGATTTGACCAGGCCCTGCACCAGGTTATAAATCCCTTGCGATTTAGGGTTCAGTCCCTCCCCGCCGTTATCGTTGTAAAACAGCAGAGCATCCGGGTCGGCTTCGTGAGCAAACTGGAATGCCAGGGTAATATATTCCGGCCCAATCTTTTGCAGCCAGAAATTATCAAATAGCGCCCCTTCCTTGCTAACCGATTCGTTGACAACATCCCAGGCGAACACGGTGTGGTCGTTATTAGCTCCCCGATAATGACCGACCACGGTCGTGATATGGTCATGTAAAATCTGAATCCACTGCTCGCGGGTGTACTTGCCTTCCAGCATCCACTGCGGGAGTTGGTTGCCCCACACCAGAGTATGGCCGCGTACCTTCAGTCCATTATGACGGGCAAACTCGACAATTGTATCACCCTGGCTGAAATCGTAGCGGTCCGGCTCTGGGTGGATCGTATCCCATTTCATTGCATTTTCGGGAGTAATGGCGTTGAATTCGCGCAGCAGCAGCCCGGCGTATTGGGGATCTTCTAACCACCATGGGGCGACGGCCACGCCGACCAGCAGTCCATGCTGATCAGCCAGGACGCGCAGCGGCGGGCGCGGGTCAGGGGTTGACGCGGCAGGCTCGGTCGGCAGGGCTGTGACTGGGACGGTCGTGGTCGGTGCGGCTGGCGGAAATGCTGTTGGGTAAACCTTTATAACCGTCGTCAAGGTTGGGATGGCGGCAGGCGTAGCGGACGAGGTCAGCGGCAGGCTTGAGATCATGATGGCCCGGCTAATCCCGGCGATTAGTATCAAGCACAACAGCAACAGGTCGATCCCCAATGCTGCCAATATCGCGGCCAGGGAATGGTCGCGAGGTCGGCTGTACTTATCTGTGCTCATCGCTTGTATACGTCCGGGTCAACGAGCTGCATCCACCGCTCCGGATTGTTAAGCGGCTGAAAGCCGAACTGGGCATACAGGCCATGCGCATCGCGGGTGGCTAAAGTCCAACGCCGCAAACCCTGCAAGTGAGGATGTTCGCGGATGCAGCTCACCAGCCATTTGCCCAGCCCATGCCCGCGGTATTCCTGCAAAATGAACACATCGCAGATATAGGCGTAAGTGGCATAGTCGGTGATGACGCGGGCGAACCCGACCTGGCGCTCGGGCTGGTCGGAGGCGGGATCGGCGTAGACGCCGAAGCACAAAGAATGGACGATCGCTTTTTCGACCACCGCCAGCGGGATGCCCTGGCACCAGTAAGCTTCGGTGGATAGGAAACGGTGGATAGCGGGGATGTCCAAGCGCGCTGGGTCGGTGCTTAGGGTGAAGCCGGGGAGGTGGGATTCGAAGAGAGGGATGGTATGGTTCATCAACTTATTAGTTTACCGCATCTAGCTGATTCTACGCGGATTCATCAATTAGTCAGGTATTTTCAATCAATTTCGGGAATGTATTTCTGATTGTAATACTAAATTTGGGAGTTAAGAAAAGGATCAATTATTGATCAATGCTAACCTTAATACCTGCTGGATATCCATTACGTATTGTACTTCAATGCGGTTCTTGATGTAATCAGGTAAGTTTTGTACGTCGCGTTCATTTTCCTGGGGTAAGATCACCGTCGTAACCCCGGCATCGATGGCAGTCATCAGCTTGGGCTGGATGCCTCCAACGCCGAGTAACTTGCCCATAATGGTGATCTCACCACTCATGGCGACAGCATGGGTGGATAGCAGGACGTCCAGGCGCGCTGGGTCGGTGCTGAGGGTGAAGCCGGGGAGATGGGATTCAAAAAAAGAATATCGATGTGCATAGCTCCTTAGCATAACGAAAAACAGCCGCTTGGCGTCTGCCGGCGGCTGTTTTTCGTTATAATGCCTCAAATCAAAACATCTTCAGCACTGCCTGCTCGGCCCAATTGAACAACGGCGAAGAGAAAATGCTCAACACGACGGTGGCTACAGCGGTGACGACGGTAGCATAGTAAACCCAGCGCTCGCGGGATACCACCGGCTCGCCGGTGCGCATGTACATGATCACGACCACCCGCAAATAGTAATAGGCCGAGACCAATGAGGTAAGAAGGCCTATCAAGGCCAGGCCGTTGAAGCCGCCCTCTAGGACCGTGCTGAACAGGTAGAACTTGCCGACGAAGCCCAGGGTAGGCGGGACGCCGATGAATGAAAGCATCGCCACCGTCATGGCGAAGCCCAACAAGGGGTATTTGCGCCCCAGCCCGGCGTAGTCGTCCAGGTTCAGGCCGCGGCCTTCCGCCTGTTCGAGCATGATCACCACTGCCCAGGCGGTGTAACTGGTGAAAGTGTAAGCGACCAGGTAGAATAGCGCCGAGGACACACATTGGGCGGATACCTGGGGATCTCCGTACGGCACCATGGCCATGAAGATGTAGCCGGCCTGGGCAATGCTCGAATAGGCCAACAGGCGTTTGATGTTGGTCTGGGCGATAGCGACGAAGTTGCCCAGGATCATCGTGATGGCCGACAGAGCCCACAGCACAGGGGTCAGGTTAACCGACAGGCTCGGGTAAGCCAGGATGAAAATACGCAGCAGGGCGGCAAAACCGGCTGCCTTGGCGCCCACTGCCATGAATGCCGTGACGGATGACGGTGCGCCCTGATAGACGTCTGGGGTCCACATGTGGAATGGCACGATGGCGACTTTGAAGCCCAGCCCGATCATGGTCATGGCCGCGCCGATAAGCAGCAAGACCTGCTGGGCGCTGCCGCTATTGACCGCGGCGACAATGCCGCTAATTGAAGTGGTTCCGGTCGCGCCATAGACCAGAGCGATGCCATAGACGAAGATCCCAGTCGAGAAGGAGCCTAACAGGAAGTATTTCAGCGAAGCCTCTTCGGATTCTGGTCGTGGGACGGCAAATCCGGCCAAAACGTAGAGCGGGATCGACAGCAGCTCCAGGGCCAGGAAGACAACAATCAGGTCGGCGGCGGTGGCCATCAGCATCATTCCACTGATTGAGAACATCAGCAGGACGTAATACTCGCCGTGCTCCAGCCCGGTGCGTTTCAGATAATCAAAGGACAGGATAATGGCCAGTAGGCCGCTGAGCAAGAACAGGACGAACAAGAAACTCGCAAAGCCATCTACCACAACCATGCCATTGAATGCTGAAGCCGGTTGGGTTACGGATGCGTTCAGACGCAAGATCGTCACGACCATCGCGAACAATAGTCCCAGCCCGGCCAGCAGGGCAGTCAGACCCTTACGATCCTTGGGGATGAAAACGTCGACCACCAGCAGCACGGTCGCCCAGGTTATGACGATCACTATGGGCAGGATGGCATTGGCGGAAGTAAAGAGGATGTTCAAGCTCATAAGGTTTTATCCTGAGGTTGCAACCTAGGGCAATCCAGCTACGGCGGCTGCTTGCAGATGGGCCACCAGTTTTTCGACCGTCGGTCCCATCAAGTTAAAGAAGGGCTGTGGGTAAAGACCAATCCAGAAGATCAAGATCAGCAGCGGCACCAACATGACAATTTCGCGCCAGTTTAAATCCTTGAGCGATTTATTTTCTTCATGCGTGACCGGGCCAAGGAACACTTTCTGGAACATATAAAGCAGATAGACCGCCGCCAGGATGACCCCGATCGCGGCGATGGCCGTATACCATACGCTGCCATAGGACCCGCCCGGCTGGCCGGCGCCCCAACCGCCCAATAAGATCGTGAACTCCCCGACGAAGCCGTTCAAACCTGGCAAGCCCATTGAGGACAGCGTTACAATCAAGGTCAATACGCCGTAGATGGGCATGATCTTCCACAGCCCGCCGAACTGGTCCAACTCACGCGTATGGCGCCGTTCGTAAATGATCCCGACGATTAAGAAGAGCGCGCCGGTGCTGATGCCATGGTTGACCATTTGCAAGATGCTGCCCTGGATGCCCTGCAGGTTGAGGGCGAACAGGCCGAAAATGACAAAGCCCATGTGACTCACTGAGGAAAAAGCGACCAGTTTCTTAAGGTCTTTCTGAGCATAAGAGACCATGGCGCCGTAGATAATACCGATCACGGCTAATATCGCCAGCCAGGGTGCCAGCTTGAGCGAGGCGGCCGGGAAGAAGCCCAGGTTGAAGCGCAGGAAACCATACGAGCCCATCTTGAGCAATACGCCGGCCAGGATAACCGAACCGGCGGTGGGGGCCTCGACGTGGGCGTCGGGCAGCCAGGAGTGCAGCGGCCACATCGGGACTTTGATGGCAAATGCCGCCGCGAAGGCTATAAACAGCCAGATTTGAATGTTAGCAACGATATTCGGCGCCGTGACCATCAGGTCGGGAACGTAGAAGGTGCCTTGATTGATGCCCAGCCACAGGATCGCCAGCAGCATCAGGACCGAGCCGGCCATGGTGTACAGGAAGAACTTGACCGCCGCGTACATTCGCCGCCCACCGCCCCAGATACCGATCAGGAAGTACATCGGCACGAGGGTGAATTCCCAAAAGATGTAAAACAAGAATAAATCCTGGGCCAGGAATACGCCCACCATGCCGACTTCGAGCAATAGGAAGAAGATCATGAAGTCCTTCACCCGGTCCTGGACGGCGGTCCAGGTGGAAAGGATCGAGATCGGCGTCAACAGGGCAGTCAGCAGCAGTAGCAAGATGCTGAGGCCATCCACGCCCATCGCATAGGTAATATTCCAGCCGGCAACCTGGATCCAGGGGATATTGATCAGCATCTGCAGGTCAGGATTCTGCGGGTCGAACTGTACCAGGACGGCCAGTGCGATTCCAAATGTGATCAATGATGTGACCAGAGCGACCCAGCGCGCGGCGGTGCGTTGCTCCTCTTTGAGGAAAAGCAGGATCAAAACGCCTACCAGTGGGAAGAAGGTTACCAGGGTGAGGGGATGAAGGAGATAATTCATAGTTTATCCTTAGCGAAGAATCAGATAACCCAAAATGATGACCAGGCCAAAGAAGACCGCCAGGGCGTAATTCCGTACAAAGCCGGTCTGCAAGCGGCGCATCGCTGCGGCGAGGCGCTGCGCCAGCCAGCCCAAACCATTCGCAATACCATCAATGATACCTAAATCAATCTGAACAGAAAGAACCCGGGTCAATAAATTGAAGCCTCCGACAAGGACTATATCGTGGAACCAATCATGCCAGAAGCGCAGATCGACGACATCCGCCAGCCATTTGGAGACGGCGACATATGGGTCAACAATGATCAACCAATAAAGCTCGTCCACCCACCATTTGTTTTTAAGCGCGGTGAAGACCGGGCCGATAAAAGCAATAATTGGATCTTCTGGGCGTTTGGCGGTCGGCAGTTTGAGCATCTCCTGGTAACGCCGGCCGTACAGCCAATAGCCCAGGGCAATGGCGAGCAAGGCAACGGCGGTGCTGGTCAGGCCAATCCACAATGTGAATTCCGGTAGATAGCCTTTTTCCACAGCATGCTCCAACCATTTGGTTGTAATTTCCTGGATCGAGCCAAAGATCGTCAGCTTGGGCAGATTGATTAAACCGCCGAAAGCGGACAAAACCGCCAGGATGATCAACGGGATGGTCATTACTTTGGGGCTTTCCTGGGAGTGTTCGGCAGCAAGAGTGCGCGGCTCGCCAAAGAAGACCATCATGACCTGGCGGGCCATATAAAAAGCAGTCAGGAAGGCGGCGAGAGCCAGGATGACATATAAGATTGGTTTGTACGCCATCTCGCTGACCAGGATTTCGTCTTTCGACCAGAAGCCGGCGAAAGGAAAGACTCCAGCCAGCGCCAGGGAGCCGATCAGGTAGACCCAGAAGGTAGTCTTCATGCGGGTGCGCAGTCCGCCCATGTTACGCATATCTTGCGGGTCTAAATGTTCAGAATTGCCCTTTAAGGTTTTCGCCAAACGTGGGTCATGTTCGACATGATGCTGGCCGCGCTCAATTCCTTGGATAACCGAGCCTGAGCTTAAAAAGAGCAGACCTTTGAAGAAGGCATGCGCGATCAGGTGAAACATTGCCGCATAGTAAGCGCCTATGCCGGCGGCGGCTACCATAAAGCCAAGCTGGCTGATCGTAGAGTATGCCAGCACCTTTTTGATATCGAATTGTCCGACTGCTATAGTGGCGGCAAATAAGGCGGTCAGGCTTCCAACCAGGGTGACCACAAATTGAGATTGGGGAGTCAGGTTGTACAAGGGGGCCGAGCGGACGATCAGATATACGCCGGCAGTGACCATCGTGGCGGCATGGATCAGCGCTGAAACAGGGGTTGGGCCGGCCATGGCGTCGGGCAACCAGACATACAACGGGATTTGGGCGGACTTTCCGGTGACGCCGAGCAGCATAAACAGGGTGATAAACAATAAAATAACCGGAGCAACAGCGGCCATTGCAGGGGCTTTTTCGAAGACCTGGGTAAAGTTGAACGTGCCAAATGCCCAAAATATGGTGAAAGCGGCCAGGAGAAAACCAAAGTCGCCGATACGGTTGACGACGAAGGCTTTCTTGGCCGCCAGGGAGTTGCCGATGCCGTCCTTGCCTTTCTCATACCAGAAGCCAATCAACAGATAAGAACACAACCCCACGCCTTCCCAGCCGACGAACAACATCATGTAATTGTCGCTGCCGACCAGGATCATCATCGCGGCGATAAAAAGATTCATAAAAACAAAAAAACGGCGGAAACGCTTAGGGTCCCCATTGTGGCGGACATCCTCATGCATATACCCGATCGAATAGATGTGGATCAGCGTACCGACTCCTGAAACCACCAGCATCATTGTGACAGACAGGGTGTCGACCTGGAAAGCCCACGGGATATCCAGATTGCCCACTTTGATCCATTGGGCAAGCGGGACAATCACCGCCTCGTGATGGCCAGCCAGCGATATCGCCAGCAAGACCGAGACGACGAACGCCAGGCCAACCGCAGTGCTGCCAATGACGCCGACAACTTTCTCCGGCAGGCGGCCGCCGATGATGATATTTATGAGCAGGCCAATAACCGGCAAGAATACAATCCAGGGAGCGAGGTAGAAAAATTGGGGACCTTGGGCGGCTGCTTGAAATAACATAGGGCTCCCTCTGTTGCTAGCCTTTCAGGCTGTCAAGATCGTCTACATTAATGCTTTGCTTGGAGTGGAAAATAGCGACTATCAACGCCAGGCCGACTGCTACCTCGGCGGCAGCGACAGCCATGACAAAGAAGACAAAAATCTGGCCGTTCAAAGCTGCATAGTAGCGGGCAAACGCGACAAAAGCCAGGTTGGCCGAGTTGAGCATCAATTCGACCGACATGAAGATTACGATGGCGTTGCGGCGGACCAGCACTCCGATGGCGCCAATCGCGAATAATATGGCTGAGAGACTGACGTAATAAGTAATGGGTACCATAAACTTCTCCAGAGCTGGCTGTGCCGGGCTACGGTTGTCTGTCGCTGGTTATTAATGGGTTCGTTGTATCAAATCGGCTCGACCTGGTCGATTTCCGGCGACGGCTGGCAAGGACGATCGCGCCGATCATTGCGACCAACAGCAAGACCGAGGTTACTTCGAAAGGAAGTAAATACTGGTTGAATAATTCCAGGCCAATCGCGGTCGCGCTGCCGTAGCCAATTGGCACGGCAGGATAGCCTGTCACAACCGCTGGCTTGAAGAAGATTATGTAAATACCTTCTGCCAGCAGGATAAACCCGGCGGTCAACGCGGCTACCTCCTGCCAGTGAAACTTGCGCGGGGCGCGCAGGTGTTCGGCGCCAAGCAGCATGATCACGAACAGGAAAAGCACCATGATCGCACCGGCGTAGACTGTGATTTGGGTCAGGGCGATAAACTGCGCCCCCAGGATCAGGTAAAACACGGCCACAGTTCCAAAGTTGACAATCAGGTTCAGTGCTGAATACATCGCATTTTTACTGATGATCATGCCGATCGCGGATACGATCGCGATCAGGGCTAAGGGGATGAATAAGAGAAAGTCTGTAACCATGACTGCCTCAGTCCGATGGGTTTTGCATCACGGGTATTGACCGGTTGAACAAACCGGGTTCGGTCTTTTGCGGCGTCGTTTGGCCGCTCTCAGGGACCGGCTCTAGCAGCATTTCCTTAGGGTAAATGGCGCTGCGGCGGTCATAGAAGGATAATTCGTAGTTATCGCCTAACACGATTGCTTCGGTTGGGCAGGCATCCTCGCAGTAACCACAGAAGATGCAGCGCAGCATGTTGATTTCATAGGTGCTGGCATAGCGCTCGCCCGGAGAGAAACGCTTTTCGTCAGTGTTTTCAGCCGCCTCGACGAAGATTGCGTCTGCCGGGCAGGCCGCCGCGCACAAAGAACAGCCGATGCAACGCTCCAGGCCATTGTCATACCGGCGCAGGATGTGCCGGCCCTTGAAACGCGTCCGCACCGGGCGTTTTTGCTCGGGGTATTGAATCGTAACAGGTTTTTCAAACGCCGAGCGAAAGGTGGTCCAAAGACCCTTTAATACATCAGTGAACATCGCGCTTACCTCCGTACAATATCCAACCAACAAAAGAAATACTACCGACCATTACTACCAGGCTGGTGATTGAGAGCACCCAGAGGGGCAGGTTCATCTCCTGGTGCAAAATAATCCCGACTGCCACGATTAAGACGTTCGCCAGGGATAAGGGCAGCATCACCTTCCAACCAAAAGCCATCAACCGGTCGTAGCGCAGCCTTGGCAAGGTGGCGCGCACCCAAATCATCCCGAATAGCAGGATCAGTATCTTGATAAGTAGATAGATCGGTCCCAGGATTGGGACCTGGTTAACGAATGGCCCAAGATAACCGCCGAAGTAAAGCGTGGCAGCGATGGCGGCCACGGCGATCATTTTGATATATTCGGCCATGAAGAACAGGGCGAATTTCATCCCCGAATATTCGGTATGGTAACCGGCGGTCAATTCTTGTTCTGCTTCCGGCATATCAAATGGAGCCCGATTTATCTCCGCCAGGGTGGCAATGAAGAAAATTAATGCCCCGAGCGGCTGGTAGATAACATACCAACCGATGGCAGCCTGGTCTTGGACGATTTTATACAGGTTCATCGAGCTGGACATCAGGATCGGCCCGATGAATGCCAGCCCCAGGGCCAGCTCATAGCTGATCATCTGGGCGGTTGAGCGGATGCCGCCCAGCGTGGCATATTTATTGTTCGATGACCAGCCGGCCAGCACAATACCATATACAGAGATCGAAGCGACGGTAGTGATGTACAAGATGCCCAGGTTGCTGGCTGCGGCTACCGAAAGTGAGATTGTCCGTCCAAACAGGGTGATCGCCGGTCCAAATGGCACCACAGCCATGATAATCAGTGCTGGAACCACGGTTATAACCGGGGCTAAGATGAAGATGAGCTTATCCGCCTCAGCCGGGATGAGCTCTTCCTTGAAGATGAGCTTGACGGCATCGGCGATCGGCTGTAGCAACCCAAAAGGACCTGCCCGGTTTGGGCCTACCCGGACCTGCATGCGCGCCAATACTTTTCGCTCATATAAAGTGAGATATGCAAATCCGGTAATACAAACAAAAATCAAGACAACTGCTTTGACCGTCCATTCGATGATTGAGGCGAGAACCATAATATTATTTCCTATTGAACGACTCGTTCGGCCAATAGCACCTCGACCGGCGTCGGCTCTTCAATTGCCAGACCAAAGCTGCGCGGTACGAGCAGCACGTGTTCCGGGACGCCCGGGTTCAATTTTGCGATTACTACTACCGCGTTGCCGCCCACCGGGCTGATACGCAGTGCAACGCCATCCGGAATATGCAGCCGGTCTGCATCGGTTGGATTCAGTACTACAAAAGCAGGTGGGATGCGCTGGTCGAGCAGTTTCGTCGGTCGGAGGGTAACGCCTTGATCATACAGGCGTGTGACCGGCACCGCCAGCAGACCGAACCTGGGATACGCCACCTCGGGCAAAGTTGGCCAGCGCAAAGATACACCGTTATTCGCCAGCGGGAGTTGAGCCCCCAGGCCGTGATGGTTACTATACGTGGTACCGCCATAATAAAGGTTGCTGCGGCCAACAATCGGCCATTGCTCGACCACTTCGGAAAGCCGTTTATAAGATAATTCAGAGAAGGAGGCGTATTTCGCACAAATCCGTTCGAAAACTTTTATCGCAGAACGGCTTTCGATTTGGCCAAACCTGGCTGACTGCTCGTCTGTGACTGTCTTCAAAGCCAGGCGTTCAGCGATTTGCCCGGTGATCTGAAAATCTGCCCTCGTGCCAGGGCGCTCAGGAATGGCTGGATAAGTCCGCTGGACACGCCGCTCGCCGGTGGTGTAAGTGCCCTCCCGCTCGGCCCATGATTGGGACGGGAGCACAACGTCGGCCAGGCGGGCTGTCGCGGTCAAGTACAGATCCTGTACCACCAGAAAGCCGCCCGGAGAAAAACGGGCCGGATCGTCGCCGGCCGGATCGGCTGCGGCGATATAGAGCGCCGGCGACTGCTGCATGGCCGTAAATAATTCGGGGATTGGGCGCCAACCAAGCTCCCAGGCGCCCTGATCATTGGCGCGCCGCCAGACGCCGACCAGGCCGTTGTTTGGCCGGCCGACATGCCCGGTGCCCAGCAGCAGATTTGCGCAGGCTTGAGCCAACGCCTGGCTGCCGGCTAAACCGAGGCCTTCGCTGCCATAAAAAACGATCAGATTTTCGGATTCCGCCAGGGCTTTGGCTGCTTCGTGCAGACCGGGGCTGTGTGAAAGGCTCTGCACGGATTCGGGTAGATCAGGTCGCTTGGTCGAAAGAACATTCAGCAGGGCTAGCACGGCGGCTGCTTCGCTGCCATAAGGATAGCGAAGCACGTGGGCGGCGTGCGATTCCAACTTAGTAGGACGTGGATTCAGCACCACCAAACTTGCACCACGGTGGACAGCTTCTTTGATCCGCAGCCACCAAATCGGGGCTTCTTCTTCTAGATCGCTGGCGACCACCAAAACTGCTGCACCTTTACCCAAATCTCCCAGGTTGCTGCCGGGCGGCAGGCCAACTGCAGGAGTCAATTCTCCGCCGGCCATGTTGCTATACAAAGCCGTTTGGGCTCCCAACCCATCGGCCAGCTCCTTGAGGTTGAAAAGGTCCTCGTTCGAAAGACGACCACCGGCGACGGTCAATAAACCATTGCCTTCCTTCTGGTCGCTAGCCGCCTTGAACCGTTCGGCGATTGTATCTAGCGCCTCCTCCCACGTGGCCGGGGTCAGGTTACCGTTCTTGCGTACCAGGGGCTGTGTCAAGCGCTGTGGGTCTTGTGCATAATGATAGCCAAAACGACCTTTATCACAAATCCAGATTTCATTGACCATTTCATTTTGGCGAGGCATGGCGCGCTTTATCAACACATCGCCGCCTGCTGCTGCCTCGCGCCGGATATTAAATGTCATATTACAGCCAACCGGACATTGAATGCACAGGGCCGCGCCTGCTTTCAGTTCCCAGGGGCGGGCTCTGAAACGGAAGTCGGCTGTTGTTAGAGCGCCGACCGGGCAAATGTCGGTGGTGTTGCCCGACCAATACGAGTTAAACCCGGGTTCAGAGAAAGTAACAATTTCAATCCTGCGGCCGCGGTTAAAGAAACCGATTACGGGATCCTCGGCCAGGGTTTCCTGGAAACGCACACAGCGTCCACATTGGATACACCGCTCACGGTCCAGGTAGATCAGCTCACCTAGCGGGATGTGCTTGGCCAGGTGTATCTTTTCACTATAATTAAATCTGCTTTCGCCTGGCCCCCACGCCATCGTCAGGTTTTGGAGCGGGCATTCGCCGCCTTTATCGCAGATCGGGCAATCCAATGGGTGCGAAGTCAGTAAGAATTCGAGGATATCCTTACGCCCGGCCAGGACCTTTGGGCTGGTCCCGTCGACCACCATGCCTTCGCTGACCGGGGTGGTGCAAGCTGTGTCCAATTTTGGCCCAAATTGGATTTTAGGGGAACCATCGGCTTCTACGACCGGCTGCCCGGTGGCGCGATCGATCACCGGGCGACCGATATCGACCAGGCACATCCGGCACATGCCGACCGGCTCCATTTTTGGATGGTAGCAAAATACCGGGATATCGATCCCAATTAATTTGGCGGCATCTACGATCAGGGTCCCTTCCGGTACGGTGACCGCTTTACCGTCGATTGTCAGGTTTACCATTTTCGGCATAGCGTAATCCCTAATGTCCAACCTCGGAATCGGATTTCAAACCACGAAATCTGATTTCATTTCATGAAATCTTGAGGGAAGCGGTCGATACCGCTCAATACCGCTTCAATCGAAAACTCACCCAGCGCGCACAGGCATTTACCCTTGATTTGACCGGCAACATCTTTCAGAAGGAGGACATCTTCCTGTTTGAAATGGTCCTGGGTGAGATGCTCTGTCAAGTGATTCATCCAATAAGTGCCTTCGCGGCAGGGGGTACATTTGCCGCACGACTCGTGCCGGAAGAAATGAACGGTCTTGTCGATCAGCCAGGGGATGCTGACGGAATCGTCAATGATGATCATCGAGGCGGAGCCCAACTGAGCGCCGAGGCGCGGCACACTTTCGTAATCCATCGGGGTATCGAGGGCTTCCTCGGTAGCTACGATTAGCGAAGAGCTGGCGCCAGCCGGCATAATCGCTTTGATTTTCTTGCCGTCAAGCATACCGCCGCCCAGAGTGAAGATCAATTCACGAAATGTGGTTCCGAGAGGCAATTCGTAGTTGCCCGGACGTCCCACGCAGCCGGAAAGAGAAAATATCTTGGTGCCGGGGCTTTTCTCTGTGCCTATCTGGCGATACCATTCGGCGCCATTCGCCAGGATCAATGGCACGTTTGCCAGTGTTTCTACATTGTTAACAATGGTGGGTTTACCATACAGCCCGAAAGAAGGCGGGAAAGGCGGCCGTAAACGCGGCTGACCGAGCTTTCCTTCCAGTGATTCCAACATAGCCGTTTCCTCGCCACAGATATAGGCGCCAGCGCCCAGATGGGTATACAGTCTCAGCGAGTAGTCTGTGCCAAAAAGCTTTTCGCCTAATAGGCCAGTGGATTCCATCTCAGCAATCTGGTGGTCCAGACTGGCCGCGATAGGCCAAAACTCGCCACGTAGGTAGATGTACGCGGCATGGGCGCCAACTGCAAATGCACAAATTGCCAGCCCTTCTAAAAACTGGAAAGCGTTATATTCAAGTATTTCGCGATCCTTAAATGTACCTGGCTCAGATTCGTCTGC
>Ga0113563_10001165_pt1 | contig 14506 bp, 8 predicted proteins | sample Mud3Dept3metaG_FD_80117 | JGI IMG/M metagenome (GOLD analysis project Ga0113563, IMG submission 80117) | Freshwater wetland microbial communities from Ohio, USA, analyzing the effect of biotic and abiotic controls - Mud 3 Core 4 Depth 3... | ecosystem: Environmental > Aquatic > Freshwater >...
CGCCATCGGGAAGAAACGGCCGGCCTGGAAGCTGCGCGCCAGGAGGCCGAGCGGAAGCTGGCCGAAACGGAGAGCGTTTGGGGTGAGACGGAGAGCCGTTGCGCCGTTCTGGAGTCATCCCTCGGCCTTCTGAAACAGCAGCATGCGGGATTCGACGAAATCGTTCGCGTGGAGCGCACGCAGTGGGTGCAGCAGCGCGCCGAGGGAATCGCGCTGCAGGAAGCGTTGGAACAAAAGATTGCCCAACTCGAAGCCAGCCTTGCGGAGCGGGACGAACGGCATAGGATGGAAGCGGCAGCCTGGGAGAAGCGCCGACTGGAACTCGAGCATGGGCTGGCCGAATCGGAAAAGAGCCGTGCGGAGCTGGAGGCATCCTGGAACGGGTTGAAGCAGCAGCTTGCCGTCGTGGAGGAGAACCTTAGGGCAGAGCGTCTGCAGTGGGAATCCCGGCGGCAGGATCTTGAAAGTCAGGTTGGAGAAGCAGGCTTGCAGCGGGAATTGCTGGAACAGAAAATCCGGGAAGCAGAAGCACATCTCGCGGAACAGGACGAGCATCATCGGCAGCAAACTGACAGCGCTGTGGCCGCACGCCGTGATTTGGAGCGGAAGCTGGCCGAAACGGATGAGGTCCGCGCGGAGCTGGAAGCATCCTGGAACGAACTGAAGCGGCAGTCCGCTGCATGGGAGGAGGAAGTCCGTTCCGAGCGCGGGCGATGGGAGGAGGCGCGTCGGGAATATGAGCGACAGCGCGAGGAGGCCGACGCCCGAACGCGCGTGTTTGAGGCGAGACTGGGCAGCCTTGAATCTGAACGCAGTGCTCTCGAAGAGAGTCTTCGGATCGACCACGTCGAATTGGAGCAGGCTCGGGGAGAGCTCGCGCGACAGCGGGCTGAGATGGAAAACACCCGTCAAGAAATGGAGGACCGGCGCGCGTCTCTCGAAGAGACCCTGCACACCCTGGAGACTTACTATTCTGGCCTCGAGGAGCAATCCCGCACCGAGAAAGCCGGGTGGGAAACGTCCCGTCAGGAACTGGTGCAGCAATATTACGATGCCGAAGCGCGCCGGGCCGCTCTGGAAGAGAAACTGGCCGCCCTGGAGGCTCTGCGGGGAGAAACGGAAGCGCGGTACGGCAGTGAGCGTGCTGCGTGGGAGGATGCCCGGCGGGAATCGGAGCAGCATCGGTTGGAATCCGAGCAAAAAATCGCCGAAGCGGAGAGACTCCATTCTGAGCTGAAAGAGAACCTGCGAAGCCTCGAGAACCGCTGTGCGGAGCTCGAGGCAAGAAATCAGGCCGAACAGGAGGAATTCGGCTCGGCCTTGCGGGAACTGGTACGGCAACGGCAGGAGCAGCAAGCTGCCACGCAGGCTCTCGTGGACAGGCTCGCGGCTTTGGAAATGGAGGCATCGCGGGTGCAGGAGCAGGTCCGCGCAGAACGATCGGGCTGGGAAGCGGATCGTGAACAGCTCCTGCAGCGGCTGCGGCAGGAAGAAGGTGAAGTGGGCGCGCTCCGGAAACAAATCCAGGACCTTTCGGCAGGGATCCTGTTGGAGCGCGCACACTTCGCAGCGGAGAGGGAAGAATGGGCTGACAGGCGGAATGCGTCCGAGGAGGCGCGTGCAGCTCTGGAAAAGGAGTCGCGGGCACTGAGGGCAGCCGCGTTGGAACTGGAGAATCTGCGGCAGGCAGTGGAGGTTCGGGACCAGGAACGCAAGACATGGGAGCAGCTGAAGAAGGACCTGGATGCGAGGGTTCTCACGCTCGAGAATGCCGTGGCTGCGCTGGAGATGGGACGGGACAAGCTGGTCGGGGAACACAGGCTGGAGCAGGCGGCATGGGAGAAAGCGCTCCGGGAATTGGAACTTCAGCGCGCGGCCCGGGAGGCTTTGGAAGGAGCTCTGCGCGCCTCCGAAGCACGCTACGGAGCGCTTCTGCTGGGGCAGAAGGCCGGACGTGCCGATGGGCAGAGTATGCGGGAAGAGCTGGAAGGTCAGCGCAAGGCACGGCTGGCCCTCGAGGACGCGCTCAGGTCAGCCGAGGCGCATCTGAGAGCGATGGAGAATTCAGTGCAGGGCGAGCGGACGGAACTCGAGACGCTGCGCAGGGAATTGGAGGGGCAACGCGCAGCGCGCCTGGCTCTGGAAGGCGTGTTGCGGGCAGTGGAGGCGCGGCAGCTGGCGGATCCGTTCACCCGTCTTGCAACGGCTGCGGTTCAGGCCCTTGCCGACCTCGTCCAGCCTCTGAATTCGTTTGGAGAACTGCTGCTGGAATATCTGGATGAGAGTGATACCCGCCGCGAGCACGCGATACGCCTCCTGGAAACGGCCCGTCGTGCAGGCAACTTCGCGAACCGGCTATTGGCCATGCGCTCCGGTCCGGAAGCCCTCGACATCAACCTTGTGGTCACTCAAATGGCAGGAGCACTCCGTGAGGCGGCGGGCAAGGGCATGCAACTGGCCACCAGCCTGTCTCCCGGATTACCGAACGTGCTGGTGAGCCGCCCGCGCCTGGAAAGGATGCTGACTGCGCTCGTTGCGCAAGCTGGAAACCTCCTGCCTTCGGGGGGCAGCTTGGTTCTACAGACCGCTGCGCCCGCTTCCGGCATATCTGTCGGCACAGGTTCTCCAGTTCTACTTTCCGTCCGAGCCACAGGACACGGCGTGCAGTCTCCCGCCGAAATGCCTGACCTCGCAGTCCTCGTCGCGCAATGCGAGGGTCAAATCCGCACCGCGGGCGATTCCGAATCCGGGGTCATACTCGAAGTTTATTTGCCTGCGGAATCCCATTGAGGCCCCTCTTCTGGTACATTGATTCCTGCGGTTCCTGGGGTGATGGCAGCCTGCCGTGCAGTGCAGCAGCCCTGGCGCCGGGAGGGAATATCCGGGAGGAGTCGGAATGATAGGGCAATATAGCCTTCTCAGTGCGGATGACCTTTACATCTTCAACGAGGGGACCCATTACCGTCTGTATGACAAACTCGGCGCCCACCTCCGCCAGATTCAGGGAGTTGACGGGACATACTTTGCCGTCTGGGCCCCGAATGCCCAATATGTTTCCGTGATCGGCGAATTCAACAGCTGGGACCCGGGAACAATGCCGCTTTCCCAGCAAGGGCGGTCGGGCATCTGGGAAGGCTTCGTTCCCGGACTTGGGAACGGCACGCTATACAAATATCATGTCGCGTCCCGTTACGGGCTCTATGGCGTGGAAAAGGCCGATCCTTTTGCTTTTGCCGCTGAAATGCCCCCGCGCACGGCCTCCGTAGTCTGGGATCTGTCCTACAGTTGGAATGATTCGGATTGGATGTCGAGCCGACGCAATCACCAGTCGATCGACCACCCGATTTCCATTTATGAGGTTCACTTGGGCTCCTGGCGCCGGCCGGGCGAATCGTCCTCACAATTCCTGACGTATCGCGAACTTGCCGTCCAGCTCGCCGATTACGTGAAAATGACCGGCTTCACCCACGTCGAGCTTCTTCCGGTCATGGAACATCCCTTCTACGGTTCATGGGGGTATCAGACCACATCGTATTTTGCACCCACGAGGCGTTACGGCGAGCCGCAGGACTTCATGTGGCTCATCGACTATCTGCACCAGAACGGCATCGGGGTGATCCTCGACTGGGTTCCCTCTCATTTCCCGAACGACGAACATTCACTGGGCTATTTCGACGGGACCCACTTGTATGAACACCAGGATCCTCGCCAGGGGCTGCATCAGGACTGGAACACCCTCGTTTTCAATTACGGCCGCAACGAAGTCAGGAGTTTTCTCGTCAGCAGCGCCCTTTTCTGGCTCGACAAGTACCACGCGGACGGATTGCGCGTCGATGCGGTGGCTTCGATGCTGTATCTGGATTACTCTCGCAATGAAGGGGAGTGGATTCCCAACGAGTTCGGGGGGCGCGAAAATCTGGACGCCATCCGGTTTCTGCGCACAATGAACGAGCAGGTGTACAAGCACTATCCCGACGTACAGATGATCGCCGAGGAATCGACTGCCTGGCCGATGGTTTCAAGACCCACATATGTCGGCGGATTGGGTTTCGGGCTCAAGTGGGATATGGGGTGGATGCACGACACGCTTAAATATTTTTCCATGGATTCCATTTACCGCCGCTTTCACCACGGTCAGCTGACATTTCGCGGGCTTTACGCATTTTCGGAGAACTTCGTCCTTCCGCTCTCCCACGATGAGGTGGTGTACGGCAAAAGGTCATTGCTCGACAAGATGCCCGGTGACGGCTGGCAGAAATTTGCGAACCTCCGCCTGCTGCTGGGGTACATGTACGCCCAGCCCGGCAAAAAACTTGTCTTCATGGGAGGAGAGTTCGGCCAGGGCCTGGAGTGGTCACACGACCACGGCCTGAACTGGGAGCTTCTGCAGCTCCCGCAGCACCATGGCCTGCAGCTGTGGGTCGCGGATCTCAACCGGCTCTATCGGGAGCATCCGGCAATGCACCGGGCGGACTCGCACCCCGAGGGATTTGAATGGGTCGATTGCCACGATGCCGATACCAGCACTCTATCGTTTCTGCGCAAGGCCATGGAGCCTGCTGCACAGGCTGTCCTGGCAGTCTTCAATTTCACCCCCGTGCCGCGCCATGGGTACCGTATCGGCGTCCCACACCCCGGTTTTTGGCGCGAGATCCTGAACAGCGATGCAGCCTTTTACGGAGGAAGCGGGCAGGGAAATGCCGGGGGGGCCGAGACAGACACTGTCTGTGCCCACGGGAGGTCGCAAAGCCTCTCTCTCACACTTCCTCCGCTTGCTGCCGTCTTCTTCCGGCTGGAAGCATGAAACGGCCGGTCCTCCTCCCAGTGCCCGGTCCGCCGCCAACTTTCTTGACCTCTCCCATGTCGTCTTGCGGTAAGATACGCGCCACCTACAACCGTTTTTGGGGAGGGAAGCATTATGAACGCAAGATCCGGATGGCGGCGAACTATCGAGCTCGCTTGTATCGTGCTGGCTGTTTGGATGTCAGGATGCGGGCCCAGGGTTTTGCCCGCCGACATGGTGCTGCACAACGGGAAGATCGCCACCGTTGATGCTGCGAAGCCGCACGCCGAGGCAATAGCAATCCGCGGCGATGTCATCGCAGCAGTCGGAACCAACGAGGAGATCGAGCGCTATATCGGAGAATCGACGCAGGTCATCGACCTGGCCGGCATGCTGGCTGTTCCCGGACTCATTGAGGGCCATGGCCATTTTACGGGTCTTGGGGAAGCCAAGATGAATCTGGATCTCACCCGGGCGGCGAATTGGGACGAAATTACCGCCATGGTTGCGGAAGCCGTCAAAAAGACCAAGCCCGGCGATTACATCCTGGGGCGCGGATGGCACCAGGAAAAGTGGGACCGGAAGCCCTCTCCTGCGGTTGAGGGGTTCCCGGTGCACGATTCCCTCAGCAGGATCTCTCCTGACAATCCCGTTCTGCTGACTCATGCGAGCGGGCATGCAACTTTTGCCAACAGCAAGGCGATGGCGTTGGCAGGTATCACACGGCGAACTCCCAACCCTCCGGGAGGGGAGATCCTTCACGATTCCAGGGGCAACCCCATCGGCATTTTCCGTGAGACCGCGTCCGGGCTGCTGCGCAAGGCGTATGCGGAGGTGCGGAGCAAACGGACGCCGGAGGAAGTGCAGGCGGAGGCGCGCAAAGTGGTTGAGCTCGCCGTCAAGGAGTGTCTCTCCAAGGGAATCACAACGTTTCATGATGCCGGAGCGTCCTTCGAGACGATCGACCTTTACAGGAAGATTGCCGAGGAAGGAGCCCTGGGCATAAGGCTCTGGGTGATGATCCGCGAGGATAACAAGAGCCTGGAGTCTAATCTCGCAAAATACCGCATGATCGACTCCGGCGGCAAACACCTCACGGTGCGCGCGATCAAAGTCACGCTGGATGGCGCCCTGGGCTCACGCGGCGCCTGGCTGCTCGAGCCTTACGCGGATTCCGCGACGAGCACAGGCCTCAATACCGTCCGGATCGAAGACCTGAAGCAGACCGCGCGCCTGGCCATCCAGAATGATGTACAGCTCTGTGTCCATGCCATCGGAGATCGCGCCAACCGTGAAACTCTGAATGTCTATGAGGAGGCTTTTCTTGCTTTTCCGGACAAGAAGGACCTGCGCTGGCGCATCGAGCACGCCCAGCATCTGAATGCCTCCGATATCCCGCGTTTCGGGGCCCTGGGAGTGATCCCTGCCATGCAGGGCATCCACTGCACCTCCGACGCACCCTACGTCCCTGCACGCCTGGGGCCGCAGCGGGCGGAAGAAGGCGCGTACGTCTGGCAGAAGCTGATGAAGACCGGCGCGATCATCAGCAACGGGACGGACACACCGGTGGAGGACATTAACCCGATCGCCAGCTACCATGCCACCGTATCCCGCAAGCTCAAGGATGGGTCCGTTTTTTATGCGGACCAGAGGATGAGCCGGGACGAAGCATTGAAATCCTACACCTGGAACGCAGCGTATTCAGGGTTTGAAGAAAACGGCAAGGGGTCGCTGAGCCCCGGGAAGCTGGCGGATATCACCGTGCTGTCCAAGGACATCCTTACGATTCCCGAGGATGAAATCCCGACAGCGTCGGTCAAATATACTATTGTCGGGGGCAGGGTGATGTACAAGCAGTAGCGTCGAATGAGGTTCTGATGCGATTCTGCTGATTCAAGGGAAGACCTGCCGCGAGGTCCAGGAAGACGGCCACGAATTGCACGAACTGAGCCAGAAAAGATTGCCAGGCTCATGTGAGAGTCAGGACGTCGATAGTAGAAAAACAACATCTTGGGTCCTTTTTTTGTGTGGCTTGTACGGAGGGGAGTGTGGCTCATTCCGTGATCGATCTGCGCAGTGACACCTTAAGCATGCCGACCGAGGAAATGCTTCGCAGCATTCAAGCGGCGGAGCTGGGGGATGATTCCCGCGACGGTGACCCCACCGTGCTGGAATTGGAATCCCTTGCCGCCGGCATGCTCGGCAAGGAGGCGGCGCTACTGACCGTGAGCGGGACGATGTCGAACCTCGTGGCGATGCGGACGCACGCCGATCCGGGCGGGGCGGCCGCAGTGGAACAGAGCGCGCACCTGTATGGAATGGAATTCGGCGGCATCGCCGCCGCATGCGGCCTGCTTGTCCTTCCGGTCCCGGGATCCATGGGAGCCATGCTGCCGGAGCAGCTCGAAGTCGCCGTGAGGCGAGGGGGCGCGGGCTTCCCGTCTCGGGGTCTGGTCTGCCTGGAAGATACGCACAACGCCGCCGGGGGAACCGTGATCCCGCCGGAACATCTGGACCGCTGTTGCGAAATCGCCCATTCCTTCGGCCTGCCGGTGCATTTGGACGGTGCACGCCTCTTCAATGCGGCGGTTGCGCTCAAGATCGAAGCGCGCGAACTGACCAGGTCCGTCGACTCGGTCAGCGTTTGCCTCTCGAAGGGGCTGTCGGCGCCGGTCGGCTCCCTGCTTGCAGGAAGTGCTCCGTTCGTGGAGCGCGCCCGCAAAGTGCGTCGCGCTTTCGGGGGGACGATGCGCCAGGCCGGAATCATCGCCGCCCCCGGGCTCCTGGCACTTCGCACCATGGTGGGCCGCCTGGCAGAGGACCACGCGAATGCGCGGCTGCTGGGTCTCGGTCTTGCCGGAATAGAAGGGCTCGATGTGAATCTGGCAACGGTTCAGACGAACATCGTCAATCTGGATGTCCGGAGACTCGGGATCGACGCCGCTGTTTTCGCCCGCCACCTGGACCCACGCCGTGTGCGAGGCCTGCCCGGAATGGGAACGGTCGTGCGCTTCGTCACCTATCGCGGCATCAGCCGCGACGATGTCGTACGGGCGACGGAAACTATTCGTGAGGTGGTGGGAGAGCGCCCATGGGCGGGCCGGTAGCGGATGCTGCCCGGGAGGCGGGGCAAGCGCTTGCTTCCTGCCCACGTCTGCGGGAGAATTTCTTTGACACCAATCAGGCCCCTCTGATATCCAGAGGGCGCAACGGTTGAACGAAAATGCACATACCGAGATTTACACTGAGAGGTTTCAAGCGGCCGCGAGAAGTTGTGGATCGCGCGCTCGGCGAGCTCGAGCGGACCGTCATGGACATAGCCTGGCAGAGGGGCGAAATCAGCGTGCGCGACGTGTTCCTGCTGTTCGACTCGCGCATTGCCTACACGACCTTGATGACGACGCTACATCGCCTGTATAGAAAAGGTGTGCTCGAGCGGCGCAAGTGCGGCCGCGCATTCCTCTACTCTCCGCGCGTCTCTCCGCTCGAGTTTGAACAGGGAATCGCCAGGGATTTGATTGAAGGACTGATCGGCCGGGTGCCGGATGGAGTGGAACCTCTGCTTGCCTGCATCGTGGATGCGGTGAGCGAACACGACCGCGCCTGCCTCGAAGCGCTGGACCGGTTGGTCCGGGAAAAGAAACAGGAATTGCGTCGAAAGCACTGAAGGATGTCATGTTCGAAATGCTGGGTGCAAGCCTGGCCCTGACGGGACTTCTGGTGATCCACTGCCTCGGCCTGCTGATGGCCGCCGGCTCGTGGCGCGCCATCGCGCATGCCGCTGCTTCCTGGTCGGATTCGGCACGGGTCCGGCTCCTTTTCTGGCTGCGCGCGGCGCCCGGTCTTTCGGCAATCCTGCTGGTGACTGCGTTGTTTGCCCCCGCCTATCTTGCTCATGAGCCCCGCGACACCACGGAGATCGTCACGACGGAACTCGGCATTTTGGCCGGATTATCTCTGGGAGGCACCATCTTCGCGCTCTGGCGGGGTTTTGCGAATTGCCTGGCAACGCGGCGGCTGGTCGAAGATTGGCTCCGCCACTCCGTTCCCATTCGGATGGAAAGTGCAGGGATTCCTGCCTACCGTCTCACTCATGCGTTCCCGGTGGTCGCCATTGTGGGAGTCATCCGCCCGAAGTTGTTTATCGCGGATCGGGTTTTCCAGGCGCTCAGTGGAGCCGAAGTCTCGGCGGCCGTCGCGCACGAAAACGGGCATCTGGCAGCGCGTGATAATCTCAAACGTGGCCTTTTGAACGCGTGCCGCCATGCCCTGGGATTTCTCCCTCTGGGCAGGTCGCTCGAGCGCGAATGGCGGCGGGCTGCGGAGTCGGCGGCGGACGAATTTGCGGCCCGAGGGGGATCGGAAACCGCTCTGGACCTCGCATCGGCTCTGATCAAGGTTGCGCGGCTCGTTCCCACCGGCGCACGGCCGGCCATGCCGGCTGTGGCGTCGCTGATCTCAGAAGATTTCAGCAGCATCGGAGCGCGCGTCCTGCGTTTGACTGAGCTCGCCGCACGAGGAGGTCTGCCGGCCGCAAGGGCATTCCCCATAATGCCCCTCGCCATGGGCGGATGCCTCTCGGTAATCCTCCTCAGCACGATACTCGCGGTCTCCGGTTCTGACTTTCTCGCCAGGGTCCACCTGGCGCTCGAATACTTCGTTGCCGTCCTGCAATAACCGACGCCAATCCTGCCTTGCCCCATCTCGTCCGCGGGAAATCTCGACCGGGGACAGACGCAATGCCTTTACCGTAAGAGATAGACTCGTCCCCTCCCATTTTTGAGTAATAGGGTGGTGAGTCTCCGGAGACGAGCTGTCATATTGGATCCGCTGCAGCTTTCCTGAGGGAGTCGGCGATCTGACGGAGGTTTTCGTGAAAACCGGCCGGCAACTTTGTCTTCTCAAATTCCCCGAAATCCTGCGCAAGCTCTTCCAGCACAAAATCGGGAAGGGAATGCTCCACGATCGGAAACAAGACATCCTCTTCGCGAGACATATGGATGCGAATCCGCATGATGTAGCCGAGAGCATGTCCCCTGACATTCTCCCTTTCTTCAAAGCTGAGCGGGCCGAGACCGTTTCCGATTGACGTCAGCGCGTCGAGGTGGTCGCGCCCTTCATCCTGTTCGGAGAGCATCGCGGAGACCGGTCCCTTCTCCCGGGAGAACCCGTATGCGTCCATCTTCACGAACAGGTGCTTCTCTTCCTTGCCGTGGTGGCAGACGTCCACCATCTGGTGGAAAAAGAAGGCGTAGTCCCGAATCGCCGCCCGCTCCCCGTCCGGTCGCCTGCCAAGGCGCTCCACGAACTTCTCCAGAGAAGACAGCAGCTCCTCTATCAAATGATGTTCCGCGACGAGTTCCTCGATTGCTTTCCGCATGCCTCATGCTCCTTGCAGCCTGTACCCGGTCGAACTCATCCAAATGGCACTGATTTAATCATACACTGGTCTGCCGGATCATGAAGGGCCTAACATCGCGCCCGATGTTGGACAGGCTCCGGAAACTCACCCTTGAGCAAGAGACTTCCATATGTTTGAATTGATTGATGCTGCTCGGGTCCCTGGAATGATTCGGGTGTGGGGCCTTTGTCAGGGGGTGGAAACGGCATTTCGATGGACCGGTCCGGAACGGACCGGTGTCGACACTTTTCCGCGCACTGGTTCAAGACCCGGCGTCCCTGACATCTCTGGCGGCGAGGCGGGGCGTTGGATAAGATCGGGAAGTATCTGATTCTCGGGAAACTGGGTGAGGGTGGCATGGGCGTCGTGTACAAAGCCCTGGACCCGCTTCTCGACCGCGTCGTTGCGCTCAAAACCATCGCCACGCATCTGGACGCGGAGCCCGAGCTGCGCGCCATTTTTTTCCGCGAAGGCCGGTCCGCAGCACAGCTCTCGCACAAAAACATCATCACGGTCTACGACCTTGGCGAAGACGGCGGCCAGGCATACATGGCCCTTGAGTTCCTCGAGGGAGAGGATTTGAAGGAGAAGATCCGCAAGCGGGAAAGCCTGCCGCTGGCCAGCAAGCTAAAGATCATCACCGAGATCTGTGAGGGATTGGCACACGCTCACCACCGCCAGGTCATCCATCACGACGTCAAACCTGCAAACATATTTCTTACCCGGTCGGGACAGGTGAAAATCCTTGATTTCGGGTTGGCCAGACTCATGTCAGGCGAGACCACCCGGTCCGGCACCTTGCGGGGCTCGCCGAACTACATGTCCCCGGAACAGGTGCGAGGTGTCGGAACGGACTGCCGCACCGACATCTTCTCTGCCGGCGGCCTCTTCTATGAATTCCTGACATTTCGGAAGGCGTTCGACGGAGATTCGATCACTGCAACAATCGGCCAGATACTCTACCACGATCCGGAGCCGCCGGACCGCATCGATCCGGCGATCGATGCCGGCCTTTCAGCCATCGTCATGAAATGTCTGGCCAAAGATCCCGACAGCAGGTACCAAAACCTGGATGGGGTGCTGGCTGACCTGAAAGCCCTTGAGGAAGGCGCAGGATCGACTGTGGCAGCAGCCGCTCCAGGGGAAGCGCCGTCCCGATTCGCTCCCCCGGCAGCCGGGAACGCCTCTGATGCGGACGCACAGCCCGCCGAGCCCTCCGGCGGAGGTTTGCGCCGCCGGCCCAGGCCCGCTGTCCGGTATGCTGCCGCCGCGATCGTCCTTCTGGCGGCAGCCGCCGTGTTCGCCTGGAAAATCATGCAGGTCGAATCCTCCGGGAATGTCGGCGAAGAGCAGGCTTCGCTCCGCGCCTCGCCGCCGGAGTCCCGGAGTCCGGTGCCGCCATCGGGTGTCTCTCCCGAGCGGCCCGCCCTGCTGCAGCAGGAGGATACCGCCGGCGCCACTTCCGGCCGGCGAGTGGATGGCGAAAAGTCCGATACGCAGCCCGGGCAGTCCCAGGTCCAGGAGGGCAAGCAGGATATTGTTGCCCGGGAGAATGAACAGGCCAGGGTAGCCATAAGACAGGGCAGATACGCGGAAGCTTCCGCCGGCCTGAAGCGGGCGCTGCAGATCGCACCGTCGAACTCTGAGGCTCGGCGCCTGACGAAGGATTTGGCCGTCGCGGAAAGGCAAAACGCCGACCAGGCTCAAGAGCGCCTTGCCGAGTCGAAGCGCCGGGCCGATGAAGCAAAGGCGAATGAGTTCGCGGCGCAATCCTATGAGGCGGCCCTCAGGCTGGAGCAGGAGGCCGGGAGCCGGTACGCGGCCCAGCGTTACGGCGAAGCCGCTGCCGCGTTCTTTGAGGCCAGCGGCCTGTTCCGCAGCGCCGCATTGGAAGCGGAATCGGAAAGGAAGTCGAGGGAGAATCAGGCACTGCAGCAGGAAATGGCCAGGCGGAGGTCCCTCCAGCGGGAGCAGGCGCTGTCCAGCCGCATTTCGTTCGAGAAAGAACACGTGGAGGCAGCCAAAGCGGGGGCGGAAGGACGGGCGCCCTCCACTTACCAGGAGGCTGTGCGTCTGTCTCTGGAAGCACGATCCAAATGGGAGCAGGAGGATTTCGCCGCTGCCGGGACACTCTATGATGCAGCCGCGCAAGCCATGCGGAAGGCGAAGGAGGGTGCCGAGGCTTCTCTCAAGAATGAGCGCACCCCGTCAGAAACCACGACGCAACCAAAGCCGCCCGTGCCGACTCCTGCGCCGCCTTCGCTCGAGGATGACCAGGCAGCTATCCTGGCGGTCCTTCGGCAATACTCGGAAGCCCTGCAGTCCCGCGACATCAAACTGCTGCGCACCATATGGCCCGGCCTGACCGGCAGCCAGGAACAAGCCCTTGCGCAGGATTTCAGCAATGCCCGCCAAATCGAGGTGCGTTTCGCGGAGGTACAGACAACCGTTACCGGCGATGCCGCGGTCGTGAGGGCGCGCCGGACGTACCTTCTCGAATCCGTGGATGGGCAGCGACCCCGGATCGAAACCAGAATGACAATGTCGCTGCGCAGAAGCGGAAAGTCATGGCTGATCGAGACAATCCGATTCGAGCCGTCTCGGCGACCGAATCCCGCCGGGCTCGGCTGGGGATAAAGACACGTTGGAGCGGCACGCCGTCCGCGAGGAGCAGATCATGTTCAAGAAAGTGTTGATGACAGTCGCGATGCTTATGACAGTGAACATCCCTCCTGTCGCAGCGCAAACCACAACGAAGCTCTCCCTGTTGTTCAGAAACATATACGGCCCGAACGGTCTGGTGGTCGACAGCAAGGCCCTGCTGCCAGACGGTTCTACGCACTCAGGGCATTTCAACAGCGGGTTTCAGTCGGAGTTCTCCCAGTTCAATGTTGCACTCGCCAGCCAGTTAACTGCGTTGCCGCTACCCTCGCCTGCATCAGGATTCACTTACGACTTTGATGCATCGACGGGAACTTTCCGGCGCTCCACCCAGAGCTTCGGGCCCATCCTCGCGGAAAGAGCGGAGACCATCGGCAAGGGGAAATTGTCCTTTGGACTGAATTACCAGCATTTTGCCTTCGACTCGATCGAAGGCATTAATCTCTCCAGGGTGCCGGCCGTATTTGTGCATGACGAGTACGAGATAGGAGGAGGCCGTGCCGATGTAGTTACCACGGCGAACACGATCGAGGCAAGTGTAGGGCAACTGACTCCCTTTCTCACCTACGGCTTGACCAACCGCATCGACATTTCGGTGGCGGTTCCCGTCGTCCACACAAGTCTGGATGTGGTATCCGACGCTACCATTCACCGAATCGGCACTGCAGGCGATCCCGAAGTGCACTTCTTCAGGGATCCGTCCGCCCCAGACGGAGTCGGATCCCAACGCCAGTTTTATGCCAGCGGGGAAGCCACCGGCATGGGGGATATTATTCTGCGCGCCAAGGGGACCATTCTCCGCGAACATTTTGTCGGCATCGCCGTGGGTGCAGACTTGCGCACTCCCACCGGGGATGAGGAGGACCTTCTCGGAGCCGGCGCCCTGGGAGTAAAGCCTTTCGTCGCCGTTTCCTTCCTGATAGACCGGATTTCGCCTCACGCGAATCTGGCGTATCAATGGAACGGAAAAAGCGAGCTCGCGGGTGATGTGAATGCCCAGGGCAAGGCGGATCTGCCGGACCATTTCTTGTACGTCGCAGGCGCCGACATCGGTGTCAGCCCGAAGCTGACGCTGGCGTTCGATTTCTTCGGGCAGGAGGTGCGCGGGACGCAAAGACTTTTCGCCCGCACGTTCACGGCAACCGATGGAACCGTCAGCGGGACCTTCCCGGACATCGGCTTCAGAAAGGAAACCTACACCCAGGCTTACGGATCGGTCGGGGTCAAGACAAACGTCGGGAACAACCTGCTTGTCAATTTCAATGTGGAGTTCCGTCTCAACAAGACAGGCCTGCAGGCAAAGGCTGTGCCTCTGATCGGTCTCGAATACAGCTTCTGAGGAAGATCCGATTCAAAACACATGTCAGCGATTGGCGGCCGGCAGGAGAGCGGGAATATCACCGGAATGATGATCGCCGGCTGCGGCCGGTCGCAGCGGGTAACAGACTGGAGGAACCTGCGACGCCAGCTACCTCATGCTCCCGGATCGAGGCGATCATGACGGCGGGAAGCCGGTCCCGAAGCTCCCGGCAATCGGGAGGCTTAATCCCGGGAGCGGCAAGAACTGGCGTTCCTGCAATCCCACGCCAACCTGCTCAGTGCACCCAAGGACCTGGCCGCACGGAAGGGTGCGGATCTTGAAGCCGCTTGACACCCAATAG
>Ga0113563_10001166_pt1 | contig 14502 bp, 10 predicted proteins | sample Mud3Dept3metaG_FD_80117 | JGI IMG/M metagenome (GOLD analysis project Ga0113563, IMG submission 80117) | Freshwater wetland microbial communities from Ohio, USA, analyzing the effect of biotic and abiotic controls - Mud 3 Core 4 Depth 3... | ecosystem: Environmental > Aquatic > Freshwater >...
CGGAAACCGGGCCGCACGAGTACGTGCTCGCGGCGGCCGGCGGCGCGGGCCAATTGGATGCCACCGTGGCATTTGCGCCCGCGCCGGACCCGGGGGCTCCGCCGACATTCGACGAGGCCCGCGCCGCGGCCCGTGACCACTGGAATCGCTTCTGGTCCGCCGGCGGCGCAATCGACCTGTCGGGAAGCGCCGATCCCCGGTGGCGGGAACTCGAGCGCCGGATCGTCCTGTCGCAGTACCTCACGGCCATCCAGTGCGCGGGGCGCTTCCCTCCCCAGGAGTCCGGCCTCACCTTCAACAGCTGGGAGGGCAAGTTCCATCTCGAGATGCACTGGTGGCACGCGGCGCAATTCGCGCTCTGGGGCCGTCTGCCGCTGCTGGAGCGCAGCCTCGACTACTACCGCGTGATCCTGCCGAAGGCAAAGGCCACGGCCGTTCGGCAGGGCTACACCGGCGCGCGCTGGCCGAAGATGACGAGCCCGCTGGGAGACGAGTCGCCGTCCAGCGTCGGACCGTTCCTCGTATGGCAGCAGCCGCATCCGATCTTCTACGCGGAACTGGTGTACCGGGAGCGCCGGGACCGCACGACGCTCGAACGGTTCCGCGACGTGGTCTTCGAGACCGCCGAGTTCATGGCGTCGTTTCCCGCGTGGGACGCGCAGCGACAACGCCTCGTGCTCGGGCCGCCGCTCAACTGCGCGCAGGAGACCTACCCCAAGGATCGCACGGCCAACTGCGCGTTCGAGCTGAACTACTGGGCGTGGGGCCTCGAGCGGGCCCAGGCATGGCGCGCGCGGCTCGGTCTGCCGCGCGAGGCTCGCTGGGACCGCGTGTTGAAAGGCCTGTCGACTCCGATCGTGGCTGACGGCAAGTACCTCTTCGCCGAGACGGCGCCCGACACGTACGCGAATCCGCGGTGGATCACCGATCACCCGTCGGTGGTGGCCATGCTCGGGATGCTGCCGGGCGCAGGCGTGGACCGCGGCGTCATGGCACGCACATTCGACTGGATCTGGGCGAACTGGAACTGGCCGACCACCTGGGGCTGGGACTACCCGATGATGGCCATGGCCGCCGCGCGGCTCGGCAAGCCGGAGCGGGCCGTTGACGCGCTGCTGCTGGACACGCCCAAGAACGCCTACCGGCTGAACGGGCACAACCACCAGCGCCCCGGACTCACCATCTATCTTCCGGGCAACGGCGGACTGCTGTACGCCGCGGCCATGATGGCCGCCGGCTGGGACGGCGCGCCGGACGAACGCGCGCCCGGATTTCCACGCGATGGCCGGTGGGTGGTGAAGTGGGAGGGACTGAAGAGGGCGCCGTGAGGAAGAAGAAGCAGGAAGCAAGGAGCGAGAGGTAAGAAGCCGGAATGCCTCGCAGGCGCAGCGTGTCATCTTCCTGCTTCCGATAATCGATGGCGGGCCCTTCTGGCTTCCAACGCCGCGCCGGGGAGAGCGCGATTCCATGATCCGCAAAGCATTCCGCATGAGCGTCAATCCCGGCGCCGCAGACGAGTACGAGCGCCGCCACCAGCCAATCTGGGGAGAGCTCGAAGACTCGCTGCTCGCCCACGGCGTCGTGACGTACTCGATCTATCTCGATCCCTCGACGAACGACCTGTTCGGTTACGTGGAGTGTGAAGACGAAGAACGATGGGCTGCCGTCGCCCGGACGGACGTCTGCCAGCGCTGGTGGAGGCACATGCGCGACGTCATGCCCGCCAACGCCGACAACAGCCCTGTGTCCCGCGGCCTGCGGGAGGTGTTTCACATCGAGGCGTCACGTCGAGGCTGAAGCCTCGACCTCCAGCGTGCCGCGCCGCCAATCCGCCTCCGTCGTACCTCCGTACCGACGGCGTCGGAGTGGAGGGCGACCCCTCAGGGTCGACGGGCCTGCCGCTACGCCCGCTCGAGCACGAACGACGCGAACGGGGCCAGCGTCGTCCTGCCCGTGAAGATGCGCCCGTCGCTCACGTCCTTCAGGCGGATGGCCCCCAGATTGACCACCTGGTCCTCGCGCCGGCAATTGTGCAGGAAGTAGAACGTGCGCCCGCCGCCCGACCGCTTCTGCACGGTCACGCCCTCGGGCAGCTCCACGTCCAGGCAGCGCGCAATCTTCAACTGCGACACGAGTCCGCGCGTGAACGGGTCGAGCATGCCGTCCGCGGTGGGCCGGGCCGCGAGGTAGTACACGTGCCCCCCGCCGTACCTGTTCATGGTGAGCGCCGGCATGCCCGCGTAGAAGTCGTTCTTGTACGTAGCGAGCACCGTGGCGCCCTCGGGGTGCACGCGCTCGCAGTAGTCCTGCACCGGGAACTCGCCGGCCATGCCGAGCGTGTTGCCGGCCGATGGCACGATGCGCTGCGGCGGGTTGGGATAGAGCGCGTCGATCTCCTCGGACCAGATCCCGGCGATCTTCCGCAGTCCGCCTCCGGGCCAGCCGCCGCGAAACACCAGTTCCGTGTCGTTGACGACGCCCGAGAGATAGGTCAGCACGAGCGCGCCGCCGCCCCGGACGAACGCGTCGAGGCGCTCGACAACGCCCGGCTTCAGCATGAAGAGCATCGGCGCGACGAGGAGCCGGTAGCGGCTGAAGTCGGAGAGGCTCTCGATGACGTCGACTGGAATGCCCAGCTTCCAGAACGGACGGTAGTGCTCCTGGCAGGTGCGGGCGTACTCCTTGTCGAATGGCGTTCGAGGATTGCTCTGGCGCGGTCCCTGCGAGTACATGAGCGCCCAGCGGACCTCGGTGTCGTAGATCAGCGCCACCTCGGGCCGGGCCGTGGTGCCCACAACACCATCCAGATGCTTGAGGAAAGCCCCGTGCGCCGCGACGTCCTGGAAGACGCGCGAGCGCTCGGTCTCGCCGTGCTGGACGACGGCCCCGTGGAACTTCTCCGCCGAGCCCCGGCTCTGCCGCCACTGGAAGTACAAGGTCGTGTCGGCGCCGTGGCCGATGGCGACGAGCATCTCCTGGCGGTGCTGGCCGGGCTTCTTGAGCTGCGGCGTCTGCATCCAGTTGGTGGCGGACGGCGAGGACTCCATGAGGATGAACGGCAGGCCGCCCTTCATGCTGCGGTACATGTCGTGGATGAGCGCCATGTCGGCGACTCCCTTCCAGGAGTCCTCGGCGTGCAGGCGCGGGTACGAGTCCCACGAGATGCGGTCGCACACCTCGGCGAAGCGCCAGTAGTCCAGGCCGACGAACATCGTCATCATGTTGGTCGTGACCGGCAGCCCGGGGGTCGCGGCCTTCAGCGGCACGATCTCGTGCTTCATGAAGTCGACCGTCTGGTGCGTCACGAACCGGTCCCAGTCGAGGTTGAGGGCGTCAACCGGCGTGTCGAACGGCTCGACCTGCTCCCACGCCTGGATGGTCTGGCTCCAGAACGCCGTGTACCACGCACGGTTGAGCGCGTCGAGCGTCTTGTAGCGCGCCTTCAGCCAGTTGCGGAAGGCCGTCAGGCAGTACGTGCAGAAGCAGGCGCCGCTGTATTCGTTCGAGATGTGCCAGCCGGCGAGCGCCTTGTGGCCCCCGTAGCGCTCGGCGAGTGTGGCGTTGATGATGCGCACTTTCTCGCGGTAGACCGGCGACGTGAAGCAGTGGTTGTGCCGTCCGCCGTGCGGCTCGCGCTGCCCGGCGCGGTTGATGCGGCGGACCTCCGGGTACTTCTCCGACATCCAGCGGGGCTTGCCGCCGCTCGGCGTCGCCAGAAACGCGTAGTACCCGCGCGCGGCGAGGCGGTTCATGATGTCGTCGAGCCACGCGAACTCGAAACGCCCTTCCTCGGGCTCGAGAGTGGACCAGGCGAAGATGCCGAGGGAGAAGGTGTTGCACCCGGCCTTCTCCATCAGGCGGAAGTCCTCGTCGATGATGCCCGGCTCCTGGAGCCACTGCTCCGGGCTCCAGTCGCCGCCGTGCAGGATGTGCGCGAATCCCGGGATGATGGGCGGGTAACGATCCGGGAGTCCTCGTGCGGCAGCACCGGCCTGCGGAGCCATCGCCACGAGGCGCCCCGGCAGGGCGAAGAGCGCGGTGGCGCCGGCGACGCCCTTCACGAAGTCGCGGCGCTTCATCTGGAACTCGAACATAAACCCTCCCGCAGACGTCGCGGACGGTCGGGGCGCGCGCCGCGTCAGCGCAATTCGACCACAGCTACCGACTTCGCCGGCAGGGTGAGCGTGAGCGTGTTGCCGGCGAGCGTCACTCCATCGAACGGAACCGGCTTCACCGCGTCCGGGGCGGCGAACGTGTTGTGCGCCTGCATCGTCGGCGCCGTCAGGAGCCGCCCGGTGGCGGTTGCAGGCGTCAGGCCCGAGAGGGTCACCGTGACCGGCAGCGCCCGTCCGGGGGTCGTGTTCGCCAACGACAGGTGCACGGCCCTGCCGTCCGCCGACCTGGTGGCGGACGCGCTGACGGCCGGGATCCGCTCGGCGCCGAACGTGTAGTCGGGCGCCTGCAGGTCGACGGGCAGGAACGTGCCGCCCTGGTGCACCTTGAACATCTCGAAGACCCAGTACGTGGGCGTTCGGACCATCTTCTCCTTGTCGGTGAGGATCATCGCCTGCAGCACGTTCACCGTCTGGGCGATGTTCGTCATGACGACGCGGTCCGCGTGGCGATGGAAGATGTGGAAGTTCAGCGCGGCGACCAGCGCGTCGCGCATCGTGCTCTGCTGGTACAGGAATCCCGGCTCCGTGCCGGGCTCGACGTCGTACCACGTGCCCCACTCGTCGATGGCAAGCCCGATCCGCTTCTCCGGATCGGCCTTGTCCATGATGGCCGCGTGCTTCGTGACGAGCTCGTCCATGCGCAGCGTCCGGCTCAGCGTGGAGAACCACTGGTCCTCCCCGTATTTCGTTGCCGAGCCCTTCGTGCGCCAGTTGCCGGTCGGCAGGGTGTAGTAGTGGAGCGAGGCGGCGTTCATCTGCCGCCCGACGCGGTCCATCAGGACCTCGGTCCAGGTGTAGTTGAAGTCGCTGGCGCCGCCGGCGATGCGGTAGATCGGCTTCGAGCGATCGTAGTTCTTGATGAAGGTGTTGTACTTCCGGAACTCATCGGCATAGTACTCGGGACGCATGTTGCCGCCGCAGCCCCAGGGCTCGTTGCCGATGCCGAAGTACGGCACGCGCCACGCCTTCTCGCGGCCGTTCTGGCGGCGCAGGTTCGCCATGGGCGAGATGGCGTCGGAGGTGAGATACTCGACCCACTCCATCATCTCCTGCGGTGTGCCGCTGCCCACGTTGCCGGTGATGTACGCGCTGGTGCCGAGCAACTCGACCAGGTCCATGAACTCGTGGGTGCCGAAGCTGTTGTCCTCGACGACGCCGCCCCAGTGCGTGTTGATCATCGAGGGCCGCTTCTCGCGGGGCCCGATGCCGTCCTTCCAGTGGTACTCGTCGGCGAAGCAGCCGCCGGGCCAGCGCAGTACCGGGACGTTCAGGTCCTTGAGCGCCGCCAGTACGTCAGTGCGCATGCCGCGCGTGTTCGGGATGGGCGACGCCGGGCCGACCCAGATGCCCTCGTAGATGCCGCGGCCGAGGTGCTCGGCGAAGTGGCCGTAGATGTTCCGGTTGACGACCGGGCCCGGCCGGTCGGCGCGGAGCGTGGCGGCCACGGTCGCCGCCGGCGGATTGGCGCCCGGCGCCTGGGCGCGGGCGAGTACGATGGAGGACAGGACGAGGAGGACGCCGGAGAGCGCGCTGAAGCGTTTCATGAGCCGCGATTCTTCGCCCCTCCACGGCGTATGTCAAGCCAACATGCGCCCGCGGGTCCGGCCGCGGCCGTCGGTGCCGTACAGACTGTGAACGAGGATGTGAGGGCCATGAAGTACTTGCGTGATCTCTGGAGCGACGAGACGGCGGCCGCTCTCCAGGGCGACCCGCTCGATTTGCTGCGCTATCGATCGAACCTGCTGGGCGCCGACCAGCGCATCACTAATTACGGCGGCGGGAACACGAGCGGGAAGTTCCTGATGCCGCACCCGGTGACGGGCGCGCCGGTCCGCGTGCTGGCCGTGAAGGGCAGCGGCGGCGACCTCGGCACGATGTCGAGCGCCGGGTTCGCCATCCTGGATCTCGGCCGGCTGCTCCAACTGCGCGAGGCGTACGGAGGCGAGGCCCACGAGGACGAGATGGTGGCGCACTACCCGCGGTTCAGCGTCGCCAACCACGGCGTCGCGCCCTCAATCGACACCGCGTTGCATGCCTTTCTGCCCTTCGATCACGTCGATCACCTGCACCCGGACTGGGCCATCGCCCTGGCGGCGAGTGCCAACAGCCGGGCGAAGCTCGGCGAGTTCAACCACCGGTTCAACCGGCGGCTCCTCTGGCTGCCGTGGCAGCGGCCGGGATTCGAGCTGGCGATGATGCTGCGCGAAGCCGTGGAGGGGCAGCCTGACGCCGACGGCATCATCCTGGCGAGCCACGGCCTGTTCACGTGGGGATCGACGTCGCGCGAGTGCTACCTGAACACATCCGCGATCATCGATGAGTTGGGCACGTTCGTGCTCGAGCACCAGGCGGCGGTGACGCCTTTCGGCGGTCCGGCCGTATCCGCGCGCGGGGATCGTCGTGACGTCGCGGCGGCCATCCTGCCGTTCATACGGGGCCGCCTCGCCACGGTGCGGCGCTCGATCGGCCTGTTCGACGAGTCCCCCGAAACGCTCGAGTTCGTCAACGCGCGCGGCGCGGAGCCGCTCGCGGAGGTCGGCACGAGCTGCCCTGACCACTTCGTGCGCACGCGCATCAAGCCGCTGCTGGTGAGATGGGACCCGGCCGCAGGCAGCCTCGACACGCTGCGCCAGGCGATGGCCGAGGGCGCCGAGCAGTACCGCCAGGACTACACGGCCTACTACCACGCCTTCGCGACGCCGCAGTCGCCGCGCCTGCGCGACCCGAACCCGTCGGTGGTCCTGGTGCCCGGCCTCGGCATGTTCGCCTTCGGCGCGAACGCGCGCGAGGCGCGCTACACCGCCGAGTTCTACCGCAACGCCATCCGCGTCATGGCGGGAGCGAGCGCGCTCGGCGGGGGCCGCACCGCTGAGGGTGCGCTGCCCCATCCCAGGACGCCGGACAAGGCCGCCGGCTTCAGGGCGGTGGCCAACTACGTCGCGCTGCCCGGGCGCGAGGCGTTCAACATCGAGTACTGGGCCCTCGAGGAAGCCAAGCTGCAGCGCATGCCGCCGCCCAAGGAGTTCAGCCGCCGCATCTGCCTCGTGGTGGGCGGCGGGAGCGGGATAGGCCGTGCGGCGGCGCTGAAGGCCGCCGCCCTGGGCGCGCACGTCGTCGTGGCCGATCTGGACGAAGAGGCCGCCGCGGAGGCCGCGAGAGAGGCCGAGACGCTCGGCGGCCAGGGCACTGCGGTGTCGTGCGGCGTGAACATCACCTGCCGCGAGAGCATACAGCGCATGCTCCGGTTCACGACTGAGCGGTACGGTGGCCTCGACATCCTCGTGAACACGGCGGCCACGTTCCCCTCGCCGGATCTCTCGGGCCGCATCGAAGACCAGCGGTGGCTGTCGACGTTCACGCTGAATGTCACGGCCAACTACTACCTGGCCGACGAAGCTGCGGCGCTGTTCGAGGCGCAAGCGACGCCCGCCGCGATCGTGCTCACGAGTTCCGCCAACGCCGTCGTGCCGAAGAAGGGCAGCGAGGCCTACGACGTGAGCAAGAGCGCCGTCAGCCACCTCGTCCGCGAACTGGCGATCCGCCTGGCGCCGGTCGTGCGGGTGAACGGCATCGCCCCCGCCACGGTGGTCGGCGGGTCGGCGATGTTCCCGCGCGACCGCGTGCAGTCGTCGCTGACGAAGTACGGCATCGCGTGGACCGACGCCGAGAGCACGGACGAGTTGCGCGACACGCTCGCCCGGTTCTACGCGTCGCGGACCCTGCTGAGGGAACCGATCACGCCCGAGCTGTGCGCCGACGCGATCCTGTGGCTCGCCGGTGAACACAGCGGCCGGACGAGCGGCCACATCATCCCGGTGGACGGCGGGCTGCCCGAAGCGTTCCTGAGGTGACGCGCCATGCCCGGACGAGGGCCGCTGCGCGTCGCCAGCGGTTCGTGAACCGCCCTACTGGGACAGCTTCAACACCCAGAGGGGCTGCGACAGCAGGTCCTCGGGCAGCGGCGGGAGATCGATCGCAAGCGTGCTGCCGGTTGTCGTGAACCGAAGCGGTCCCTGCCCGCCGAGCAGCGCGATGGTCTTCGGCGCGAGACCACCAGCGTCCTTCCAGACGAAGCGGCCGCCCGGCCAGCGGGTGAGGATGGCGTACACGTCGCGGCCCTTGCGCGTGAAGAACGCCTCGATCGAGGCCTTGCCCGCGGGCTGCCGGCCGGTCAGCTTCGACACGTCGTACGCGGAGTCGTATTCCTTGTTGTAGTCGATCCTCGGCACCTGGCCGTCGCTCCACTGCTTGGAAACCGCATGGGGACGCGTGCCGTAGATGGCCTCGCCGTTGACGGCGAGCCAGGATCCGATCTCCGCCAGCCGCTGCTCCATGATGACGGGAATGGTGCCGTCGGCATCCGGCCCGATGTCGAGCAGGAGGTTGCCGCCCCGGCTCACGATGTCGACGAGAATCGTCACGAGCTCACGGCCCGTGCGGTAGTGCTCGAGCCGCTCGGCGCGGTTGTAGCCGTACGAGAAGCCCATGCCGCGGCTCTCCTCCCAGGGATGGGACGCGTCGGACATGCCCGGCGTGTACTCGGTCGTCCAGTAGCCGCCGTGCTTGTGCCGGCAGTCCTTGCCCCAGCGATCGTTGATGACGACCTCGTCCTTCAGGGCCGACTCGTTGAACAGCCAGGCCAGCAGCTCGGGGCTCCGCCACTCGGCCGAGGTCAGGTCCCATTCGCCATCCGAGAAGATAATCGACGGCTGGTAGCGGGCGACGACGTCCTTGAACTGGGGGAACAGGTGCTCCGCCACGAATCGGGGCTTGTCGGTGAGCCACAGCGGGTTGTACCACTCGTAGAGCGAGTAGTAGAACCCCATCTTCAGGCCCTTCGCGCGCACGGCCTTCGTCAGCTCGCCCAGCAGGTCCCGCTTCGGCCCAATCTCGGCCGCATTCCAGGGACGGCCCCACGTCGCCGACGCTTCCCGGCTCGGCCAGAGCGCAAACCCTTCGTGGTGCTTCGACGTCGGTACCACGTACTTGGCCCCTGAGCGGAGGAACACGTCCGCCCAGTGATCGGGGTCGAAGAGCTCCGCGCGGAACTGCGGCGCGAGGTCCTTGTAGTCGACGTCCGCGCCGTACTGACGGCGGTGGTACTCCCACGTGCCGGACTGGATCGGGCTCGGCTTCGGGCCCTTGCCGCCCGTGAGCGCGTTCCAATACCACTCCGCGTACGCCAGCTTGCCGGGCAGCACGGGGGCATAGGACGGCACCGCGTAGACGCCCCAGTGGATGAAGATGCCGAACTTCGCGTCCTGGAACCATGCCGGTGTGGGGCGCTTGTCGAGCGACTCCCAGTTCGGCTGGTAGGGCTGGGCGCCGGCGACGCCGGCGACGAGGCAGAAGATCAGGGCCAAGGCTGCCGTTCTCATGTGAGCGCTCCTGCGGGGTGCCGGGATTCTACTGCGGCGGTCGGCGGGGGTCCAGAACCCCGGCGGCACCCGGGCAGCCACAAAAATGCTTGACGGCAGATATTAGATAACCAAGAATATGACCATGATTGTAGTCAACATCTTCGAGGCCAAGGCCAAGCTGTCCGAGTACCTGGACATGGCTGCCCAGGGCGAACGGGTGCTGATCTGCAAGCGCAACCGGCCTATCGTCGAACTGCACGCGGTCCAGTCGGCCCGCACGACGCCGCGGCCGATTGGACTCGCCCGCGGACGGGTCAGCGTGCTGCCGGCCTTCTTCGAGCCGCTGCCCCCGCATGTGCTGGGCGGGTTCGAAGGGGCCTCGGCTCTTCCCGCGTCGCCGGCGCTGGGCGGGGACCGCTATGCCTCGGGCCTGCTGAACAAGGCGGGCCACGCGCCCTCCAGTGCCGGCGCGCGCCGCGGCGGCCGGTCGAAGCGTGGCCAATGAGACTGCTCCTGGATACCTGCACGTTTCTCTGGATTGTCGCGGACGCGCCGGAATTGTCGCCGCGCGCCCGCGATGTCTTTCAGGCGGCGGACAACGAGGTGTACCTGAGCGCCGCGTCCGCCTGGGAGATTGCCGTCAAACACGGCCTCGGGCGCCTCCCGCTCCCGGAGGCGCCCGACCGCTTCGTGCGAGAGATGCGCGAGGCGCACGGCATTGCGATCCTGCCCATCGACGAAGAGTCGGCGCTCCACGTCTCGCGCCTCCCGGCGCTGCACGCCGACTCCTTCGACCGGATGATCGTCAGCCAGGCCATCGTCCACGGCCTGACGATCCTCACGCCGGACGAACTGATTACCCAGTACCCAGGACGGACGATCTGGTAGGCCTCCCCGGGCGGTCACGCCAGGCCGATCTTCGTGAGCAGGGCCTGAAACCGCGGATCGTGCCGCACGCGGTCGAACGCGGGCATGACCTTCAGCCACGGCAACAGGACGTCGCGCTCCTCGACGCACCGCTCGAGCCACTCGAACAGGGCCTCGTCATCGCCAAGGCCGAGGTGAATGCAGGCAATCCCTGAGGACGGGACGTAGGACGATCTCATCCGGTCCAGCGACGCCTCCAGCAGCTGCCTTGCCAGTTCATGGTTCCCCGCGAGCGCGTGCACCATCCCAAGCGACTCCGCCGCCCACGGAACGCCCCCGGACTCCAGGCTCGCGGCGGCGAGCCGCCTGGCGGCATCCTGGAACCTGCCGACCTCGGCGTACGCCAGCCCCAGGTAGAGGAGCACCATCGGGTTCCCAGGGAAACGCTCAACGACCGACTCCAGCGTATCAATCGCACGGTCCTGTCTGCCCGCCAGGTAGTACGTCCAGCCGACGTTGGCGCCGGCGATTGGCGACACCGGGTCGAGCGCTTGCGCGTGCAACACCTCCGCGATCGCTTCGTCGAAGCGGCCGACGCTGCTCAGGTAGTGGCCGGCCCACAGATGCGTGAGCGCCGAACCGGGATTCAGCTCGATCGCCCGTGCGAGTTCGTGCTCGGCCGCCGCCCAGTCCCAGTGGTAGAACATTCGCAGCAGGCCTGTCGACGCATGCCCTTCCGCAAGCATGGGGTCGAGCTCGACCGCGCGCCGGGCGAACGCCAGCGCGTGCGGAAGCGAATCGCGCGCGGGCGTGAACGCCCAGATGCCGAGCGAACCGAATGAGTCGGCCAGGCCCGCGTAGGCCGGTGCGAATCCCGGATCAAGCTGGGTGGCCTGCTCGAAGCACGCCATCGCCTTTCGCAGCTGGCCCGCGAAGCGGCGATGCCAGAACGACCGGCCCTGCAGGTAGAGGACATATGCCTCCGAGCTTCCGGTCGAAGGCCTGACCACGGGCTGACGCGGGCCCTTGAGCAGTTGCACCTTGAGGGCCGTAAGCACGGACCGCGAGATGTCGTCCTGGAGGGCGAAGACGTCGCTCAGCGTCCGGTCGTACTGCTCGCACCAGACGTGAAACCCTCCGGCGGCGTCGATCAACTGGGCGGAGATCCGCAGCCGGTCTCCTGACTTCCTCACGCTGCCCTCGAGCACGAACCCGACACCCAGCTGCCGGCCGATCTCGCGGACGTCCGTGTCGCGGCCCTTGAACGAGAACGAGGAACTGTGGGCGACGACGCGGAGCTCCGGGACCCTCGTGAGGCCGTTGATCAACTCCTCGGACAGGCCGTCGCAGAAGAACTCATTCCCGGGGTCCGCGCTGAGATTCGCGAAGGGCAGGACCGCGATCGACGATGAGAGCGGCGCCTCCGGAACCGCCCGGAGAAACGGCCCGGGGACCCGCTCCGGCGCCGCGCCTCCAGCCTGCCGCTCGACGGCCGCAGTGAACCTGTACCCCACCTTCGGCAGGGTCCTGACATAACGCGGCGAGCGGGCGTTGTCCTGCAGAGCCTGGCGGACCTCGGCAATGCAATGCGTCAGAACGGCGTCGGTCACGAAGGTGCCCGGCCAGACGGCCTCGATCAGCTCGTCCTTGCGCACGGTGTGACCTTGATGCGCGATGAGACAAAGGAGGGTCTCGAAGGCCTTGGGGCGAAGGTCGACCTCGGTGCCGCTCCGAAGGAGGCGGTGATCTCCTGCATCCAGCGTGAACTCGCCGAAGCGGTAGGTCTCTGGCGTGCCGGCCATGCTGGCTCTCCCCACGCGCGAACTTGCGGGAATCTTGCGCCTTTTTGTCATGTTTGTCATCCCGCCGGCTGCTAGCGTCGCATCCAGCAGGAGGAAGCCATGGTCATCCGGCTTATCGGCATCGCTCTCTCCGTCCTTTTGGCCGGCGCGTGCCAGGACGGCGCCGGCACCCCCGGCAGTCCCTCTGGCCCGACGCCCGGGATTCCGCAGGCTGCCGCGGGCCTCACGAGCCAGGCTGGCGTGAGCGCCGCCTCTCCGCAGGGCGGGCCCGGCGACCGGCCGTTCAGCGCCAAGGCGATGTGGACCCCTACGGGAATCCAATGGGCGGGTCTGCCCGGCCAGGCGACGAGCACGTTCGGCGGACGGTGCTCGGTCCCATCCGACTACGTGATCAGCGCGGCGTTCGAGGGCCAGGCCACGCATGCGGGCCGCGTGACCGGCACGACGTCGCATTGCAGCCAGATCGCATGGGGTCCTCAAGGGCCGACGGGCGCCACCTACAGTGACGGCGAAGGCATCCTGACGACCGCGAACGGCAGCACGATCATGCTCCGTTACGGGAACGGCACGACAGGTGTCGACCCGGACACCGGGCTGAGCTGGTTCCGGGACGCATGGACGTTCACGGGAGGCACCGGGCTCTTCGCGGGTGCGACAGGCAGCGGGCTCGAGGGAGGCACTTTCGCCAACTTCGACGCCGTACTGGCGGGCGTGCCCGTCCCGATGTGGATGGAGGGCACGATTACCTACGGCCCGAGCGGCAAGTAGCGGAGTAGGGCGGCGCAGGGGATAATGCCGGGCCATGGCCCGCCGTCAAACACCCCGCGCCGCCTCGTCCGCCCGCGCCCGTGCTGAAGGAATGCCGGCCACGGTCCTGGTCGCCTCCGACTGGGCCCCCATCCGTGCCTTTGAACCGATCGTCCGGAACACTCCCGAAGCGGTCTACGGCGATCTTCTCCCCGTCCTGCGCCGCGCCGACCTCCGCGTCGTCAACTGCGAGTGCGCGTTCACGTCGACCGCGAACGCCGTGTGGAAGAGCGGCGCCGTCTTCAAGGGGGAGCCGGCGCACGTCGCCGGACTCACGGCGGTGCCGATCGACGTGGCCTGCCTCGCCAACAACCACGTACTGGACTACGGCGTGGCGGGCCTCCGCGACACGCTGCGCGTGCTGGCCGGCGCACGGATTCACACCGTGGGCGCCGGGCTCACGGATGCGCAGGCGCTGGCGCCGCTGAGCCTGCGCGTCAATGGCCAGCGCATCCACATCGTCAACATCAGCGAAGGCGAGGACCTGACGGCGTCAACGGGCGGTCCGGGCGTCTACGGATGGGACATCCCGCTGGCCGAGGCGCAGACTCGAGCGCTCAAGAGACTCGGCGGCGTGGTGATCGTGATCGCGCACTGCGGCCTCGAGTACGTGCCGTTCCCGCCGCCGTACGTCGTCGATGCCTTCCGCGCGCTCGCCGACGCCGGCGCCGACTGCGTCATCGGCCACCACCCGCACGTGCCCCAGGGCATCGAATGGTGGAGCGGCCGGCCGATCATCTACAGCCTGGGGAACTTCGCCTTCTTTCAACCCACGACGCTGCATTACCGGAAGATCGGCTTCTGCGTGAGCCTTCGGTGCGCGGGCGGCCGCGTGGAGGCGATCGAGCTGCACCCGTACCGGATTACGGACGAAGGGCTCCGGCGCCTCGACACGAAGCGCGCGCGGGCGTTCGGCCGCGACTTGACGCGCCTGTCGCGCCCGTTCAAGACGCCGTCCGGCCCCGCGCGCGCCTGGAACGCCTGGCTCGCGTACTACGGCGAGGCGGGGTTCCGGTCCGAGGTCGCCGGGATTCTCGAGAAGATGGCGGCCGATCCGCGCAAGGGCGCCGCCATGTTCCGGAACCGCATCACGACGATGCAGCACGTGGAACACTGGGAGACGTTCCTCACGCGGGTGGTGAACGGGCAGCGCGGCGGCTTCTCGCGCGCCGACTATCGGCTCGTGGAGGAGTACTTCTCCAGGCAGGCGGCCTCATGACCCGTTCTCGCGGATCGAACCGCCGCCGACCGCCGGTCGTGACGCCGGCCCGTCAGCGGATGCCGTACCGGCTCCCGCCCGCCTCGATGATCGTGCGGATCAGGTTGCGGTAGTCCGCCATCTCGCCTTCCGGTGACGGGAAGTACAGCGTGTAGATCTGCGGCGCCCAGCTCTTGCGCGGTTTCAGGCCTGGGATGCCGTTGACTTCCATGATGCGCAGCGCGCCCGCCGCGTCGGTCTTGATGTCGATGCGCACGTGGTCGAGGCAGCGC
>Ga0113563_10001168_pt1 | contig 14496 bp, 9 predicted proteins | sample Mud3Dept3metaG_FD_80117 | JGI IMG/M metagenome (GOLD analysis project Ga0113563, IMG submission 80117) | Freshwater wetland microbial communities from Ohio, USA, analyzing the effect of biotic and abiotic controls - Mud 3 Core 4 Depth 3... | ecosystem: Environmental > Aquatic > Freshwater >...
CGAGCACAGGGTATCGATTTCGATGAGCAAATTTTTGACGTACCGCTCAGTCCTGACATGAAAACGAGATACCAATTCAGCCTCGGTGAAAATCCCCATCTTGGCAAGCATGGCTTTGGACTTGGGCTTGGTCAATTCTGCCAATGCTTCCGGGGTTTTCCGCAGATTCGGGATTCCGCGCCGTTCAGCCTCGTTTACCCAGTCTTCGCTATAATTATTCCCCTCGAATCGAATGGGATGAGTCTCTTGAATGGCTTCCTTCACCACCTCAAGCACTGCGGACTCGATCGCGCTCGAAGTTCGCAACCTCGCCTTGAGAGATTCGATGATCTCTGTAAAACCGTCAGCCACCGCCGCATTCAGGATTGTCACGGGAAACGCGGTCGAAGCTGATGAACCAACCGCACGAAACTCAAATTTATTCCCTGTAAATGCAAAGGGTGACGTTCGATTGCGGTCGGCATTATCCTTCATGACTTCGGGGAGCTTGCTCACCCCAAGCTTCAGCACGGTTGCTTCCGGGTTTTGTTCTTGCGTTGTCCCCTGTTCGATTTCATCGAGGATACGATTAAGCATGTCTCCGAGGAAGATCGAGATGATTGCCGGAGGGGCCTCATTGGCACCCAACCGATGATCGTTTCCCGCCGAGGCGATCGACGCACGCAATAACCCGGCATGGGCATAGACGCCCTTCATGACTCCAGCCAGGACGAGGAGAAACCGAAGGTTCTGATGAGGGGTTTTCCCCGGATCAAGAAGGTTATCCCCATCCTGTTCCGGGCCGCTACCTGTGATCGACATCGACCAATTGTTATGTTTTCCACTTCCGTTGATTCCCTCAAAGGGCTTCTCGTGCAGGAGAACCGAGAAATTATGACGGAGGGCGACCTTGCGTAAGACTTCCATGACTAATTGATTGTGGTCCGTGGCAATATTGGCTTCTTCAAAAATCGGCGCTGATTCAAACTGCGAGGGTGCCACTTCGTTATGACGGGTCTTCACTGGCACACCTGTTTTATACAGCTCGTATTCCATTTCCGCCATAAAAGCCTGCGCCCGGACTGGGATGCTCCCAAAATAGTGGTCTTCGAGCTGCTGCCCTTTCGGGGGCTGGCCTCCGATCAGTGTCCGTCCGGTCATCACCAGGTCCGGTCGCAGGTTAAAAAAGGCGCGGTCGATGAGAAAATACTCCTGCTCAACGCCAAGGGTAGGAACCACGCGCTTGACTCCCCTGTCACCGATTAGCCAAAGCAGCTCGCATGCCTTGTGTGAAAGGACGTCACTACTTCGTAGGAGCGCGGTCTTTTCATCAAGCGCATCGCCGTGGTAGCTGATAAAGACGGAGGGGATGCAGAGCGTCCTTCCGTTCGTGTGCTCCATGATGAACACAGGACTCGAAGGATCCCACGCGGTATATCCGCGCGCTTCAAATGTCGTGCGCATACCACCCGATGGAAAACTCGACGCGTCCGGCTCACTTTGGATCAGCTGGGAGCCGGAAAAGGCTTCGATCGGTCGGTTATGATCGTCGAAGCTCAGAAAGGCATCATGTTTCTCGGCAGTGGCTCCCGTTTGCGGCTGAAACCAGTGGCAAAAATGCGTCACGTTGCGAGTGAGCGCCCATTCCTTGATCGCGTGGGCCACGGTGTCAGCGATGTCCCGATCTAGCTTCTTTCCCAGATCGATCGTCTGCACCAGTTTCGTAAAGACTTCTTTGGGAAGCTGCTCCTTCATCTTGTGAAGATCAAAGGTGTTGACCCCGTAGAATTCCGAAACCCGCAGAAGCTTTCCCTGCTCATCGCGTGGGGGATCAAACTTGCGCGGCGCGCGCTTGCTTATTTCCCGAATCGCTTCAAACCGAGCGTTGGCACCGCTACCCATATCTTCATATCCTCCTGGTTTCTAAATCGAGGGCACTCGCAATGTCGACCCTTACCAGCATTTATCTGGAATTTCTCTGCTGCGCAACAATATACACCAAAAACATCAAACTATTTCCACGCAGCCACCTCTTCATGCCTGCCCTTGACTTGTACTCGTCGGAAACTATCTGTTTAACTATCTGTAGGTGTCCGGTGTATTCACCAACCGAGCGAAGGGATGCTTCCATATGAATAACGAGGTCATCGCCGTCAAACTCCCAGTCGTCCCGATTAAACGCACCGTCCTGTTTCCAGGAATCATGATGCCCTTAACGGTCGGGCGAGAACGGTCGATAGCAGCAGTTGAGGCAGCCACTAAATCAGAAGAGAAGACGATTCTGGTAGTCACACAACGCGACCCCCTGACAGAAGAACCTGGGCTCGAAGGCCTATACACGATCGGTACCAAAGCCGTTGTGAAGCAGATCGGACGGTCAGATGAGGGGACGATCCAAGCGCTCGTCCAGGGACTCGAACGGGTCGCCTTGCTCAAGGTCGAACAGACTGAGCCATTTCTTCTCGTCCAAGTCCGGCGACTGGATCACCCAACTGACGAGGGCACCGAAGTTCAGGCCCTCCACCGGGCTATTCAGGATTTAGTCACAGACCTTCCACGATTGATACAGGCTCCCGGTATCCAGGAAGCGGCGGCAGCCTTTAGTAACGAGGATAACCCAGTCACCTTGGCTTACCGCGTGGCGTCGCTCCTCAATCTCACCGTACAGGACGAACAAAAACTGCTCGAAACTTCCTCGACGATTGAGCTGCTGCGATCGCTGTACGGAGCCCTCTCGAAAGAAATCCAGATTCTACAGCTGCGGGACAAGATCACCAGTGAAGCTCAAGCCAAGATGAGCAAGACCCAGCGAGAGTATATCCTCCGTGAACAATTAAAAGCGATCCAACAGGAGCTCGGCGAGGGTGAAGGGGAGGAAAACGAGATCCCGGATCTCAAAAAGAAGATCCAGGACGCGGATCTTCCTGATCATGTCCGTAAAGAAGTCGAGCGCGAGTTGGCTCGGCTGGTAAAGGTGCCACCCACCTCCCCGGACCATCAGGTCCTCAGGACCTACCTCGAACTGGTGCTTGAACTTCCCTGGAAGAAGGCTTCGGGAGATCGTTTAGAGTTGAGTACGGTTCGTCAGGTGCTTGAGGAGGATCACTATGGCATAAAAGAAGTGAAGGAACGGATCGTCGAACATCTGGCGGTGTTGAAATTGAATCCGACAGCTAAGGCGCCGATACTCTGCCTTGTCGGGCCACCGGGTGTCGGGAAAACCAGTCTGGGGCAATCGATTGCGAGAGCCATGGGGCGGACGTTCGAACGGTTCAGTCTCGGCGGTGTGCACGATGAAGCCGAGTTGCGCGGCCATCGCCGGACCTACGTCGGCGCGCTCCCTGGCCACATAATTCAGGCCATACGGCGAGCCGGCGCAAATAACCCGGTCCTCATGCTCGACGAGGTCGATAAGATGGGGCGTGACTTCCGTGGCGATCCTGCGTCCGCGCTGTTGGAGATTCTCGACCCGGCGCAGAACCACACATTCCGCGACCACTATCTCGATCTCCCGTTTGACCTATCAAAAGTGTTCTTCATAACAACCGCCAATACGCTGGATACGATCAGCCAGCCGCTGTTGGACCGTATGGAGATCATTCGCCTTCAAGGCTACAGCGAGAGGGAAAAAGCCGAGATCGCCCGCCGCTATTTGTGGCCGAGGCGGCTCAAAGAAGCAGGTCTGGAGGCCAGCCAAGCGATACTGCCGGATGTGGTGTTAAACCTCGTCATCAGCCGGTATACCAGAGAGGCCGGCGTGCGCCAACTCGAGCAGATGCTGGGACGACTGACAAGAAAAGTCGCTTTGGCCTTCGCCGATCTGCCGGGAAGCCAGGAACGACAACCAGTCACCATTCAGACCGATGTTCTTGGAGAGTGGCTCGGCTCCGAACGCTTCATGCCGGAGGAAGCACGCAAGGTATTGCCGGCGGGCGTCGTCACTGGGCTCGCCTGGACTCCGAGTGGCGGAGATGTCCTCTATATCGAAACTACGCTGCTCCCCGGCAGCCACGAATTGATGATCACCGGCCAGTTGGGGGATGTCATGCAAGAATCTGCGCGAGCTGCACGAAGCTACCTCTGGTCCCATGCTGAGAGCATGGGACTCGATATTTCCAAGTTCAAACGCAACGGCGTGCACATCCATGTGCCTTCCGGAGCGATCCCGAAAGACGGACCTTCGGCCGGGATCGCAATGGCAACAGCCCTTGCGTCCTCGTACATCGGAGAAGCGGTACGAAGTGATACGGCAATGACCGGAGAAATCAGTCTGAGCGGGTTAGTCCTGCCGGTCGGCGGGATCAAGGAAAAAGTGTTGGCCGCTCATCGCGTCGGCATTAAACGGGTGATTCTGCCCAAATCCAATGAGAAGGATTTGAAAGAGGTACCACAGGAAGTGCGCGAGGATCTGACCTTCATTCTGGTGGAAAGAATCGAGGAGGTCTTCCCCGCTGTCTTTAACTGCGATGTAGCAGCTCACGAAAGCGTCCGCTTTGGAACAAGCACTGCCCAAGCCTCGGTATGAATGGACCGTGTCGAGTGAAGCGCAGGCATCGGCTTGTGTTTCCGGATCAACCCGTCCCACGTTTCTTTTCAATCATTTCTGTAGCTTGCTCCCCAAGTAATCCATATGTAAGGATGAATTCGATTGCTCGACCCATCTAGGTGGAGACCAAACAGAAAGGAGCGACGCCATGGCTACGCCGCCCAAGATTGAGATCGGTCCGATTGTCAAAGTCGTGAAAACTGACGAAGAGTGGAAAAGGCTGCTCTCGCCTGGAGCGTACCAGGTCCTACGACATGAAAGCACAGAACGTCCCTTTACCGACAACATGCACGACAACCATAGGGCGGGCATCTACTACTGTGCCGGCTGTGACCTGCCGGCCTATTCCTCCGAGCATAAATTCGACAGCGGCACCGGCTGGCCCAGCTTTTGGCAACCGATCGATCCCAAGGTGGTCGAATCCAGCACCGATTACAAGCTGATCTTCCCAAGGACCGAAGTCCACTGCGCACGCTGCGAGGGGCATCAAGGCCATATCTTTAAGGACGGTCCAAAACCGACGGGATTACGCTACTGCATCAACGGCGTCGCGCTGAAGTTTGTCCCTGCTTAGGTCCTGGCAGGCTGAGCCTCAACCTTCCAAGACATGGGGGGCCTTTCTCCTCTCACTTGTGACTCTTCCAAGTTGCACCTATCTAGATGTGCTTGCTACGATGAGGCTTTTCCGCCTCAAGATAAAGGCTGCTCGTGCCCAATACTACGGTCTCTTCCCAGGCTTCAGGCGATCTGATCGTTGAAGGCGCGCGGCAGAATAATCTCAAGAACATCTCGCTCCGCATTCCACACAACCAGGTCACAGCCATCACAGGCGTGTCAGGATCGGGGAAATCCTCTCTCGCGTTCGACACCCTCTTCGCCGAAGGCCAATGGCGCTATGTCGAATCGCTCTCCACCTATGCCCGCATGTTTCTCGACAAGGTCAATCGGCCCGATGTCGACCGGCTGATCAACGTCCGGCCGGCCATTGCCATCGAACAGAAGAACCCTATTCGTACTGCCCGCTCGACGGTCGGAACTACGACTGAGATCGCCGATCTCTTGCGACTGCTATTCGCCAAAATTGGCCACCCGTTCTGCCCAGATTGCGCGATTGCTGCTCGTAGCTTTCACCCCGGCGCTGTCGTCGAGGATCTCCTCGCCCATTGTAACGAAGCCCGAGCGATGATCCTGTTCCCTGTCACAGCACCGGCGCCGAAGCAGGAGCAGGTCTTTCTCCAATCACTCCTGCTCCGCGGTTTTGCCAGGGTGCGATGCGGCACGGAGATCCTCGATCTCCACGAAACCCATAGGCTTCCAAAAATCAGGCCGGATCATCTCCAGATCGTCCTCGATCGGCTGGTCATTCGGGAAGACAACCGGTCTCGTATCGTCGAAGCGATCGAAACCGCATTCCGCGAGGGCGAAGGCCTATGCCTAGTAGAGGTTATCGACCAGGGTCTCAGGCCCTACAGCACGGACTTTCGCTGCCAACAATGTGGCAGAACCTTCGAGCCGATTCGGCCAGTTCTCTTTTCTTTTAACCATCCACTTGGCGCCTGTCCCGAGTGCAAGGGATTCGGCAATATTCTCCGGTACGATCCCGACCTGGTCATCCCAGACCACAGCAAGTCGCTGGCCCAAGGCGCGATTGAACCCTGGAGCAAACCCAGTGGCGATTGGTGGCAGAAGCAGCTGTTCCTCTCCATGAAGCGGCGTGGCGTCGACCTCACGATCCCCTACAGGGACCTGCCGCAGCCTATCCAGCACATAATCTGGCAGGGAGAAGGCAAACTGGAGGGAGTACAACAGTTTTTCGAATACTTGGAAGGAAAGCGCTACAAGCTGCATGTGCGCGTGATGCTCAGCCGCTACCGAACACCGGTTCCCTGTCCGACCTGTAAAGAATCTCGCCTCCGCCCTGACGCGCGCTATGTGAAGATCGCGGGGAAAGACATTCACGAGCTGTCTTGTCTCACGATCGAAGACGCTGCAGCATGGATCACAGCCCTTGCGCTCTCTCCCTATGAAGAACAGATCGCTCGAGATATCCTCCGACAGCTGACGACCAAGCTCGGCTTTCTCCTCCGCGTAGGCCTCGGTTATCTCACTCTTTCCCGCCAGACTCGTACCCTCTCAGGAGGAGAAGCCCAGCGCGCAGCCCTGGCCAACCAACTCGGTGCCCGCCTGGTCGGCACCCTCTACGTCCTCGACGAACCGACGATCGGTCTCCACCCGCGTGATACAGCCACACTCGCCGGTATCCTGCGAGAGCTGGCAGCCCAGGGCAACACGGTCGTCGTGGTCGAACATGACCGCCAGATGATGCAGGCAGCCGACTATCTCGTCGAGCTGGGTCCCATGTCAGGAGAGAAGGGCGGCGAAGTGATCTGCGCGGCACCCCGGCAGGCATTCATGGCAGACCGACGTTCCATCACAGCGCGCTATCTCCGTGGCGAAGATGAAATTTCAATCCCTCGATCACGGCGAAAAGGAAACGGTAAATTTCTTGTTATTGCAGAAGCTTGCGAGCATAACCTCAAGCAGCTCTTTGTGAGAATTCCCCTCGGCATGTTGGTCTGCGTGACCGGCGTCTCAGGGTCCGGCAAGAGCACACTGGTTGAAGAGACACTCTACCGGGCAGTCGCCCGTGCCTTTCGTATCGAATCACTGCCCATGGGTCGGTTTCGGGCAATTAAGGGGATTGAGCACCTCACTGGCATCAAACTCATTGACCAAGAACCGATTGGCCGAACACCTCGTTCGAATCCAATTACGTACTTGAAAGCGTTCGATGAGGTTCGCTCTCTCTTTGCTTCTGAGCGTGAAGCGCTCCGGCAAGGCCTCACTGCAGGGCAATTCTCCTTTAATACCACTGGTGGCCGATGCGATCGGTGCGAAGGAAGCGGCGTGGAGAAGCTTGAGATGTACTTTTTTGAGGACATCTATGCCACCTGTGAAGCCTGCGATGGAAAGCGGTTCAAGCCGAATGTGCTCGCCATTCACTATCGTGGCAAGACCATTCACGATGTCCTCCAGATGACCGTCGACGAGGCCGTGGGATTTTTTAGCGGCTCGCCCAAGCTTACCGAAAAGCTCCATCTCCTTTCGTCCATCGGACTCGGCTATCTACGGCTCGGCCAGTCAGCGACGACCCTCTCAGGCGGCGAGGCCCAGCGGTTGAAAATCGCCGCGGAACTCACGAATGGGGGGCTGCCTCGACAAGGGGCTGTCCCCCTTCCTCGCGCGAACGGGGACAGGCACCGGCAGAGCCGGAGCCTGTCCCCTAGCCAGTCCCCTCATGTCCTCTACATCATGGACGAACCGACCACTGGCCTGCACGTCGATGACATCAAAAAACTCCTGGCGATGCTGCAGAAATTGGTGAACAGTGGCAATACTGTGGTGGTGGTGGAACACAACCTCGATGTCATCAAATGCGCCGATTGGATCATCGACCTAGGACCGGAAGGCGGCGCAGCAGGCGGGCAGATCGTAGCGGAAGGCAGACCGGAACAGGTAGCCAAGGTGGCGGCATCTTACACCGGACGATTCCTAGCAGATGCGCTCATGTCGGCTACTGACAACGTGGATTCATGACATTTTTGTTTCACCCGAACGGAGCCTTTGCTAACGTCTTCTAGAGCCCTGGGCGCTTTTCAGCGGTAACCAGTACCTCAATCGGCTGATTCGCGCGACGCACATCCAACTGAAGTGTCTGCCCTGCCTCGACCTGACAGAGTCGTTTCGCTTCCCGCTCTGATGACACGCGGGATAATACTGTGCCGTTACAGGCAACAACCCTGTCACCCACCTTGAGGCCCGCTTTCTCGGCCGGTAACCCACCGCGCAGTTCCCTTACAAGATAGTATCGAGCACCGCCTAATTCTTGTAGCTCCCAGTTGACTCCGATCCGCCCGGACCCTAACAATCCCGTTTGCGAGCCGAACCGAGAGAGAATACGATTCGCGATCACGCGGGCTAAGCCTTCGGGATCATCGGTCGTGGGGTCTGAACCATATCCTCCCCCATTGAATAACACCACGCCGCTCTCGACGTCGATCATTCGGAAAGCCAGTGACACACGGTTGAGCTGATCGCTTTCTGATCGCTCCCACTGTTGCACTTCACCCACCACAATAGCCTGCGCCCCAACGAGTTGCCCCACTTTCAGCACTTCGGCATCGTCGGCATGCTGCAGTTGGATAACCTGCTCTTTGAATACTTCGTCTAGCTCGGCTCGCTCAACGATATTGATATCAAGATCCAGTAGTAAGGTCGTCATGATCCCGGCGACGCGCGACCCGGATCCCTGTGCATCCGGCGCATCCTCGAACACCATAACGGCCATTGTCCGATAACGATCGATCGTGTCACGATTGATCGGGCCAACGCCGGTCACAACCGGCTCAGGACGTCCACGCATCCCGCCAGATCCAAGGCTGGTTGTGCCGGATGCCGCACAGGCGCGACGCCTCTGTAAAATGGCAGCAGGAGTGCCCCAGGCACAGAGTTCGTCGTTTACCAGTACGATGTGGTGTGGATATTCGCGTTGATGTTCTGCGGCAATGTTGGTGAAGGGATAGACAATACACCCGCCGATCCAGATTGAAATGGGACAGAGTGCCAGCTCATACAGCCACTGGTTACGGGCCGTGAGGGAGTATTCCCAGACCAGCAGATGGCCATCGTCACGCAGTACGCGGTCCGGCCGACCAACCTGCTCGATAACCTCGGCTTTCGTCATGGGCACGGAAAGCCGGTCTAGCTTGGATTCCGACTTGACGATGGTATAGGCCACACCACAAGCCGAGAGGGAACCGGCGAGACAGAAGGCCATCATGATATTTGCACAACGAGACCACGGAAGAGATGTGTGATCCTGTGACTGCAACATCACGTCAGCGTAACACTCTAGGCGCGAAGGCCGCAACGAAGGTAGGTAACGGACTTTTTCAGCATCCTGCTAATTCAAGGAGGGATCGAGAGGCATGTCTGCATAATGACGATATTCATCGCCCATGGCGCTGACCATATCCGGCCAAATACGTGCAGGATCTGTGGCAAAGACAGCATTGGGATCTGCCGGAACAGTAAACCAGGAGCCGGTCTGCATTTCAGATTCCAGTTGCCCTGGTCCCCAGCCGGAATACCCGATATAGGCGCGAAAGGCCTCGCGCCCTTCGCTGGTGGTCAAAATACGATCGATGATGTCGGTATCCCCGCCCAGACAGACCCCATCGAAGACATGATGGGAGTTCTCAGGCAATTGATCCAAGCGATAGAGCATCATCACCTGGTTCGTTTGCACCGGCCCTCCCGAGAAGAGGACGTGCTGTTGACCTTCAAGGATCGGCACTTGAGGTAACGCTTCCGAGACCGACATCGCCGTCGGGCGATTCACGACGACACCCAGCGCGCCTTCTGCTCCATGCTCGCAGAGCAAGACCACCGTCTGCCGAAAATTCGGATCGCGCAAGGACGGTGCTGCGATCAAAAAGACGCCTTTGGCAAGTGGAGCTTTCATGGCTAATATCCTACCGCGCTGGTGTATGCCGCGCAAGCGAAGCGAGCAGACTGTTCATGTGGTTGGTTTCGTTTATTTGGTTTATTTAGTTCGTCTGATTCAACCAAACAAACCCAACAGACCACACAAACCCGTGCAACCAGTTATCGGTAGAGGGATTCGCGTCGGTCGCGGAGCAGGCTATTGTAGGGTGTAAGGGATTTGTTTCGGGCATCCGCGGGATCGATTTCGGTAATATAGAGCTCTTCCTGGTCTCGGGATGCACGATGCAGAATGGCCCCACGTGGAGCGACGACTTCGCTATTTCCGATAAATGTCAACTGATCCTTTCCGCTTCGTGCTTCGCTGCCTGTGCGGTTGCTCGTGACTGCGAACACTCGATTTTCTAGACACCGAACCGGCATGGAGTCCGGACAATTGGGCAGGATGAGGTTCGAAGGATGGCAGATGATCTCTGCCCCCTTGAGCGCCAACGTCCGAGCCGACTCCGGATAGTACCAATCGAAACAAATCATCACCCCGATCTTGGCCAGTCCGATATCCCAGACCTGAAATCCCGTATCGCCCGGGGTAAAGAAGAGCGTTTCTTCAAAGAAGAGATGTGTCTTGCGATAACAGCCGATAAACCCGGAGGGACCGACGACCACGGCGGAGTTATAACACACGCCCCCGGCGCGCTCGGGAAGGCCTGCGACAATCACCATGTGGCGCCGCTTGGCAAGGTCTATGAGCCGTCTTGTGGTTGCCCCATCCGGCACCGGCTCTGATAATGCCAACGCTTCTTCTTGTGACACAAACTGATACCCGGATGCGAATAGCTCCGGCAACACGATCAGATCGGCGTCAGCCTGGTCGAGCGTTTCCACAACCCTGTCCAGATTGTGAGACACCTCGCCGAATCGTGGGGCAAATTGAAAAAATCCGACCTGCATGATCGTCACGTCCCTAGAACACAACGGGCAGGGTTGCCCCTGCCCGTTCAACACCAATCTCGGACGGAATGATTTACTTCACTTCGGACAAATGGGTGACCGCGCCTTCGGCATGTTGCGTAGCGACATCTGCATGACCAGCCTTGCCATGCTCGACGCATTCCTTGAGATGCTTGATTCCCTCATCGACATGCGGATTCTTCCCTACCGCCCCGGCATGCTTGAGTGACTCCTCACAATGCTGCACGGCAGCATCGGCATGTCCCTGTTTGCCATGAGCCACAGCTTCCTTGGCATGTTCCAAGGCTTCACCCGCGTGCTTATCCGCTGCAAGGGCGAGCCCGCTGAACAGCGGGAAGCCGACAAGGGCAGCCACCGCCGCCACGACCAGCGCTCCTCGATAAATTTTTCTCTTCATAGATTCCTCCTCAGGGGGGTTAAGGTTCATCCAGCAGGGGAAGGTCCCACAATTACGCGATGCCTTTCACCTTACACAGCCGCTTTTTCAGTGTCAAGAAGGCCTCACTTGGGGATCGACGTTCAGGATGTGCTGCAATCCCTTGGCATCTTTTTCCACGGGGCAGGCAAAATCCCGACTCCACTCCCACCAGGACCCCGGATAGTTACGCACCTTCTGATATCCTACAATCTTAAGTACAAAGTACAGCCAGGCTGATCGGACGCCGCCGGTGCAATAGCAAATGACCTCTTTGTCTTGTGTGAGGCCTTTGTCCAGGAGACTCTCTGTGATTGTCTGAAGATCTTTCAACGTGGCGTCCGCTTGAAGAAACCCATTCCAAGCCACATGAATCGCGGAAGGGATGTGGCCGGGTCGTGGTATCCCTGACACCTCTTTCCCAAGATACTCCTCCAGGCTACGCGCATCGATGATCAGGGTGTTCGGATGCGGCTGCTTCACGAGGTGTTTCAGTTCTTCTTTACCGGCAATCACGGAAGCCACCGGCCTGATAGTGAAGGTCCCCGGCTCGGGTGTCACGGACCCATGCTCGAATGGCCGCTTTTCCTGCACCCACTTGACCCAGCCCCCGTCGAGAATACGCAGTCGCGTATGCCCGAGATACTCCAACATCCAGAACATGCGGCCTTCGTCTCCCCAGTTGTCGAACGGATTGGAGTAGATGATCACATCGCTGTCGTGACTGATGCCCAAGGCGCGAATCTTCTGTTCCATGCGTCCAGGATCCGGGTCAAGCAATCCTTTCGGCACGGCATTCGGATCGCTGTACTCATGCCAGGTCGAATGGACCGCACCTGGAATATGGCCGCCGAATTCGTAGGCTGCCCGCCCACGTACATCGAGAACTACCAAACCAGGCTGTCCCAGCCTCCGCTGAAGAGTCTCCGTATCGATCAGCAAGTCGTGGATCATGTCGTTCCTTCCAGAAAAAGCCATCAGCTGTCAGCTTTCAGCGGACAGCTTGTTTCTACTGGCTGCCGGCTGACGGCTGTCTGCTGAAGGCTCTCGCGGCGCAATGCCGCTGCGAGATCTCCGGACAGCGGGAACTCACGCTCGTATACGACGAATCGATAGGGATCGTTCCCCGTGAGCCCGTACTTGGTCCGCAACATCTCATGTTGCTTGTCGGTCAGGATGTGGTACTGCACCAAGGTCTTCACTTTCAAGTCCTCTGCCTTAGCCGGGAGTTGGTACACAAACCGGTATTCACGGCTGGCCAAGGGTATCAGCCGATTATCATACAACTCAACAATGGCCGGCTGCCACATGATCCAGCGGCCCATCGTCGACGTTTGGTGATCCAGCACCTTTCCCTGCTGATCTTCCACGCTAAATTCCACAGTGAAATATCGATCGGGATCGCCGGTCGGAATCTTATGGCCGGCGCCTGCATTGACCAACGTGAGCGTAAATCCAACCCGATCGCCCGGCTTAGGCGAAGCAATATCGGCTTTGACTTGCAACGCCACCGCCCGCCTCACCATATCGGGGTCATGCCCGCCACGCCAGAGATGCCGGCGTCCACGTCGGATCGGACTATTCACTGCAACCGGCCGATCGATCTCCGGCATGTGGCAGCTCTGGCAAATGAAGCCCCGTTCCTGCATGAAGAACTTGCCTTCGGATTCTGCATAGGTCCCGCAAGGTCCCACGTTATAAAACTGGGCCGGTCCTGACACGACATTGTGACAACGCTGACAGACCTGCGCGGTCCTGAAATTCGGATCGAATTGCGTCGGGTGTGGCGCGGCGGAATCTTCGAAGGGCCCGTAAATGACTCCGTCCCGCACATGACAAGCTGCGCAGCTCACCGATTCTTTCTGATACTCGGGATCGTACCGGGGATTAGGAATTTGGGCCGCCTTTTCCACCCGCCCTCGGGGGATCTCTTTCACCAACGTCGGCTGCTGATTTTCCAATGGGGTGTGGCAGTTCAAACAGACCCAAATATTCTTGTCCTTCTTCCAGTAGGCCTGAAAGAATGGATCCTCATAGGCATGGGCATGGATACTGGTCTTCCATTCGTCGTAGATCTCGCGATGGCATTGGCCACAAGATTCAGCCTTCAAGCTCGTCAGACCCTCCGGAATCCTCTGAAATGGGATCGCATGGGCATAATCCGAGCGCAACCCGAAAATCACCACCGGCTTGATCTCGGTGTAATAGAGGTAAATCAGTATCGCAGCCAGACCACAACCGAGCAGAGCTTTGACAACTATCCTCATGCCGCCAAGAGCGCCTGGATGTGGCGATCGACCGAGGCTGCCAGCGAGGTGAGATGGTACCCGCCTTCGAGGGACGAGAGTATCCGCCCTCCGGCATGGCGTTTGGCAATGCCTGCCACGATGCCGGTGAGGTCTGCATAGCCTGCTTCCGTCAACTCCATGCTTGCGAGCGGATCGTCTTTGTGGGCGTCGAAGCCGGCAGAGATAATCACGAAGTCGGGCCTGAAGGCGTCGGCGGCCGGGACTAGCGACTTCTGAAAGACGGCACGGTACTCCTCATCGCCTTCGCCAGGCTCCATCGGAACATTGATCGTCAATCCGTCTCCCGCCCCCCGGCCCCGCTCCATCGCACGGCCTGTGCCAGGATAGTGCGGATACTGGTGGGTGCTGAAAAACAGCACGGAGGGATCGTCTTCAAAACTGTGCTGCGTGCCATTGCCATGGTGCACATCCCAATCGATAATCAACACACGCGTCAGCCCATACTTTTTCTGAACGTAGCGCGCGGCAATCGCGACATTGTTGAGGAGACAGAAACCCATCGCCCGCCCTGCTTCAGCATGATGCCCCGGCGGCCTCACCGCGCAGAAGACATGGTCTACTTGCTGTTTCATGATCGCATCGACCGCAGCCAATGCCCCTCCGGCTGCCAGATAGGCGGCAGTCAACGAACTGGGAGACATTGAGGTATCGGGATCGAGCGAGACCCGTCCGCTCGTCGGTGCGTGACTCTTCAGCATTGCCAGATAGGAGGGCGTATGGATTTCCGTAATCCATTCATCTTCAGCCTCCCGTGGTTCAATCTTGACCAG
>Ga0113563_10001170_pt1 | contig 14485 bp, 14 predicted proteins | sample Mud3Dept3metaG_FD_80117 | JGI IMG/M metagenome (GOLD analysis project Ga0113563, IMG submission 80117) | Freshwater wetland microbial communities from Ohio, USA, analyzing the effect of biotic and abiotic controls - Mud 3 Core 4 Depth 3... | ecosystem: Environmental > Aquatic > Freshwater >...
AATCTCCCTTGATGCGAGCCATACCACGCGGCTTTCGTGATAATTCGTGGAATTCGTGGCTGTCCTCGTCAGGCCGGCTAAACAACCACACCTCGTCTCATTCGTGTATAGCAGGCTCGGAACAGATGCGGGTCTGCAAACAAGGCCACGAATTTCACGAATTCTCACGAAGAACAATCTCCCTTGATGCGAGCCATACCACGCGCCTTTCGTGATAATTCGTGGAATTCGTGGCTGTCTTCTTCAGGCCGGCTAAACAACCACACCTCGTCTCATTCGTGTATAGCAGGCTCGGAACAGATACGGGTCTGCAAACAAGGCCACGAATTTCACGAATTCTCACGAAGAATAATCTCCCTGGATGCGAGCCCTACCACGCGGCTTTCGCGATAATTCGTGAAATTCGTGGCTGTCTTCTTCGGGCCGGCTAAACAACCACACCTCGTCTCTTTCGTGTATTTCGTGGTTTGCCGCTTTTGCGGTCCCAGTCACCATACTATCCGGAGTTCAATGGGACCTTTGCGCCTCCCAGGCTGCAAGCAGGACCTCCGCCGCGGAAAACGGGTCGATGCCGCGCTCGACTACCCTGCGCGCGAGCTCATCCAGCCTGCCGAAGGTGCGCTGGTCACGCAGGAGGCTGCGCACGATCTTCGCATGCACAAGCTCGAGCAGGCGTTCCTTCTGGATCTGGATCCGCTTCTCCAGTTGAAATGCCGACTGCTTCTGCGATTCGCGCCAGGACTGGATGGCGCGCCCACACGCGTCGATCCCCTTGCCCTCCGTTGCGACGGTCCTGACGACCGGCGGCTTCCAGCCGTCCTGCCGGCTCGAAATGGCGAGCAGCGATTCCAGTTCCGCCTCGACACGCTCCACGCCGGCATGGTCGGCCTTGTTGATCACGAAGACGTCGCCGATCTCCATGATTCCCGCCTTCATGGTCTGCACGTCGTCCCCCATGCCCGGCACCAGGAGCACGAGCGTCACCTGCGCCGTGCGGGCGATCTCGACCTCGTCCTGGCCCACACCGACGGTTTCGATCAAGACAATGTCGAACCCGGCGGCGTCCAGCACCAGGAGCACGTCGGCAGTCGCTCGCGCCAGGCCTCCCAGGTTGCCGCGGGTCGCCATGCTCCGGATGAATGTTCCGGAATCGAGGGATCGCGACTGCATGCGGATGCGGTCGCCGAGGATCGCGCCGCCCGTGAACGGGCTCGTAGGATCGACTGCAATAATCCCGACCCTTTCACCCAGCGCCCGGTAATGCCCCGCGAGCTGATCGACGAGCGTGCTCTTCCCTGCGCCCGGCGCACCCGTAATCCCGACCGATACGCAGCGCCCCGTGTGCGGAAAAAGCTCCTGCAGCGCCGGGATCGCAGCCGGCGCGCCGTTCTCCACGAGCGTGATCAACCGCGCGATGGCGCGAAACTCGCCCGCCAGCACATCCGCCACCATCCGTTCCGTCACCGGATCCACTTCTCCGTGCCCCCTTGTCCTTTCCCCAAACCCGGCACGCATCGTTCGAAATGGCAACCGGCAAGCATCGCCGGGAAGAACTCCGCAGCAGGTAGAAACAGAACCTCACCACGGAGGACACAGAGAGCACAGAGAAAGTTCCTGGCTGGGCTCTTGGGAGCTACCGATCCATCCCAACCATCAAAGTCTCTGTGTCCTCCGTGATCTCCGTGGTGAAAAAACCGGCTTGTTTTGCCCTCTCCCGATCAGTCCAGGATCTGCCGCGCGATGACCATCCTCTGGATCTCGCTCGTCCCTTCGCCGATCGTGCAGAGTTTCGCGTCGCGATAGAATTTCTCGACCGGGAAATCCTTGATGTACCCGTATCCGCCATGGATCTGGACGGCCTCATTCGCCACCCGGACCGCCACCTCGGAAGCGTAAAGCTTCGCCATAGACGACTCCTTGGTCGTGCGCCGGCCCTTCTGCTTGAGGTCCGCCGCCCGCAGGGTCAGCAGGCGAGCGGCCTCGATTTCCGTCGCCATGTCGGCAAGTTTGAACTGGATGGCCTGGAATTCGGCGATCGCCTGGTCGAACTGCCTGCGCTCCTTGGCATACTTCACCGACTGTTCATATGCGCCCTGCGCGATCCCGAGCGCGAGCGATGCAATCGAGATCCGGCCGCCGTCGAGGACCTTCAGCGCGTCCGGGAAACCACGCCCCTCCTTGCCCAGCAGGTTCTTCGCCGGCAGCCTGCAATCTTCGAAGACCAGGCTGGAAGTGTCGCTCGCGCGCATGCCGAGCTTGTTTTCCTTCTTGCCGATGGAAAACCCGGGCATCCCGCGCTCGATCAGGAACGCGGAGAGCCCTCGATGGCCCACGACCGGATTGGTTACCGCCAGGACGACAAGGGTATCCGCCAGGGCGGCGTTGGTGATGAAGCACTTCGTCCCGTTCAGGACATACTCGTCCCCGTGGCGCACGGCCATGGTGCGGGCGCCGCCCGCGTCACTCCCGGACCCGGGCTCCGTCAGGGCCCAGGCGCCGATCTTCCTGCCGGAAGCCAGATCCGGCAGATAGCGGCTCTTCTGCTCGTCGGATCCGACAAGGTAGATGTGGTTGACGCACAACGAGATGTGCGCCGCCAGAAAAAGCCCGATGGAACCGTCCACCCGGGAAACCTCTTCCAGCACGACAACGTATTCCGGGTACGACAGGCCGCTGCCGCCGAGTTCCGGCGGGAAAATCGGCCCCATCAGGCCCATCTCCGCGAGCTTGGGCACCAGTTCCACCGGAAACTTCTGCGCTTCGTCCCATTCCATGACGTGTGGCAGGATCTCGCTTTCCGCGAATTCGCGGATCGAGTGTCGGAGGATGTCCATCTCCTCCTGTAAGTCCGAGGTCATGATTCCTACCCTCCCAGAGTTTCCCGGAATATCCGGGCCGCTTCCATCATATGATCGTGATTCACATCCAGATGCGTCAGCAATCGCAGCCGGGCATCGTCCACGGTCCCGGAAAGCAGTCCCCTGCTTCGGAGACGCGCTGTCATGGCGGAGCTGTTCATCCCCGTGCGCGCAATGCCCGCCACCACTATGTTGGTCAGCACGTCCTGCGGACGGACGTCCAGCACGGAGATTTCGCTCAGCAGTTCTGCCAGCAGTTTCGCGTTGACATGATCCTCGGCAAGGCGGGCCGGCATTTTCTCGAGCGCTATCAGTCCCGCGGCCGCGAGCACACCCACCTGGCGCATTCCGCCGCCCAGCATCTTGCGTACCCGCCGCGCCTTTTCGATGAAGTCCGCCGGCCCGAGCAGCATGGAGCCTACCGGCGCCGCCAGCCCTTTTGACAGGCAGAACATCACCGAATCGCAGGAACGCACCAGATCCGGCACGCCGGCGCCGAGAGCGACGGCCGCGTTGAAAATGCGCGCGCCGTCCATGTGCACCGGTAACCCCGCTTCGTGCGCGTGCCGGCAGATGTCGTCGATTTCCCCGGCTGTGTAGACCGTGCCCCCCGCCATGTTGTGCGTGTTTTCCAGCGTGATCAGCCCCGTCGGCGCGCGATAATAGATGCTCGGCGCGATCCGCGGGCGGATCAGGTCCCAGGTGAGGATCCCCCGCGGCGCCGTCACCGGGCGCGCCAGGACCCCGCTGACAGCTGCCATCGCCGCGAGCTCGTAGTTGAAGATGTGGCCTTCCTGTTCCGTGATGACTTCCTGGCCGGGCGACGTGTGCAGCCGGACCGCGATCTGGTTGCCCATGGTCCCGCTCGGAACGAACAGCGACGCCTCTTTTTCAAAGATCTCGGCGGCGCGCCGCTGCAAGAGGTTTACCAGCGGGTCCTCCCCATACACGTCGTCGCCGACCTCTGCCGACGCCATCGCTGCGCGCATTTCGGCAGTCGGCCTGGTTACAGTGTCACTCCGCAGGTCGATAGTCATACATCCGTCCTAAGTGCAAAAATTCATAAAGACGCAAACGTGTCTTTCAGGATGCGGAAGAACGCCGGCCAATGAGCCCGGGCCTTGCCGGGCAATCCCAGCCGCGTTCGAAGGCGGCGTTTTTCTGTGTCCCGATAATACATCATCGTATTGATGGAATCGTGTGCTGAGCTGCGATTATCCGATCGATTGCATTCAGTGGTCTGCCCAGGGCTGCACGAATTGCTGGAAAACCTCGTTGGAGAGCAGCATGCCCCGGCGCGTCAGACGCACCCTGTTGCCCTGCCACTCCACCAACCCGATGCCGGCCATTTCCTTCAATGCAGACTCGCAGTCGACAAGCCGGTCCGATCTGCAGGCCCGGCGCACTGCCTCCCAATCCAGTCCCCGGTTCAGACGGAGACCGAGATACAGCATTTCCCCCATCTCGGCTTCGGCGTCCACGACGCTGCTCCATGCCACGGGGGACATACCGTTTTCGACCGCACTCACGTATCGGGCGACATCCGCGACATTCGCGGATCGCGACCCGCCATCGAACGAGTGCGCCGCCGCCCCGAATCCCAGAACCGGCTGGCGCAGCCAGTATTTCAGATTGTGCCTGCATTCGCAACCGCTGCGGCAGAAATTGCTGATTTCGTATTGCCCGTAGCCGCGGGCGTCGAGGAAATCAATGGTCTGCAGATACCAGCCGGCCACAGAATCTTCCTCGGGAAGCGTCTGCCTGCCTGCCGCGACGGACTGATACAGGGGGGATTCGGCTTCCAGTTCCAGCATGTATATCGAGATGTGCGCCGGAGCCAGCGCCACCGTTTTATCCAGGCTGTCGAACCAGCTGTGCTCTGTCTGTCCCGGCAGTCCCAGGATCAGGTCGAGACCGATGTTTTCCGGTCCCCGGGACCGAAGCATTGCCATCGACTCTGCGATCTGCCGGACCGTGTGAACCCTCCCGATCGCCGTCAATTCCTCATCCGCAAAACTCTGGCCTCCCAGCGAGATCCGGTTTACACCGCAAGAGCGGTAGGCCTGCGCCTTCTCATTCGTCAGCGTGCCCGGGTTCGCCTCCAGCGATATTTCACAGTCGGGGTCCAGCCGGAACAGGCGCCGGCATGCATCCAGGATCCCCGCGATATGCCCCGCGGGCAGCAGGCTGGGCGTACCCCCTCCGAAGAAAATGGTGTCCACCGTCTCCGGCGCCCGCTCTTGCCCGGCAACGGCTATCTCCATCTCCCGCACCACGGCGCGCCAGTAGCGCTCCGCCAGCGCCTCCTTCCAGGGTATGGAGGCAAAACTGCAATAGCCGCACTTGGACCGGCAGAAGGGAATGTGAATGTAGAGTCCAGTGGTCATCGCCTGCCAGCCGCCGCACTACATCGCTTCCTGCACACCCGACAGAAGCTCCAGTGCTATGAATTCCACGCCTGCCTTGCGCATGGCAGCTTCCGCCGCACCGCCTTCCCTGGGGCTCAGCGGCAGGATCGCGTCCTGAATCACCGCAGTCTTGAAACCGAGCCGCCGCAAGCCAAGCGCGGCGTGGCGGACCGAGCTTTCCGCCGGCACGCCGAATACAATCGCCCGGTTCGGCAGCACGCGCAGCAGCTTTTCCGTCGAAACATTGCTGAAGACATCATCATCCTGCTTTTCCAGGATGATCTGCTGATGCCTTCGCACCAGGTCGGCAAAACTGCGGTCAACCGGCCCGCTTTCCAGCACAAGCGGGTGAAGCAGGAGTGTGTCGTCCAGCTTTCTCTGCCCCTCCGTTCCCCGCATGCAATGCGAGGGCTTTTTCCCGGATCCCATGTCTTCGGCGGAGAATGCGTATGCGGAGGAGAGGATCGTAATCGCATGCGTCTTCGCGAAATGGAACAGGCGGCGAAGCTTGGGGATCAGGCGCTCCGCTCCCGGGACGTACAGCGCACCGCCCCGGAGCATCAGATCCCGCTGCGTGTCGATGTCGAAAAAAAACAGGTTCTTCATGTCGCGCCTCCGCGCCGGACTCCAATTCTAACACGGGAAACCGGGTCCATCGTTCCATTGCCATTTCCACGTACCGGAGAATCAAGGACAATCCGCGGCCTCGATGAGCTGGCCGGCGTCGGCAAAGCTGAAATAGTCGTCGTATCCCAGTATGACGTGATCCAGTACGCGGATTCCCAGTATTTTCCCCGCCCGGCACAACCGCTGGGTACACTCCCGGTCTTCCCGGCTTGGAGCCGGATCGCCGGAAGGATGGTTGTGCAGAAAGATCAGCGCAGCGCTGCTGTCCCGCACCGCAGCGGAAAAGACCTCCCGCGGATGCACCACGGAAGTGCTCAAGCTGCCAACGGAGACCAGCACCTCACGAATCAGCTGATTCTTGGAGTTCAGGTGCAACGACACGAAGTACTCGCGCGTGGCCGCGAAAAACTGCGCCCGGTAGCGGAGAAACAGGTCACGGCTGCTCGCGAAGCGCTGCCCCGGGCGCAGAGGTTCGGCGCACAACCGGCGCCCGAGTGTCAGCGCCGCCCTGAGAACTGCCGCCTGGCGCGACGAGACTTTCCCTCCCAGCCGGAGCTCCTCCTGGGATGCCAGAGTCAGTGCCGACGCCGTGCCGAATTGGCGCATCAGCCTGCGCGAGCAGACCTGCGCGGCGGCAGTCCTGCGCCCTTGCCCCAGAATGGTGGATAGCAGCGCCAGGGTATCCTCTTCGACGGCCTGCGCATCGCCAGCTTGCTCCATAGCAGGGCTGGGGCAAATAACCGGCGTCTCGTCCACGGGCAGCTCCTCCAGCCTCTCTAACGGCAAAGCCCGCAGAAGTGCCAAGAAATTCTGGACTTCAGACTTCAGACCTCGGATTAAATATAAGTGAGCACGGCCCTCCAACAGTGAGCACGGGCTCCAGCCAAGTGCGCACGGGCTTCAGCCCGTGCGCTTTAAAACGCCTGATCCTCAGGATCGATGAATTATTCAACCTGAAGCGCGCGGGCTAAAGCCCGCGCTCACGAGCCAATACCCCGCGCTCACTCATTAGATGGCAAGACCGCCGTCAGCCTGTATGACCTGGCCGGTGATGTAACTTGCGGCATCGGAAAGGAGGAAGGTCGCGATGCGCGCGACCTCTTGCGCGGTCCCGAAGCGCCGCAACGGGATCGCGTCGGCCATCTTTGTGCGGTACTCCACCGGCAAGGATGCCGTCATCTCGGTATCGATCAAACCAAGTGCCAGCGCGTTGACGGTCACGTTTCTGCCGGCAACTTCTTTTGCCAGGGCCTTGGTGAATCCGATGATGCCCGCTTTCGAAGCCGCGTAATTCGCCTGGCCGGGCATCCCCACGATCCCGCTGACCGAGGTGATGCTCAGGATCACTCCCGAACGGGCACGGATCATCGGCGCCACCGCCGCCCGCGAAAAATTGAAAACTCCCTTGAGGTTGGTGGCAATCACCTCGTCCCAGTCCGTTTCGCTCATTACCAACAGGAGTCTGTCACGGATGATGCCTGCGTTGTTGACAAGAAAGTCGATCCCGCCGAACTCCTTTTTAACATCCTTGACCATTCCCTCAACGGCGGCATAGTCCCTGACGTCCACGTGGTAGGCTTTGGCCGTCCTCCCCATGGACATCAGTTCCCCGGCAAGACTCCCTGCCTCACCGGCGCTGTGCGCATAATTAAACGCGACGTCACATCCTTGCCTGCCTAATTCCAGGCAGATGGCACGCCCGATCCCCCTTGCGGCGCCCGTCACAATCGCTGTCTTACCCTTGAACATCATGAAGCCCCCGCAGTCAGGATGAGCCTGCCCGGATGCGCCGGCAGATCGCCGCGCCGACCTCACGGGTACCCAGGGCGCCCTGCAGGTCCTCCGTGCACTCGCCGGCCAGTACGCACTCCTGCACCGCGTCCTCGATCCGCTTCGCCTCCTCATCCCAGCCCAGGTGCCCCAGCAGCATCTTCGCGGACAGGATCGCACCCATCGGATTGGCCACGTTCTTGCCGGCATAGCGCGGCGCGGATCCGTGCACCGGCTCGAACATGCACACCTCGTCCGGACGGATGTTCCCTGACGCCGCCAGCCCGATTCCACCCAGCAGCTGCGCACCCAGATCCGTGAGGATGTCGCCGAAGGTGTTGTTCGTGACGATGACCTGGAAATGCGCCGGTTCACGGACCATCATCATGGCCAGCGCATCGATGTAAATGTGCTCGGGTTCGATCGCGGGATAGCGCCGCGCGACTTCCTGGAACGTGCGCTGCCAGAGATCCCCGCCGAATCGCAGGGCATTGCTTTTATCCGACATCGTGACCTTTTTCCGGCGGTGTTTGACCGCATACGCGAATGCCGCCTCCAGAATCCGCTCCACCCCCTTGCGCGATGAGATGCTCTCCTGGATCGCAATTTCGTCGGGAGTGCCTTTCTTGAAAATGCCGCCCATCCCCACGTACAGGTCCTCCGTGTTCTCGCGGAAGATGGTGAAATTGATGTCGGCCTCCGTGACGTTTTTCAGCGGCGTCAGCCGCCGCGCCAGGAGCTTGATCGGACGGATGTGCGCATACAGGTCGAGCCCGAACCGGATGCCGAACAGTATGTCCACCGCGTGCTTCATGTCGGGAATCCGCGGGTCGCCGAGAGTCCCGAGCAGGATCGCATCGAAGTCCGACCGGAAGCGGTCGAGCGCATCCGCGGGTAAAGACACGCCTTCCCTGATGTAGCGCTCCGCCCCATAGTCGAACTCCGTGGTCCGGATTGACTTGCCGCTCACCTCCGCTACCTCATGCAACACATTCAAGGCCTCGCGGGTGACCTCGGGCCCGATTCCATCACCAGGTATCACTGCGATTCGTATCATCTTATCTTCCCATCCGGGCCTGGACAGATATCGCCCGGGAACAGAAACCCATCCTCTCGCTCACACCGGCACCACCAAAGGAACGCCGGCGTCAGAGCCGCGACCCTCCGGGAGCGTTTTGCCGACGTCCATAATACCCCACATTCCGCAAATCAGGGCGCAATGCCCTCCCGCTTCTTTTTATACAGCCGGCGCAACACTGCGACCAGCAAGATGCCCAGGACCGCTCCCGCGGCATCGGCCGCCAAATCCTGCAGCGACGCAACCCTTCCGGGCACATAGCTCTGGTGGAACTCGTCGGACGCCCCGTAGAGCACCGTAATCATGGCCGGCAGCCAGTAGCCGCCGCGACGGGCTGCAACGGCAAGCCCTTCGTGGACCGCCCAGAACGCCAGCAGATACAATACAGTGTACCCGGCCGCGTGCAAAACGGTATCAGGAATCGCCTCGAGTGCGGGTGACTCGATCGGCCCGGAACTCTCATAAAAAATCAGTCCCATGTACAGCAGGACCGGCAATCGGTAGACGATGAAATGCATTGAAGGGGTACCTGTTTCTCGAGCGGCCGCCGGTGTCAAAAAGGGAACGGGTACATCAGGAACCCAACCACAATGGAAAGAAACACAAAGCAGGCGAAAAGATAGAGGAAATACCTGAAGCGCTCCCATGCCCCGTATTTGGTGATGAAAGCAAAGACCAGGGAAACAAGTGCGCTGAAGATAACCATCAGGAGGAAATGGTTATTCAAGGCTTCCTCCCCATGGCGATGTCAAATGCATCCACAATCACCAGCATGTTCAGGAGCCCGGCAGTGTAAATGAAGACGTTGCCGAAATCGTAAGTGTAGATCGCGGGGTCCCCGGTTCCCAACCCGCGAAGCCACGAAAGCCAGTACAGCAGCCCGCTTCCCGCATCGGCGATGAACTTCAGCGTCGAGAACAGGTCCGAAAAATCGGGATTGAACAGCCTCCCGTTCAGCGCCAGCCCCAGGGCGAACATCGCGCTGATCGTCCCCAGGAACACAAAGGCCCGGTCCCACTTGCGCAAAAGCGCGTGGCCGAGTCCGGGGACCAGCGCCCCCGTCACGCACGCCGCCAGGGTGATCAGCATGCCCGCTTCCTTGTGCGGCGTTACCACTTCCACGGGAAGCGTCTCCAATTCCGCGGGGGCGGCTTCCGCTTCGTGCTGAATCGACTCCGTGTCCATAGGTCACAAATCTTACGGAAAGGGTATGGTACAGTCAAGGGAAAGCCTTTGAGCACAAGGGATTCGGCTTGACAGTCGCGGCGGCCAACCATAACATGGCCTCGCCGTAAGCACTCTATGCGAGGTTTCCCATGAACTTAGATACCCTGCTTCGCACCATGGTAACCAAAGGCGCTTCCGACCTGCACCTCAAGGCCGGCGCCTTCCCCCATATCCGCGTCCACGGCGATCTCGTCCCCCTGGGCGAGTTCGGCAAGGCCACCAAGGAAGATACGCTCATGATGGCTTTCTCCATCATGACCAACAAACAGAAGCAACGCTTCCGCGACAATGCCGAGGTGGACCTGAGTTATGGATTGAAAGGCATGGGGCGGTTCCGCGTGAATGTCTTCCAGCAGCGCGGTTCCGTCTCGATCGCGATCCGCGCGATCCCGGTGAGCATCCTCAATTTCGAGGACCTGTTCCTGCCTAAGGTGCTGGCGAAGATCTCCAAGGAGCCTCGCGGCCTGGTGTTGGTGACGGGCACCACCGGAAGCGGCAAGTCGACGAGCATCGCGGCCATGCTCAACTACATCAACGAGAACATGACCCGCCACATCATCACCATCGAGGATCCCATCGAATTCCTGCACAATGATCGCGTCAGCATATTCAGCCAGCGCGAGATTTCCGTGGACGCGTCCTCCTTCGGCAATTCGCTGCGCTCCGCTCTGCGCCAGGATCCCGACGTCATCCTGGTCGGGGAAATGCGCGACCTGGAGACTATCGAGACTGCCCTTCTGGCCGCCGAAACCGGACACCTGGTCTTCAGCACTCTCCACACCGTGGATGCCCTCGAGACCATCAACCGCATCATCGCCGTATTCCCCTCGCACCAGCAGCGCCAGATACGCCTCCAGCTCGGCATGGTGCTGCGCGCCGTGGTCTCCATGCGCCTCATCCGCCGGTCCGACACCAAGGGCCGTGTTCCCGCCATCGAAGTCATGATCGTGACCGAATTCATCCGCAACTGCATCATGGATCCCGAAAAGACCCGCCTGATCCGACAGGCGATCGCCGCAGGAACATCGCAGTACGGCATGCAGACATTCGATCAATCCATCTACGAGCACTACAAGGCGGGCCGCGTCTCCTACGAAGACGCGCTCATCTACGCCACCAATCCCGATGAATTCAAGCTGCGCGTCCAGGGCATCTACACCACCAAAGACGCCGCCATGGAGGCCATGGAAGACGAGCTTTCGGGCCAAACTCAGTGAACAAGGCGGACCCCTTGCGCAGTCTCATGCACAGGGCCGGCGCCCTCCTGGCCAGGCGCGCTTACAGCCGGGGACAACTGCGCGACAAGCTCGCCCCTCATGCAGACCCCCCGCAGATTGAAGCCGCCCTCGACCGGCTGCAACAGCTGAACCTTCTCAACGACGCGGATTATGCTTATAATTCTGCAGTCCGCTGGATCAAACAGGAGGGCTGGGGCGCTTACAAAGTGCGGCACCGCCTCTTGCTCCGGCAGATACCGGAGCGCACCGCCGAAGCCGCCATCGAACGCGTCCGGCAGGAAATCAGCGACTCCCGGGCCCTGGCGGATTACCTCGACCGGAGGGAACGGACACAGCCGCTGCCGGAAGACCGAAAAGGCATCCATAAGCTCATCATGAGCTTGCGGCGCCGGGGCTTTCCCGAAGAGGCGATCTGGAACGTCCTCCGCAGGCGGATCCCTGCAGCGTCATGGCAGAAATTTGAACCGGGAGACTAACTTGCTCAGCAGCCACGCAATCCGAGAGGGTTTTTTAAGGTTCTTCGAGCGCAACAGCCACAGAATCGTCCCCAGCGCCTCCCTCATCCCCTACAACGACCCGACGCTGCTGTTCAGCAACGCCGGCATGAACCAGTTCAAGGACGTTTTCCTCGGCAAGGAAAAGCGCCCGTACTCCCGCGCCTGCAGCAGCCAGAAATGCATGCGGGTCAGCGGAAAACACAACGATTTCCGGGAAGTGGGACACTCCACGCGCCACCACACCTTCTTCGAAATGCTCGGGAACTTTTCCTTCGGCGATTATTTCAAACCCGACGCCATCCGCTTCGCGTGGGACCTCGTTACGCGCGATTACGGCATCGATCCGGCCCGGCTGTGGGTCACCGTGTTTCGCGACGACGATGACGCCTGGAACATCTGGCATCAACACGTCGGCCTTCCCGCGGAGAAGATATTCCGGCTGGGTGAAAAGGACAACTTCTGGGCCATGGGAGACACCGGCCCCTGCGGCCCCTGCTCCGAAATCCACTACGACTTCGGGCACAGCCCTGTCCCCGGTCACGGCGACTGCGACCTGACCTGCTCCTGCGGCCGCTGGGTGGAGGTCTGGAACCTCGTCTTCATGCAGTTCAACCGGGACGAATCCGGCACGATGGCGCCTCTCCCCTCCCCCTCCATCGATACCGGCATGGGCCTCGAAAGGGTCGCCACCATCCTCCAGGGCAAAGGCACAAACTACGACACGGACCTCTTCCGTCCCCTGCTCGACGAGATTTCAACCATCGCCAACACCGACTACGGCGCCGATCCCAACGACGACGTCTCCATGCGCATCATCGCCGATCATGCCCGCGCCGCCACCTTTGTCGTTTCCGACGGGCAGTACCCCGGCAACGACAAACGCGGCTACGTCCTCAGAAAGATCATGCGCCGGGCCATCGTGCACGGTAAAAAACTGAAGATCGAGAGCCCGTTTCTCTACCGGGTTTCCGGCACAGTCATCGGAATCATGAAGGACCCCTACCCGGAACTCGCCGGCAACAGGGAGACCATCGCCAGGGTTATCAAACAGGAAGAAGACTCCTTCGCCGACACTCTGGAACAGGGCCTGAGGGATTTCGACGACCGGGTGCGGAACCTCGCCGCCACAGGTTCGCACACCCTGCCGGGCGACGTGGCTTTCTTTTTGTACGATACCCGCGGCCTGCCCCTGGAGATCATCGAAGACCTCGCGGAGGAGCACGGCCTGGGCGTCGACGAAGCGGGATTCGCCGCCGCGCTCGAGGAGCAGCGCGAACGGTCCAGGAGAGATTACCAGACAGGCAAGATCCGCGAACAGGTCGCCCAGGCGGTTTTCCGCGGCAAAACCGAGTTCGCCGGCTACGGTTACACGGCCCCGGTCCCCGCCACTATCGTCGACATAATCGCCGAAGGCGAACCGTGCGATTCGATCCCGGCGGGCCAGACGGGGGAAATCGTCCTGGACGCCACCCCCTTCTACGCCGAGGCCGGCGGCCAGGTCGGCGATACCGGCCTGATTTCTTCGGAGCACGGCAGTGCGCTGGTCACAAACACCCTGTATCGAGGAACAACCATCGCGCACATGGTTGAAATGAAATCGGGATGCCTCCAGGTCGGGGATGCCGTTACCGCAGCAATCGACCTCGACCGGCGGCGGCTGACCATGAAAAACCACACGGCTACCCACCTCCTGCATGCGGCGCTCCGCTCCGTCCTCGGCCCTCATGTCAAACAGGCCGGTTCCCTCGTCGCCCCCGACCGACTCCGCTTCGACTTCTCCCACTTCGCCCCTCTGAGCACCGCCGAAATCGAGAAGATCGAAGACCTGGTCAACGAACAGGTCTGGCTCGATACTCCGCTCCATACGACAGTAATGGATCTCGACCAGGCTGTGCAGTCCGGGGCCGTCGCCCTGTTCGGCGAAAAATACCAGGAACGGGTCCGCGTCGTCGAAATCCCCGGCTTCAGCCGCGAACTCTGCGGCGGCACCCACGTCCACTCCACCGGCGCCATCGGCCTGTTCAAGATCGTCGCCGAAGGTGGCATCGCCGCCGGCATCCGGCGCGTGGAAGCGATCACAGGACGCGCATCACTCGAACGCTTCCGCGCCGACGAACAGCTCCTGGACTACGTTCAAGTAGAACATAAAGTATCTCCACGTGAGTTACCTTCATTATTGGATAAAATAAATGCGCAGATTCATGATCTGCAGCGCCAGGTCGCCGATCTGAAGATGCAGATCGCACGTGCCGACATCGCCGGTCTGCTGGCAACTGCCCGTGAGATCGAGGGGGTGAAAGTGGTTGCTCATGCCTTGGGCGAAATCGACCGGCCCGGCATGCGCGCGCTCGCGGATGAACTCCGGCAGAAGATGGGTTCGGGTGTCGTGATTCTGGGGGCGCCATTGGAGGGCAAGGTAGCTTTGGTGGTAATGGTGACGGCTGACCTTGCCCAACGTCTGCCGGCTGGTAAGATTATAAAGGAAATCGCGCCTATTGTCGGCGGGTCCGGCGGCGGAAAGGCCGAACTTGCCGAGGCCGGGGGTAAAGATTCCTCGCGCCTGGCCGATGCATTAGAGCGGAGCTATTCCGTAGTTCGGGCACAACTGGGCGGAAGTGTTTAAGATCCAATAGACTTTTTGCGAGTTTCGGACGTCTCTAGGGAATGAAGCGTGGGATGCCTGCCGGAGGGGTATTCCCGGCTTTAAAGCGCGGGCTGAAGCCCGCGCTCACTCTGATCAAGGAAAGAGTACCAGATGGCGGAACGGGCGCAATTCATCTCA
>Ga0113563_10001171_pt1 | contig 14483 bp, 11 predicted proteins | sample Mud3Dept3metaG_FD_80117 | JGI IMG/M metagenome (GOLD analysis project Ga0113563, IMG submission 80117) | Freshwater wetland microbial communities from Ohio, USA, analyzing the effect of biotic and abiotic controls - Mud 3 Core 4 Depth 3... | ecosystem: Environmental > Aquatic > Freshwater >...
GCAGGTCGGTGGTCCCACCTGTCAGTCTGAAAGAACAACCAGTTAACGCATCGATTTGTCTTCGTCTGCCTTCACCATCACGGCCTGGAACCCGTTGGCGGTGTACGTCTGCGCTGTCGGGGGACGCTGAAACAAGCGTGACGCCAGGTAGATCGGCAGCCAGCAAAGCAGCTTGCCAAGCTTGCTCCCGCGCTCCTCGAGATGCGCCCACAGCAGCCAGCCGATGGTCTGGGCCAAACTGTGAACCGGCCGCATTTCCACCACGCGGAAACCCGCGCGCTCCCCCAGTTGCTCCAGTCCCGCCCGGGTGTAGCGCCGGAAATCGAAAGGCGTGGGGTGAAAAGGCTGCAGAAAAGGCACCGATACCACCAAATGTCCGTCGCGCGCCAGCAGCCGGTGAAATTCGCCCATCACTTTCTCAGGATCGGGAACGTGTTCCAGCACCGCGTTGCACAGGATCGCGTCATAGCAACCATCCGGCCGGGGAATGCTGGTGAGATCGCACCGGAACGCGCCGGGTATCGAAGTTTGAATGTCGCAGTTTTCCACGCTGCCGGCATGCCAGCTTTTGAGCAGGATCGTAATGTCCCGGTCGCCGCAGCCCGCGTTGAGCACCCGGCCCTTGAGGTACGGGGCCATGGGGGCGAGCTCCTGTTCGATCGCGATGAAATTGACGGGAAACTTCAAGCTTGCTTCCTCTCGACGTCAAGGAGACCGCGAATACTCCGTGCGATCTGTTCGCTACCGACGGCGAGGTCATGGCGCTCCAGAACTTTGCGCCGGGCTCCTTCGCCCAGGGTGGCGCGCAGCTCCGGATTCTCCACCAGCCGCAGCACGTCCGCAGCCATGGCATCCACGTCGAGGTACGGCACCACGAAACCCGCATCGGTCTCCACGAACTCCGGCGCGCCGCCTGAATGCTCGAAGCACACCAGCGGCTTGCCCAGCGAGGCGGCATCGAGCATCACCAACGGAAAAGGATCTTCCCGCGAGGGCAGGACGAAGATGTCGAACTGCGCAAAGTACGGTAAGTGGGCACTCACCGGCCCGGGAAACACCAGCCGGTCCGCGATGCCGAGGACCTGGGCATCCTGGTGCAGGTTGCGGTAATCCACCTGGTCGAGCGGCCCTCCAAGCCACACGAAAACCACCGGCTTCCCGGTCGCGGCGATAACCCGCTGCGCGAGCTGGACGAATAAATCCGTGCCTTTGCGCCAGACGATGGTGCCGCAGGCGCCCACCACCACTGTTCCCTGCGGCAGGTCCAGAGGAGGCTTGGCGCGCGATGCGGCCTGCTGGTTCGCTTGCACATCGATGAACGGATAAGCCAGGGCCACCCGGTCCTTGGGAACCAAGGTCTCCAGGTAGCCGGCTACCGCCTTCGAACCGGCCAGGAAAAAATCCGTGCTCGCCAGGATCTGCCGCAGGTTATGCGCGCCGAAGGAATGCTGTATGGAGTAGGCAAGTTCGTGGACGTGGCACACGATAGGACAACCCAGGGCCTTCAGGCAGACCTGGAGGTTACCGTTGGTGATGGTGTTGGCGTAAACGAGCCGGATGTCGCGTTGCTGCAATTCGTTCAGCACCAGGGGATCCAATTCGTTCCGATTGCCAAGCACGATGGTGGTGCCCAACTTGCGGAATTCCCGCTCCAGCTCGCCGCCGCTCGCGAGCAGAATGGTGCATGCAACGTCAAGGCGTTTGGCAAGACTGGCAATCAGATCCAGCAGGAAAATTGGCGCGCCGGTGCGGGAGGCGTCGTGGGAAATGAAGAGGATTTCCGGTTTGCCGGAAGCCGGGACCCGGAAGATATTCGCCGGCCCCGAAATCGTTTCCGGCGCGCGGGGGCCGGCTGACTGTGTCAGGGGCAGGTGCCGGCGGACCATTGCCCCGACACCTGCGATCCCTTCCTGCCGCCATACCTTGGGGATGCGCTGCAGAAGCCCCCCCCAGCCCCCGGCGTTCGCCACCGTGGTGGATAATTCCCGCCAATACGTGCCGGCACGCCGCCTTTGGAAACCGTACCAGCGCAACGGTGCGAGTAATTTCCATGCATTCGAACGGTATATTTGTTCCAGGGTGGCAGCCAGCATCGCCACGTCCCGCTCCCAGGCCGCCACAGCCTCGTTGGTTTTCTCCAGACTGGCTTGAGCAACGTTGAGTCGCGCTTCGGTGTTCCATACCAGATCAACGAGCCGCCGGACTTCCCCCTGGGTTCCAAGCAGCTCGCTTTTGCACTGGTGGTAAAGGTCACCCATGGCTTTCAGTTCATCGGGGGTGATTCGATCCTGCCACTTGCCGAACAATGCCCGCGCAGCCAGACGCACGGCTTCCGGGTCGAACGCGAGGGGCGAAACAGCGGACTTGCCGCCGGTGAAATACGTGGCGGTGATCCGGTCCACATAGACGAAGCGGGCGGTCTGCGAGATCTGCAGCCAGAAATCCCAGTCCTCGTAGACATCCAGCGTTTCGTCGAACCGCGCGCCGTCTTCGACCAACCGGCGGGGCAACAAAGCGGCATGGCTGGGAATGAAATTGCCGGCCAGCAGCTTGGCCCTGCTCTCGAACGGTTCCCCGAAGACGCGTGAAATCCTGCGCTCCGGATCGTGCCGGTCCATGCAGCGCACGCCCGCATACGCGACCACCCCGTCGCCTTCCTTGCGCAACGTGGCAACCAGTTGACCGAGGTGATCCGGATCCAGCGTATCGTCGTCATCGAGCAACGCCACATACACGCCGCGCGCAGCCTCGAGGCCCGCGTTGGCGGCGCGGCTGCGGCTTAAGGGCTCACCGGTTTCGATGAGGCGCATGACGAGCCGGCCATTGAAATCCGGCACGGGCGAATGCCGGCCGCCCTTGGCATTTACCACGAGCACTTCGATATTCGGGTAGGTTTGCGCTGCGATTGAAGCGAGTGCCTCCCCCAGCGTAGCGCGATCCATGCTGCGCACGATTACGCTGACCAGTGGCACATCGGCGCCCTCGACGGCCACGCCCAGCCGGCGCCGGCGCCCCAGCGCAGATTCGAACAGCGGCGCGAGACCATTCGCCAGCTCCGCCGCCGTGGCCACGAAAAATGCCTCTGCCGCGTGCACGGTGTGGCCGAGCGTGTAGCCACGATAGCGATTAAGTGCGGCGATGCGTTCGTCATAGGGCTGCTCCGCGAGTTGGGACCGGAAGCAGCGCATCGCCGTGCGTTTTTGCTCCTCGCAGGCCGTGATGTCGATCAGCGTGTTGGGCAGCAACGGTGCGCTCACCTCGTAGAAGGCGATGCGCCGCGCCCCGCCCAGCCGCCGCAAGGCCTCGGCCGCCGCCAGCGCCAGCGCCTGGTGGTCGGGATGCAGTTCGGTGAGCGCCGGCGCGAACACCAGGTCAGCTTGCGCTGCCTGCATTGCATCCAGCACCTTGAGTACCAGCGCTTCGCCATACCGGATCCCCCGGTCCGGCAGCCGCCAGAAGGCCGGTGCCGGATAGCCGAGCACCCCGGCCGCGGCCCGCGATTCCGCCTCGCGCTCCGCGATCAGCGTGCCTGCGCCCGGTGCACCGGCCGCGCCGCCGAGCGCCCCGTCGCTGGCGACGATCACCGTGATCGTCGCGCCGGCCGCGGCCAGCAGGCGCAACGTGCCGCCGCTGCCGAACACCTCGTCGTCGGCGTGAGGCGCCAGCAGCAGCACGCGCCGCTCCGCGGGCAGGGGGCTCGCCGCCATCGGCATCAATGCGTTTTCCAATGCGGTATCGACGCTGCCTTGCACGCAGTCTCCTCGCGTCAGCGCAGCCGGTTTGCGAGACGTCGTGACATGCGCCTCACGGGATTCTCGATGTAACGGTAGGAAAGCACCGCGAGAACGAGCGTAGCCATCACGTAAGCCAGCCAAATGTGAGGAACCGAGCCCGCCCCGAACCAATTCCCGGCGATTCTGGGGACGGCGTTGTGCAGCAAATAGACGGCATAGCTTATCGATCCCATGAAGAAACAGACTGTGCTTATTTTAGAGGTTCCGGGGCGCTCATCCAGAAAATAAAGCAAGCCGTATAGCAGCATGCCAAAACCCGCGGCTACGCCCAAGGTGAAAAAGGTGAGGGCCAGCGCACGACCAGACAGGATCACATCGCCTACCCCTGAAAACCAGGCGAGCAGCGCTGCTACCAGGGCGATGCCGGCCGTCGCCGAAACCATGGCCAGCGGCGCACTGCGCCAATGTGGATATTGATGGCGCAACGCGTACAGCAGTATCCCGACGGCAAATTCGCAGAACTGTCCAGGCAGGTTGAACCAAAGCCTGGTTGCCCAGTTTACCGGCAACGCCGGGCCATTGTGATAAAAAGAGATGCCCAGGCGAATCAGGACGCCGACGATGAGCAAGCAGACCGCACGGGCCACAGGTGATTTGGAACGCCACGCCGCGAGAAACGGAAGCAGCGCATAAAACTGGATCTCCGCGGGAAGGCTCCAGTATGCAGGGTTGAAACGGAACACCGTTTCCCGATCGGTCCACGTTTGCGCGAACACTGCATGGAGCGCGATGTCGCGCCCGAGACCTTGCTGCTGATGGTCGAGCAGCAGGTACAGGATCAGCGAAGTCCAGTACAGAGGCAGCAATCGCCCAGCCCGCCGCAACGCAAATGCAGCGGGCCTGATCTGCTGAATGCCGAGCGCCAGGGGGGCGAACAAGAATCCGCTGATGACGAAAAACCAGTCGACCCCGACGAACAGCAACCGAAACCACGACGGAAGTTCAGCGGAGTACAGCTGATAATGGACGAGCATCACCATGCAAGCCGCCACCCCACGTGACAACTCGATGGCCTGCAAGGTTTCGGAACGCGGCTGTGACATGAAATGGCGTGGTCGGACGTTGGCTCTGCAGGCAGCGTCAGCGAAAATCCGTGTCCCCACCCATCAGCCACCAGTGACCGCGCAATTTCCCGAGGTCCGGTGATGAACTCCAGATGATGGTCGGAACCGGAACCCCGGCAGGCGCCAGCGCAGGGCGCGATGCGGCAAACGAGTCCGCGGCTGCCGGTGTCAGCCAGGCAAAAACTTTTTTCCGCCCGAGCCGGCCTGCCACGCGACGGGCGACAGCGACCAGGAGTGGCAAAGACTGCGGCGGGGCCACCGCGTCGAGCAATTCGACACCGGCCTCGCCATGATCGCGCAGGACGACAAGTCCGATCGCAGCGCCGGTGAAGCGCTGCTGCACCAGGAAAACAAGATAGTTGATGGTGGGGTGTTCCAGAAAGCGGTGCCGGATATGCGCCGCGCCGCGTACGGCGACGACGACACCGGTAAGCGTTTCGGCCATCGTTTGCCATAGCGCATCGACGACGTCGAGGTGTTCCAATGCCAGCGGCCTGGCCCGCTGGAACAAACTCGGACGACCCGGCAACGCGGGCCAGCTCGCCTCCAGCACCTCATCAACGCGCGCGTAGATGCCCAGATGTTCGGCGAGCCGCGTATGGCGCTCCGAGGGAAAACCGAAGGCGAGCGCGTAGGCGCGGCCCGGTCCCACGCAGCGTTCCGCAAACGCTGTCGCAGCAAGAAAGAATGGCCCCCGGCGCGTCAGCACGCCGCGTTCGGCCGGGTCCACCATCACGTCGCCGATCTGCACTGCCGTCGCCGACGTTCCGAACCAGCGAATCTCCCGCGGCATGCCGCCGTAGAAGGCCACGGGCCTCGCGTCCCGGCACACCATGATGCCGATGGGATCAAGGCCGGCGTATTTCCACCGCCACTGGGCGGGCGGCAGCGCGTGCCCGAAGGCACGGCCGAACAGTTCCAGCAGCGCCGGCTCATCCGCCGGCCGCGCCCAACCGACGCTCCAGCGTGCGTGTTCCGGTGCGGTCGCGGGCCCGGCATCGCTGGTCTGCGCATCCCATTGCGAATGGCCGCCGCGGGAGGCGCTGGAACCCTTCTCAAGCATCAGAAAGACACCGGCTTATTTCAGCGAGATTCCCGGCGCGGACGAACAGGAAATTTTCGACGATGGGCCGCGTGTAGCCGTGAGCTGCCGCAGCCGCCGCAGCGGCGGCGGCAACCGTCGTATTGTCCGCATGCCGCAAGGGCGCGACAAGCCCGGCAATATCGATGCTGGCGAGCTGGCCCGCCTGCTGTTCCAGATCGGCGCATGCCGCCTCGGTCCACCCGCTGCCGTCGAAACCGAGAATACAGAAACCCTGCGCTTTCATCCATTGCAGCCACAGCCGTGGATCGCTGCCGGCCTCAAGCATTGCCAGCGGCGAATATTCGCAAAGGATTTTCAGCCGCGGGCTCTGCGCGAGCGTGGCGGCGAGTCCACGCAGCGCGTGCGGCTCGAAACCCTCGATGTCGATCTTGAGCAAATCCAGCGGCGCCAGCGCCAGTTCATCTCCCCGGCGCGCCGGCACTTCGATGCCGGGCCCGTCGCAACAGACGGACGCGTAGAGCCGGTGCATGCCGGCATTGTCCTTGCTATGAAACAGTCGCGCGCCACCCGATTTGTCGGACAAGGCCAGCGCGTGCAGCCGGACCCGTCCCTGCGCCTGCAGCTCCCGCGTATTGGCGTCGAGCAGTCCGAAATTGTCCGGGTCCGGTTCGATCGCATCCACGCGGCCCGTCGGACCGACCCGTTCGGCAAACAGGGTCGTGTAGTAGCCGAGGTTGGCGCCGATATCGAGCACGCGGTCGCCGGGACGCAGCAACGCTACGCAAAGTGCCGACTCGGCCGGCTCGAATATCCCGTTCGCGGCGAGGCCGAGGCTGTCGGCCGCGTCCACCCAGAGCATTCGTCCATCGGCGAGAGCGACGCGCCGCCAACCGGCGGTCGCGGTGGCCGGAACGGCCGCTTGCGTCGGCGCATGTCCGGGTAAACTGCGCCAGGAGTGAGGCAGATTGACGAATCCCGGCTCAGGCAGGGAATCATTCACCGCCAGCGTAGCGACGCCGAGCGCACTGTCGTAGATGTGCAGGGCATTCTCGCAGGCGAGATAAACGCCGACCAGATACTCCCCTTTGCGCAAGGCGAGCCGCGGGAAGGTGAGTGTCGCTTCACCGCGGCCCAGCGCATCCCGCTCGATCGTTATTCCGTCAGAGCGGCTCACCGCGCAGGTCACCGCCAGCAGCGAGCCATAATCAAGCGTGACGCCCACGACGGGTGGCGGCAAGGACGGGTCTGATTCGAACTGCAGATTCACCGTCAGCGTGTTTTCTCCCGGGCGGGCGAGCAGATGGCGCCCCTGTTTGCCATCGAGCGCGACCGCAACGCGCGTGAAGTGGGCGTGGCCGGCAGGTGTCGTGGCCGGCAGCTGCGACGAAGGGGCTGCTGCGGTTGCGGGTTTTGCTTCGTTTGCAAGTGCCCCGCCCCCCAATAGAAAAGCGGTATAGCGCCGCACCACTTCCTGGGGCGCGCCCAGCATCACCAGGCGGCCCTGATCCAGCCAGAGCACCCGATCGCAGAATGCCTCCACCTGATAGAGCGAATGCGAGCAGAACAGAATCGTGGTGCCCTTGTGCTTCATCGCCATGATGCGGTCAAAAGACTTGCGGGCGAATTCGCCGTCGCCCACCGCCAGCGCCTCATCCACCACCAGGATGTCCGGATCGACGCTGGTCGCGACTGAAAACGCGAGCCGCACGTACATGCCGCTCGAATAGGTCTTGACCGGCTGCTCGATGAAATCGCCGATCCCGGAGAAATCCACAATCTGCCCGAAGCGCGCTTCGATCTCCGCCGTGCTCAGGCCCAGGATCGAGGCGGCGAGGAACACGTTCTCACGCCCGGTAAACTCCGGGTTGAAGCCGGCTCCCAGCTCCAGCAATGCCGCCACCCGGCCGTGCACGGCAAGCGTGCCGCCGCTCGGGGCAAGCGTGCCGCACACGATTTGCAGCAGTGTCGATTTACCTGCGCCGTTGCGGCCGATTACGCCGAACACTTCGCCGCGGGGTATTTCGAAACCCATTTCGCGCAGAGCCCAGAACTCGCGGTAATAGCGGCGGCGGCCGCGCCACAACATCTGCTTCAACCGGTCCTGCGGCCGATCGTAGAGCAGATAGCACTTGGACAGCGCCTCGGCGCGGATTGCCGGGAGACCGCTAGATGACATCGGCAAATCCCTTGCGAGTGGCGGCGAACCAGCGTGCCCCGGCCCAGGCCAGGACGCTGGCGAGGACCAGTTGGAGCGCAAGCTGCGGCCACTCCGGCCACTGCCCGTCGAGCACCACGCGCCGCAACTGCTCGATCGCGGGCGTCAGCGGATTGGCCCGCAGCCAGGGCTGCCAGCGATCCGGCAGACTGCTGATGGGATAGAACACCGGTGAAAGGAACATCAGCAGGCTGATCGCGAGCGACGCAATCTGCCCCACATCGCGTATGAACACTCCGAGCGCGGCAAGGAACCAGCCCAACCCCAGCAGCAGGGGCACGAACGACGCCAGCACCAACGGCAGCGCCACGACGCTGAGCGGCAGGCCGCCGCGCGTGATGGCGGCGGCGACCAGCAGCACCAGCAGATTCAGCGCCAAATGGAACAATCCGGCGAGCACCATGATCCACGGCAGGATTTCGAGAGGAAAAACGACTTTCTTCACCAGATTCGGCTGATCGAGCACCAGTCGCGGCGCACGGCTTATCACCTCCGCGAACAGGCTGAAAACGATCAAGCCGGCATACACCTGCAACGCGAACTCGAAGTCGTCGGCGCCTTGCGCTCCCCAGCGCGCCTTGAATACCACGCGAAAGACGAAAGTGTAGACCGCCAGCAGCAGCAGCGGCGTCAGGAACGACCAGCCGAGCCCCAACAGAGTACCGCGGTAGCGTGCCAGTACTTCACGGCGCGCGAATTGCCAGATCAGGGTGCGCTGACGCCACGGCAGAAAATAGGCATGATTCATCGAGTCAGGTAGCTTTCGGCGGTTCCACCCGGCCCTCAGCCACGTCTTTGAGGTAGCCCGCGTCCTGCACATGCAACAGGTTGCCCTCGCGCTTCAGGATGCCGCGGGCCTGCAACACCTGGAACACGCGGGTAACCGTCTCGCGGCTGACGTTGATCATGATGGCAATCTCTTGGTGGGTCGGCGCGTGCGCGATCACCGTCTTGCCCTCCGCCACTTTCACGGACAGTTGGAACAGCTGTGCGCATAGCCGTTGCGCCTGATTGGGCAGGCCAACCAGTGTGCGCTGCGCCGACACGACACGCAAGCGTTGCGCCAGCCGCGTGGTGACCCGTTCGGCGATGCTCGGCGTGGAGAACATCAGCGTGCGCGCCTCGTCCCTGGGCAGGGTGGCGATGCGTGAGCGCGCCACCGCGATCACGAACTCGGGCCGTGGTTGCCCATCGATCACGGAGAGCTCGCCGAAATAGTCGTTCGGGTCGACGAAGTAGAGGCCCACTTCACGGCCATCGACCGTAAAATCGACGCCCTGCAGCCGTCCCTCGATCAGGAAACACATCACCTGTCCCCGCTCGCCTTTCTTCATCACCACTTCGCGACGAATGAAGCTGCGCTCCGACATGCGTTCGCTGAGACGCGCCAGCGTTTCAGCGGGCAGGTCGCCAAGCAGATTGAGTTTTTGCAGAACGGCAAGCGGTATTGGCATCAACAGCCCGCAGATGGCGCACCCCTGTCCGGCGCGTGGCCGTTGGGTGCGGCTTAATCTTAAAAATTGTGGCGGGAACCGCGCATTTTACGCGCAAAAACGTCGGGGCAATATATCTCAGGCTCGGGAAAAAATGGCGTTCTCGCCAGTGCAAAACGGCCTGATGCTAACGCGAAAACACCAGAGCGTCCAGACAAAGTCTGCGCCAACGGCATAGGGTGCCGGAAAGTGAGCTATTATTTCACCGGCCATGAATCTCCATCGCGTGTGCGTTTCGGTCGTGAGCCACCAGCAGGCGCAGCTGGCAGGAAATCTTCTTCGCGACATGGCCGCGTTCTGCCGCGATTGCGTCGAGGTCGTCCTGACCCTGAACGCCGACGAACCGCTGCCGTTCAGAACGGATGAATTCGGGTTTCCGGTCCGGCTCATCGTCAACACCACGCCGCGCGGATTCGGCGCCAATCACAATGCAGCGTTTGGCTGGTGCCGCGGGGAATCCTTCTGCGTGCTGAACCCGGACATACGATTGGCCGCGAATCCGTTTTTGGTGCTGGGCGAAGAACTCGCGCGTGGCAACGCCGGCGTCGTCGCGCCTCGCATTGTCGACCCGCATGGGCGCACCGAAGACAGTGCCAGACGCTTCCCCACGTTTATCAGCCTCGCCGCCAAGGCGATCGGACGCGCCAGGCGGCTGGACTATGATTACGATGTCGGTTCCGCGCCACTTTCCCCGGACTGGGTCGCCGGCATGTTCATGCTGTTCAGAACGGCGGCGTTTCGGGCGGTGCGGGGATTTGACGAGCGGTATTTTCTCTATTACGAGGACGTCGATATCTGCGCCCGCCTTCGAATGGCTGGTTACGATGTGCGCCTGGTGCCTGAAGCGACCGCCACGCACGAGGCGCGGCGCGCGAGCCGGCGCGAGTGGCGGTATCGGGCCTGGCATGCGCAAAGCGCGCTGCGCTTCCTGCTCACCGCGCGGCGAACACTGCTATGATCACGCGCTGAAATAAAAGCCGAGTTTCCTCATGTCCCGACCCCGGTTGTCCGTCGCACTGTGCTGCTACAACGGTGCGCTATTCGTGCGCCAGCAGATAGAAAGCATCCTCGCGCAGTCGCTGCCCGTCGACGAGATCGTGGTGTGCGACGACGGTTCGTCGGACCATACCCCTGAGATCGTGGCAGCGCTCGCTGCCCAAAGCGCCGTGCCACTGGCGCTCCATCGAAATTCGCGCCGGCTCGGCAGCACCGGCAATTTCGAACTCGCGATCTCGCTGACCCGCGGCGATATCGTGTTCCTGAGCGACCAGGACGATCTCTGGTATCCGAACAAAGTGCGGGACATGGTCCGCGAGTTCGAACGCAGGGATGACCTGCTACTCCTGCATACCGATGCGCGCCTGGTGAATGCGCGAGGCGAACCCCTGGGGCTCACGGTGTTCGAAGGGCTCGAGGTCACGCGCTGGGAGCGTACCCAATTGCATAGCGGCGGTGCATTTAGCGCGCTCGTGCGGCGCAACCTGGTCACCGGCGCGACGGCGGCCTTCCGGCGCGAGGTGTTCGAACTCGCGCGGCCATTCCCCGGCGAATGGATACACGACGAGTGGCTCGGACTGATCGCCGCCGCCTCTGGAACCGTGGATTTTCTCGAATATCCCCTCATCGACTACCGCCAGCATGGCGGGAACCAGATCGGTGTGCCACTGCTGTCATGGCGCGCAAAGCTCCGGCAGGTCGTGCATGCGCGCGGTGATTTTCACCGCAAACTGGAACACCGCGCCCGGGTCCTGTTCGATCGCCTGCAGGCGCTGGGGAACCGCGTCCCGCCGGACCGGCGCGACTGGGTCGGCGAAAAGCTCCTGCATGCGCACGTACGCGGCCATCTGCCCTCGAACCGCTGGGCCCGCCTGCCCATTGTGATCCAGGAACTGAGCACCGGCCGCTATCGCCGGTGTTCGACCGGATGGCGCAGCGTTGCGCGCGACTTGATCGAACCGATTCACCAGGTCGAGTCCGCGGGCGTCCCGCAGCGCGCTGAACGGCCGGACTGACCTCCGAGACCGACGGCTGCAATGGACAATGCGGCAACCATGCGCACCGTTCCACGGCCCGCCTGCCCCGTGTGCAGGACCGCGGGCGAGCCGGCCTATTCGGACCTGCGCGACGGCGTCTTCGGTACGGCGGGCGCATGGTCGATGCGCCGGTGCCTGAACCGGCGCTGCGGCCTCTGGTGGCTTGATCCGGCGCCTGATCCGCGAGACCTCGCACGCGCCTACGCCGGTTACTACACCCACGCGGACGGCCACGACGACCTTCGCAGCCCACTGCGCATGGGGGCGCGACGGGCAATGGTGGCGCGCATGCTCGGCTATCCGTCGCCCGAGGACCGGCGCGCGCGCCTGCTCGGAAATTTGCTCCTGTGTTCACCGCAGCGCCGTGAGTACGCGCTGTACCGCTGGTTCTACCTGCCGTTCGTGCGGGGAGGGCGGGTGCTCGAAGTCGGCTGCGGCGCGGGCGCGCAACTCGCCACCCTGCGCGACAGCGGCTGGACGACCCTCGGAGTCGAATTCGACGCGGCGGCGGCGGCGGCGGCGCGAGCGCGAGGTCTCGAGATTCTCGACGGCGAATTGCAGCCTCTCGCCCTGCCGGCCGCTTCCTTCGATGCGATTGTCATGGCGCATGTGATCGAACACGTGCCCGATCCCGTCGGACTGTTCGCGGAATGCCGCAGGCTGCTGAAGCCGGAGGGCCTGCTCGTCGCCATTACTCCGAATGCCGATTCCCTCGGCCATCGGCTGTTTGCGCATAATTGGCGCGGGCTCGAGCCGCCGCGCCATCTCGTCGTATTCACCGCGCCGGCGCTCGCGTTATGCGCCCGGCAGGCCGGATTTGAGCGGCCGCAAATCACCGCCAGCGCGCGCGACGCCGCAAACGTCATGCTGGCGAGCGGCCGCATAGCGCGGGTTGCGCCGGGTGAGCGCATCGAATCCCCGCGTGCGGATGCGCTGCCTCCCTTGCGCTTTCGCGCGCTGGAACACCTGGAACGAGTATTTGACGCGCTGGGCATCCGTCTCGGCGAGGAACTCGTGCTGGTCGCCCATCCCGGAGCGCCGGCAACGTCCTGAGACCGGATTGGCAAGATCCATCCGCACTACTCCACGGCCGGGCCGCGGCCGATCAGCCGCCACACCAATGCCGGCAATGCGACAGCACTGAGAAGCGCAAGCCCGCCGCGCGCGAGCGGACTCTCGAGCAGCGCCACTTCAATCAGCGCCGCCATCCCCAGCAAGACCGCAAACACCAGGCGGGGAGGGATGGTCCTGCCGCCAGCGGGAACGAAGGCGCGCGCCATGCGCAGCAGCACTATGGCATCAACGACGACCCGCCCCGTCCAGGCAATGGCGGCGCCGACGATGCCAACCGTCCCGAGCAGCCACCACAACACGGCAACGTAGAGGGGCAGTTCTGCAAGGTGCAGCTTGGCGATCCAGTCCGGACGCCCGGCGCTCTGCAAGTACGCAAACGGCACCTGCGCCATCGCGTTGACAAGCACGCCGGCGGCGAGCCACTGCAGCACGCGGTAGCTGTGCGACGCGAACTCGTCGCCCAGCCACAGTCCCATGCCCTCCCTCGCGAAAGCGACCATGACCACGACCACCGGGAAGATGACCGCAAACACCGCGGCAAGCGAACGCGTCATCAGTGCAGCAGGCGCCGCAGTTCCGTGCTGCAGCGCTCCGGAGAACACCGGAAACAGCACGCCCGACAGGGCGAACGGGACGAGCAGCAGCTTGGTCACGAGATCGTACGGCGTCGCGTAGTGCGCGACCGCCGCCATGTCGGCAACCGCGCCGACCACGAAGCGATCGAGGTATGTCATGAGAGGGCCCACGACGTTGGTGACGGTGAGCCAGCCGCCGAATCCGAGCAGCAGCCGCGCCACGCCGGAATCCGGAAGTTGCGGCCGGGCAAGTGCGGGCAGGGCCCTGACACAGGCGACCCAGTGAGCGATGAGTCCGAGGATGCGCACCCCGAGCAAGCTCGCGCTGATCAGTGCGAGGTCCGGGGTGATGAGCGCCACGGCGAGCGGCGCGAGAAACGTGAGCGCCGCCAGCGGCATGCGGATCAGGTTGGCGAGCCTGAACAGATGCAGCCCTTCCATGACCCCGCGCAAACCCGCCGCGGCGATCGTCACCGGGATCGATGGCACGAGAAACCAGATGGCACGCACGGTTTCCGTCTGCATCGATTCGGGGATGTTCAGCAGGGCGCGGGCCAGCCAGTTCGCCGCCGCCCCGAGAACGAGCGCGCCCGCGAGTCCAACCGCGGACATTGCACCAAGGCCCGTCCATACGTCGCGAGCCAGCGTGGTGTCCGCCGCTGACCCCGCATTCTCCGCCACCAGTTTGGTGAGCGCCCGACTCATGCCCAGATCGAGAAGGCCGAAGTATCCGGTAAGTATCCAGATCAGCGACAGCAAACCGAAACGCTCGATGCCGAGCGCCGCGAGCAGCAGCGGAATCGTAACGAGCCCGACGGCTAACGGCAGGACGGTGCCGGCAAGATTCCATGCCACATTCCCGACCAGAGCACTCCTTGCCGCCCAGTGGAGCCAAGCGCTCATATACCACCTGACTCCAAGAATTACGATATCCTAAAGTACACGGCAGACGATGAAGTCGTTGATGCCGCAGGCGGAGTAAGTTTTCATGGTGTGCCCTATAATCAATTTCCCGCCGATCTCGACCAGCGGTTCCGGCCTGAGGTGCGATGCTTCGCTGATCCGCGCGCCCATCCCGCCGGCGAGGGTCACGGCTGGCGTGTCTTTGGCATCCGTCTCGACAGTGGCCTGACCGTGAAAAGAAGTTGAAGGTGGCGAATTTTATCAGACTGCGCACAGCCGGCGCTGAA
>Ga0113563_10001172_pt1 | contig 14482 bp, 13 predicted proteins | sample Mud3Dept3metaG_FD_80117 | JGI IMG/M metagenome (GOLD analysis project Ga0113563, IMG submission 80117) | Freshwater wetland microbial communities from Ohio, USA, analyzing the effect of biotic and abiotic controls - Mud 3 Core 4 Depth 3... | ecosystem: Environmental > Aquatic > Freshwater >...
GTCATTGAACCAGATCTTGGTGATGATATCGATGGCGTTGTTGACTTCTGGGGAGTCAAACTTGAGCTCACCCTTGGTCCACTTATCATAGTTCTCCGGCGTGGTGGTGCGCAGCATGACCTCTTCGACCCAGTCGGTCATCGGCCAGCCGGTGGCGGCGCCGGACTCGATGCCGATGCACCAGGGTGTATCGCCGTCTTTGGAGATCTGGTCAGTTAGCGCCATCAATTCATCCCAGGTTTTCGGAATCGCATAACCAGCGGCATCGAAGGCAGCCTTGTTGTACCAGACCTCGCTCTTACCGTTGGTGCGATTCCAGATACCGGCCGTGATCGGGCCGCTGGGCGCCTGCATCTTGGCCATGTCCAGCCAGCCCTGCTTGTACTGCGCTTTCAGGTAGTCTTCCGGCAGGAAGGTCGAGACGTCGACCACTTTGCCCTTGCGGACCTGGGTATCCAATAAACCAGGCTGCGGGAAATCGGCAATGTCAGGCGGGCTACCGCCGTCTACTTTGACGCCGATATTGTCCTCAAAGCCTTTACCACCAATGTAATCGATGGTTATGCCGGTCTTAGTTTCGAAATCCTTGACAGATTCCTCGAACTTGACCTGGTCATTGCTGCTGAAGGGTCCATCCATCACGACGGTGGTGCCCTTATATTCGCCGTTCATAGCTTTTTCAAGAAAACCGCCCGGGATTACGGGCGCACCAGTGCCACAGTCTGCTGCTGCTACTTCAGGGGCTGCAGTGGGCTCAACTACTGCAGGAGCTTCGGTTGGCGCTGCAGCAGGGACTTCAGTTGGTGCCGGTGCTGCGGGGACTTCGGTTGGCGCCGCTGCTGCAGGGACTTCGGTTGGTGCTGCTGCTGCGGGAGCTTCGGTCGGTGCTGCCGTCGGTTGGGCGCAGGCTGCCAGGATCATGGCAGCAACGACCAACAGGCTGATTATTAACCAGATTGACTTTTTAGTCGTCATTTTCTTCTTCCTCCATAGTAATTTACGATATATTTAGGTGAGATACGGTGAATAGTTAGCAACTCAAACAAAGAAATAAGTCGATAAGACCTCCTTTCATCAGCTATTTAGATACCCCTAATATTTATTAATTGGAACCGTTTCCATTATAGCAATTATCAATAGCTTGTCAAGCATTTGTGACGTATTGTGCCATAAGATTAATTACACTTAGCTGTTACTCATAAGTGATCTAATAATTAAGATAATTCCTGCCCCATGCGGACAGCCAAAACGGGCCTGTCAATTGACTCGGCTACCTCCGCAGTTACATTCGCTGTATATAAATGGCGCAAACTTTTGGAGCTATAAGGTGAACCCAAGCCGATTAGATCATAGTCCCCTGATTGAACTTCTTCCTGGATCTCATGCACAATATTGCCATGACGAACTCTTAAGTTAATAGTAAGGCCAGCATCTCGAATATCATCCAGTGTATGGCGAAGGTTATGGGCTTGTGGGGTATCTGTCTCCAAAATATTATCGGGGTGGCGCCTGATTTCCGTCGCAGTCGGGTAATTTAAGCTAATTGGCTCAACGATATGCAATAGAGTAATTGCTGCTCCAGCAGCCTTAGCAATCAGCAAACTCAGATGCTCAAGGCTGAATGCATATCCCAACCCGCCCATACAGAGTAAAACACGTCTTAACGGCAGGCAAGTTTGCGGTACGTATAAAATGGGCGTTTCAACCTTAGCCAGTAACCGCCTGAAAGAACGCCCCTGGACGACGCGCTGCCAGGCCGGTCGCCCCAATGGCCCAACCACCGTTAGATATTTACCGGACTTGGTGATCTCGGCAATCGTGGTTGTACCATGTCCAGCGATGACCCTTTTCTCAAATGAGATGTCTTGTCTTGCAAGATTCTGTGCCATTACATCTAGTAAATCGAGTAGTTGTCGCTTGATCTTCTCATCTTCATCCACCCCTAATAAGAGAACTGGTTTATCAAGTAATGCTGCCAGCCATACACCATATTCCAGCGCCGGACGGGTAGAATCCTGGCCGTTTGTGCATAATAAGATAGAAAAATCATTCGTCATCATCTGAATAATACAATCCCAAAGATACCCGCCCCAAATAAAACAAGCGGCGCTGGGGCATTGAACACCAGGCCAACCAGGCTGAGTACTGCGATAATAATTGTTGTAACCTTGATCCGTCGGTCATCACCTTTAAAAATATCCCAGGCTACCAGGAAGATTAATACTGCGACCGCGGGCACCAGACCATGTACAAATCGATTAACCCACGCTTCATTATGTAAACGTTGCAGTAAGGCGACAACAGCCAGCATCATAATGGTCGGCGGCAGGATCGCTCCGAACAGAGCGGCGACTGCACCCGAGATTCCACCAGCAGCGTAGCCAACAAACATCGCTAATTTCATTGCTTCACTGCCTGGAACGACGCTGGAAAAACCCACTGCTTCAATAAATTCGCTTTCCGTCATCAACTTACCGACCGATTCTTTATATAGTAAGCCAACAGAAGCAGGCCCAGAAGTCGTAAGTACGTTAACCTTAATAAATAACCAAAAAAGCGCCCAAGATTTTTGTAAACCTGTTTTCCCAGCTAACATCACGGGCTTTTTTTCTTGCGCCACGTCAGGGTTTTCTTTGCTCATCGCAGCATTAGTATCCCAATGATCCCAGCGCCAAGCAGCACCAATGGCGAAGGCACCTTCAAACGTAAGGCGATGAAGCTCAATGCAGCAATAAATACGGTGGACCAAGCGATTGGGTTCGTCCCATTACCCAATAGTTTCCAGGCCACGATCACCATTAATGCCGCTACTGCCGGCGCCAGGCCGCGCACAAAACTTCCAACCCAGGCTTCGTTACGTAGACGCTGGAGGATGACCACGACTCCCAACATGATCACGGTCGGAGGCAGTATGGAACCAAAGAGCGCTCCGAGCGCGCCTAAAATACCGCCAACCTGGTAGCCAATAAACATTGCTAACTGTAAGGCGTCACTGCCAGGTAAGAATTGGGAAAAACCTACCGCTTCAACGAATTGGGTTTCTGTCATAAATTTTCCCACTGCCTCTTTATACAAGAGGCCGACCGAGGCAGGCCCAGAAGTTGTGAGCAAATTTACTTTAATGAATAACCAAAACGGACCAAAAAAATGCTCAATCATGGAGCAGGTACAGCTCGCCACGCCTGAAACCGCGTTGTAAATAATATTGACGTGTGCCGATGGCGGATATCACCGCCACCCGCCTGAAATCCTGTCGATGGGCGATTCGTAGAGCTTCCTCAATTAGCTGGTTGCCTAATCCAACATGCTGCGCGGCCCCAGACTTTTCCACTCCGACCGGCAGCGACTGACCGTACACATGCACCTCCCGGATGAGTGCAGAGTTTTCCAACTCTGCGAGCCCGGTCCCTGGAGCGTCTGGTTTGGGAAGTGACAAACGTAAGAAACCGGCCAGCTTATCCTGAGGCGTAATAAATGAGAGAAAATGTTCCTCAGCGCCGTCCACCGAATAAACCAGGTCATCAAATCGCAAAGTCTCCAGATCAATTTGAGCGCTTCGCACCTCTCGGCAGCGGATACATTCGCAGGCGACACCGCGTCGCTGGAGTTCAAGCTGAACATCCTGGCGCAGGCTGGTGCGTTTATTGCCTTCAACAACATTTGTCGAAGGGATATCACGTATGATGCGATTTACCCGGCAGTAGCGCGGGATGGTCGGTTTAACATCGGCGATTAATTCGATCAAATCCCAGGTTGTATAGGGCTGGTACTCCCCTTTGAGCCAATAGTCATATAGTTCTGCATTGGCCAGGAGCTGATTTGGATAGATCTTAATTTCATCTGGACAAAGACCTTCCCACAATCGCGAGAAATCGACTCGGTCTGATTCGAGCGTTGCTCCTAACAAATTTGGCATCCAGTGCAAGACGATCTTAAATCCGCCGGCTCTCAGCAGTGCAACTGCCCGACGCGTGTCCTCGACCGTATGTCCGCGCTGGTTCAGCGCCAGGATGCGATCATCCAGGCTTTGAGCGCCCATCTGTACTTTTGTGACTCCCAGATGGCGCAGCCAGGCTAATTCCTTAAAATCGATATGGTCAGGACGGGTCTCAATGACCAGGCCGACGTTGCGGTGCGCGGCGACTTCGTTGATCGACTGGGCTTGCTCGAGCGAAGTTGAATCCACGCCGTTCATGGCATCAAGGCAGCGCTGAACGAACCATTCCTGATAATCTCGCCGGTATGCGCTCCAGGTCCCGCCCAATATGAGCAGCTCGATTTTATCCGCCGGGTGGCCAATTGCTTCCAGGGCCTCCATCCGCCCGGTTACCTGGCCATACGGATCAAACCCATGCTGCAAACCACGCCGGGCACCCGGTTCATCCGGCAAGTAGCTCTTTGGCATGCGTACATCTGTAGGGCAAAATATACATTTTCCCGGGCAAGGGTAAGGTTTGGTCAGGACCGTAACCGTTGTAACTCCGGATAATGTGCGCACAGGCTTCATCCGGATGCACGCCAACAAATCCGGGTCCGGCGTCCACTCGCCGCTTTCCACCATCATCCGGTATGCTGCTACCAATAAATGTTTCCCCATATACCCACCACCTGGGAGTGGGTAACGCCGAAGCACGTCGCTCACCTTCCGACCTCGACGAACCTCAACCAGCGCCTGTTTGGCCAGCGCCAATTTTTCGGGAGTATACTGGCGCAATTCCTGCCAGGTTTGGTCATCAATTTCGTAGTCCATTATAATTATCCCGTGGATACCGATACCGCCAATCGATTACTCGATATTAATCGTCAATTTTACCAGACCTTCGCACTCCAATTTTCACAGACCCGCCAACGCATCCAACCCGGTGTGAAACGGGTAATGGAAAATATACCAAACGAGGCAACAATTTTAGATCTCGGCTGTGGGAATGGAGAACTCTGGCGTCGCCTCGCCAGCCAAGGCTACGACGGCCGTTATATTGGAATCGATAGCAGTCCAGGTCTGCTGGAAATCGCAGCCGCAAATATTCCGAAATCTTGTCTGACAAAGCCGATTTTTATCCTGGTTGATCTTGCTTCGTCGAATTGGCAGGATTTCCTATTCGATTCTGTATATTCTTCTGATTTGTCTGCGGGTTTTGATTTTATTCTGGCATTTGCCATGCTCCACCATCTGCCTGGGAGAGGCATGCGCCTTAATCTGCTCAGGAAAGTTAATCAACTCGTTTCGCCAAATGGCTATTTCATTCATTCTGAGTGGCTGTTCCTAAACTCAGCAAAATTAAGATCCCGCCTGCAGCCCTGGAACAGAGCCGGCCTCAGCGAAGATCAACTAGATGAAGGAGATTATCTTTTGGATTGGAGGCGTGGAGGGAGCGGATTGCGGTACGTTCATCTATTCGACACGACCGAGCTCAACGAATTGGCCGCAGAATCAAACTTCCAGATCCTCGGATCCTTTACATCCGATGGCGAAGGTGGAAACTTAAGCCTTTACCAGATATGGACTGCGGTAAAATAGCTCAAATGCGCATCTTAATCATATCGGATATCCATGCGAACTTGACTGCTCTTGAGGCTGTGCTTCTTGCAGCGGGGAGATTTGATTCTGTATGGTGCCTGGGCGATCTAGTGGGTTACGGACCCGATCCAAACGAGGTCATTGAGCGAGTGCGTCAGCTGCCGAATCTGGCATGTCTGATTGGAAACCATGATGCGGCTGCACTTAGCCAGATCGATACCGACGCATTCAATCCAGAAGCGCGCCAGGCGGTCCATTGGACTCAAAAAGAACTTAATGATCGCAGTATATTGTTTCTGCGGTCGCTACCTGAGAAACTCGTAATCGATGATGTTACCTTGTCGCATGGCAGCCCGCGCTACCCTGTGTGGGAATATTTGTTAGATACTCGTTCTGCCCAATACAATTTCGATTATTTTGAAACGCCTTATTGTTTCGTCGGTCATACTCATCTCCCGGTGATATATACCTTGGATGGAACCGCAGAGTCGACCCAATTAAAAATCCCCGAACCAAATACCATCATAAAACTGACCTGGCGGACAATTATAAACCCGGGTTCAGTTGGACAGCCCCGTGATCGTGATCCCCGCGCCGCTTATGCAATCTACGACTCGGAGGAAAGCACCTGGACTTACCAACGAGTTGCTTATGATATCGAAGATGTCCAGGCGCGAATGGTTGAAGCTGGGCTTCCAGAACGCCACATCATCCGTCTATCCGGCGGTTGGTGACCGCTTCGGAATAAAGCAAACACCCATTCATGGCAGACGCAATCTTTGACCGGTATATAAGATATAAGGGGGAGTAAGATTATTTACTTTCGCCAAAATCCGCCAATTGATGCTCATACGTTTGGCGATACCAGTCAGGTATTCACCTCGGCGTACGGTGTAATATTTTAAAGCGGTCTCATTTCGATTGTCAGGAGATGGGGTTGGGGTATTTTCAACCTCATCCGGTGGTTGCGAAAGGACTGGTGTCTCCACGATCGGCTCGTTCACTTGAGCTACACCCCCGGTGAGCGCCATGCGCCCCAACACTCCCCAGGATGTTAGAAAGGTTCGTAATGGATATGACTGCTCCAGCCCAGTTGTTGCATCGATTACAATCACATAGTTAGGTGAATAGCCCACCAACAGCATCGTATGTTCATAAGCTGCCACTGTGGTTATCTCCCCATTCGAAGCTGTATACTCAACCGGGTTGCCCTTCCACATCTCACCGATTACCCATACAATTACTGGTCTATCCGCTGCAATTTCGGCTTTGAGCTGATCCCAGTTCGCACCGCGCTGTGCCTGCGCGTCGAGGCCAAACTTACGCAAAAGCGCTGCTACCGGCTCAGCGTGTACTCCATAGGATTTAGGCGGAATCTGGCCAAGTGGATCTCCGGGTTGGCCGACAAACCCTTTTTCCGGATTATCTGATCGTGGCAGGTTCTTTAAAAATTTCTTCTCACCAATCTGAACCCCCCAATATGCAGCCCAATCTACCGCCGAACGGGACTCGCAAGACAAAGAATATTTTTGAGGATATCCGGCTACGCCGGATATATATGCCCTGGCGGGCAGTCTCTCCTTTGCAAATACAGAAACAGGCCAAAGCAGGGTTATCATTATCATGCATAGAAGAGTCTGGCAAAGAAAATGACAAAACGACGATAGTTTCATATTCCATCCTGTCCTGCAATTGTTGTGCCGCCAGGCCATCTGGTTGGGTAAATTTTAGCTGTAAACTCAAGGATATACAAGAAGTATAATTTAAGACATGAAGGAATTTGCCAAAAATACACTAAATGTCCTAGGCTTAAAGCTTACAACTTATCAACTGTCCACCTTAGAACAATATGAACAACAATTACTTGAGTGGAATACTCGATTTAATCTGACTGCGATACAAGAACCCGAAAAGATTCGTACGAAACATTTTTTAGATTCTTTAACCTGCCTGCTGGCGATGCGGGATACGCCAATGGATAAAATCATCGACGTTGGCACCGGCGCCGGCTTTCCTGGACTGCCCATAAAAATACTCTACCCGCGAATGCAGCTCACACTGGTTGAATCGGTCAGGAAGAAGGTCGATTTCCTTTACCACATTGTGGAGTCATTAGGCCTGGAAGGTGTTGAGATATTGAATGAGCGTGTTGAAACAATCGGGCAAATCGCAATACACCGCCAGCGATATGATTGGGCTATTGCTCGGGCGGTAGCGGTAATGCCCGTACTCATGGAATACTTGATCCCATTGGTGCGGGTTGGCGGAGCTGCGATTGCAATGAAGGGAGAGAATGCGCCTGCGGAAGTTCAAACCTCTGAACATGCAATCCAGATCCTGGGAGGGCACCTGCGTAAACTGATCCCGGTGATGTTGCCCGGCGTTGCTGATGAACGTTATTTAATTGTCATCGACAAAATTGCTGCAACTCCGCCGGCCTATCCACGCCGTGCCGGTATTCCAGCAAAGAAACCGCTTTAAAAATTCACCCTTTAAATATTTGTCCGGCCTGAATACGCCAAATCTGAGCAGTTTGGATAAATTCTTTAGGAAACAAATCCAGGTCAGTTGTCGTCATTATTGCCTGCTCTGTCTTCAACAGCCGAGTAATCAAATCGGCGCGGCGAAGCGGATCTAACTCAGCTAGTACTTCATCAAGCAGAAGAACTGGCCATTCGCCGGATTTTTCTTTCATCCATTCGACCTCAGCTAATTTAAGCGCCATCACTGCGGTGCGCGCCTGCCCTCGGGAACCGTACACTCCTAAATCCAGCTTATTGGCCAGGAAACGGATCTCGTCTCGATGTGGACCGACTGTTGTTGCCCCACGAGTGATTTCCTCTCCCCGGTTACGCGCCAGGCATTCCATAAAACTCGAATAGATCTTGTCTAATGGCAGGGATGAACGGTCGAGTGAAGTATCGATTGGCATAACAAATTGACCAGGCCGGGTCGGTAGCGGCTCATAGGATGGCTGGTAGGATATCCGCAGCACTTCCTGGCCATGACTTAGTTCAGAATGTATACGAGCAGCAAGACGTTCAAAATCGCGCAACACTCGAATCCGAGCTTGCATAATCTCTGCTCCGGTGCGCGCCAACTTCTCATCCCAATATACCAGTTGGATGCCGGCGTTCGCCAGATCGATGTTTCGCTCGCTTAGCTGTTTGAGAAGTGCATTCCGCTGGGTTAGGATTTGGCCGTAATCAGACAGGGTGGTCGAATAATCAGGCAGGACTTGCGCCATCGCCAGATTTAGATAACGACGCCGGTCTTCTGGCGAACCTTCGATGATTCGCAAGGTCTGCGGTAAGAATAAAACAGCGTTGAAGGCGCCAATCACTTCATGCATTTTTCGTTTATTACCGTCAAGAAGGAATTCTTTATGCAAGCGATTACCGCCGTTGTTTAGCGTCTCCTCCAAAACAATCCGCACCTCCAGCCGGTGAGATTTAAGCTGCCTTCGTTCCTGCGGACCTTCCAGGCGCGAAAAATTAGCCAGAATGCGCGACACTGCCAGAGGTTCTCGATGAGCCTCCAGATTAATTAATTGTCGTTCGTTGGATGCATGGAAAGATACGAATGTCGCCAGGAAATAGACTGCTTCCAGGAAACTGGTTTTTCCCTGGGCATTATCGCCGATTAAGAGTACCGGCCCGCCTGGCGTTTCAACATCCAGACGGGCAAAATTGCGAAAGTTCGTTAGAGATAAGTGCGTGAGATACATTAATCCAAGGGAACAGCCTGACCGGGTTCACCCTTGAATTCCCAGACCTTTTCTGCACGGTCAACAAATAGAATCCCGTCCAGATGATCGATTTCATGTTGAAAAATCCGTGCCAACCAACCTTCGGCCTTGATCCTAACCGGTTGGCCGCGCCGATTTAGACCTTTAACCGTAACTGAGAGGGGACGCTCCACATCTCCAACAAATCCTGGGATCGATAAACAACCTTCTGTGCCAACCTCGGTCTCTGAATCGAACCGTGTAATTTCGGGATTTACGAGGGTATATAATTTGGGAAGTACGTTCTCTGCCTCCTCTTTTTCCTCTGCAAATTCTACAACAATTACTCGCAATGGGATATCGACCTGCGGTGCAGCCAACCCTACCCCAGGCGCATCGCGCATGGTTTCAATCATATCATCAATTAATGTTTGCAATTCGGTACCAAAATCGGTGACTTTACGGGCTTTCTTACGTAACACTGGTTCTGGCAGGGTGACGATTTTACGTAATGCCATAACAACCTCGAGTAATAACAAATAAATATAACAATAGCATCGTATTTTACCCTTAAAGCCTTAAGGGGCTCAAAATTTCTATTACTCTTCTAATTTTTTTGACTCGCTGTTATATGCTACCAACCAATTAACCATGCGTTCCCGTTCGCGCGCTTCCTCAACCTTACGTTTCCGGACTCGCAGTCCTTCTTGGTAATTGGCGATGTCCTGGTGAACTCGATCAGGATTATATACGGTAAAGAATATAAATTGTGTCTCGCCCACCGTAATCACAACATCTCCGAAATTAAGCAAGACTCCGAGAAAGGAACGTTGGTGGGTGATTGTGAGAATATTTTGAAGGTCAGCGGACTTCTTCAATTCTGTGCCAAGAGGTCTCCGCTCGATATCAAAAATTTGTGTGGTCGTTAATTGATAGATATCATTATGCCAGTCGGTATATTTATACCATAACCAAAAAGCTAATCCAAAAAATATGACCATCATGAAAACATATCCAGGCCAGTAAGTGCTTATTGAATCCAGACGAGCTAAAAATATGAAACCTGCCGTCCACAATAATAAGAGGAAAAATGGCAACCAAATTCTCCAGAGTAGGATCGGAAAAGCCTTTCGATAGGTGATTATCCCATCCTGCTCATAGCGAATTTTAAGAAAGGTGTTCCACCATTCCCGGAAACCACCCTTTTTTTTCTTTTCTTTCTTCTTTTCCGCTTTAACGGGCTTGGGACGTGGTATCTCGGCTAAAATATTTTCGGGCGAGGGCGCTAACCCTTTTTGCAACGCCTTTGCAATCGCTTCCTGCATTTGCTGTTCTTCAACTTTGCGGACGATTACTTCCGAACGTTGGCGCAATCCTTCGATATATTCACTCAACACAAAAGGTTTATTGGCGCGTCTCATCGGGATCTGTCCTGTAAAAGTCCGAGCCGATACATCCCCGTAACCGAGCAACTTTCCAAAAAAACTCGAAAATACGTTTACAGACAATATATTCGTTAACGCTGCCTCATCACGACTGTCATATAACAATAAAATTTTTTCAATCCACACAACTCTCTGAGTGGTTACAACGTAATAATCATTCCCCCAATCAAACCAGTTCCAAATAAATAGAAAAAATCCAAAACCTGCCATAACTAAACCTGCTACTAAAACGCCTCTCGAACCGGCTGCACCGATAGCTATCGTGGGTATCGAAGCGACAAGCAGAATAATTGGAAAAATAAGCGAACGAATTAAGAAGAACCAATGTTTCCTAACAATGAGGTATACCCTTTCATCGGGTTGAATCCAGGAAAAACGCCCTGCGCGTGACATCCGACGACTTTCCAACGTGTTGAGTAGGATTATTCGAATGTCTGGATGATCTTTCATCAATGTCTCAAATTGCTCTTTTTCCAGGCTAAGCAAGGTGCATTCTTCAAGCGCTGTAATGAGCGCAGGCGGGGCATTTCCTGTTAAAAGAGTTTCGTCGCCAAAATAATCCCCTGGGCTTAAGACTTTCGTCTGCTTCCTACCCCCGCGTAAGCTAAAATCAATTTGTACACTGCCTTTGTATACCACATAGAATTTACGAATTGCTTCTTTCGGAGTGAGAAAGACCTCCCCTTCACTTAACTTTCGCATATCGAACCGCTCTGCCAATGCCAGGATTTGCTCATCGGTCAGGCTGTGTAAATAATATTCCCGGGCGATTACCCTTGCGATTAGGATTTTTTCTTCGTCCATTTCTTCACCCAGAAAGCTATTCGACCAGCTCTAAATTCGCCAATGGAACATCGGTAGGAATCCCCTCCTCGAATCGGATCCTGGCTGCTTCAACACGAGACCCATTGGGGAGTATGATTTCATCGATAAAATCAATCAGCTCACCAATCTGCCCTAAATCAGAGGTACCGATCAAACGGACCATTTTCCCCGGTGCAAATAAATCGATTAAAACAGGCTTCGATTTCTCATTCGATGGCGGTTTCGGAATAATTAGTTCAGGACGAGTACCGGTGAATAGATTAGCCGGTTCGGCGTTAATCGAGGCCGATTGACTGGATAGATTCTCGATCATGTCAATAACAACTTTATTCATTGGATATCGCCCGAATCCTTCAATCAATAATACGGGTATCTCCAGCTTTGCAACCTGACTCATCAAACTGGGAGGCATACTGGCCAGAACAATTCCCTCGATTGACATTTTCTCGGCGTATGAGAAAACCAACGGATCATCACAATAACCACTGACCAGGATCGAGCCTGCGTAGGATTCATTAACCATATCTGAGGTAATATGTTGTTTATCGTGATCTATCAGAAGCTGTATCAACCCTTGCCCAATTTTACCATTTCCCCAGATACCTTGAATCAAAGCGCCTTCACACTGGATAACCACTCCGCGTTCTGGAATTAAGTCGGCTACACTGCCTTGTAATCCGGCCATTAGTTGCTGCGACCCCTCAATTAGCTCTAGCAATATTTTCGCCCGATCAATGATTGCTATTTTCCCTGCTGCAGGAGCGCGTACAACCCGACGGGTCAAGCCGACCGGACCAGCGAGGAGGTCGCCCCGGCTGACAATCGCTCCCGGCTTACAGTTAATCAACTCTCCTACCCGGTCTGTCGAAATCCCTAACCCACGTGCTGCATCCAGTAAGATGTGGGCAGGAACGATCATCTCTTCAACAACCGGATCTGTGGCTTGCACCATCTGACCTTTTCGCACAAGAATCTTTGCAGGACCAGGCAAAACACGTTTACGCTCGATCACCACATCGTTTGAAAAATGGATAATAGGAGCATTCATACGTTAAATCTCAACATCCTAGCATCCAAAGCCATTTTCGATTGAGATCACTGCGACGGTACATATCATCGGGAAGCTTGAGTGGTCGTCCTCGACCATCGATTACGACTCCCATTACGCTGCCTACAACCCACAAAGATCCCCCTCTTCCAGCGCCGCCCATGCCAATATTAAAGCGTTGAAAGGGTTGCAACTGGAGGCGTGCCTTCATCCCCGGTGAAAGTGGCATAACATCGATCTCACCTTGTTTCAGGTCCAATGTTTTAACTGAGCCATCGTCGCGAGTCATACTGGCTCGCAAGATCGGAGTTCCAGGTGGGGCGGTACCGACCGGGGAGATTACCGTAGCCAGGTGCAGAAATATATTAGAGTCGATAATTTGCATTGCTGCATCAGAGTTAAGACCAGCAATTGCACCTAGCGCCGCAGCGACTTGTTTGGGGTCTAAAACTAATGTTGTGATTCCTTTTGGCTGAATACTATCCAATAACAACAAGCATACTCGTCCAGGATGCATTCCGGCAGACAACATTCCGCCACTGGCTAGAATGGGCTCAACAGGAGCCAAGGAACCATCCTTTGATAAACCTGCCTCCGCCGGGTTCCTATCTAAGGTATCGGCTATTGCGGCATGGATTGTGAGCCGGGCGATCGCTTCTTGAATATTCGTATCCCGGCTGCTTTTAGGGAGGCTAGTTGGATAAATCGATTTGTTAGTTAGGTACTCTAGGACATCGTCTTGTGAAGGCTCGGGATCCATTAGCCAATCGGCTATAGGCCTGGTTGATTCCAGGTTAACTATTCCATTTGTAATACTTTCAGCGCAATACTTAGTATGAGTGCTTTGAATTAATCTTCCAGCGACAGCTCCTGCAATGGTGACCCCGGATATCCCATAATCGATGCCTAAAACACCTTTCTTGGTCGCATATGCCTGGTTAATGAACCGAATTATATGGCCAAAAGCCACGTTGCTCGTAAGAACGTTCCCTTGAGACCATTGGATCAAATCTGGCAGACCGGGTAATTGACGACTGCGAATTTTTACAGTGACCGCTGCTAAGGACAATCGTGCGAGTTCAAACAACTCCGGATCTCTACCAGGCCAGGATATTGGTGCATAATGGAAATTATGTGATTGGTTAAAATATGTCCTCACTCGCGACTGTAAGTCCTGACTGCCCAAGAACAAGATTTCAGGGCGGTAGGCTGAAGGCAGTCGCAGGAACGTTAATCGAATTGGCTCAATCACCTGACTCAGAGATTTCGGACTGCCTCCGTCCCACCCGCCCGAGACAATAATCAAATCCGGCCTGGATTTAAGAATGTCATCCAAAATTGTTTCTGGCCTGGAGGTCTCATCTAATCCGAAAATTTGAAACTGCCTAAAATATGTAGTGTAAATTAGACGTTCTATTTGATTTAAAGTCGAGTCTTTTGCCATTCCAATAAGGAATATTTTTATGGGGGGACCAGCGGAGATTGTCACAACGCACTGGTTCACACCATTGCCGTCTGGCGAACCGGGTTGGATGAGATCCTTGTGAGCATTTAGCAGGATTCGACCCGTATTTGCTTGAAGCTCCTCCATCGCCATTCGTACACCATGGCGTATATTCAGACCGAATAGTCCGAGCGTGGTGTTCGAATCCCCCGTCCCAATTAATCGATAATGATTCTTAACATTATCAATTAAAAAGGCCCGCGTAAATGCTCCGCCAATATCGAGCGCTAAAATGGGGCCGGGAACAGTCGGTATATCCATGATATGATCAAGCGATAAAAAAATTCAGTTAGGCAGTGATAATCACAGTATAGCATAAATTTAATGTTGAAAAATTGGTGCAAGTTGTCTGGATAATGACAAAATCACTATCTTTAATGTGCCATATATTACTATTCGAACGGTAGAAAATCTA